>JACDJB010001594.1_pt1 | contig 18075 bp, 13 predicted proteins | sample 7454121 | NCBI WGS metagenome assembly JACDJB01 (sample SAMN14253290, study PRJNA609438) | sludge metagenome | isolation source: sludge after 25d culture with pyrite | collected 2018-12-20 | reverse complement strand
TATTTGATTATTTTGGCGACTACGCCGGCGCCTACGGTGCGGCCACCCTCACGGATAGCAAAGCGCAAGCCTTCTTCCATGGCGATAGGTGCAATCAGGCTGACCTTCATCGAGACGTTATCGCCAGGCAAAACCATTTCCTTATCCTCGGGCAACTCGATCGTGCCCGTTACGTCCGTCGTACGGAAGTAAAACTGCGGACGATAACCCTTAAAGAACGGCGTGTGACGACCACCCTCTTCTTTGGACAAAATGTACACCTCGGCATCAAAGTCGGTGTGCGGCTTGATCGAACCAGGCTTGGCCAATACCTGACCGCGCTCGACCTCTTCGCGCTTGGTACCACGCAGCAAAATACCGACGTTGTCCCCAGCCTCGCCCTGATCAAGCAGCTTGCGGAACATCTCCACGCCCGTGCAGGTGGTCTTGACCGTATCGTGGATACCAACGATCTCGATCTCCTCGCCAACCTTGACCACGCCACGCTCAATGCGCCCTGTCACCACCGTGCCACGACCAGAAATAGAGAACACGTCCTCAACCGGCATCAGGAACGTACCATCAACCGCACGCTCAGGCGTGGGTATATATGTATCAAGCGCCTCTGCCAGCTGCATAATAGCCTGCGAACCCAGCGGGCCCTCATCACCTTCGAGCGCCAGCTTCGCCGAGCCCTTGATGATCGGCGTATCGTCGCCCGGAAAGTCGTACTTCGAGAGCAGCTCGCGCACTTCCATCTCAACCAGCTCAAGCAGCTCTTCATCGTCGACCATGTCGCACTTGTTCAAAAACACCACAATGTACGGCACACCTACCTGGCGTGCCAGCAAAATGTGCTCGCGCGTTTGCGGCATCGGGCCATCAGCAGCAGATACCACCAAAATCGCCCCGTCCATCTGCGCAGCACCAGTGATCATGTTCTTCACATAGTCAGCGTGACCAGGACAGTCAACGTGAGCGTAGTGACGATTGTCAGTTTCGTACTCTACGTGCGACGTACTAATCGTTATACCGCGAGCCTTCTCTTCAGGCGCGTTATCAATTTGGTCGTAGCCCTTGGCCTCGCCACCCATGGCCTTGGCCAATACTGTGGTGATCGCTGCCGTCAGCGTCGTCTTGCCGTGATCAACGTGGCCTATCGTGCCTACGTTAACGTGCGGTTTGGTACGTTCAAACTTACCTTTTGCCATGATTTATCCTGTTGTATTCAAGTTTTAAATTACTTGCCACGCGCGGCGATTACTTCTTCTGCTACGTTGCGTGGCGCTTCCGCGTACTGCTTAAATTCCATAGTGTAGGTAGCACGCCCCTGAGTCTGTGAGCGCAGGCTGGTAGCATAGCCAAACATCTCGGCCAAAGGCACCTCAGCCTTAATGCTTTTACCACCACCAGGGATGTCTTCCATACCTTGCACCATGCCGCGCCTGGATGACAGGTCACCCATGACGGTACCGGCATAATCCTCGGGAGTTTCGACTTCGACCGCCATCATGGGCTCAAGCAGGACCGGGTCAGCTTTACGCATACCATCCTTGAAAGCCATGGAGGCAGCCATCTTAAAGGCGTTTTCGTTGGAGTCGACGTCGTGGTACGAACCAAAGAACAGGGTTACCTTGACGTCAACCACCGGATAGCCAGCCACCACACCAGCGGGTAGGGTTTCCTGGATACCTTTGTCGACTGCCGGGATGTACTCGCGCGGCACTACGCCGCCTTTGATCGCGTCCACGAACTCGTAGCCGCCGCCTTGGGGCAAGGGCTCGAGCTTGAGCACCACGTGGCCATACTGGCCGCGACCACCAGACTGCTTGACGAATTTGCCTTCGACCTCGTCGCAGGTTTTGCGGATGGTCTCGCGGTAGGCCACTTGGGGCTTGCCGACATTGGCCTCGACATTGAACTCACGTCGCATACGATCGACCAGCACCTCAAGGTGCAATTCACCCATACCGGAGATAATAGTTTGTCCAGACTCTTCGTCGCTGCGCACCCGAAAGGATGGATCCTCAGCGGCCAGCCTGGATAGGGCAACACCCATTTTTTCCTGGTCAGCCTTGGACTTGGGCTCGACTGCCTGGGATATAACCGGGTCGGGAAACTCCATGCGTTCGAGCAGAACGTGATCGCCCATGTCGCATAAGGTCTCGCCCGTAGTTACCTCTTTTAAGCCAACCACTGCGGCAATATCGCCGGCCACCAATTCTTTGAGCTCGGCACGGTTGTTGGCGTGCATTTGCAGAATGCGCCCAATGCGTTCTTTCTTGCCCTTAATGGGGTTGAATACCGTATCACCTGAGCGCATCACGCCCGAATAAACGCGAATAAACGTTAGCTGCCCAACAAATGGATCCGTCATCAGTTTAAAAGCCAGGGCCGATAACTTGGCATCATCGTCTGCGGGACGTACCACTTCGTTGCCAGCGTCGTCTACGCCCTTGACCGGCGGAATATCCAGCGGTGAGGGCAGGTAGTCGATAACGGCGTCCAGCATGCGCTGCACACCTTTGTTCTTGAAAGCAGTACCGCAAAGTACAGGCTGAATTTCGCCAGCAATGGTGCGCAAACGAATACCCAGGTCGATCTCCTGTTCGGTGAGTTCGCCCGTCTCCAGGTATTTGTCCATCAACTCTTCATTGGCTTCGGCGGCTGCTTCAACCAGATTTTCGCGCCATTTTTCGACATCAGCCTGCATATCGGCTGGTATGTCAATATACTCAAACTTGGTGCCCAAAGAAGCTTCATCCCAGACGATGGCCTTCATTTTGGTCAGGTCAACTACGCCCTTGAAGTTATCCTCAGCCCCAATAGGCAACACGATGGGCACCGGATTGGCTTTCAAGCGCAACTTCATCTGCTCGACGACTTTGTAAAAATTGGCACCCGTACGGTCCATCTTATTTACAAAGGCCAATCGCGGCACGTTATATTTGTTAGCCTGACGCCAAACGGTTTCGGATTGGGGCTGTACCCCACCAACCGCACAGTACACCATGCAGGCGCCGTCGAGCACGCGCATAGAGCGCTCTACTTCGATAGTAAAGTCAACGTGGCCCGGGGTATCAATTATGTTGACACGATGCTCGGGGTATTGATGCTCCATACCGTTCCAGAACGCCGTGGTAGCCGCCGAAGTAATAGTGATACCGCGCTCTTGCTCCTGCTCCATCCAGTCCATGGTGGCTGAGCCTTCATGGGTTTCACCGATTTTGTGATTGACACCGGTGTAAAACAGGATGCGCTCGGTAGTGGTAGTTTTACCGGCGTCAATGTGCGCAGAAATACCGATATTACGGTAGCGCTGTATGGGGGTTTTGCGAGCCATTGTTAAATGTTCCTGGGAAATTACCGACCGGGCTTACCAGCGGAAGTGGCTAAATGCCTTGTTGGCTTCGGCCATCTTGTGTGTGTCTTCGCGTTTCTTCATCGCGCCGCCACGACCTTCAGCGGCATCCATGAGCTCGCCTGCAAGGCGCAGATCCATGGACTTTTCACCGCGTTTTTTGGCCGCCTCACGCAGCCAGCGCATTGCCAAAGCCAGGCGACGCACTGGGCGCACCTCGACCGGAACCTGGTAGTTGGCACCACCCACCCGGCGGCTTTTGACCTCGACCATGGGCTTGATGTTATTGATGGCGGTATTAAATACCTCGATGGATTCTTTACCGCTTTTGGCTTCGATGTGTTCGAGCGCGCCATAAACGATACGCTCTGCAACGGCTTTTTTGCCGGAAAGCATGACAACGTTCATGAACTTGGCGAGTTCTACGCTACCAAATTTTGGATCTGGCAGAATTTCGCGTTTGGGTACTTCGCGACGACGGGGCATAGTGATTCCTTGTGACGATTCAGTGCCGCACATGCGGCGAGGCTTATTACAAGCCACTTACCTGCTGCAATCTGCTTGCAGCTGCACAATTGCGCTTGCGCGCATGGTTGGCGATAAGGGACTGGGGTTATTTTTTCGGGCGCTTGGCGCCGTATTTGGAGCGCGCCTGCTTGCGATCTTTTACGCCTTGCAGGTCAAGCGCACCACGCACGATGTGGTAACGCACACCGGGCAAGTCCTTGACACGACCACCACGCACCAGCACTACCGAGTGCTCTTGCAGGTTATGGCCTTCGCCACCGATGTAGGAAATTACCTCGTAGCCATTGGTCAAGCGCACTTTGGCGACCTTACGCAGGGCAGAGTTAGGTTTTTTGGGGGTGGTAGTGTACACACGAGTGCACACGCCACGGCGTTGCGGGCAGTTTTCCAGCGCTGGGCTTTTGCTGCTTTCGCGGCTTACCTGGCGTGGTTTACGCAACAACTGGGCAATAGTAGGCATGAGCTTTACGCATCCTTTGTACCTGGGGTACGTTTACGTTTAACTTGTGGCCTATAATTTTTATCAGTTAGCACTAGCTCTGAGGTTTTATAGGCGCCGGGTGCAATATCCGCCTATAAACGCGTTAAACGTAAAGAGCGGGTCTTGCCAAATCTTGTCAGCATAGGGCGCTACAGGCGCACCTTTGCTAATAAAGTCGGCCATTCTACCATGCGTTTTGTGTTTTAAGCAAGGTCTGGCCTTTTTTCTGTAAGATAGGTGTTTTTCTCAAATAGGTTGTCAAATGAAGATTCTGGTTTTGCACGGGGTAAATTTAGATCAGCTGGGACAGCGCGATGCCAGCCACTACGGCAACATTACTCTGGCACAACTTGACGATCGTTTGCAAGCCCTGGCACAAGAGCTCGGCGCCAGTCTTGAGTGCTTGCAAAGCAATCACGAAGGTGTCTTGGTCGAGCGTATCCACCAGGCCCATAGCGATGGCACCGAGGGTATTATTATCAACGCTGGCGCCTGGACCCACTACAGCTATGCCATTCGCGATGCCTTGGCGATCCTGGACATACCAATTATCGAAGTGCACTTATCCAACATACACGCCCGTGAGCCATTTAGGCATGAATCGGTATTGGCGGCCGTAGCGCGCGGACAAATTTGCGGTTTAGGAGCAGATAGCTATTTATTGGCTTTGCGGGCATTGCTGGCCGCGTAGAAGCTCGAATACGGGCGCGGTAGCCGGATTTACCCCGCGCCACAGGTAAAATGATTCAGCCGCCTGACTCACCAACATGCCTAGCCCGTCGCTAAGCAACGCACCGCCACGTTTGCCAGCCTGTTGCAGAAATGGGCTGGGCTTATCGGCGTAGGCCAGGTCATAGGCCAAAGCGTACTTGGCCAAGGCATAATCCAGGGCAGGTGCCTGGGCATCGTTCAAGCCTGCAGAGCTGGCATTTATAACCACGTCATACAAGCCTTGTGCAGCACAGGCAAAATCACCTGAGCAGAGCTTGGCGTCGGGGTAATGACGGACAAAATCAGCCACCAGGTCGTGAGCACGTTGCGGATTGCGGTTGACTACCAATACATGCGCCGGCAAGGTGTCCAGGAGCGGACCTAATATGCCGCGTGCGGCGCCGCCCGCTCCTATTATCAAGATGCGCCGCCCGTTCAGGGCAAATCCTATGCGCCCCTGAATATCGTGGATCAGCCCGATACCATCGGTATTATCACCATAAATTTTGCCAGCAGCAAAAACCAGGGTATTGACCGCCTGGGCCAGCTGCGCGCGCGGACTCAGCTCATCAGCCAATTGCCTGGCCTGGAGCTTGAATGGTGCGGTAACATTCATGCCTTTGCCACCAGCTGTGATAAAGGCGCGCACAGTAGCCTCAAAATCGGCAGGTTGGGCCAGAATTGCCGTATAACTTATGCGTTGCCCCACCTGGCTGGCAAAGGCCGCGTGTATAAGCGGCGACTTTGACTGCCGGATGGGGTTGCCAATTACGGCATAAGCATCAGGCGCACTATTTATAGCCCGTCCCCGCCATGCACGTCTTCGCCCGCAAGCGGCTCGGTCGCAGCAGAAACGGCCGGCTCAGCTTCTGGCCCGAAGGGGTTGGCGTGTTCGCGCGCGGCGGCACGTTCAGCGGCCTCGAAGCTGGCTTTTTGATGACGCGCCTGGTGATACGCCATACCAGTGCCAGCCGGTATCAAGCGGCCAACGATGACGTTTTCTTTCAGGCCACGCAGCTCGTCACGCTTGCCCATAATGGCGGCTTCGGTAAGCACGCGGGTAGTCTCCTGGAAGGAAGCGGCCGAGATAAACGAGTCTGTCGACAGCGATGCCTTGGTAATACCCAGTAACACGTTATCGTAGCTGGCTGGCAGTTTGTCTTCGGCCACCATGCGGTCGTTTTCGTTGAGCATCTCCGAGCGTTCTACCTGTTCACCGGTGATAAAGTCGGTATCACCCGAATCGCTGATATTGACCCGGCGCAGCATTTGCCGCACGATCACCTCGATATGCTTGTCGTTGATCTTCACGCCCTGTAAGCGATACACATCCTGCACCTCGTTGACAATATACGAGGCTAGCGATTCGATGCCTTGTAAACGCAGAATATCGTGTGGATCCGCCGGGCCGTCAACGATGAGCTCGCCCTTGTTGACCACCTGACCGTCGTGCACGAGCACCTGCTTTTCTTTGGAAATCAAAAACTCATGGCTGGTGCCTTCGAGGTCGGTAATAACCAGGCGTTGCTTACCCTTGGTGTCCTTGCCAAAGGATACCGTGCCGGTAACCTCGGCCAGCATGCCGGCATCTTTGGGTGCGCGCGCTTCAAACAGCTCGGCCACACGCGGCAGACCACCAGTAATATCGCGGGTTTTCTGCGACTCTTGCGGGATGCGGGCGAGAAAGTCACCAACGCCTACGTCCTGGCCATCACGCACGGTGATTAACGCGCCTACCGGCAAGGAAATTGCAACCGCGTGATCGGTACCTGCTACCTTGATCTCCTCGCCCTTATCATCCAGCAAAAGTATTTGCGGCCGGCCAGCGCCTTTGGTAGCGCGGGTCTTAGGCGTAATCACCACCAAGGTGGACAGGCCGGTAATCTCGTCAACCTGACGCGCTACGGTGACGCCCTCTTCGATGTTGGCAAAGCGAATTCTGCCAGCGTATTCAGAGACAATCGGACGTGTCAACGGATCCCAGGAAGCAATTTTGGTGCCTGCCTTGATCTTGTCACCATCACCTACGGCAATTGTTGCACCGTAAGGTACTTTGTGACGTTCACGCTCACGACGGTTATCATCAAAGATGACAATTTCGCCCGAACGCGATACGGCGATGCGGCTACCCTTATCGTTGGTAAGGTAGCGCAAGCCCGGCACGAAGCCAATGGTACCGTTGGACTTGGACTCGATCGAACTGGCCATGGCCGAGCGTGATGCCGCACCCCCGATGTGGAAGGTACGCATGGTCAGCTGGGTGCCAGGCTCACCAATCGACTGGGCGGCGATAACACCTACGGCCTCGCCTTTATTGACCAGCGAGCCGCGGCCCAGGTCGCGCCCATAGCAGTGCGCACACAGGCCGTGACGGGTCTCGCAGGTAAGCGGGGTGCGAATCTTGATCTCATCGACCCCAATCTCATCGATTAGCTCTACGAGATTTTCATCCAGCAAGGTGCCCGCACTAATAACCGTTTCCTGGGTGTCGGGATTGACTATATCCACGGCAGTCACCCGGCCAAGGACGCGATCCTGCAAAGTCTCAACGACTTCACCACCTTCCAGTAAGGCTTTCATGTAATAGCCGTTGCTGGTACCGCAATCATCTTCGGTAATTACCAAATCCTGGGTAACGTCCACCAGACGGCGCGTCAAATAACCGGAGTTAGCCGTTTTAAGCGCGGTATCGGCCAAGCCTTTACGCGCACCGTGGGTAGAGATAAAGTACTGCAGTACGTTTAAGCCCTCGCGGAAGTTGGCCGTAATCGGGGTTTCAATAATTGAACCGTCGGGTTTGGCCATCAGGCCGCGCATGCCAGCAAGCTGACGAATCTGCGCAGCCGAGCCACGCGCCCCGGAATCCGCCATCATATAAATCGAATTAAACGACTCCTGACGCACCTCTTTGCCATGGCGATCGAGTACCGACTCGCTGGAGAGTTGCTCCATCATAGCCTTACTGACGCGGTCACCGGCCTTGCCCCAGATATCAACAACGTTGTTATAACGTTCCTGAGAAGTAACCAGACCGGAAGAGTACTGTTTATCGATCTCTTTGACCTCATTGGAGGCCTGGGCCAGTATGGTGGTTTTTTCATCGGGCACCAGCATATCGCCCATGGCGATTGAGACCCCGCCGCGCGTAGCCAGGGCAAAACCCGCTTGCATCAGCTTATCGGCAAAAATTACCGTGGCGCGCAAGCCACAGCGCCTGTAGGCCAGGTTAACCAGGCGGGAGATTTCCTTCTTTTTCAGCGGCTTGTTCAAGGCGCTAAAGGGCAGGCCATGCGGCAGTATTTCTGAGAGCAGGGCGCGACCAACCGTGGTTTCAAAGCGGTGTATTTCTGCCAGCCACTCGCCGTTTTCACCCTTGACGTATTCGGTCAAACGCGTGGTGATGCGGGTTTGCAGCTCGACCTCGTGGTTATCATAGGCGCGCTGCACCTCGGCCAGGTCGGCCAGGAACATACCCTCTCCTTTACCATTGATACGCTCACGCGTGGCATAGTAAAGTCCCAGGACTATGTCCTGCGAGGGCACGATAGCAGGCTCGCCATTGGCCGGGAACAAGACGTTATTGGAGGCCAGCATCAGCGTGCGCGCCTCCAGCTGTGCCTCTAGGGATAACGGCACGTGCACAGCCATCTGGTCACCGTCAAAGTCGGCATTAAAGGCCGCGCAAACCAGCGGGTGTAGCTGTATGGCCTTACCTTCGATCAATTGTGGCTCAAACGCCTGGATCCCCAAACGGTGCAAAGTAGGCGCACGGTTGAGCATCACCGGGTGCTCGCGGATAACGTCTTCGAGAATATCCCAAACCACCGGCTCCTGGCTTTCTACCAGTTTTTTGGCGGTTTTGATGGTGGTAGCCAACCCCATGAGCTCAAGTTTGTTGAAAATAAATGGCTTAAATAGCTCCAGCGCCATCAGCTTTGGCAGGCCACACTGGTGCAAGCGCAGCTGCGGGCCCACGACGATCACTGAACGCCCGGAGTAGTCAACCCGTTTACCCAGCAAGTTTTGCCGAAAACGCCCGCTTTTGCCCTTGATCATATCGGCCAGCGATTTAAGCTGGCGCTTATTGGCACCGGTCATGGCCTTGCCACGACGGCCGTTATCCAGCAACGAGTCGACCGACTCTTGCAGCATGCGCTTTTCGTTGCGCAGGATAATATCAGGGGCCTTTAATTCCAGCAGGCGTTTGAGGCGGTTATTGCGGTTGATCACCCGCCGGTACAAATCGTTCAGATCAGATGTGGCAAAACGCCCGCCATCCAGCGGTACCAGCGGACGCAAATCGGGCGGCAGCACCGGCAGCACATCCATTATCATCCAGTCGGGTTTGATACCGGACTTCTGGAAGCCCTCCAGCACTTTCAGGCGCTTGGAGATCTTCTTGATCTTGGCGTCCGAACCAGTGGCGCGCAACTCGGCGCGCAGCCGCTCGACTTCGCTATCAATGTCGATATTGCGCAACAGCTCGCGCACGGCTTCGGCGCCCATCAGGGCGTGAAAATCATCGCCGTATTCTTCGGTTTTGGCCAGATAGTCGTCGTCCGACATGATCTGCCCCCGCTTGAGCGGGGTCATGCCAGGTTCGATCACGCACCAGGCCTCAAAGTACAGCACCCGCTCGATATCACGCAAGGTCATATCCAGCACCATACCCAGACGCGAGGGCAGTGACTTCAAAAACCATATATGGGCTACCGGACTAGCCAGCTCGATGTGGCCCATACGCTCGCGACGCACCTTGGCAACGGTTACTTCGACGCCACATTTCTCGCAGATTACACCGCGATGCTTCAGACGCTTGTACTTGCCGCACAAACATTCATAGTCCTTGACCGGACCAAAAATCTTGGCGCAAAACAAACCATCGCGCTCGGGTTTGAAAGTACGGTAGTTAATCGTTTCGGGCTTGCGCACCTCACCGTAGGACCAGGAACGGATTTTTTCGGGTGAGGCGATGCCGATACGGATAGCATCGAACTGCTCGTCTTGTGAAACTTGTTTAAAGAGATCGAGTAGCGCTTTCATTATTTACGCTCCAGATCCATGTCCAGAGACAAGGATCGAATTTCTTTGACCAACACGTTAAAGGACTCGGGCATGCCAGCGTCGATTACGTGATCCCCTTTGACGATGTTTTCATACACTTTGGTGCGGCCGGCAATGTCGTCAGACTTGACCGTAAGCATCTCTTGCAAGGTGTAAGCGGCGCCATAGGCCTCCAGGGCCCAGACCTCCATCTCACCAAAACGCTGGCCACCAAATTGCGCCTTACCGCCCAATGGTTGCTGGGTAACCAGCGAATATGGACCGGTAGAACGCGCGTGCATTTTGTCATCGACCAAGTGGTGCAACTTGAGAAAATGCATATAACCAACCGTAACCGGCCGCTCGAAGTGCTCGCCAGTGCGACCATCGATCAGGCGTGCCTGGGTACGATTATTAACCAGGCCCAAGTTGGCCGCGACGTCATCGGGATAGGCCAACTCCAGCATAGCGGTGATATCGGGCTCGCCGGCACCGTCAAATACCGGCGTCGCCAGAGGCACACCAGCACGTAGGTTGTTGGCCAAGGTGATTACCTCGTCATCACTGAGCTGATCGAGCTTGCTGGTGCCCCCACAAGCGGCATAAATTTGCCCCAGCTGCTTGCGTACCTCTTTGACCTGGGCGCCACGTTCGCTGTCGAGCATCTCGGCGATCCGGTCACCGAGCCCCTTGGCAGCCCAGCCAAGGTGCACTTCCAGCACCTGGCCAATATTCATGCGCGATGGTACCCCCAGGGGGTTGAGCACGATATCTACCGGTGTGCCGTCGGCCATATGCGGCATGTCCTCAACGGGCGTAATGCGTGACACTACGCCCTTGTTACCGTGGCGGCCAGCCATCTTGTCACCCGGTTGCAGACGGCGCTTAACCGCCAGGTAAACCTTGATCATTTTAATTACGCCAGGTGGCAGCTCATCACCCTGGGTAAGTTTTTTACGTTTTTCTTCAAAAGCCAGATCAAACTGGTGGCGCTTTTGTTCGAGCGCATCCTTGACCTGTTCCAGATTTACTGCCGCGTCCTCATCGGCCAGGCGTATGTCAAACCATTGCCAGCGATCCAGGCTATCCAGATACTCGACGCTAATCGCAGTGCCTTTGGCCAGTTTGCGCGGCCCGCCATTGACGGTCTTGCCAGTCAGGGTTTTGTGCAAGCGGTCAAACGCATCATTTTCCACGATACGTAGCTGATCGTTCAAGTCTTGCCTATAACGACGCAGCTCGTCGTCGATAATGGACTGGGCGCGGTTATCGCGCTCTTTGCCCTCGCGGGTAAAGACCTGGACATCGATTACGGTACCGTTCATGCCTGAAGGTACACGCAAGGAGGTATCCTTGACATCGGAGGCCTTCTCGCCAAAGATTGCGCGCAACAGTTTTTCTTCCGGGGTAAGCTGGGTCTCGCCCTTGGGAGTGACCTTGCCTACCAACACGTCGTCAGCGCGTACCTCGGCACCGATATAAACGATGCCGGAGTCATCCAGGCGATTTAATTGCGACTCAGCCAGGTTGGAAATGTCGCGGGTGATTTCTTCTTCGCCTAGCTTGGTATCGCGTGCGACTACCGTAAGCTCTTCGATATGGATGGAGGTATAGCGATCCTCAGCCACAATACGTTCGGAAATCAGTACCGAGTCCTCGAAGTTGTAACCATTCCAGGGCATGAAGGCGATGAGCATGTTCTGCCCCAGGGCCAGCTCGCCTAAATCACTGGAAGCGCCGTCGGCCAGCACATCACCGCGCTGGACGCGATCACCACGCATTACTATGGGACGCTGGTTGATATTGGTATTCTGGTTGGAGCGGGTGTATTTTTTCAGGTTGTAAATATCAACCCCAACCTCGCCGGCGATATTTTCATCGTCGTTAACCCGGATAACAACGCGATCCGCATCGACAAAGTCAACCACGCCACCGCGCCGGGCCTGCACCGTGGTGCCTGAGTCTATCGCCACGGTACGCTCTATACCCGTACCTACCAAGGGCTTTTCAGGACGCAAGCATGGCACTGCCTGACGTTGCATGTTGGCGCCCATAAGCGCCCGGTTAGCATCATCGTGTTCCAGGAACGGTATCAGTGAAGCTGCGACCGAGACAATTTGCGACGGCGCCACGTCCATATAGTTGACGTTTTCAGGTGCCGTAAGCAAGGTTTCACCAGCCTCACGACAGGCAACCAGGTCGTCGGTAAAACGGCCTTCAGCGTCCAGATGGGCGTTGGCCTGGGCAATTACGTATTTGCTTTCTTCGATGGCCGAGAGGTACTCGATTGTGTCAGAAACCCTGCCGTCTATGATCTTACGGTAAGGCGTCTCCAAAAAGCCGTATTCATTTAAGCGCGCATACAGGGCCAGCGAGTTGATCAGGCCGATGTTGGGCCCTTCAGGGGTCTCGATCGGACAGACACGGCCATAGTGGGTCGGATGGACGTCACGCACTTCAAAACCAGCGCGTTCGCGCGTCAGACCGCCGGGGCCCAAGGCCGATACCCGGCGCTTATGGGTGATCTCCGAGAGCGGGTTGGTCTGGTCCATGAACTGAGACAACTGGCTGGAACCAAAGAACTCCTTGATAGCCGCTGAAATGGGCTTGGAGTTGATCAGGTCGTGCGGCATCAGGTTTTCAGACTCGGCTTGACCCAGACGCTCCTTGACGGCACGCTCGACGCGCACCAAGCCAGCGCGGAACTGGTTTTCTGCCAGCTCACCGACGCAGCGCACGCGGCGATTGCCCAGGTGATCGATATCGTCGATCTGACCGCGGCCATTACGTAGCTCGACCAATACTTTTATGGTGGCGAGAATATCGTCATCGGTAAGCGTCAGCGGGCCGCTGTTGCCTTCCTCAAAACGCCCCAGGCGGCTATTGACCTTCATACGGCCAACGCGCGATAAGTCGTACGAGTCCTCGGAATAGAACAAGCGCTGAAATAACGCCTCGACGGCCTCTTCAGTCGGCGGCTCACCGGGGCGCATCATGCGGTATATGGCAATACGAGCTGCCATTTGGTCGGCGGTTTCGTCGGTGCGCAAGGTCTGCGAGATATAGGCGCCTTCGCTTAATTCGTTGACGTACAGCGTTTCGATATTTTTGATACCGGCAGCGCGCAGCTGTTCGAGCAGGGTTTCGGTTATCTCATCATTGGCATTACCGATAACTTCACCGGTTTCGGGGTCGATTACGCCTTTAGCCAAAACACGTCCGAGTAAAAAATCTTCCGGTACGCTGATAAAGTCAACCTTGGCAGCCGCCATGTCACGCAAGTGCTTGGCATTGATGCGCTTGTCTTTTTCGACAATGACAGCGCCTTTGGCGCCAGATATGTCAAAACGGGCCACCTCACCCTTCCAGCGCTCGGGCACAAATTCCAGGCGTCCGCCCTCGGGCATTAGCTCAATATGGTCAAAGTGCGAAAAGTAGGCCAGGATGGACTCGGGCGTCATGCCGATGGCTTTCAGCAGTATGGTTACCGGCATTTTGCGACGCCGGTCGATACGGAAAAAGAGCACGTCCTTGGGGTCAAATTCAAAATCCAGCCAGGAGCCGCGATAGGGAATTACGCGTGCGGAAAACAATAATTTGCCTGAACTATGCGTCTTGCCACGGTCGTGCTCAAAAAACACGCCAGGCGAGCGGTGTAGCTGCGACACTATGACGCGCTCGGTACCATTGATTACGAACGAGCCATTATCTGTCATGAGCGGCATTTCACCCATGTACACTTCCTGCTCTTTAACTTCCTTGACCGTAGGCTTACTGACCTCACGGTCCATTAGCACCAAGCGTACCTTGGCGCGTAGGGGCGAGGCATAAGTAAGACCACGTTGTTGACATTCCTTGACGTCAAATACTGGCGTACCAAGCACATAACTGACAAACTCCAAGCGCGCCATCTGATTGTGGCTGGAGATTGGAAATATAGAATTGAATGCGGCCTGCAGGCCTTCGTCCTTGCGCTTGCTGGGCAAGACGTCTGATTGTAAGAAAGAACTGTATGATTCTAGCTGTGTAGCCAACAGATATGGGACGTCTTGTACGTCCTCGCGCTTGGCGAAGCTTTTACGTATGCGCTTCTTTTCGGTATACGAATAGGGCATGAGCACTCCGACTCGAGGGTTGCTTGGGCCGAAACACGGCCGATTTACAGCAAAAGCCAAACCCTGCAACATAGGATCTGAGCTTATGCGAGGTCTTGCGACTCTGGAAAACCGTCTTGAGTAACTTTAAGCAGTCAGGTTCAAGCACGGTTTTCGAGAAACGCAAAAACCCGGAGGGGTTTGGTACGACCCTGGCCTGGTATTGGCTGGGGCTGTCCATGCACCTCCGGGTGATGTGCTGGGGTCTTATTTGAGCTCGACCTTGGCACCCGCTTCTTCAAGCTTTTTCTGAGCTTCTTCGGCAGCGGCTTTGTCCACGCCTTCTTTAATCGGCTTGGGCGCACCATCGACCAGGTCTTTGGCTTCTTTCAAGCCCAGGCCGGTAATTTCACGCACTGCTTTGATGACGCTGACTTTGTTGGCGCCGACTTCGGCCAAAACTACGTCAAACTCGGTTTTTTCTTCGGCGGCAGCGGCAGCACCAGCAGCCGGGGCAGCAGCAACTGCTACAGCGGCAGCAGCGGCAGAGACGCCGAATTTTTCTTCCATTTCAGTGATAAGCTCGGAAAGCTCCAGCACGCTCATCGCGGCAATGGCTTCGAGGATTTCAGCTTTGGTTGTCATTTAATGAACTCCATTAATAAATTTAAACCAGGTTGTCGCCTGTATTTGTTACAAATACCCCAGCCGGCCTAAGCCGCCTGTTTTTGATCGCGCACAGCCGCAAGGCCACGCACGAACTTGGTGGGTACTTCGTTAAGCGTACGCACAAACTGCGTAATGGGCGCCTGCATGGTACCCATTAGTTTGGCTAGTAGCTCGTCGCGGGTTGGCATCGTGGCTAAAGCCTGAACGCCTTGCGCATCGAGCAAGCTGTTGGGCAGAGCCCCAGCTTTGATTACTAGCTTGCTGTTGCTTTTCGCGAATTCTGCCAATACCTTGGCACCCGCTACCGGATCGGCACTAATGGCGTACATCAGTGGCCCGGTCAGTTGGTCAGAAATATCCTGAAAAGGAGTATCTACCAGCGAGCGACGCACCAGCGTGTTTTTCAAGACACGCAGATAAACGCCGGATTCACGCGCAGTTTTGCGCAATACGGTGATAGAGGCGACGTCCAGGCCACGATACTCAGCAGCAACTATCGATTGGGCACGGCCGAGCTCGGCGGTGATTTCTTCGATAACCTGCGCCTTTTCTTGGCGGTTGAGACTCATGCTTGAACACTCCATCTAAAATGCAGGGTTGTAAGCCCACACATTTACCGAATACGGCGCGCCTGGTTGAGTTCTGGTGAAATCTTCCTGGGCGCCATCTACGCTGGATCCGATAAGCCGGGATTAAGCCTGCACAAAAAACGTGTTTGGCTCCAGCGGTCTTTGATAGCCAGCACCCCGACAAAGCCGGGGCACAGCCCAAAGTTCTTTATGCCGTCAAAGAGGCGAGCTCGACGCGTGCACCGCCTCCCATTGTTGACGAAACCGCAATCTTGCGCATATAGACGCCTTTGGCCGTAGCCGGACGCGCCTTCTGCAGCGCATCTACGAGCGCATCCAGATTGCTTTGCAATTTTTCTACATCAAATGAAGCACGACCAATGGTGCTGTGGATAATACCAGCCTTATCGCTGCGGTATTGCACCTGACCGGCCTTGGCGTTTTTTACCGCGGTAGCAACATCAGGTGTTACGGTGCCAACCTTGGGGTTGGGCATCAGGCCGCGCGGGCCCAGGATTTGGCCCAGAGCACCAACGACACGCATGGCGTCAGGCGAGGCAATGACCACATCAAAATCAAGATTACCTTCTTTGATGCTGGCGGCCAGATCTTCCATGCCAACGATGTCAGCACCGGCTTCGGTAGCCTGTTGTGCCTTGTCACCCTGGGTAAATACGGCTACACGCACACTTTTACCAGTACCGGCCGGCAGCACTACCGAGCCACGCACGAGCTGATCGGATTTGCGCGGGTCTATGCCAAGCTGCACCGCTACGTCGATGGATTCATCAAATTTAGCGGTAGCGGTTTCCTTGACCAAAGCCAAAGCCTCACCTACCGGGTAAAGCTTGTTGCGATCGATTTTCGCAGCAATAGCGGCTGCGCGCTTGCTTAGTTTGGTGGCCATGATCAGACTACTCCTTCGACATCAATACCCATGCTGCGTGCAGTGCCCGCAACAGTACGCACGGCGGCGTCCATATCGGCAGCGGTAAGATCGGGCTGCTTGGTAGTGGCAATTTCCTCGGCTTGAGCACGGGTAAGCTTACCCACCTTGCTGGAATTAGGAGTTGGTGAGCCCTTTTGTATGCTGGCAGCTTTCTTGATCAGAATCGTTGCCGGCGGAGTTTTCATGATAAACGTGAAACTCTTGTCGGCAAAAGCGGTGATTACAACCGGAATTGGCAGACCTGGCTCCATGCCCTGGGTCTTGGCGTTGAACGCCTTGCAAAATTCCATTATGTTAAGACCGCGCTGACCGAGGGCCGGGCCTATGGGTGGTGAAGGATTGGCTTTACCTGCTGGTACTTGCAGCTTGATATAGCCGACGATTTTTTTCGCCATTTAAAGCTCCTGTTGGGTAGTAACGCCTAAGCCAAAGACCTGGCTATTGGCTCCCCTGGGTTAGTGATTAAATCTTTTCGACCTGACTAAAATCCAGCTCGACTGGCGTGGAACGGCCAAAAATTGTAACCGCGACACGCACTTTGCTTTTTTCAAAATTGACCTCTTCGACCGAGCCGTTAAAGTCGGCAAATGGGCCTTCCTTGACGCGCACCAACTCACCAATTTCAAACAACACCTTGGGCCGTGGTTTTTCTGTGCCCTCTTCGATTTGGGCCAGAATTTTTTGCACTTCAAGTTCTGAAATAGGCGCCGGGCGATTGCCCGAACCGCCCAGAAAACCGGTAACTCTGTTGGTACTCTTTACCAGGTGCCAGGTTTCGTCGGTTAAATCCATTTCGATAAGAACGTAGCCTGGAAAAATACGACGCTCAGAGATTGCCTTGCGACCTTCCTTGATTTCGACCACTTCTTCAGAAGGCACCAGAATACGTCCGAATGAATCTTCCAGCCCGGCACGGTTGATACGCTCGACCAAAGACTTATGGACGCTTTTTTCCATGCCCGAATAGACATGTACAACGTACCAGCGTTTGCTCATGTATTGTCCTTAGTTCCAGCCCAGCAACAGGCCATATATGACCCAGCCAAGCAGCTTGTCCGCAACCCACAGCAAGATACCCATGACTATGACAAAGGCGAACACAATGGCAGTCATGCGTGTCGCTTCCTTGCGATCGGGCCAGATCACGCGTCGGGTTTCATTGTAGGATTCACGCCCAAAGGCAAATACCCGACGGCCGGTATCGCTGAATATAGCGATAACAAACGCCAGTATCAGGCCCGCAACAAATGCCCCCACACGCATATATGTGGGCTGGTCTGCAAGCATGGAATACGCCACAATACCAGCCAGCAAAACCAGGGCTGCCAGCCCGAGCTTCAGCTTATCGGCGGTACTACCTACTGTATGAACATTTTGTTGCGACATATATTGCTTATAGAACACCGTTTGTGGCAATTTGCAGGTGGCAGGGGCAGAAGGAATCGAACCCTCAACCTTCGGTTTTGGAGACCGACGCTCTGCCAGTTGAGCTATACCCCTGCAAACTGGCCAATGGCAGGCCAAGCCCGCCATTGTACACCAAAAAAACCTATTTGATTATTTTGGCGACTACGCCGGCGCCTACGGTGCGGCCACCCTCACGGATAGCAAAGCGCAAGCCTTCTTCCATGGCGATAGGTGCAATCAGGCTGACCTTCATCGAGACGTTATCGCCAGGCAAAACCATTTCC
>JACDJB010001592.1_pt1 | contig 18098 bp, 21 predicted proteins | sample 7454121 | NCBI WGS metagenome assembly JACDJB01 (sample SAMN14253290, study PRJNA609438) | sludge metagenome | isolation source: sludge after 25d culture with pyrite | collected 2018-12-20 | reverse complement strand
GCACGCGCTGGCCGACCGTCAGCGGCACATCAGCCGCTTGGGTGACCGTGACGATTTCGCCGCCATCCAGCTCGACGGTCACCGCGAGACCGGGCTCATTGTAGGCGGCAGCAGCAATTCGATTCCCGCCCACCAGGCCGGTAACCGCCCCTGCGACCGTGGCGATTTTCTTTCCGTTCCCGCTGCCTACTTGCTGGCCAAGCAATGCGCCCACCGCGCCGCCGATACCGCTCCCGGCGGCCTTTCTGGCGGCGCTGGCGTCGATGAGCACGGAGTGCACGGTAATAACCGTGCCCAGCCGCACCCGTTCCGTTCGCTGCGCCTGATCTGGCGAGTAGATCGTGGCGCTGCTCGAGCCCTGCCCGGTCAGCGCTGGTGGGAGCGTGGTGCACGCGCCGATCGAAAGGACGGCCGCAGCAGCCAGGATACGGCAGAAGAATTGGGTATTGCTCATGTTGCGTCTCCGTTGGTTGTTGGTACAACGGAGGCGCGGATGCGGACAAGAAAGCCCGGAAGGGAAAACTACGGTTCGGGTTCGGGCTCAGGTTCGGGGGCCGATGCGGCCAAAGTCATCAGTCCAGTCACGATGGTGAGCAGCAGCCCCAACGCGCTCCACTGCGTGACGCCTTGCACGCCGATGCGACTAACCAGAGGTGTAGTCCATGGCCGCTTACCGGCGGCGACGTCGAGCTTGCCCGGCCAGACGCCGGCGAGCACGGAGCATGTGGACGGTTGGTCCGCCACACAAAGCCGCGTGCCGCTCTTGAGCCTATCCGTTACCCGGAGCTCTTGACCACGCAGCGCGGAAAACGAACCGAACACAGCCACCGTTCCAATGGTGGTTTGGACCGATGTCACGCTGGAGTTGAAGAAACCGCCAGCGCTGGAGGACGCTAAGACAAATTGCCCTGCGCTTCCATCGCGAAGAAGGGCGTCTGGAGTCAGGCCAATTACCGCACCCAGCGACAAAGGAACAACCAGGCCGAGGGTGGCGACGACCATCAGGACGTATTTCATGGCAACTCCATGCTAGAAGAAAAATCCTACGGTTGCACTTGTCGCGCCGCCCACCAAGGCGACGGCTGCTGCCCCGAGCAGGTGGGCCTCGTGACGATCGGCCCAGATGTGGGCCTGCCGCGCGGTGAGCGGGGCCACTGCCGCCGCCAGGCAAGCCGCGGAAGCGGGCAGCAACCCCGCCGGCAATGCAATGGCGAGCGCGTACAACGGTAGCGCACAAGCGACGATTACACCCGCCAGTCTAGCGTTATCTTCGCCACTCCCTCGGCGCGCAGACAGTACGCCAAGGGCACAGGCGGCCGCGGAACCCAGGGCAATGGCGGTCACCCGATCCGCCCCCGCCTTTGCCGCGATCCACGACAGTGCCGGCCAGATCAGAAGCGCCGCGCCGACCCGCAGTAACACGCGCAAGCTACCCCCGCTGTCGCCCTTGCCGGCGATGAGCGGGGCCAGGAGTTCGGCCACGCCAAGACCCCACGCGATGACCAGGGCAACGCCCACCGGGAAAACGAGGCTGAAATAGCCGTATCCGATCACTCCGATTAGTACGGCGAGGACGAGCCGAAGGAGGAACTTCAAGATAGTCATGGTCATGTGCAATCACTCCAAAAGCAGCGGCGCCGGCGATTGCAGTGCGTCGTTGTCGTTCGATTCTTCATCGGGATTTGGGTTTGCCGGGGAGTTGTCATCGGCCGACACCACGCCAGCGGAAGGCACGGCGTTGCGTTCATCGGCCGGCAGAGCTCCGATCCGCCACGCTTCGGACTCGACAAGAGGCTGCGCCTTGGCCGGCTCACGCTTCGGGAACGGCTGCACCAACTTACCGATCACATCCTCGACGTGCAGGAGCATCTCGACGCCTGCGGGCGCGGACTTGGTGCGGACGCGCAATCCCAGCAGGTCGCTTGGTCGCAGGACGCGATCCTGTACGAGGCGTTTGGTCTTGCCCTGCACCGCGCCCGCCTCGGCAGTCGTTTCAATGCGATGCACGTCGCGCTCACCGATTCGCTTGCAAACCGACTCGGCCGTCTTGTCGCTCGAGCGCATGTAGATGCGAGTGGATTGCACGGAGAGCATCGGCTCTGCCTTGTCACGACCAACACGCGCAGCGAGTTGAGATTCATCCTGCAAAGCAGTGACCATGCGCACGCCGCGGCTTCGGCCCAGTTCCGCAATCCGCTGAATCTGCGGAAGCGCCGAGGCCCCAAGCTGAGGAAACTCGTCGAGAATGCACCAGAACCCGCCTTGCGCATCCGCCCCGATCTCGGGCATGAGTGCGCTACTCACCGTGGCGCTCACCGTCGAAAGGATCGACCCGAAGATGGCTTGGCTTGCGGTTTCATATATCGCGTTTCCGTTCAAGATCACGATTCGGATATCGGCGCGCGCGCGACCTAGCATCCATTCGCGGATGCTGAACCGCAGCGCATCGGGTCGAGCCGAGTCAATGGCCGCGTAATTCGTGATCCAGCTGGCAGCCGTCCCTAACACGCTGAGCACGCTGCGTTCGCCGGCCGTCAATTCGTCGGCACCAGTGAACACCGAAGGCATGACGGCTTGAATGCTCGAATCGCCGCGCGCCGCCTGGCGGATCATCGACACCGGGTCGCCCGCCAGCGCTACGCGCAGGCTCGACCAAGTCCACGTGCATCCGCCACGCTGGTAGGAGCGAATCAGTCCGCCCAAAATCCTCGCCGCCGCTTCGTGAAAGAACTTGTTTTGCCCGTCCACTTTTCCCGCGGTCGTGGCGGCGAATTCGTCGGCGAGCGCAGGTGAGTCAATATCGGTGCTCGAATCCCATATCGCCGCCCGATCGTCCCATGGACCCAGCATTACGGTCGTTGTCGGGTCGAAGTAGCGCGCGGTGAAGTCCCCTTTCGGGTCGTGCAGGATAAGGCGGTCACCACGCACCAGAGCTTGGTCAATAAGCGAGGTCAGCAGCACGGTCTTGCCGGCCCCCGGCAGCCCCACCGCATAGAGGTGCCCGACCTCCCGCGTGCGAGACAACTCAACCCCGCCTATTTCGATTCCGCGCACCCTCCGCGATGCTTGAGCGGAGCTCATCTGCGCATGCTCGCCCGCCTGCAATGCCGCGGCCGCATCGCGAAAGCTGGACAGGTACGGGCGAACACCGCGCACGTGCGAGTCGCGCGGCTGGCGTGCCGCCCACGCCCCACCAGCGACCGCGCCACCGATGCCGCCGGTCCACACGATCGCCGCCTGCAGCAGTGGCCACAAGCCGACCGCGCCACCCAGCCCGAAGGCCGGAAGTCCGGCCGAGAGAGGCGCGCCGATGGCAATGCCGGCGCACGCGCCGATGATGGCACCGAGCACCACCTCCTCGGCGCGAACCTTGATGAATGCCTCGTGCTGCATGGTGAGTAACCTCGTCGCTTGTTGTCTGGTTACTCACTACGCGCGCAAGCGGACACTCACCCGAGCTTCGGTCCCCGATCCTTACCCGACATCCCGGCCATTGGCTCGGCAGCGCGTTGTTCGGCCCGCTGCATCTGCCGCTCCTGCGCCCGCCCCACAGCCTCCATGAGCTGAGCGAGTGATGCATCACGCTGCCGCCGGATTTCCGCCAGCCGTGCGTGGCCGCGACTGGTTTGCTTCGACCCGAGCAGTTGGCCGAGAACACCCATGTCCACGTTGATGTTGTATGTCTTGCGCACCTGCTTTGTCCGCGCGGCCGCCCGGCTGTGAATCTCATCTGCCCGCGCCTGCGCGCCACGCTTCAGAAACTTTGCGTCGAGCTTTTCCTGCTTCTTCCGGTCACGGGCACGGTCACGGGCTTCCCTGTCGCTCTTCTCCACCTTCCGCTCGTACCGGCGAGCCTTCCCGTTGTTCGCCGCATCCGCGGCGAACTTCGCCAGCCAGTCGCGCAGCGGGCGGCGCCCGTCCAAGTGGCTGCGCACCGCCTGATCGTCCAGCGCAGCGTCTTTCCCGCGCGACGACGCGCTGAGTGTTTTCGCGAGTTTCTCGCGATTGTCTGTGACCACGATCACGTGCTCGCGCGCGCGTGACAAAGCGACGTAGGCGTGCTGCCGGTCGGCAAGGTTCGTCTGACTCGAGCGCATGTAGGCGACGGCCACATCAACTGTTCGGCCCTGCGCCTGGTTGGCAGTTTGGGCGTAGGCGAGGTCAACTTTCGCGCCCTGCCCCGTGGCGATCGTCACCCGACGGCCGTCGTCGAGCTGGACGCCCATCTTTCCTTCTTCGATACCGGTCACTCTCATGCGCTCGTTGTTCTTGATCGTCACGCTCTCACCCCCGGCGGCTTCAGCCCGCAGACCTCCCCGGGCGACAATCTGGTCGCCCTCGCCGATCCGCGTGCTACCCCGCTCGTGTACCGAAAATTTGTCGGTGCGACCGGGATCAAAGCGCCACTCTCGCCCATCCTCCGTGCGGGCCACGACCCGGCCGTTCTCGACGCCAGTCACCGTCGCGAGCTTGCCTTTCTCCGGCCCACCCCCGAAATTGCGATGCGCCTCGATCACATCGCCCGCGCGGTAGCGCGAGGCGTCCGACTGCTCGGCGCCTGTCCACTGCTTAGGCTGCAGCGTAGGCACGTCCCGCGCGCCAGTGACCGTGCCAGCTGCTTCCAAGCGCCGTTGGATTTCCGCGTTCACGTCGGCGCGATCCTGCCGCGACAGCGTTGCCACGATCGTGTCTTTGCGCTCGTTGGCGTGGCGCATGTACGCCCCTGCAACGGCATCGACGGCCTCATTCCGATTTGGCACTTCCTGCGTTTCGACCCTTCCGAGGGCGGCATCAAAGTCGCCCCGCAGCGAGTCGTAAACGGCCTGTCGGAGCTCTTCGTTTTGCTGCCGCTTAATGTCCGTCAGGTCGTAGGTCTCGCCGGCGTGGGCGGCCTGCAGCTGCGCGAATGCGCGGCCCGCCCCGACCGAGTCAATCTGTCGGATGTCCCCCGTCAACACAACTTGAGCATCGGCGCGCTGCGCCTTGGAGAGGAGGTCGCGCATGTCCCGCGCCGAGACCATGCCCGCCTCATCCACCAACCACGCTTCTTTCCGGCCATCGCGATCGAGCGGCCGGGAATTAATCGACGCCACGGTCGAGCTTTCCGCGCCGATGGCCTTGCCAAGCGTGTCGGCTGCGCTGTTCGTCGGCGCGATCGCGCGCACCCGCATGCCGCGCTCACGCGCCGCATCGGCGACAGCCGCCATGACGCTGCTGGTCTTGGATGTACCGGCGTAGCCCTGGACGACCGAAAGGCTGGAGCCGCCACCAAGGATCCCTGCCGTCGCCGCCCGCTGCTCGGGGGTGAACGCGTATCCGCTGGCATTCTCCGTTGCTGCGATTCGCGCGTTGATCTCCTTTTGTTTGAGAGTAAGGGGAGCACGTCGGGAAGCAATCATCGCCGCACTGTCGAGCATGTCGCGCTCGGTTCGCTGGCCCGCTTTTGTGGTCAATCCCGCCCCGGCGCCCAGTTCACCGGACGGACCTCGCTGCTGCGTGGTCGCGTCGAGCAGCTCACCCTCTTGGCGCGCAACGGAGATGGCGCGACGCACGTCATCAGTGCCGATCCTGCCGTCACCGAGCACCAGGGCGTGGTGCTCGAGTTCGCGCTCAGTGAAACGAGCCGAACGCTCGCCGAGGTGATCCATGGATTCGCGAACGGCCTTGCTTGCTGCCGAATCGGCGTCGGACGCAACCTCGTTCGCGCGGCGGTCGCTCGGCAGGCGGTACTCGCGCCTTCCGGTCACCGCGGAGAGCCTGTCCAGCCATTGCTTCTTCCGCTCGGCATCGGGGATGTGATCCTTCGGTGCGCGGGTGTCCAGCGCCGCGGTATCGCGCGCCTTACGGCTAGCGCTCTCTCGCGTTTCGCCGCGCGCGGCGATCGCCTCGTCGATCTGCTTTCGACGGGTGGACAGCACGTCACGTTCTGCCTGGCTGACCTCCACCAGTTCGGCGGCCACGAAGCCGTCACAGTTGACGCGCCAGTCCACGTTGTAGCCGTGGGCGGTGGCAGCTCGGCCGAGCTCCGCCTGGTACACGGTGTCCGCTTCACGCATCAACTCGCGCCATCGGCGCGTGTCCAGCGACCGCCATTGGTCAGTGGCGGCGTCGTACGTCATATTCGGGACGACAACGTGCGTGTGCACCTGTGGCTCACCTTCGCGGTTCGTCGAATGGCGAATCTTTCCGGCAATCAGGTTGCCGGTCTGCCGGTGCTCGATTTCGCCGTTCGGTCCCCGTTGGCGGGTGACCGTGCCGTGCCGTTCGATGAACTCCATCGCCTGCGAAACTGCACGATCATGGGCTTCGATCAGCCGCCGGTCGCCGCGCGCCAGGGCAGCGATACTGATGCTCTTTGGCGCGCTGAAGGTGAGGTCAAGCCCGGGCATGTGGTTCGGGATTTTCTTCATCGTCCCGTTGGACTGCCGAACTTGGCGGAAGCCGGGCTTGCCCACCTGCTGGTCTCCCGCCTTGCCCTGCAGAACAGCTTTCAGGTCGGCGGGTCTGATTTCACCTTGGAGGCCCAAACGCTCCGCGCCAGCACCACTCCACACTGCAGATTTCTTGTCGGCGAGGTAGTAGTCGTCTTTCTCAGAATAGTAGGCGTGCGCCTGCCCGGCGTCAGAAATTTTGGTGATGTTAAGCATGTCGGTTTGCCCCTGTCGCATGGGCCTGCTGCCATTCGATGATCTTCTGCAGCCAGTTCTTGACGCGCTCGTTCGCGGCCGTCTGATCGGCCATCAGGCGCTCCGAAACTGCAACCATTGCGGCCTCCATCGCGTCGGCGTGCTCGGCCAGCAGTTCGGCAATTCCAGCTGTCGAACTGCGGTCATCAGCGTCGGTCAGAGCGGAGGAAATGACGTAGGCGTTGATCGTTACGCCAAGGCCTTCGGCAGCCGCTTTGATCAGCGCGTACTGGTCCGTTGGAACGCGGACAGTGAGCTTCTTTGTTTTTGCGCGCATCGAGAAATCCTCTAGTTCGGGTGACGGCACTCTGTAGCGCGCGCAAACGGCCACGCGTGGCGTTTTCCGGCGTTTCGGGGCAGCGGCTGTGACGGCTGTGCCGCTGTCACCTCAAACCCGCGCGGGGCGGGGCTTTGAGACACATAGGCGCGGGGGCGTGACGGCCGCAGGCGTGCATATGTGTGCGACGGGAACGAAGTGAACGAGCTAGGGCATTCTTGCCCGACTAATTGGGGGCCCGCTTGCGGGCAGAACGAAGTGGCCGGTTGCGCGCAGGAAGGGTGCTGTCGAGCGCTGATCCACCTGCTCGCGGCGGATCGAACTGAAGGTGGGTGACTGAATTGAAGGAGGACTAATGACGACCGCAGAGCCAAAGCTACCCGCGGCCGACCGCGCCGTTCGGCACACCGAGAACCCTTCCTTGGTTTGGGACGCGGTGACGGCGGACAACTGACCGCCGACGCGCGAAAAGCGTAGGGCCGCACGCCCGTCTTGCCCGTGCTGCTCGTCGGGTCAACTAGGCAAGCGTTTTAAAGAAAAAGAGGACTGATGAACATGGCTGACAAGCAGAAAGACCAGCTCTGGGTGCCGAGCAAACGCTCAAAGGGAATGAGTATGGGCTGACCAGCCCACCATCGTGCAAGAAAAACGCCCGGCATGGCCGGGCGTTTTTTGTTCCCACTGGGTCGTCAAGCGAGTTTATTACCGGCCCACGCAATCGCCTCATTAAGGCAATCCGCCCTTCTCACCAGGCGAAGCAATTCGGTCTCCTGTGCCTTACGCTCTGCCTCCTGCGCTACGCGCAATTTCTCCTGCATTTCTGCGATCTTCTCGGCCAGCGCGTCGGCCTTGCTCTTGATCTTGCGGGTACGTCGGATCTTCCCTGTTGGTGCGCCCGCGTCCGCAGCCCGCGGCGTCATTGCCGGCGCGACCGGCGTCGCAGCCCGCGGCGGCAATGGCTTGTTTTCCGCTGGAGCCGATTGCTGCTGATTGGTATTTGTGTCGCGATTGAAAATTGCCATGGTGTGCCCCCGTGATGGTGGTGGTGGATAGTGAATACCGGTGCGCTTCTAAGCGCCCCGGACAAGTGCCGCGAGTTCACGCGGTAGCCCAACACGGACGCGCGTCGGCTCCGATCCCGCGCGCTGCGTGACGATCACGCAGAGCGTGAATGGGCGACCGGTCGCATCGTCCGGCACAACCACTCGCGACAGGTTGGCCGGCCATGCCAGCGACCGCATGGCGGCGGCAAGCGCGACAAACAGGTGAGCCGCGGTCGCACCGAACGCGACGTGCTGGCAGACTGCCGAGATGGTTACCTCGACGCCTACGCCGAAACCGTGTGAGATCGCCTGCGACGTGTAGTCGATCAGCTCGGTTGCGTGCGTGGGAGCGGCCGAATGTGGTGGGGATAGGGATCCCGTCATGGTGTGATCCTCGTGCAGGTGACAACTGCATGTGCGCGCGACCGGCCAAAAAAAAGCGCCCGGCAATGCCGGGCGCAAATCGCGGGCCGGTGGCGTTACCACGCAACGATGCAGCGGACGATCCAATAGACTGCGAATGCAGTACTGCTTGCCGTGAACAACCAGGCTGCGCACTCGGCGGCGGAATTGATTTGCTCTGCGTTCATCGTTTTTCCCTCTTGGTTAGTGTTCTTTGATTCATGTTCAGCGCGCGCGGATGCGGTCACTCGCAAGTGACGGGTCCGGTATGCGCTACCACGCGCAGTAAAAGTGCTGAATGTCTGCGGCGAGCGTCCAACCGTCGGCCAGAGTCAATCCGATTCCGCTGCCTTGGTGCAGGCTGTGGATACGGTAGGCCTCGGGTGCCCACCCGTTGCCCGTCCTACCGACATGAAAGGACCAATCCGCCCAAAACACGTGACGTCCTTCGTTCACCGCCGATCGAATGCTCGCAGCGTTCCTGAACTTCGTTCGATGGTCTCGACGCAGCTGCTTTCGCGCGAGTAGCGTTGCGTGGTCGCTCGGTGAGAGCGCCCACCGTCGGCGACCGTCGCCGAGCACAACGGGTCGCCACGGGCGCGCGATTTCACCTGGCACGACCTCCACAGCCTCACCGTCGATGATGCGACAACGCCGCTCCCTTTCATCGGTGAAATGGAGTGGAGCCGGGACCACCCACCCCTGTTCGACCGTAGAGTCCTGTGGGTGCGCAGCGATCGAGCGAATCAAAGCGGTTTGGTACTCCGCGCCGACAAGCTGGAAGAAATATGTCTCGTGCTGGTCGCCGGTGCGCAAAATATCACCGACTGACAGGGTGCGATGCTGGTTCATCTGAATCTCCTCGCTGCGTAGGTTCGGGTGCCGCGCTTGCCGCTCGGCACCCGAGTTGTCCTGCAGGGGGCTTATACGATTTGCTTCTGCGCGCGGGCGCGGGCGCGGGCCGTGATCTTGCCCAGCGCGCGCAGGGTCTGCGCGCGAGTGTAGACCCGGGTGGCCAGCCGCCAAGCGCGACGGTCGAGGCACGCGATCTGGTCACCACCCCAAGCAAGCATTTTTTCTTCGATCGAGCCTTGAGGGAATCGGCACGGGTTGGGCTTCCCGCCGACAGTTTCGATGGCTCGGGCGTGCACGTGGCGGCCATCGGAACTGGTCCGAGTGATCTGGTAGAACACGCCAGTCTCGAACGTAAAAATATCGAGCGCTTGGACAGGTGTCGGTGCTTCGGCCTGCTGGGGGACCGGTTGTCCGCTTGCGCGGTGGAACGCCAACTCTGCGTCGATGAATGCCTGGCGCGTCGGAATCGTGGTCGTAGTGGTCATGGCGTAGCCTCGTGGGTTTGGGTTTCAGCGCAGACGGTGGATGCGTGCCGTCTGACTCCCTTTCCTTCCGGGGGTGCTTTTACAGTCAAGGGGGATGTTGAGCGGAGCCGTTCGGCTGTCGGTTCAGCTTCGGCTGCTTCTGCCGAAGCTGAATCCGCAGCTGGACGAGCGGAGCGCCCTTGACTGGAAGAGCGCGCCCGGATACGAGAGCCGCGCTCTTGCTCCCCGATCTCAACGAAATCGCGCGCCAGGGACGACTTGAATCTGGCCGTTGATGACGTTGATCGAGGCCGTCGCATGACCCGCGTCACGCACGGACAGAAGTCCATCCACAACGGAGTTTTCAACCAGCCGAACAACTTCACGCACGCCGTAATCGACCAGCTTTTCTTGCCGCGTTACGAGGTCAATGAGCAGGGCCGCATCAACGCCGACGAGCTCCACGCCCGCGTCATTCGAAAACTGAATCAAGAATCGACCGACGATCTGAGTGACAGCCGCGCGCGACAATTGAGCGAACGGGAAAATCGAGTCGATTCGGGCGAGCACTTCCGGCAGAAAGCCCGCCGACTTGAGCTCGTCCTTCACACCGGCAATTTGTGCTTGAGGATCGGAAACGGATGCCACGACCCGAGCGATTCCCTCTGCTGCCGCGTTACTCGTAAGCACGATGACAAAGCCAGTTGCGGAGTAGGTGTTTCCGGTAGATTGTTCGGTCAACCGACCTTCGTCCATCAGGTTCATGACGACCTTCATTACCGCAGGATCGGCCTTTTCGATTTCGTCGAAAAGGAGCACGCCAGTCCCGATCCGGCCGATGTCGCGGCAGAGTTGTCCACCTTGGTCACTGCCGACATACCCCGGCGGTGCTCCGACCAACCGGGCCACGTTGTGAGGCGCGGACAGCTCGTTGCAGTCCACCCGTACGAGTCGGCCATCGAACAGTTCAGTGGCCAACGCCTTGGCCAACTCGGTCTTGCCCGCACCAGTGGCGCCGACGAACAAGAACACTGACACCGGCTTGTTCGATCGCCGCAAGCGGGCGCGCCGAAAGGCCGTGCGCACCACATCCTCGACGATGGAATCCTGCCCGATCACTCGTCCCCGGATCGAGTCAACCACGCCACCGGGGTCGAGTGCTGAAAAATCCGCGAACTGTCCGCGCGGCGCGCCTGACTTATCGCCTCCCTGGACGAAATCCTGCAGGCTTTCCTGCTGGTCGGCGGGCACCAGGTCAAAAATGGACTTCATGATCTTTCCTTCAAAAATGGCGGCGGCGATCGCAGCGGATACCGCGGCGAAGATGCCCAACAAAGTCGCTGATGTCAGGTCCGGAGGGGAGAAGCAGTAGGCTCTTGCTGCGAGCTGCCAACTGGCCCCGGAAGCAAAAATGACCACCGGCAGCGCCGCCTTCTTGGACGTCAAATAATGGCCTGCAGCCACGTCCGGCCAGCGCTTACGCGCGGCGAGCAATCCGCCCCCCGCAGCGAGCAGTCCGAGCCACGTCGAACTGAGAAAGCCCGCCACGGACACGACCAGTACGAGCGTCAGGATCGCGCCAAGAAGCCAGCCGACGCCGCCGAGCCCGGACCACCACGTGAACCAACCTCGCAGGGCGACCTGTGCCTTCTGGGCGGGATTCATGGAGTGACCTCGCTCGGCGCGTCAGGAGCTGAGCTCGGAACGCCACCGGAAGGCGACACAGAGGTGCTCGCCGGCGCGGGTGCCTGAATCTCGGAGCGAATCTCTGCCACGCCCTCAGTGGTGACCGCCCACGGCACCACGAGCACAGGTGCGCTCCGTCCATCGGTAACGGCAATCTGCCCGATAGCGGCCCCCTGCTGGGTAACGGTCAACTGATGCCAACCCGGCGAGAGCGCGATGCTGGACACCTGCCGATCCGGCGCGCGATTGGCATAGTGCTCGACTTCACCGATCGGCTGGCCGTCGATCTCTGCGGTTGCCATTCCGGCATCACCCTTGACCTGCAGCAAGGCGACCGAAGTCGGCATGTCGAGACGGAACCACGCGTGCCAGATGACTCGTTGCGCATGGCCCTGCAGGTCAGCCGGGGCGTGGAATGAAGCATCGGGCACCTGGACTACCGTCGTGCTCACCGTGGCCCATTGCCGATACTGGTCACGCGCCTGCGCTACTTGGACGACGTGCCCCTCCTGCACCCCCTCGGGGGGCTGTAACGTACTGATCGGCGCCTGCAGCTCCGTGGGCGCCATGCTCGACGTCGCACTCGCTGCAGCGGGAGGCGCGACAACGGTCGAGGCAGCCGCAACCTCCACCCCGGAAGGAAGTGGCCTGGGTGGCGCACTAACGGTCGGCTCCGGCACCGTTTCAACCGCCGGTGGCGCGGACGCAGATGTCGCCCGTGGTCCGCTCCGTGAGCCCCCGAACAAACCTCGAACAAGAACCAGCACCAAAACAAGTACCAGCATGCCGAGGCAGGTCTGCGCCCAAAGTGGCAGGCGACGAAGGGAACGAATCAGATTCATAGATTTTTCCTTGAAGTGAATAGTGGGGGTCACGCTATTTGCGCGCGGTCGCGGTCACCTGTGTGCGGCGTATTTTCGGTGTCGTGCCTCCGCGTGTTGGCGGAATGAGGCCTCCCGATCGACGCGCATGACGAAAGCCAAAAACCTGTCCGGACTTGGATACAGACGACAACCGTTGAGCCAGGCCTCGACCTCTTGCTCGGCACCGCCAATCGCGCAGGCGATTTCGCGTGGGTTGTCGCGGGCGACGCCCATGTCATGCGCCCATTGGTGCACGATCTGCCGCATGGATCGACCGGCAACGTACTCGTCGATGTAGCTGTAGGTCGGGTCGGCGGAGAGGCGCTGGGCGGCATCCATCACGCGCCGGGAAACAGATCTGGTGCGGCGATACTCGAGCGCCTGGTACGTTGCTTTCCTGAGTCCGAGCCGCGCGGCCATGGCTTCCTGCGAGAGCTCGAGGTACAGGCGCAGATCGCGCAGATGGGTGTGAGGGGTCTTGGGTGCATTCACGCGGCGGGCTCCGTGGCTATGTCCTTGCCTACTCCGCGCGCATCCGGACACGCGTGCCGGCGCAAATCCTCGAACTTGGTGTAGTGGCCGAGGAAGGTCAGCTTGCAGGTGCCGGTGGGGCCGTTGCGCTGCTTGCCGATGATGATTTCGGCGATGCCCTTGTCCTGCGATTCCTTGTTGTAGTACTCGTCGCGGTAGATGAACATGATCACGTCGGCGTCCTGCTCGATGGCGCCGGACTCGCGCAAGTCCGACATCATCGGGCGCTTGTCGGCGCGCTGTTCCAGCGAGCGGTTCAACTGCGACAGGGCGATCACCGGCACGTTCAACTCCTTGGCAAGTCCCTTGAGTGAACGCGAGATTTCCGCTATTTCGGTGTTCCTGTTTTCGTTTTTTCGCCCGGGCACGTGCATCAGCTGCAGGTAGTCGATCACGATCAGGCCGAGGCCGCCGTGCTCGCGATGCAGCCGGCGCGCGCGCGAACGCAGTTCCGCCGGCGACAGGCTGGGTGCCTCGACGATTGCGATCGGGGCTTCTCGCGCAATTTCTATCGCGCGCGGTAGGCGCGCCCACTCCTCCTCTGCCAGCAGGCGCGGCCTCTGGAGGCGTTGGCCGTCGATGCGAGCGAGTCCAGAGACCATCCGGGTCATGAGCTGTGCGGCGGACATCTCCATCGAGAACACAGCCACCGCCTTCTTGCTGCCCAGCGCGGCGGTCTCGGCGATGTTCAGCGCGAAGGCCGTCTTGCCCATCGAGGGGCGCGCCGCCACGATGATCAGGTCCGACGGCTGCAGGCCGGAAGTGAGTTCGTCCAGGTCGGTGAAGCCGGTGCTCAGCCCGAGTAGCGCGGCTGGGTCGTCGTAGCGCGCCACCAGCTCGGCGAACATCGCATCGACCGCCTCGCGCATCGAGACGGAATCTTTCTTGCCGCGCGCGCCGGACTCGGCGATGCGGAACACGCGCCGCTCGGCGCTTTCCAGCACCTCGTGCACGCTCTTGCCCTCGGGCCGATAGCCGTCCTCGGTGATCGAGGTGCCAGCGTCGATCAGCTGGCGCAGTACCGACTTCTCGCGCACGATCTCGGCATAGGCAGCGATGTTGGCCGCGCTGGGCGTGCTGTTGGCCAGCTCGATCAGGTAGCCGGCGCCGCCGACCATCTCGACCAGGCCGTTGCTCTCGAACCAGTCGCCCAGGGTCACCGCGTCGCACGGCATGCCCTTGTTGGCCAGCTCGTTGATGGCGCGCCAGATCAGACGATGGTCCCTGCGGTAGAAATCGTCCTCGGCGAGGCGATCGGCCACGTTGTCCAGCGCACCGGGGGCCAGCATCAACCCGCCCAGGACCGCCTGCTCCGAGGCGATGGAGTGCGGCTGTGCCGCCACGCGTGCCGCGGTCATGCGCCCCCCCCTGCGCGTCGGTATGCGGCCATCTGGGCCTCGGCCAGTGCCGCGGCGGTCGCGGCGTCCTCGACGGCTGTCGTCGGTGTGGCCGCCGCCCGGTGAGCGGCTTCGCGTGCCGCCGCTGCGGCGAGGAGCCGGGCGGAAACCGCCGATGGCAGTGGGTCGATCCCGCAGGCGCTCAGCGCCCGCGCCTCGGCCTCTACGGCGTCCGCGCCATGTGCGTCGACTAGTGCCGCGATGTCAGCCGGATCCGTGGAGGAGTCGGACACCCAGCACGTGACACCATGGACCACCCTCCTCCGAGCCCGCGGCGCAGCAGCAGCACGCGGTCGGGAGGTGCTGCTGCGTGGATGGTGGATAGTGGTGGATCGGGTGACATCCGCGTCACCCCCCGATGCCTCGGATGTCACCCCTGGGGCGACACATGTGTCGGTCACGGGAGGGGTGACACATGTGTCGTTTACCGCATTTTTTGCGGCGCGGGCCGCAGCCAGCGCGGCATAAATTCGGCGCGCGGCCAGTTGGTACCGGCGCGACCGGCGCCCGCCCACCTCGTGGCTCGCGACGGCGATCCAGCCGTCGCGCATGAGCGATCGCATGTGGCGCTGCGCCTGCCTGTCGCTGATCGATGCGCGCAGCGCGATCGTCGCGATCGACGGGTAGCACTGCCCCCCATCATCGTCAGCCCAATCCGCCAGCGCCAGCAGCACCAACTTGCGGGCCGGAGGTACCGGCAGGACCCAGACGGCCGTCATCAGCGAGATACTCATCCTCCAGCCCTCCTATCGCGAGTCGCCTCTGGCGCCGGCTCGAGCATGTCTGCGTCCCACCCCCACCCCGTCATCCGCATCTGGACGGCTTCGACGGCGCGCCGCCGGCGGAGCGTGCGTGCCGATGCGACGTTCCCGCGGGCGGCGGGCCAGACAGGCCGGCTCCCGGCGAGCGCATCGTGCAGGGCGATGGCATGCCACACACGCGCTGCAGCCATCTCCCCCGCGGTCTCTACGGCGACGAGCCAGTCGAGCGGGTCATCTGCCGTAGCGGTAGCCGCCGCCGGCGCATCATCGAGCGCGACCGCGTAGGTGTGGCCGCGGTGCATGCGCGTCACGGGCTCGGCGGGGCCCGTTGCTGCGCGGATGGCGGCATCGACGATCTGCCGCTGCAGGCGATCGACATTGCCGCGATGCGCCGCACGGATCTCGGCGGCGCGATCATGCGCCGCGAGCCACGCGGCGCCAGTGACGGCGGCGATCGTAGTCCCGGCGCGGCGCGCGGCAACTGCCAGCATCGGACGGATGACCTCGATCAGGTCGGTGGCCGTGATGGTCGCATCGGCCACGCCAGGACCGTTCATGCCGCACCTCCGGTCGCCGCCTTGCGCGGGCGGCCGCGGCGGGCTGGCCGTGGCGCGGCGACGGGCCGCACGATCGGCTGCGTGTCGTCCGCCGATGCAGCCGATGCAGCCAGCAGCGCAGCAGCCACATCGACCAGCAGCACCACGCGGCGCTGGCCGATGCGCGTCACGGGATACGGGTACGTCCCCGCGCTCCGCCGCTGGAGGGCGGCGGAATCAGGTTCCGCGGGCGCAGGCCCCGGCAGGGTCAGGAGCGCCTCGCCCAGGCTGAGCAGAGCCCGCCCGGGGAATTGCGCCTGCAGGCCGCGCATGACCGCGGCGAAGCGGTCACGCGGAGAGTCGCCAGTGATGGCGGACGTCATGTCGATCGTGGTCATGGTGTGCTCCATGACCGCCGGCGCCGGAACCGTCCAGATGTCTATTTTTCCGCGCTCGGAGCGCGATAGACCGCTACGGCTTTGCGCCGGCGGCCAAAATATGAAAAGGGAATCTGGGCCGCCGGTGTTAGGCGGCGGCGCCCAGCGCCCGCGAGGTCATGCGGGGGGCGATGGCGACATGCGATACACGCGCAGCGGCGCGCAGGCCATCGAGAGCAGCACGATAGGCGCCACCCGCGAGACGGAGTGCGAGGCCGGCGCGATCCGCGATGGCCGCCTGCAGCGACGGCTGCACGGCGCCGAGCAGTGCGGATGCGGCGGTGACGTGTGCGACACCGCTGGCCGCGACAATCACCACCGACTCCGCCCCGTCAGTCAGCCTGCGCGCAATGCAGATGTACGCATGACCGACCGCTGGCGTCAGCACCAGCCCGAGGATGACTGGGACGCGCGCGATGTCGGGCGCGTGCACGTCCATCTGCGCGATGATGACCACGATCGCCACGACCAGCGTGAGCACGGCACTGGCACCCAGCCGGCGTCGCTGCTGGGCGGCGATGATCGGCTCTCGCTCCCGGGTGGCCCGGAGCCAGAAGAAGCCAGATAGGTAGCTGCGGCGCATCATGGCACCATTACAGCAGCTCGATGCGCAGCACGATGTGATGCGCGTCACAGAAATAACAGCTCAAATATGTTACAGAACCACGATTTTACGGTGCGACGATTAATCGTATTTACGACGGCAAATCTACCGTTGATCGTCCCGGCGACGACGAGCCTGTTCTGCGCATTGACGTTCCAGCTTACGCTGCTTGCCAGAGTACCAGATGGCCAGCATCCCGATTGCCGGCACGAGCGCGAGCATGGCGCCGAAGATAATGTTTTTCAGGATCATCTCAGCCTCCCAAGTACAGAATCACGCGTTCACGATTCGTCGTGTTTGCGGTTGCACGCTTCTGCGAAGCTCAACTCGCAGCCGTCATTCAGTCCAGCCCTCAACGTCGGAAAGCGCCGCATCCACGAATCCATGCATCGCGCCGTCGGCCCTGTCTGCCTTGGCAGCAACGTGGCACTGGCGCCGGCATTCGTCGGCGGAGCCAGGGCGACGGACGCGCCGTTCGCGAGAATGCGAAACCACGGCAATCACCATCACCGCGATCAGTGTGAGCGCGGCGCCAGCCATGATGATACGCAGGATCATCCGTCAACCTCCCGTGTGCAGAAACACGCTTTCACGATTCGTCGTGTTTGCGGTGAGCCGCCTGGTTCATGTCGCTCCAGGCATCCAATGCCGTGAATGTTGGCCAGGTGGCACCGGTCGCATCCTTCTTCGGCGATGGCGCTCCTTTCTCTGGCTGTGTCTGGGTCCCGCCGAACTTCGCCCTTCCCAGCGGCGCGAGCTTCAATAACGTCAATGACGCCCTTTTCTACCTGGATGGCCGGATCAACGAAAAGGGCGATAGCACCACCAAATGGCCGTCAACAATGGCTTCTCCGGATCCGGGCAAGGGTAGACAGAGGCTCTTCGGGGCCCCTTGTCTTATAGCTTGCCCTCAATCAGCAGTGGACCAACCTCGTCCTCGGTGTCCTGCCAGTCGAACTCCAGCCTGATTGGATATTTCTTCTCGATGGGTTTTGGCAGGTTCCTGGCCGACCATCGAACATGCAGGCAGCCTCTGGGCTCCTTCTCCGCATCCACAGGAAAGAACAAAATGACTGGCACTTCCACCTCGTGAACCTGGTGCCGAAAGTCCTGGCACGTGCCCTCGACGGACTTGCACCACAACTCGTCCTTTTCGTAGTCCCAGTAGAAGCCATCTGGATCGCGTGCACGTGGCGGCATCCGGATAAGGTCGTGAACCATGCTCACGTGATCCGGGAAGGCGGGTTGCCTCAACATCTCAAAAGCGGAATAGCGTTCCAGCTTCGGCGGTGAAGGCAGAAACGAGCGAGGGCCGGGCGTAAAGATCTTGTCTCGCATTCGACCGTTGACCAGCATCATCGGCCCTTCGACCCACACCTTGACGGATAGGCCCTCTGCAGGCGCCCCACCGGAGTTGCTGATTGTCAGCGCGAGTTTGACCAGACCCTTTTCGAGATTGAGCCTGTTGGGCTGGCGCTTCAGATATTCCTTGACCTTCTCCAGCCACTCACGCCGCTCCTGCTGATACTTGGCAACCGCAGCCTCCCTGACCACGG
>JACDJB010001588.1_pt1 | contig 18118 bp, 15 predicted proteins | sample 7454121 | NCBI WGS metagenome assembly JACDJB01 (sample SAMN14253290, study PRJNA609438) | sludge metagenome | isolation source: sludge after 25d culture with pyrite | collected 2018-12-20 | reverse complement strand
GTGAAAATGGACGGCTCTTTTGAAGTGTTGTGGTCTAGAACTTTCGGTGGTAGTGATTCTGATGTTGCAGAAGCGATAGCTGAGACAAGAGACGGCGGCTTCATCGTTGTTGGCATGACAGAATCATCAGACGGCGATGTTTCCGTGAGTAACAAGCTTGGAGATTTCTGGATAATCAAGCTTTCCTCGGAAGGTGAACTACTCTGGGAGAAGACATTCGGGGGAAGTGGCCAGGACCATGCTTACGATGTTGTTGAGAGGCCCTCGGGAAATGTGGTCGTTGCAGGCTACACGAGATCGGTAGATGGAGATGTTCGAGGACATGTATGGGGAGAAGATTTCTGGATAATTGAGATCGCTTCTACAGGAGAACTTCTGAAGCAGTGGACAATAGATGGAGAAAACAACAACGAAGATCTTGCTCGAAAGCTAACGATTACTGACATAGGCGAGATACTGGCTGTAGGCTATACGGCCTACAAAGACGTAGGAATTAGCTGTAATTACGTTAACGAACAGGCTGCACTTGCGGTCATCGATAATGAAGGAGTCCTTTCTTCCTATAAGAGTTACGGTGGTATGTATCTCGAAGATGGTTACGATGTGATGATTTTTGAGGACACAATCATTATTGTCGGTGAACAGGATGCTGGAGTATCTATGTTTTCCAGCGGACTCGGAGGGAAAGACTTCTACGTTGTAACAGTAGACAGAGCTGGGCAAGAAATCTGGGCGAAGAATTATGGAGGAACCTTTACAGATATTGCGCGTGTGGTTCAGCGATTCGGGAACGGACACTTTCTAGTTGCAGGTCACACAACTTCACAGAACGTTGACGTCAAAGATCCGCTAGGTATGAACGATGGGTGGATAATTGTAATAAAGGAAAACGGTGAGCTTGTCGAATCATTATCGGTAGGTGGATCGGCAGATGATCTAATTCTTTCGGGTGTCAGTTCAGATGAAAAGCATATTTTCTGTGGTTATTCAACATCATCTGACGGAGACGTAGAAAGCAACAACGGCGGAAAAGATATCTGGTTGATTTCGTTAGGGAAATAGATGAGGTCTAGCGACCTTAAACTGGGGTATATCCCCAATAAAATCTAGTTGGGAGGGGTTTCATTTGCGTAAGATCCTATTGGTCCTGATTGTGGCTGCTGCAATAGTCAGTATTGGCCTTGCATGTACCACGATCATCGTTACTAAGGGTGCGTCTGTTGACGGTTCAGTAATGACGAGCCATTCAGCTGACTGCGGCCTCTGTGATTTCAGGTACGTCTATGTTCCACCCGCAGATTATGAAGCGGGAGCAAAGAGAGCAGTATATCCTTTCATCGAGCCATATCCACGTTATGTCGGTGCAGATATGGGTCCGACCTACAACGATCCAGACCTTCCGGCAACAGAGCCTCTGGGTTACATCGATCAGGTCGAGCACACATTTGGCTACTTTGATGCAGTTTATGGCGTAATCAATGAACATCAGCTGGCAATCGGTGAATGTACATGTTCTGCGAAGGTCTATGCGCAGCCAAGTGCAGATTGTATTTTCGATGTTGCTGCTCTTTCGAGAGTTGCAATGGAGAGAACTACCACAGCCCGAGAAGCAATAGAACTCATGGGTGCACTTGCCGTTGAGTACGGTTACTACGGTTGGGGAGAAACACTGACAGTAACAGACCCAAACGAAGCCTGGGTCTTCGAAATCTGTGCATCGCCAGACAAGAAGAGTGCACTTTGGGCGGCAAAGAAGGTTCCAGATGGAACAGTCTTCGTAGAATCGAATATGTTCAGGATAAGAGAACTCGATCCTGAAAGCCCTGACAATATGTTCTCGCCGAATCTTATCGATGTTGCAACAGAAGCCGGCTGGTACGATCCCAGCACAGGCCCTATCGACTGGATGGCAACTGTTAGTACAGGAGAATACTCCTATCCTTACTACAGTCTGAGAAGAACATGGAGAGTTCTCGACAGAGTCTCCCCATCTCTTGGACTTTCTCCCTGGGTAGAAGACAGTTTTACAAAAGACTACCCATTCTCTATCGTACCTGACAAGAAACTGTCGGTTGCAGATGTTATTGATCTCTTCAGAGACCACTACGAAGGAACAGAATTCGATCTCACTGAAGGGCTAGCAGCAGGTCCGTTCGGCAATCCTAATCGCTATGCCGGTTCCAGTAAGCTAGTAAAGGGAAGCTGGGAAAGAGCCCTTTCTATCTTCAGATGTGAATACGTTTTCGTTTCTCAGGTTAGAGACTGGCTTCCTGATCCTGTCGGTGGAGTAGTATGGTGGGGAGCAGCTGCACCTCACGAGACGATTCTTGTGCCGATGTACTGTGGAATAACGGACGTTCCTTATGCTTATGACAGTGGTAGCCTTCAGGAATTCGACTATAATGTCGCATCTTGGGCATTCAACTTCATGGGCAACTGGGCGGAATTGAAGTGGAGCTACATGTATCCGGAGATTCAGGAACTTCAGAAGAAGATCGAAGGAAAGCTCTTTGCAGTACAGCCAGCGATTGAAGCGGCAGCTGCACAGCTTTACGAAACAGATCCAGAGCTATGTAAGGAATTCCTTACTGATTACGTTGCTGACGTCACCGACAGAGTAATGGCAGAAGTATGGGATTTCAACGAATATCTAATAACCAAGTACAGAGACGGATACATCAACATCCCGAACGTTGGTTCTTCAGCTGGATACCCCGATTGGTGGCTGCAGGAAGTCGGTTATGCAGACGGTCACGTCTTTGGTGACGACGCTTACAAACCTAAATGATAGTCCTGGCCTGCCCCTTTCGGGGCAGGTTTTCTTCGATAATTTCGGACTTTGTATACGATATTTGTTTCAAATATATGAGTCGAATAGAGCAGAAAGAAGGAGGTAGTTTCATGAAGAAAGCAATTCTCGTTATGATTATTGTTTCTGTTGTTGGTGCACTTGCCTTCTCGGCTACAGAAGTCTCACTGGCACTTCCTGTTGTAATCACTTCAGCCGGTCAGAGTACGGAAGTTGAGACGGTGACTTATGTTGCCGACGAAGTAGGTTTGAAGTACGATTATTGCGACATTCTCTCCAAAGATGAGCTAGCTGCCGGAGTAGGCCTTGGTGGAGCTGTGTCGGCTATTGGAAAGCACGTGACCACGCTTTCCCCTGATCCCAAAGGGACGAAGTTTCAGTCAATGATCCTGGTTCTTGGTGCGAGTCTCAAAGGTATGGGAGCGTCGGGATTGTCTGTAGAATCGGAAGTTTCAAGGCTCAAGGCACTCATCGACTACGCAAAGGCGAACGAGATCGCAATAATTGCCGTGGCAATCGGCGGTTCAGTTCAGAGGGGTCTTCCTGGTAGTCCGATCGAGGTAATGATTGACACAGTAGCTCCCTTTGCAGACATCTTCATCGTGACAAAGGACTCAAACAAGGACGGCAGATTCACGAATGCCGCTTCAGAAAGAAATGTGCCAATAGTGGAGATTGATTCAGCTTTCGATCTTCTCGACACATTCACAGAAGTCTTCGGGTTGTAGTTGATTGGATGCGGCGCGATCGTGATGATTGTGCCGCGTTCATTATAAGGGGGTAATCACGTTGTCAGCAGATGCAATATATATGCAAACGATCATAGCCGGGCTAGTCATGGTTGGAGCCTACGCCGTTGGAAAGTTCCTGAAGTTTTCAACGGAACTATGTATGTTTGTTGCAGTAATCGGGGGAGCAATTGCCGGAGGAGCAGGTTTTGACACTTTCAGGCATATAGCCGAAGGATCGGTAACTTACCTCGACATTGGACTTATCTTCGTATTTGCGACGATTTTCATGAATATTATCAAAGAGTCGGGTGGAACGAATTATATCGTCAGGAAGATAATTGGAGCTTTCCATAACAAAAGAGTCCTGATGCTGATACTACTGATGCTTGTAATTCTAGTTCCGGGAGCGCTCACCGGAGCAGGGAGTATCTCCGTTCTAGTTGTGGGGGGTACGGTAGCAGCAGCCCTTAACGCGATGGGACTTTCAAAGGTCAGGATTTCGGCGCTAATCTTCATAATTGCGGGTTTGAGCGCTGCTGCTCCGCCAGTCAACATCTGGGCAATGATGACTTGTGCGGGAACAGCAATACCTTATGTGGGGTTCACAATGCCTCTTCTTGTACCGATCTTGATTCTGGCGCTGTTTTCTGTCCTGTTCTTTGGACGTGGTGCAAAGAACATAGACAAAGAAAAGGCACTAAAAGAGATTCCCGATCCCAAAGGGCTCTCCGGGTGGAGCGTTGCTGTTCCTTTCCTTGTCTTGATATTCCTGCTCGGGGCCCCCAGAATCTGGCCGTTCGGATTCCCGGTTCTTGGATTGCCTCTAGTCTTTGCAATCTGTGCGTTAGTTGCTTGGCTAATGAACTTCAAGAGAGTGAATATTCTGAAGGTCAGCAAAGAGACCGTTGCCCAATTAACACCCCTGATAGCAACCACCGCAGTTGTGGGAATGCTGATCCAGGTCATGAGTTTCAATGGTGTGAAGGGTTTGATCTCAATGTGGATTGTTACGGCTCCTCTGGCTATAGTCTGGATACTCCTTCCCTTCATAATACCGATATCGGAAGGTCTCCTTACATATGGTGGTGCGATGGTAATAGGAATACCGCTTATCTGGATGTTGAATTCAAACGGAATAAACCCGGTAATTGTTTTGGCAGGATTAAGCCTTCTATGGCCTCTTGGAGATGGACTACCCCCAACTGCGCTGATAGGGAGGTTGACAGTGAGTACGGTTGGCTATAAAGGTTCTTACGGCTCGTTCTTGAAAGAGTGTGTAGTGCCCTGGATAGCCATAACCGCAGTTGCTATGATACTGATTATCTTCGCCAACAAATTCAACTTCCTGATGATGGTAGGTTGAGGAGGAGGTGTCGTCATGACTTTGATAATGTTTCTGTATTATGTGATGACAGCCTATGTGGCAGGCATGCTAATATGGAACTTCATTAAGACCAAGGATTTAAAGAGCGAGATACTCTATACTTTGGCTCTTCTACCCCTCATTCTCAGACTGCTGAGAATGAAGTAGGAGTGGTTTTATGATGAGAAAACTTATAATCGCTGGTGTACTTGCACTTATAGTTCTGGCTGGAGGAATACCACTGTACGTTCAGAGGTACTTCAAAGAAGAAGTAGTGGCCGGACCAAGTGTGACTAACGTTTTTAAACTCAGCAAGTACTTTGACGGAATAGAAGGAACGATTGCAGATACCGATGTTTTTGAACTGAAGGGCGCAGAGGAAGGCGGGAAGACTCTCATAATAGCGGGGACCCATGCCAATGAACCCTCTGCGGCTTTACTCGCATATTTTTTCATCGGGAATCTCGAAGTGGAAAAGGGAACAGTCTACGTTATTCCCCATTTCAATGTTAGCGGTTCTCTTGGAACACAGCCAGGTGGAGGATTTCCTCTCTACTACTATCTGGAAACTCCATGGGGAGAACAGAAGTTCAGAATGGGCGACAGAGGGTTCCAGGCACTTGACCAGTGGCCAGACCCGGACGTCTATGTACACTATCCTGATGGTCAGCTTTTGTCGTACATAGACGCAAGAAACACAAATCGATCCTGGCCAGGCAGGCCTGACGGATTCCTTGCTGAGAAAGTCTCCTTTGCAGCAATGGAGATGATCCGTAATGAGGGTATAGATATCGTTATTGATTTGCATGAAGCAGAGGCGATGTACCCTGTGACCAACTGCATAGTTGCCCCTGAGAAGTCAATGCCCTATGCAATAGGAGCTTCCTTCTATGTGAAGGGAAGAGAGAAGTTTGATAATCACGTGGAGTCTTCTCCAACCGGTTACAGAGGCCTCTCACACAGGGAAATTGGCGATTGGTCCGACGCATACCCGTTCTTACTGGAGTCACCCGGAGTCCATCTTGATCAGATTACGGCTGCCAAAACTCCAGAACTGATTATCGATGGTATAGACCCATTTGTGTTGAAGGCTGGTGAAAAGGGATTGCTTTTCGTCCCATACGACGAGAACGGATTCTCTATGGACAGAAGAGTCGGCCAGCATTCTTCAGTTATTCAGGAGATTCTGTCTCAGTGGACGAAGAAGAACCCCGACAGAGGATTCTCGGTTTCCGCCGCAAGATACGCCGAAATAGTCGAAAACGGACTTGGATACTACTTCAAGGACCCTGCTGAAGCAGATTCAAGAAAGGTATACTACCAATAGAATATCTTTCTGCATAGGAAAAGTGCATACGGGTTTTGCGTATGCACTTTTTTCATTTGCTATACATGTTAGGAATGGCCGTCATCAGAAACAATCTTTTCAAGCTGTAACAGATTGTCTATTGTGAAGTCGACTCGAATGGTTGGTCTGGATCCATTCTGAGAGAAGAAACATGTCTTTGTTCCCGCATCCCTTGCAGCAATGACGTCAAGGTCTCTATCACCAATGGAGAGAGTTGATCTGGGGTTCAGTCTATAATTTCTTATCGCGCTGACGAAAGCATCGGGGTCTGGTTTCCTCTTAAATCCGCTTTCTCTGGTGATTATGTCGCTGAAAAGCGAGGTCATTTCATAGTAACTTAGCAGCTTGAAAGCAGTCTTTCGCGATCTATGAGTTATGATCAGATTCTTACCGCCATTCCTTACAACTATTGAGCACACCTCGCGAGCACCTTCAAAAGGAGGTTGCTCGGCCGGGTCGAGTTCTTCTTCAGATTTCTTGAAGTCTTTGTAGAAGGCATAGTCAACTCCTCTATCCAAATAGAAGTCAACGGCCTTTCCGAGGGTGTCTTTCATGAGGGAGAGAATTTCGTTTTCGGAAGCGACATATCCCTTTCTAAGCAGAGCCTGTTTAAACAGTCTGACCATAGCGGGGTAGGTATTGAAAAGCGAACCGTCGAAATCCCATATCAGATTCTCGATCATCAGCTTTCACAACCACTGTATCTGTTGCACACCTGCAAAACAGAAGGAACCTGTTTCAAGGAGGTAACGACAAAATCAGCTTTTGTGGTTGCTGATGACGAATCTGGATTGAAGAGGCAGGTAGCTATTCCGGCGCGTTTCCCGGCCTCAATATCGATCTCTCGATCACCGATTGTAATAACTCTTTCTCTCTCAAGCCCATACTTGTCGATAATATACATAATTGCCTGTGGATCGGGCTTTCTGGCAAAACCACCGTCTGCAGATACAATTTCGGAGAAAAGATCCAGCATCTTGTAGTAATTCAGAAGTTTGGTCATGGAGTAATTACTCCTGTGACTGAAAAGGAAATTACTTCCACCGTTCTTATTAATCTGGATACAGGTATCCTTTGCCCCTTCAAAAGGTGGTTGTCTCTCCGGTTCAAGATGGTTCTCTATACTGTAGAAATCCTCCAGAAATCCACTGTGCAGTCTGTACTTATCCATGAAGTGTTGTGCAGCTTTCGATGTTGATTCCTTAAGCTTTTCAAGAATTTCTTTGACGGAAGCTCTTACCTCATACTTCTCAAGGACCCTCGAGAATACCTCCGCTGCCGCAGGGTAAGTATCGAAGAGAGTGCCGCCGAAATCCCAGATAACGTATTCATACATAATGGATTCTCCTTTCCTGTTGCTAAGTCAATGATATACGCTTTTCGGAATTTCGTCCTGTCGCACATTTTAAGAATTCTGAGTTTCTTCAAGATATCTTGTTCTTGATGCAGCGATAATTTCCAACGTTTCTTCTCTTCTTACCCAGCCCTCAATACCCGTTTTCTTCTTTTCGAGATCCTTGTATACGGAGAAAAAATGTTCTATCTCTTTCAGTAGATGAGGTGGAACGTCGTCGAGCGTCTCGATATAGTTCCAGACCGGATCATGTATCGGAACACAAAGGACTTTCTCGTCAGGGCCCTTCTCATCCCACATCTTGAATGCGCCGATTGGCTTTGCCTCAATCAGACACCCGGGAAAAGTCGGCTCCCATAGCAGAACCATTGCATCAAGCGGATCTTCGTCTTCGGCAAGAGTATTTAATATGAATCCATAGTCCATCGGGTAATGAACAGCAGAAAACAGAGTCCTGTCGAACCTTATCCTCTTGAGTTTCTTATCATACTCATACTTATTCCTACTTCCCTTAGGAATCTCTATCATTATGTCAAGCACAGTTTCTTCCTGCAAAGCTCTCACCTCCTTATCAATTATGCCAGAAAGACTACAGACTAATGATTATCACAAAAGAAGAACCCCCTAAGGGGGTTCTTCTAAACCTATTTCAAAACATTCTTACCTGTTGTTAAACAAGAATACCCAAGCAGCAGCGTCTTCGCCGTTGATCTTCCCGTCCTTGGGGAAGGAAATGTCACAGGTTGCGATATCCTCTGCTTCTGTCGAACCTATCTTTTCGACCAAAGCTTCGAAATCCTTCTCGTCGACAATGCCATCACCGTTTATATCAAGACTGTCTTCTTCGTGATGTGCAAGATCGTCGAAAATCGGAAGATACATCTCTCTTCCTTCGATTTCCCAGAAACCTATCTGTCCGCTCTCATATTGTTCCTCGCTAATGGCGGGGATTACATAGTAGCCCCCGTCTCCCCAATCATAGGCCCAGGAGTTCTTGATTATCCAGAAGGTGGTTGCTGTGAACTCTGGAGAACCGGTCTGTGTTGGATCCAAATATGTGTAGCTTTCGATTTCTTCGTCCAGTATAGGAGTTGCATCAGGATTCGTCCTGCCAGCTAGGATTATGTCATCGAGCTCGGTGGCATCCGCCCATCCAACTAGAGTGACTGCGTGTCCGCCTGTGCTGTAGTCTCCTTCTACAGGAGAATAGATTCCCTTGGAATAGAAGTTGAAACTGTATGGAACTGAGAAAGAGACGGCAAGAGATCCGTAATCCGCAAGAGCTGTCTTTATCATATTCAGATAATCCTCGTAGCTATATCCTAAGCGAGCTGCCGCTGTTGCAGGAGGTATCATCACACTTCTCGAGGACTTCAGCAGCGGAGCATTGTATGCCGATGGGGGCAGAGGAATCTCCTCTCTGGGGTCCAAATAGACTTCAGAATATGGAGCGTATTGTTCTTCCATCATTCCATACCTTATGAGATTGTACATTGCAAAGTAGCTGTTTCCACCCTCAAGGCTGTTCCTGTCCTGAACATAGTTGTCAGGTGAAAAGCTGTAGATGTCCCAGTCGATGTTATGATAGGTTCCCCATCGTTCCGAATAATCCAGGGTGTTATCCACGTTTCCGTTCATCCCATATATCTGCACTGCAAGCGCACTTTCAAAAGAACCAACAGTAGCGAAAGACCAGCAGCTGCCATGAATGAACTGGTCTCTAACGGGTTCAAGCCTCACGAAATAGCTTTCAGCCACTTCTCTCGGTTCCAAAAGGACGAAAGTTGACATCATGAGATCGTTTGTTGTGGTCATCCCCTGAATGGAAAAGTCCTCTACTTCTTCTATATATGCCATTCTAAGGTACTCAACCAACCGATCGCTAACATCCTTTGGAAGATCAATGTATCCATTAAGCCGCTCAAATATCGCATCGACATCTGCGATATTTGCGGTTTCAAGCTTTGCGACAAAGCTTTCTTCCAGACCTGCTTCCCAGCTCAAATTCAGCTTTTCTATTGAAGAATTTACTTTTTCCTCAGCTGACCTTACTTGAGTTGCAATACTTGCCAGTGCAAAGGACGATATCAAAACTACCGTAAGTAGAACTATAAAGGTTTTCTTCATAGTAATCCCCCCCTTACTCCAAGAAGACAATTGGTTCGTGGTCAACAATGAAACCGTCAACAGAACCATTGTCTACATCTCTGAAAGCGGGATTTGGCAAATCGGGATAGATGCCATATGTATCCCAGTAACCTTCGTACGCCAGTCCAACGGCAATGATCTCGCCTTCATAATCCTCAGGAACTGAGAAAGTGAGAGTTGCGAAGACATCATCGGCAGCTCCAGCTTCATCTGCTCCATTCAGGAAGGCTTTGTAAAGGGTGACAGCCTCATCACTACTCTTGAATGTTCCAACATCCTTCAAACCTGCCATGAAATTCCCGAACTCAACGCTTTCAAGAACCAAACCTTCGCTGTTCCACAGAGAGAGTTGAATATATCTGACATCATACAGATCGGCAAAACTCGCAACATTTTCTGTCATTACACCTACAGTAAACGAATCTCCAGGTCCTATATCGCTGTCAGGAGTGGAAAGGCTGATAATCGGTTTTTCGTCTGAATCATACCTCTCTCTTAGAGCAAACGCTTTGTAGGCTTCTCCGTAGTCGTTAAGCGTGTTTCCAAAGACATGAGCCTCAACCCATCTTGCATAAACTGTGTTTAGTTCAAAACCGACTTCCGCAAGAGGATAGAATAGAACCAAACCACTATACGGACCTTCTACTCCGGCATAATATACTCTAATTGAGTCCGTGCCATACTCAAAACCGTACGGTACCCAAAGTGTACTATAAACTTCCAAGTAACCCGGTAGGTACACGTACCTGTGTAGATCAGATCTGTTGTTAGGTATCTCTTCCCAAGTGTCATACAAGCCATCTTCATTGGTGTCCAGCAGGTTCAATCGCTTCCTTACAGTCACCTCTTCGGCAGGGACAATTTCCTCCGAAGCAGTTTTATAAAACCTCATGCCGAAGACTTCATCTTCGATGTACTCGAACAAATCGCTGTAATCGAAATACATCAGCCCAGCTCCAGATTGAAAGAGTTCTCTCTTCATATTAGTCGCTTTGAAAGAGATAGTCTTCTTTGTTTGAGCCCCCATCGAATCGGTCGCTACAACCTCTGCGACGTACTTTCCCTCTTCGTCTAGAGCGTACACCGCTTCGCCGGTGTCTACTACAGACAGAACTTCAGCCCCATTCTTGTAGAGCTTGAACTCAGAAGTGACTTCCGTGTCATCGAAGTCAGTTACTTCCCACTCGAAAGTGACAAGCGTCATCGGAGCAATTTCCTGTCCTTCCGAAACGGAGCCTGTCAACGATACCACTGGCGGATTGTTGATCTTGAAGCAGCCAGAGACAAAGAACAGGAATACAAGCAACAGAGATACGAACAATGCTTTCTTCATTCTCTTACCCCCTTTTTCGAGATTTCGTGTTCATGTACAATTATACATTCACAGGTGCCGATTCTGAAAACCTCATTTCTGAACAATTCTGCTTCCAGCGCTTGAAAACAAAATTGTCCACTTTACGTAGATCATGCAGGACACCGTCGGGAAATCCCTGAAAAACTTCGATAAACGAGTCGTCAACCTGCTTTTCAAATGAAGACTCTTGCCTCTCTGATCGACCGGGTTTGTCATCCCAAATTCAGTAACACTAGCATGTTATAATCCATCTAAGTTGCTTTTCTCAAGCTTTACACTCATTCGGGGAGGTAGCATATGTACGATTTCAGGGTGATTGAAAGGAAATGGCAGGATTACTATGCGAAGGAGAAGCCGTTTAACATAGATCTCAAGAAAGCGGAGAAGCCTTTCTACAATCTCATGATGTTTCCATATCCCTCCGCTGCCGGTCTCCACATAGGAAACATGTTTTCCTTCATCGGATCGGATGTATATGGAAGGTTCATGAAGCTCAAGGGCTACGACGTCTTCGAACCGATCGGTTTCGACGCTTTCGGTATACACAGCGAGAACTATGCCTTGAGAGTTGGGAGACATCCTGCTGAGCTCACTCCGAAAAGCATAGAGTACTTCAGAGAAGAGCAGCTCAAAATGATTGGTAATATTTTCGACTGGAACAGCGAAGCGATAACTTCTTCTCCGGAGTATTACAAGTGGACCCAGTGGATCTTCATTCAGTTGTTCAAGAACGGTCTTGCTGAGAAACGTGCGTCAAATGTTAACTGGTGTCCTTCGTGCAAGACAGTGCTGGCCGATGAGCAAGTAATTGACGGTCGTTGCGAACGATGCAATAATGAAGTCGAGAAACGTGAGATGAGTCAGTGGTTCTTCAAAATCACAAAGTACGCAGAGAAACTGCTGTCTAACCTCGAGAAGCTTGACTGGACGGATACTACTAAGAATCTTCAGCGCGCGTGGATAGGGAAATCTTCTGGAGCCACGATTTCTTTTAAAGTATCTGGAATGAATGAGCAGATAGATGTGTTTACAACCCGTCCAGATACGATATTTGGAGTAACTTACATAGTTGTAGCTCCTGAATACGGTCTGGTGAACAAGCTAGTCACGCCTTCAACAGTGGAGACTTTTGATAATTTCAAAGAAGAAGTGAAGAGCATGGATCTTGCCACAAGAACATCTATTTCTCGTCCAAAAAACGGGATATTTACCGGTTCTTACGCCATTCACCCTCTTACTGGTGAGGAGCTTCCAATTTGGATAGGAGATTACGTGCTGGCAGAATATGGAACGGGTGCCGTTATGGCCGTCCCGGCGCACGATGAGAGAGATTATGTCTTTGCGAAGAAGTATGGACTAGAGATAAGACAGGTCATAGAATGCGATCCCTCACAGTTGCCCTATACTGAGAAGGGAAAGATGATCAACAGCGAAAAGTACTCGGGTACGCTCAGTGTTGATTTCATCGACAAGATTGACGAAGTGAGCGAAAGCATAAAGGGCTCTGTGAACTATCACCTTCATGACTGGTGTATTTCCAGACAGCGCTACTGGGGTCCTCCGATACCAATGATCTACTGTGATAAGTGTGGAACTATCCCCGTCCCTGAAGATCAATTGCCAGTGATGTTGCCAAATACCGATGACTACATACCTGACGGCAGCGGCAAGTCTCCACTGGCCAAGAACAGCGAATTTGTCAACACGACTTGCCCGATTTGTGGAGAGGCTGCCAGAAGAGAGACCGATGTCTCCGACAACTTCCTTGATTCGGCATGGTATTATCTGCGATATCTCTCACCGAGCAATGACAGTGGACCTTTTGATGATGGGCTCGTTGAAAAGTGGTGCCCGGTCGATATGTATATAGGCGGAAATGAACACGCAACTCTCCATCTGATGTACTCGAGATTTCTTGCGATGGCGCTACACGATTTGGGTTTTCTTCCTTTTGAAGAGCCGTTTGCTTCATTTAGAGGACACGGGCTTATCATAAAAGACGGGGAGAAGATGTCGAAATCGAAGGGAAATATCGTCAATCCCAACGAGTATTTTGAGAGCCATGGAGTGGATGCCCTTAGAACCTATCTGATGTTTATGGGGACCTTTCTCGAAGGCGGAGATTTCCGGGACAGCGGAATGGACGCGATGAGAAGGTTTCTGAATCGAGTTTGGGACATCGCAACAATGCCTGAAGGCAAGAGCTCGACAGATCTGAAGATAAAGATGGCAGAGACTGTGGAAAAGGTCGAATATTCAATCAAGAATATCAAGCCGAACACGGCAATAGCCGCTCTCATGGAGTTCGTCAATGAGGCTTCGAAAGAGAGCGCTATCGAGAGAAAGCTCGTAGTAGATATGGCAAAACTCCTCTCGCCTTTCGCCCCCTTCATTTGCGAAGAGATATACAGCACGAAAGGCGGGAAGAAGAGGACTATTCTTGAAGATGGTTTCCCTTCTGGCTATGAGAAATACGCTTCTCTGGCGAAGACTGAATTGCCTGTTCAGATTACCGGTAAGATGAGAGGAAAGGTTGTGCTTCCTCAGAACGCATCCCAGGAAAAGGCAATGGAAGCGGTAATGGCTGATGAGAAGCTCTCAAAAATGCTTGAAGGAAAGTCAATAAGAAAGATCATCTACGTACAGGACAAGATAATCAATATAATTATTTGAGTGTAGTAAGAAATAGTATATTCTCAACATCTAGAAGGAGGGCCAGTGGCTCTCCTTTGTTTTCCATCGATTAGTCTCCGTTTTGATGTGGGTTTTCGTGAAACGAAAATGCTTGAATTTTCGTATCTTGCATGGTGTCTTACAGTACTGAACACAGCCTCTTCCAGAACTGCTTGTTGATTATCTATGGAAAGCGGCAGATCAAAGTGGTAAAAACCATCAGGTGCGTCATGCTCGCTTCTCAGAGACTCGTATTTCTTGCGTAGTCCCATTTCCTCTATCGTGTAGTATCGACCACGTAATCTGCCTCGATATATGTTTCATTACCCGCTAGACTGTGGAGAATCTTCTTGAGCGACAACTTCTGTTTGTATCCGAAATGATGCATCGACTGAACCGAAATGGCAATGTCGAATTCTTCCGATGGCAAATCAACTTAGAAGTAGGAACCGGTAATCAAGTTCAGGCTGTCCAGTCTGTCTTCATGTTTGATTCTAAGAATTTCGAGCATCTTCTGGGACAAGTCGACACATGCTACTCTGGTTGTCGTGTTTAGTCTGAATATCTCGTCGAGTTCCGCAACCGAGATCAAGTATTTTGATTCCAGCAGTAACTAAAACTAACCTTTCCACTTCTCTGTAGAATTTAGCAGATTGATATTGTTCTTCATGTGTGATTCGAATGAATCGGCTCTTCTTCTGTCGAAAACACGAAAAAGGAAGGAAGCCATTCTTCCAGTTCCAGTTGATTATTATTTACTTCTTTTTTTCTTTTGTTTTTCTCTCTCTATTCTCTACGATCTCTACGAATCAAAACACACATGTCCCCTTTCTTCAGTCGCTATGATCTTCTGTATTAATATTGAAGTAGTCAGCAAACGTTATGTTTTTTCGAAATGGCGAATCGAGCTGTGATGATTTTGCACTTCACGAAAATCAAACTTAACATTACTCGAAAGGAGACAGGAATGATTGTAAGTGCGAGCAGGAGGACAGATATCCCTGCTTTTTATTCAGAGTGGATGATAGAGCGTTTGAAAAGTGGCTTTGCTCTTGTTAGGAATCCGTTCAATCCCCATCAGGTGAGCAAAGTTATCCTAAATCCAGAAGCAGTAGACTGCTTCGTATTTTGGACAAAGGATCCCAAAAAAATGTTAGACAAGCTGAATCACTTTGCCGATTACTGTTATTATTTTCAATTCACGATTACGCCCTATCATGGAAGTGTAGAGCCTGGGCTTCGCAACAAGAGAGAGATTATCGAGACCTTCAAAAAGCTTTCCGGAAAGATTGGAGAAAACAGAGTGATTTGGAGATACGATCCTATTCTGATAAATGCAGACTATAGTGTCGACCATCATCTACGGGCCTTTGAAAAAATGGCGCATTTGCTTAAGGGTTTCACTGAAGAGTGTGTGATTAGTTTTCTCGATTACTATCAGAAGATCTCATCAAACCTTCGAAAACTTGATGCAAGGGCGCCTAATGAAATTGAGGTAAGGAAAATTGCCAGCCATTATTCAGAAGTATCATCTTCTGAAGGAATGAAGCTGAAGACATGTTCAGAGACCGTTGATCTTTCGGAATATGGAATTAGTCACGGAAGCTGTATTGACGGGACGCTAATTGACACGCTGACAGGCAAAAGGATTGATCACCCAAAAGACAGATATCAGAGAGCTGCATGCCGCTGTGTCGAGAGTGTCGACATTGGCGCATATAATACCTGTCTTAATCGTTGCCTATACTGCTATGCAAGCTTTAGTGAGAAAGCGATTCGTAGAAATTATCATTCCTTTAATCCAAAGGCCCCGCTTCTTGGTAGCGAATTGCAGGAGCACGATGAGATTACTGAGAGAAAGAAGTAGAGATATGCTAAATTTGGTAGAAATGATCTATACTAAGTCTGCCTCACTTGCCAGTTCATTCGAAGAAATCTGTTTTGCCCGTATTAAACAAGGTAATCTTTTTCATCATGCTATCCTGAAAGAAGTATCTTATAATTGGCTTGAGAGAAGAGTTTCTATGTAAGAATGCGGTAGGAGGGTTTCTAATGGAAGAATTCTTGAGTGGCGATCTCTTCAGATGGGTTCTTATGCCTCTGATAATCTTCTTCGCAAGGATCATCGACGTTTCTCTTGGAACCACGAGAATCATAATGGTTTCGAGAGGCAAGAAAGAAATAGCAAGTGTTATCGGTTTTTTTGAGATTATTCTGTGGTTGCTCGTTGCCAGCAAAGTAATCCAGAGTGTTGACAATGTACTTTACATTCTTGCTTATGCAGGTGGCTTCGCGGCCGGTAGCTACATAGGAATGCTCATTGATGAGAGGCTTGCAATTGGAACCGTATCGGTTAGGCTGATAATTTCGAGAGATCCAACTGAACTTATAGAAAAACTGTGCCAGGCTGGATTTGGAGTTACAAAGATAGACGCTCACGGTGCTCGAGGAAAGGCTTACATTGTTTACAGTATCATAAACAGGAAAGAAGTGGAAGACTTCGAGAGAATCGCTCTGGAATGCGTTCCAAAGGCGTTCATGTCAGTTGAAGATATTCGAAAGGTAAAAGAGGGGGTCTTCCTCCCCAAAGATACGATGCGCCTCAGAAGGGAATCCCCCTTAAGAAAGTCCAAATAGCTTTCCAGAAGTGTTATTATTTAGAGAGATGAGGGGGATGTCCCCCTTATCTCTTTATGTCATTGAAAATGTTGCCATCTCTGATTTCAACTATTCTGTCTGTCTCTTCTGCGATTCTTCTATCGTGAGTAATTATTACGAATGTTGTTCCGTATCTCTTGTTGAGATCACGCATGAGGCTGAAGACCTTCGCTGAGGTATCGGAGTCGAGATTGCCCGTAGGTTCATCTGCAAGTATAATCTTCGGATTGTTGATAAGGGCCCTTGCTATTGCGGTTCTTTGCTGCTGACCTCCCGACATGTTTGGAGCTAGATTATTCCTAACCTTGCTGATTTCAACGACATCCATTAGTTCCTTCGCCCTTTCCATAATTTCCTTCGAGGGTTTAAGACCTTTAATTCTGTAAGGAAGAATTACGTTTTCGAAAGCAGTGAACTCGGGAAGCAGATAATGAAACTGGAATATGAATCCAATAGTCTCATTTCTAACACTTGCGAGTTCATTCTTGTTCATTTTGTTTGTCTGTTTCCCTGCGATTTTTATTTCACCGCTCGTGGGTTGATCTAAAGTGCCCATAATGTTCATGAGTGTAGATTTTCCGCTTCCAGACTGTCCGACTATCGAAAGAAACGATGAGTCTTCGATTTCAAGATCCACACCGTGAAGAACTTCTGTCTTCACAACCGTTCCGTAAACCTTTTTTATATCCTTAAGCTCGATTATGTTAGCCATTTCGTATCACCTCAACAGGGCTGAGTTTGGAGGATCTCCTGGCTGGGACCATTGCGGCAATAGTTGAAGCGCCAATGGCAATGAGCGCGGACAACATTACAAACCCATAACTCAGAGAGATTCTGATGATCGGTTCTCCGTCAGTTCCTACGGCAAAAGTGGAGAACATAATTATAAGCAGGATTCCGAATGCAATTCCAACTACTGCTCCCACAATGCCGAGAGCGAGTCCCTGAAAGAGAAAAACGAAACTCGTCGTGGAATCCTTAAGTCCCATAGCTTTCAGAATTCCGATCTGCCTTGATTTCTGGACTACAGTTATTGCGAGCACGCTTGCTATTCCAAGGGAAACGGCTATGATTACGAACACCTGAATCATTATGCTTGAGACGCTCTGCCCGTTCAGTCCGGAGAGGAGATCTTCGTTCTGAGATTTCCAGTCAGTTACAAGTAAAGCAGACCCCGAAAGACGTTCCGAAATGACAGAGGCGTTTTCATCGGCTCTGAAGACCTCGCTCACCTGCATCTCTATCGATGTGACTGCATCACCAAGTTTTCCAACTGACTGAGCGGTGCCAATCGTTGAGATCATCCAGTTTTTGTTAAGGCTTGCAACACCCAGATCGAAGACACCGACTACCTTCAGAATCTCAACTGCTCTATCCGGAGTGAAGATTGTGATTTCTTCTCCAAGGTTCACATCGAGCTCATCCTTAAGACCCTTGCCGATAATGATTTCTCCGTCTCCTTCAGGAAGGCCGCCATCAATGAGGCGACTATCCGTCTTGTAAATGACATGTGATTCGGGGAACTGCAGACCTCGGAGCAGAACAGATAAGGTTCTGTCGCCGCTGCTTATGAAGACAGGAACATCTGCGCTTGCAGAAAGAGCCGTCAGATCTGTTGGCAAATCAAGAGAAGCGATTTCCGAAATTATGCCTTGCCAGTCTTCTACTCTGTTGTTTTCC
>JACDJB010001587.1_pt1 | contig 18142 bp, 15 predicted proteins | sample 7454121 | NCBI WGS metagenome assembly JACDJB01 (sample SAMN14253290, study PRJNA609438) | sludge metagenome | isolation source: sludge after 25d culture with pyrite | collected 2018-12-20 | reverse complement strand
GGGTGCTTATCTGTTGATGTCAGTTTCATACTCGACTTAGGCATTGTGTGTGCCGTACGCCAGTAAAAATCGACCTTTGTTCTTGCATTGCTGCTATGTTTTGGTACCCGCTTCCCAGCTATACTTCAGCACAAGCTGTTTGATGGGCCGGCATTAATACGACTTTATGTCCGAGTTTCTCCAACTCTCTTTTTAAGTATTTGCGTCGCTTTTCCTCTATCCGGTTGTTTAGATAATCAGCTCCAAGTTCTTGATACGGAATATTGTCCTTTAAAACGTGATAGATCGATTTAGTTATGGAGTGGGCTACTGCGACAATGGCGCGCTTTTTACCTCGTCGGGCTGCCAGGCGATGATAACGGGCGCTATAAAATGTGTTTTTGGTACGGGATGCTGCCCATGCAACTTCTACCAATGTAGATTTCGCTTGCTTATTCCCGTGCGTTGTGCGTCCGCTTTTTTTTTACCGGCGCTCTCATTGTTGCCCGGCGATACACCTACCCATGAACTTAAATGATTCTCTGAAGGAAAGACTTCCATATCCAAACCAATCTCGGCTACAAGGTCTTCTGCTGTTTTATGCCCTAATCCTGGAATCTCCCGAAGGTGTTCCAATATGTTTTCGTAAGGCGACAACAGCGCTCTTATTCTATCGTTAAGCTCGAGTATAATCTTTTCTGTATCCCTTGTGTTTTGACGAATGGTTTGCAGAAGATAAATGTGATGTTCATTCATAAAGCCATTGCACGCTTCCCAGAGTTCCTCTCTGGTGGCTTGAATCTTTTTATGATAAACCTCATTAATATCATCCATCGTGATAGCCTTACCATCACAAAGCTTATCGATTAATTTGGTTGCCGTGATTCCACTTGTATCGCTCAGTACGCTTGATAACTTCACATTACAATCCTCTAAAATACGGATTATGCGATTCTTGTTTGATGCAATGTCCTGTATCAGTTTTTTGCGATAACGCGTCAAATCACGAAGCTCGCGCTGCTGTTTGGGCGGAATGTAGCTCGGCTTGAGCAATCCGGCAAGAAGCAGCTTGCATAACCAGGCACTGTCCTTTTTGTCTGTTTTGTGCCCGGGAACATATTTGACATGCCGGGCATTAACAATCCAAACGGTGAGCTCCGTAGGCTCCAAAATCTGATAAACCGGTTTCCAGTAAACTCCGGTACTTTCCATAACTACATGTGTAATGCCGTTTTCTAATAACCAGTCTTTTAAATCTGTCAAAGAACTCGTAAATGTTAAAAACTCACGGGTTGTACGTTTTAACCCTTGCCCATCAATAGTGGCAACAACTGTTTTTTTGTGAACGTCAATACCGCATCCGCGATTGACAACCTGCTGAAAATTAACTGTCTCCATTACTTGTTGAATTTGAAATGATACATTGAACTCAATTACAATGTAAAGCTACAAATTCAACGTAGAACTTCGTTCGTAGCGAAAACCAAATTTTCATTCGCTTGAGTGTGCTAAAAACTCATGGTGGTTTCATATCATATAATTAAAATTTAAAAACTTTTTCAAAAAATTTATAGCGCTACAAAACATTATGGCAGCATAAAATCATTATAAATGTAGAAATTGCCAGTTTTGAAGTTAACTGACCTGTTGGATTTAAAAAAGAGATTAATCTGAGGTTCTTTCCATAGGCACAAATTTTAATTAGTTTAATGAACTCATTTCTATTGAAGCAGCGGTTAATCATAATTTTCGATTCTATTATGTTATAGTTATGGGGCGCAAGTTATATAAAAACAAATAATAATTCAATACATTTGGCGTTTTATCGGATATATCCATAGCGAATGAGTCTCAGATTACACCTGATTGTATTTTCTCTAACTGCCTTCCTGTCAGCGAAAGCTCAGATTGGCGGTGAAAAAACCTACCAGTTTTTAGAGCTGACCAATTCCGCCAGAATTGCCGCTTTGGGTGGCGTGCAGATTGCGCTGAGTGATACTTCCGACCTGAATCTTCCCTATCACAATCCGGCATCGCTGCACCGTGGAATGCACAACATGTTGCTGGTGAATTATGTGAATTATTTCATGGATATTAATTACGGATATGCATCTTATTCCCGAAGTTACGAAGGTGTTGGCAATTTTGCCTTAGGAGTTCATTATATCAACTACGGAAAATTCAGGGAAGCTACCGGCGAAGGAATATTGACCGGAAGCACCTTTAATGCCGCAGAATATGCAATCAGCATGTTTTATTCAAACAGCTACAAACGCTTGTCATACGGCGCTGCGCTGAAACCGGTCTTTTCGAATTTTGAGAGCTATCGTTCTGCCGGACTGGCAACCGATTTAGGTGTTAATTATATTCTGAAAGACAGCCTCACTCATCTGGCAGTGGCTGCCCGAAACATTGGCGGACAGATTACAACCTATTACGAAAACGGAATTCATGAACCAATTCCCTTTAATCTTCAAGTGGGAATCAGCTCAAAATTGAAACACGCTCCGGTGCTGTTCTCACTCACGATGCAGCATCTCACCCACTGGAATTTAGGGCAGGACAAAAACAAAGAGGAGGAGACGCTGGAAAACTGGCAGGAGCGCTCCGAAAGTTTTGGCAAGCAGCTGTTGCGCCATGCCGTTTTGGGCGTTGAACTGATTCCATCGCAAAATTTTACCATTCGCGCCGGATACAACTACCAGCGCAGGCAGGAACTTAAATTTCAGGAACGCCTGTCCACTGTTGGTTTCTCATTGGGCTTTGGTGTGAAAATCAAAAAATTCCGGCTGGATTTTGCCACATCCCGGTTTCATCTGGCAGGCTCATCCAATCTCTTCTCGTTTGGTTTAAATCTGAATGAGCTGCTCTGACAAAAGCGCTTCAATCTGAATTTAAAATCTCTTATCTTTGCACTAAATCTTCTGAAAATGAGTAAAAAAAAGATAATAATTGCCATTGACGGGCACTCATCGTGCGGAAAAAGCACCCTTGCCAAATCGCTTGCGCGCGAGTTGGGATACATTTATATTGATAGCGGCGCCATGTACCGGGTAGTTACTCTTTATGCGCTGCGCAAAGGCTGGATTGTTGACGGACAGCCCGATAGGGAAAGGATTATCAGTGGGCTGAAAGATATTCAAATCACTTTTGAGTGGGATGAGGCAACCGAAAAAAACACAACATTCCTGAATGGAGAAAATGTGGAAGACGAAATCAGGCAACTGGAAGTTTCGCAGAATGTCAGTCCGGTGAGCACCATTGCGGAGGTGCGTGCCGAGATGGTAAAACAGCAACAAAAAAACGGCAAAAACAAGGGAATAGTGATGGATGGCCGCGACATCGGAACCGTGGTTTTTCCGGATGCCGAACTGAAAATTTTCATGACGGCTTCGCCCGAAATCAGGGCGCAGCGCCGCTTTTTGGAGCTGAGGGAAAAAGGGCAGGAGGTTGACTTTAATGAAATACTTAAAAATGTTGAGGAGCGGGATTCCATCGACTCTACCCGCAAAGTGAGCCCTTTGAAAAAGGCGGAGGATGCCGTTGTTTTAGACAACAGCTTTTTGTCGCGCGAAGAGCAGTTGCAGTGGAGTCTTGAAAAGGCAGGGGAAATAATTGAGGAAAAATGAGAATTGAGATCGACAGGCGCTCCGGATTCTGTTTCGGTGTGGTTAAAGCGATTCAATCAGCCGAAGGCGAATTGAAAACAGCAGAGAAGTTGTATTGCCTGGGGGATATTGTGCACAACGGTATGGAAGTGGAGCGTCTTGAAAAAATGGGTTTGCAGACCATAACGCGTGAAGAATACATGCAGCTTCAAAATTGCAAAGTCCTTATCCGTGCGCACGGAGAACCACCGGAAACTTATGAGTATGCAGAGCAAAACAATATCGAACTGATAGATGCAACCTGCCCGGTTGTGTTAAGCCTCCAGAAAAAAGTGAAACGCTCCTATGAAAAAATCAGAAACCTTGACGGGCAGATTGTGATTTTCGGGAAAAAAGGACACGCTGAGGTAGTTGGTCTTGCCGGGCAGGTCGGTAATCGTGCAATTATTTTAGAAAGTATTGAAGATGTTTCACTTATTGATTTTTCAAAGCCGGTCTCGCTCTATTCCCAAACAACAATGCGGGTTGAGGATTTTTACAAGATTGCAGAAAAAGTGAAAATGAACATGGCGCCCGGAGTGCCGATAGAAATCAGGGATTCTGTTTGCAGGCAGGTTTCAGGCAGGGCGCCCCACCTGAAAAAATTTGCTGCAAAGTTTGATGTGATTCTGTTTGTGGCAGGGCGCAAAAGTTCAAACGGACGCTATTTATATACGGTCTGCAAAGAGGAAAACCGGCGCACTCACTACGTTTCGCAGACTGATGAAATTGTACCGGATTGGTTTAAAAATGCCGGTTCGGTCGGAATATGCGGAGCCACTTCAACCCCGGAGTGGCTGATGGAAGAGGTTGCCGAACGGGTCAGCCGGCTCGCTGTTTCCTGAAATTTTTCCGGCTTTATCGCTCAATTTTTGTTCCTTTGAAAATAGATTCAAAATCCAGATTATGTCTCAACTTTTTGCTCAGGTAATTCTTCCCTTGTCGCTGCACGGTCAATACACCTACCGTGTGCCGGAAAAGTGGCACGGGCAGATTCAGCCCGGACAAAGGGTTGTGGTGCAGTTTGGTGCAAGAAAGTTTTATGCTGCGCTTGTTTATTCCCTTTCGGAAACTTCCCCGGAAAATGTGAAATTGAAGGAAATCGTTCAGCTTTTAGATGAAAAACCGGTGGTTTTGCAGCAAAATCTGGAACTTTGGAAATGGATTGCCGATTACTACTGCTGCACGCCGGGTGATGTGCTCAGAGCTGCTCTGCCTGCCGGTTTGAAATTAGAGAGCAAATCAAAAATTGCGGTAGCTGAAAGCGATGTGGAGCAGGTTTTGACCGATAAGGAGTTGCTGATTCTGGATGCGGTTTCCCGGGAAACCTTAGCTTTGGAAGCGCTTCAGAGAAAATTGGGTGCCGGGTTTTCCTATTCAGCTTTAAAATCATTATTGGATAAAAATATTCTCCGGCTTGAGGAGACCATCAAAACAAAATACAGAGCTAAAACTGAGCAGTGGATTAAACTTAATTCCGATATAAAAACCGAGGCGCAACTGTGCGAAAGTGAGGAATCTTTGCAAAGGGCAAAAAAGCAACGGGAGCTGCTGCGTCATTTCATTGAAAAAACTGCTGTTTTTCAGACTTCTTCAAATCCTGAAATCAGCAGAAAAGAACTGTTGCACGGAACAGACTTCTCGCCGGCAGTTTTAAACGCGCTGATTCAGAAAAAAATTTTGAAATCCTATAGCCGTCAGGTTTCGCGCCTTGAGGAAACCCGTCCGGCGCAGGCTGAATTGAACCTGCTGAGTGAACACCAGCAGCAGGCATTGGAAGAGATTAAGGCAAGTTTTGAAGAAAACTGCGTGGCTCTGATTCACGGAATTACCGCCAGCGGGAAAACAGAAATTTACATTCATCTCATTGAAGAGGCGGTGAGAGCCGGCAAACAGGCGCTTTATCTGTTGCCGGAAATTGCGCTTACCACTCAGATTGTAAACAGGCTGAAAAATGTTTTTGGAACAAAAGTCGGAATTTTTCATTCGCGGCTGAACAGTCAGGAGCAGGTGGAAATATGGAACAGGGTTTTGCAGTTTCAGGATAATCTGCAGAAGGGCTACCAGATAATTTTGGGAGCGCGCTCGGCGCTGTTTATGCCATTTTCAAATCTCGGACTGGTAATCGTTGATGAGGAGCATGAAAATTCGTTCAAGCAATTTGACCCTGCGCCGCGCTATCATGCGCGGGATATGGCGGTGTTATTAGGGAAGCTCAGCGGTGCCGGTGTGCTGTTAGGCTCTGCAACTCCTTCTTTTGAGAGCTATCACAATGCGCTCACCGGGAAATACACGTTGATTAATCTTCATAAAAGATTTGCAGAGTTGGAGCTGCCCGAGGTGATTGTTGCCGACCTGAAGCGCGCAAAAAACAGAAAACAGATGCAATCGGCGCTCACTCCGGAGCTTTTCGGATTGATGGAAAAAGCGCTGAACAACCGGGAGCAGATTATTCTTTTTCAGAACAGAAGAGGCTATTCACCTTATGTTCAGTGCGGTTCGTGCGGACATATTCCCAAATGCAAATATTGCGATGTGAGCCTGACTTTTCACAAATTCAGAAAACAGCTGGTTTGCCACTATTGCGGATATTTTTTGCCCAATCCTTCGGAGTGCCCCGATTGTGGCTCCCCCGACATCAACACCCGCGGATTTGGTACCGAAAAAATTGAAGATGAACTAAAACCACTTTTCCCGGGAAAGCGAATCGAAAGGATGGACATGGACACAACCCGTTCAAAACATGCCTTTGAGAAAATTATTCACAATTTAGAATCCCGGAAAACCGATATTCTGATTGGCACCCAGATGGTTACAAAAGGGCTTGATTTTGATCACGTTAGCGTTGTGGGCATTTTGGATGCTGACAGTCTGATCAACTTCCCCAATTTCAGAGCACATGAGCGGGCTTATCAGCTCATTTCGCAGGTGAGCGGACGCGCCGGCAGAAAACACAGCAGGGGAAAAGTGGTGGTGCAGACCATGCAGCCGGAACATCCGGTCATCGGTTTCATTACGAAACAGGATTATGCAGCAGCTTTTTACGCACAGATGGAGGAGCGGAAACTGTTCCGTTATCCCCCTTTTTTCAGGCTGATAAAAGTGGTGGTGAAACACAAAAATCCGGATAATGTGAACCGCGTTGCCGGTCAGCTGGCGGCGCTTCTGCGCAATGCGCGCGAGTTGATTGTACTTGGACCCGAATTTCCATTGGTCAGCCGCATTCAGCTTTGGTATCACAAGGAGATATGGATAAAAATTAACCCGGCATATTCTCTCCCAAAAGTGAAGCGTTATATTCTGGAAAATATTGAAAATGTGCGCAGACGACCCGAGAACAGCAGCTGCATTATAAATATTGACGTTGATCCGGCTTAATGTTCGTTATCCTTTTTCCGGTTCCTGAATTTTTGTAAGTTTGCGCCCTGATAAAACAGCCTAAAACGGCGCTCCTTACTGAAAAGATATTAACGGATGAATTGCTCATAATCAATATCTTGTATGGTTATCGGCAAAGGGTGTCGAAAAGTGGCTGAAATCAGTTAAAGTTAAATTGTTAAATTTGAACCCTTTCAAAAAAGATTCAGATGGGAAAAATTATATCGCTGGCAAATCAGAAAGGTGGAGTCGGAAAAACCACAACAGCAATTAATCTGGCTGCCAGTCTTGCAGTTTTGGAGCAAAAAGTACTGATTATTGATGCCGACCCGCAGGCAAACGCAACTTCGGGATTCGGTTTTGACGTGAAAAATGTGCAGTCAAGCATCTATGAGTGCATCGTGGATGAGATTGACCCCGAAAAAGTGATTCTGAAAACGGAAATCGAAAATCTTCACATTATCCCTTCAAACATTGACCTTGTGGGTGCAGAAATTGAGATGCTGAATCTGCCCAACCGGGAAAAAGTGCTTCGCAACACCATCGCTCCGCTGAAAGATTCCTACGATTTCATTCTGATTGACTGTTCGCCGTCATTGGGGTTGATTACAGTGAATGCACTCACGGCGTCCGATTCGGTAATTATTCCGGTGCAGTGTGAATATTTCGCTCTGGAAGGACTGGGGAAACTGCTGAATACAGTAAAAATCATACAAAGCAGATTGAATCCGTCTCTTGAAATTGAGGGTTTTCTGCTGACGATGTTTGACGCCCGGCTGAATCTTGCCAATCAGGTTTATGAAGAGGTGAAGCACCATTTTCAGGATATGGTTTTCGAAACCGTCATTCAACGCAATGTGAAGCTGAGCGAAGCGCCGAGCCACGGAAAACCGGCAATACTTTATGATGCCAGTTCGCGCGGCGCTATCAACCACATGAATCTGGCGCGTGAAATCCTTCAGCGTAACGGGATGACACAAATTTCACAGGAAGAAAAAATTATTCACACATAATTTCAGGCTATGGCTAAAAGGAGTGTTTTGGGACGGGGATTGGGGGCGCTTATTGATGATGCCGACCGGATGCAGCAGGCGGGAATGAGCGAGGTGGAGCTGAGTAAAATTGAAGCAAATCCTTTTCAACCCCGTTCAAAATTTGATGAAGAGTCGTTAGAGGAGCTGGCGGCTTCCATTCGCGAAATCGGACTGATTCAACCCATCACGCTGCGGAGAACAGGACCCGACAGCTACCAGATTATTGCCGGAGAACGCCGGTTCAGAGCTGCACAAAAGGCCGGACTTGAATCTATTCCGTCTTTTGTCCGCCAGGCAAAAGATGACGGCATGCTTGAAATGGCATTGGTGGAAAATATTCAGCGCGAAGACCTGGACGCCATTGAAATTGCGCTAAGCTATCAGCGGCTGATGGATGAGCTGAAATTCACCCAGGAAGAGATGAGCGCCCGCGTAGGCAAAAAACGCTCTACCATTGCAAATTACCTGAGATTGCTGAAATTGCCTGCCGTTATCCAAAAAGCACTGAGAGACAAGCAGATAACAATGGGTCATGCCCGGGCGCTGATCAATATTGAAGATACCGAAGTTCAGGAAATGATTTACCGGCAAATCCTGAAGTATGGATTTTCAGTTCGTAAGGTGGAGGAGATCGCCCGGAGCATAAACGAGGAAGAGGAGGAGAAAAGCCAGTACAAAAAAAAGGAACTTCCCAAAAATTACAAAGATTTCAAATCTTCCTTAGGCAAGCTTTTCGGTTCGCGAATCGGCATTTCGGTTGATAAAACCGGCAAGGGCAAAATTGTTATCCCGTTTAAATCGGAGCAGGATTTTGAGCGGATTGTTAAAATAATTGAAAACGACAATTAAAAGTATCCCATACAGCTTTCTGTGTGATGTTTCTTCTAATTTTGGCAAAAATTGTGAAGCGTGACGGGAAAAGGATTTCTAAAAATAACTCTGATTCTTATACAGTTGCTGTTGGTCTCCAATCTGCAGGCACAACTGATTGAAGCAGATACAATTCAATCGGTGCAGGAGATTCCCGAAAAAGATGTGCCCCAGGTTCACTCTCCCCGGAAAGCAACCATCTACTCCGCCGTTTTGCCCGGTTTAGGGCAGGTTTACAACAGAAAATACTGGAAAGTACCCGTAATTTACCTCGGTTTTGGAACCATTGTCTATTTTATCAACTGGAATAACGATAACTATCAGCTGTTCCGCAGGGGTTATTTTGACCTGATTGACGATGATCCTGACACACAGGGGTATTTAGAGATTGAAGCAGTCAGGCGCAACAATTACGATTTGAGTAATCCCACGCATTTCAATAATCTGAGAACTGCATTAATGCGGCAGAAAGATTATTTTCGTCGCAACCGCGACCTGCTCTTTATCAGCATGGTAGGATTTTACGGGCTGAACATCATTGATGCGAGTGTGGATGCCCACTTTTTCAATTTTGACATCAGCGATGACCTGACTTTGAAATGGGAACCATCCCTGATGCAAATTGATAATAATTTCGTTTATTGCATTAATTTTAGGTTTAGTTTTTAAAGATGATGAGAACAGCAGGATTACAAAAATACCTGATTTTATGCTTTTTATTTCTGGCAACGGGCGCTTTCGCTCAGGTCATCGACAGGCAAAAGATAAAGATAGAACCGCTCCGCCCGATTACTCCGGTAATTTCAGAGTCTCTCACTCTTCCTGCCGCTTCGCAGGATTCCGTTGATTCGGAAGGTTCATCAAAGCCGGTTTTAATTCAAAACGACATGCAGCGCGATGAGCATGTGAGTGATATTTTTTCAGAAAAAATGGACAGCCTTGCCAATTCGTGGTATATCCGGAATCTGTTTCACGACGATTATTCGCAATACCGGGGAGTTAATGAGTTTCCCAGAAACTTGCCCGACTCGTTGTATATCAATCGCTTGCAGAGTATTCAGGAGGTAGTTGCCATGTCATACAACAGCATGGTGAAGGATGTTATCGTGTTTTACACTGAAAAGCGCCGCGATCAGGTGGAGATGATGTTAGGACTTTCAGCCTACTATTTCCCGATTTTTGAAGAAGCGCTGGACCGTTACAACATGCCGCTGGAGCTGAAATATCTTCCAATAATTGAATCGGCGCTGAATCCGAAAGCCATTTCGAGAGCCGGAGCAAACGGGTTGTGGCAGTTTATGTTCAATACAGGGCGTCAGTTGGGTCTTGAAATTTCCAGTTTTGTTGACGAGCGCCGCGATCCGGTAAAATCCACCGATGCGGCGGTGAAATATCTGTGGCAGCTGTATCAGTTGTATAACGACTGGTATCTTGCCATTGCAGCCTATAACTGTGGTCCCGGAAATTTGGACCGGGCAATAAAGCGTTCGGGCGGAAAGCGAACTTTCTGGGAAATATACTACTATCTGCCCCGTGAAACCCGCAGCTATGTGCCTGCTTATGTGGCAGCTACCTATGTGATGAACTACTACAAAGAGCATAATCTGATGCCTCGCAAACCTGATATTTCGCTGCAAACCGACACGCTTATTGTTCGTGATTATCTCCATTTTGATCAGCTTGAAAACACATTGGGAATCGAAAAGGAGCAGCTGCGCTCGCTAAATCCAATGTACAGGCGGGATGTCATTCCGGCAAAGCAGGAGAAACCCTATCCCGTGGTGCTTCCCAATGAAAAAATCAATGCTTTTATTGAGCTGGACACAACGGTTTTTGCCTTTGACCGCGAAAAATATTTTCCCGACAACAAACTCGGCAATCCGGCCGGATTGCAGGCAAACTATTTCACTCCCGCCGACGTGGACGGGAAAGCTAAAATTCTTTATACCGTCAAATCGGGCGACAATGTCGGGTTTATCTCTTCATGGTTCAATGTGCGCCTTGCCGATCTCAGATACTGGAATAACCTTCGCCGCGACCTGATTCGCGTTGGTCAGCAACTTTCCATATATGTTGCACCCGAAAACAGGGAAAAATATGAGAAGCTGAATACCATGACTTTTGCTCAAAAGCAGGCAAGTGTCGGGAAATCAGCCCAGAGCAGTGCCGCAACCACATCATCCACAGTGCAAAGCGCACCACAGCCGGTAGTGTTGGATTCTTCCTATGAATATTATACCGTCAGAAAAGGTGATACCATCTGGGAAATTGCAAAAAGGTACCCGGGAATATCGCCGGATGAAATTCTTCGGCTGAACAACCTTACCGCCAGATCAAAAATATCTATCGGGCAGAAGCTGAAAATCAAGGCAAAGGAGAAAATTTAACAGAGACTATATATTTCTGTATTTCACAATTCAGCCCATATCCGTGCCAGCGAATGCCCCGGAGCCTTGATATTCAGGTTGAGAAAATAGCCGAATGGCGTTTGTGCCGTGGTATATCCTCCGTTTTGCAACCGTTTTTCGGCAAGGTCAAAAATCTCTTTTGTAAATTCTGCGGATGCCTTTGAGCCTGACAGGTGTGCAAACGAATGGAGGATAATATTTTCGCAGTTGTTTTTGCGGGCAGTCCATTTCAGGTGGTTAACCAACTTTTTTTCACGACTTTTCAGGTCATGCTCTTCATCGCTCTGTTCAATCTGAATGAATGCAAGAATCGAATCGGTATAACTTGCTCCTTCTGTAATATCTTCGGCTGTGTCAAGATTTTTTTCTGCCGGAGTATAGGAAAACTCATCCACATACATTACCAATACTTTCATTTCTCCATTTTAAAAAGCTCAAATTTATTCAATTAACCATGAAATAAAGAATAACTCAGCTTCCAAAAGCAAATCTTTGGGGAAATGTCACGTATGTTCAATTGGTTTTTAAAATAGTCTTCAGGTGTTTTTATTTTGCCTCTGATAATGTTCTCAAACTCATCTTTTTGCTCATTCATCAATTGTACTGATGCAGTGAGTTGAGACTGTTTCAATTCGAGTTCGTTCAAAGGCATCAGCAGTGAATCCCGCTTTAATTGAATCTGCAATGCCGCCTTTGAGCATATCCGGCTTATTTGACGTATGGCAGAAGTCTGTTGCAAAGCTGCTTTTTCTTCTTCGGTAAGAGAAAGTAATCTATTTTTTAATGATTGAATTTTTTTTTGTTTTCCCGAAACGATGAGCATATTTATATCTTCCCTATTTATTTTCAGCTCCTTTGCAATCATTGTTTCGCTATGCGATACAATTTTCTTTAAATCGGTATCGTCAAAACCCATCGATAAAGTCATTAATGATTTTTAAATGCTTTTAATCCGGCAAAAGTTGCATTTTCCCCCAATTCATTTTCAATACGTAAAAGCTGATTGAATTTTGCCACCCTCTCGCTTCGGCAGCCGCTTCCTGTTTTCAGATGCCCGGCATCCGATGCTACGGTTAAATCAGTGATAAAAAATTTTCTAAATCATTTTCCGATTGCAGAAAATAAAGAAGAACATTTTCCATCCGATCGTTTACAGGCAGGTGATTTTTATTAGTGCCCGGGGTTTGCTACCTCAGCAAAAAATAGTAAATGCCAATCCAAACAGCTATAAAAAACAGACCGGGATACAGTACTGTTTTTAGTCTTTTCAAATCTTTCTTAATGAATAAAAGGTATGAAACGTAAACGATGAAGGCAATTATTAATCCGATAGGAATAAATGGATATGTCATGTTTTCTGAATTATTTATGAACCATTAATGTGAAAGCTGTTCAAAAATGAAATTCAGCTTTTCGGGACAAATATATAAATTTTCACTACTTTAAATTCAGGGTCTTCGACAGAATCTGTCCCGGATAAGTTATTTTATGGTTTACTCTTTCTCAAAATCTTATACCCTCTCTCCTGTCGGAATACATATTATTTTTGCCGGTCATCTTAACCCGAAGTTTTCTGTTTGTGCTCAAATAGGTTTTTTCGTTTAAATTTGGCAAAAAAAGTGAATGCGTAGTTTTTTCGGCATAGTAATTCTGCTTCTTTTTACGGTTGAAAATCTTTTTGGACAGGTTTCTGCAGGCGGAACTCCGTTGGAAGTTCCCCGGCTAAAAAGCCTGGTTATCCGGGAAGAGGTGATGCCTGCTGTGAACAACGATGAGTTGTATGCGGCGGCAATCCGGGAACAATCAGGGGAAGTGTGGCTGAAATTATTGCAGTTTGCTCATGGTTTTGATGTGGGTATTTCTCCTGCCACAAGTGGCGCCTGGACAAAAAATATCGAAGGTTTTGATGTGTGGCAGGTGAAAATCAGCTCAGCCGGCGCCTACTCTTTAAGTCTGATTTTTAATCAGTTTCATATTCAGTCTAACGCCCGGCTCTTTATTATCAGTGAAAAGAGCGGACAGATTTCAGGCGCTTTCACTGCTGCAAACAACAAATCTTTTGGCAGGTTTGCCACTGCTCCGGTTGCCGGCGATGAAATTACCGTGCAGTATGAAGTTCCGGCAGGAAAAAACGGGAACAGCGATTTTATTATTTCGCAGGTGAACCACGATTTTCTCGGAATATTAAAATATAGCGACCGCCGCCCGATGGGCGTAAAAGCAGGCGAATGCAACATCGACATCAATTGCCCCGAAGGAAAATTGCACCCTGACGAGCGGGATGCCGTGTGCCGTATAATCACAACCAAAAGCCGACCCGGCAGTACAATCAGCGAGATTTGCACCGGAATGCTGATTAACAATTCAGCTGAAAATGAAAAGCCTTATATTATAACTGCTGCCCACTGTATCGGGAAAGCGGAATATGCAGAAACTTCGGTTTTTGTTTTCAATTATGAAAGTCCCTTTTGTGCGCCGCTTGACGGCGATCCGGGAAATTCAGTCTCCGGATCAAGGCTTCTTGCCATTTCCGACAGCCTTGATTTTGCCCTTGTTGAACTCAGCGTGGTTCCGCCGCCCGAATACAGACCCTATTTTGCGGGATGGGACCGCCGCTCAGTGCTGCCTGACTCAACCTACAGCATTCATCATCCGCAGGGCGATATAAAAAAGATTGCTGTTGACCGCGACCCGCCAGCAATAAAAAATTTCAGAGATGATTTCACCAAAAACGGTTTTTTTAACATAGGCAGATGGGAAAAAGGGGTAACCGAAAGCGGCTCTTCGGGCAGTCCGCTTTTTAGCAGCGAAAATCGGTTTGTTGGTTCTTTAACCGGAGGTTCGGCAACCTGCAATTATCCGGCGAATGACTACTATTCGCGCTTTGAACTGGCTTGGGAATACAAACCCGACTCTTCGGGACAGCTGAAATGCTGGCTCGATCCGTTGAACACAAATCTCCAAACGCTTGATGGAAAACGGTTCTATACGGGTGAAAATCTATGTCTGCCGTTTACCAATCTTGAACCTTTTGATACCCACCAGAATGTAAAAATCAACACAAACGAAGGATTTGCAGGCTACTGGGGCGGCACTAACAGCGAAAATATCACTGAATTTGCAGAGCAATTTATTATCCGGGGGAATGAATCGGTTTGGGGAATTTCAATAGGCGCCGGCAAAATTAAAGTTCCTTCCGGTTCACCCAACCATAAACTGAAAGTTAATGTGTATGCAGGAAATGATGCCCCAGACGAGCTGCTCTATTCTGAAACGGTCAGTATCAATTCATTGGTTGCCGATGCCATGAATTTTATCGGATTTACAGAAAAAGTGGAGCCTCCCGATACCTTTTATGTGGGATTTGAGCTGCTAAACATGCACCAGCAGGATACTTTCGTGGTTTATCAGTCATTGCGGCAGCCGGAAAAAGATAATTTTTTCTGGTTCAAACAAAATGGTTCATGGTACGATTTCAAGTCGGAAAATGTGGAAGGATACTCCATCAGCAATGTTCTTGAGCTGGTTTTGTGCAATGTTGAGTCCATAGTGAACGATACCCCCTATGTTACTTCGCCGGTGGAAACGGTGATTTACCCGAATCCTGTGCGAAACAGTTTCGTTTTTGAGGCAGGTCAGTCCGTTAAACCGGAAGATATCCGCGTCTATAATCTGATCGGACAGCTTGCAAATCCTGCTATTACGGCTATCGGGGAGAAGAAGGTTCGGATTAACCTGTCGGGACACGTACCGGGGGTTTACATTGTCCGGTTTGATAATGGGAACATGGTAACTTCCAAAAAAGTATCTTACATGCCTGAGTAATTTTCGAGTTGCTCCAAAAAGTTAAAATTGAAAAATGTCACAAAGTTTCAAAATCATAAAATCGTATAAAATAGTTATAATCAGCAAACTGCACTTTAGTAGTAAAAAACTTTTGCAGCGTGCTCAATCCTTAAAAATGACTTTTCTGCTTTATTCTTTCACTATTTTCCTGCTCTTTTCCGGTTGTGCGGACAGCAGTCAAAATTCGTCACGGGAAAATAGCGGAAATCAGTATGCAAAAGGATTCAGCATTGAAAAACAGGAAAATATAACCAAACTGACGGTTTTTAATCCTTGGGAAAAGGCAAAAAATGTCTCCATGGAATACTATTTATTGGACAAAAACCAGGCTATACCCGACTCACTTTCGGGGAAAATGGTTTTTCAGACACCAGTAAAAAAGGTGATCTGCCTTTCAACAACGCACATTGGTTTTTTGGATGCGTTGGATGAAACCGCCATAGTTACAGGCATTTCCGGCAGCAGATATGTAACCAGCGATGCCGTCAGAGAACGGATAGACAATGGCGAAGCGCCCGACGTGGGTTATGGCAGCAACCTGAATTTTGAATTAATCGTTCAGCAAAAGCCTGATCTGGTGATGGCTTATGGGATTGGAGGGGAAGTAACCAGCATGATTTTAAAGCTGGAAGAGTTGGGAATTCCGGTAGTTATGGTTGCCGAGTTTTTAGAGGAAACACCGTTGGGAAAAGCCGAATGGATAAAGTTTATTGCTCCATTTTTCAATAAGGAAAAGCTGGCAGATGAATATTTCAGCGCTGTGGATGAGGAGTATAACCGACTGAGAGATATGGCGTTGCATCAGGCGGAGAGACCAAAGGTGCTGGTGGGGTCGCCCTATAAAGATTCGTGGTGGGTACCCGGCGGAAAATCTTATCTGGCACACCTGATTGAAGATGCCGGCGGCAGTTATCCGGGAAAAACCAACACTTCACATGAAAGTTTTGTAATCTCTTTTGAACATGCAATGGTCTGGGGTGCAGAGGCAGATGTATGGATTAATATGGCAAGCCTTGCTTCAAAACAGGAGATTCTGGGCACCGACACGCGTTTTGGCAGTTTCAGGGTGTTCAGGGAAGGAGAAATTTTCAATAACATCAAACGGATGATTCCCGGCGGAGGAAATGATTTTTGGGAGAGCGGCACGGTGAACCCCCATTTGGTTTTGCGCGATTTAATTTCCATCTTCCATCCGGCGTTAATTTCTGAAGAATCGGTATATTATCTGGAAATAGAATGAAAGACAGAATAAATCAAAAAGAGCGTCCCGTATTCCTGATCTTTATTTTATTGGGAATCCTTTTCGTGCTGCTTTTTACTGCCGATCTTTTTTTGGGAGCAACCATTATCTCCATAAAAGATGTGTTTTCTGCCTTTTTTTCTCCGGCTGAAACTGCCGGAACCATTCGCACCATCGTGCTGGATTTCAGACTTCCCAAAGCGCTGACGGCTATTTTTACGGGAGCTGCGCTTTCTCTGAGTGGTTTACAGATGCAGACCATTTTTCGCAATCCTCTTGCAGGACCTTATGTGCTGGGTATCAGCGCAGGCGCCAGTCTGGGAGTGGCGCTTTTTGTGCTTGGCTTCTCTTCTGCATTTACTTTCGGCATTTTTTCGCTGACGGGCGCCTGGTCGCTCGCTTTAGTTGCCTGGGCAGGCTCATTTTCAGTTATTCTGTTAGTGCTCTATGTGTCGGCAAAAGTAAATGATATTATGACCATTCTGATTTTGGGTATTCTCTTTTCCAGTGCAGTGAGCGCAATTGTGAGTATTTTGCAATATTTCAGTGAAGAGTCGATGCTCAAAGCGTTTATAATCTGGACGATGGGTAGTTTGGGCAGCGTAACCAAATCACAATTGATGGTTTTAGCGCCGGCAGTGGGCGCCGGTATTTTTTTAGCTTTCCTCAAAGTGAAGGATTTGAATGCTTTTTTATTGGGCGAGGATTATGCCCGCTCGCTCGGAGTTACCGTCAAAACAAGCAGAATGATTATTTTGCTGAGTACCAGTTTGCTGGCAGGAACCATAACCGCTTTTTGCGGTCCAATCGGTTTTATCGGAATTGCCGTGCCACACCTTTGCCGTGTGCTTTTCAAAACTGCCAATCATACGATTTTAGTACCGGCGGTTATTTTAACGGGCTGCATTGTCATGCTTTTCAGCGATATTGTTTCCCAGCTTCCCGGTGTTCAGGCAACGCTTCCCATAAATTCCGTTACGGCGCTGATCGGCATTCCGGTTATTGTGTGGATGATTGTGAAAAACAGAAAATTTGTCTCGGTGTGATGGAGGAGCAGCAGGTAAATATTGAGCTGAGCGGTTTGTCGGTGGGTTATCCGCAGCCCGGGGCAAAGCCTTTGGAAGTTCTGGGGAACCTGAATTTTACCGCTGCTGCCGGCGAAATGGTAGCGCTCATCGGCAGCAACGGCATCGGGAAAAGTACCCTTTTGCGCACCATTGCAGCTTTTCAGCCTGCCCTTGCCGGCGAAATAACTATCGGTGGCATGAATCTGAGTGCACTCACTCCTCGTAAAATTGCACACGTGATGAGTTTTGTCTCTACCGAAATCATCAGGACAACAAACCTTACGGTTTTTGACATGGTCGCCTACGGCAGATTTCCCTACACCAACTGGTTCGGTACGCTTTCAGGCGAAGACAAATCAGTTGTTTGGGATGCTATCCGCAAAGTGGGAATTGAAGAGCTGGCGCACAAATCTGTGATGCATATCAGCGATGGCGAACGACAGCGCACCATGATTGCTCGCGCCTTAGCGCAGGATACGCCGGTGATAATTTTAGACGAACCAACTGCTTATCTGGATATTAGCAATAAGTATGAAATTTTCCATCTGCTTCAGATTTTGGCAAATGAACGCAAAAAAACCATTGTGCTCTCCACCCACGACCTGAACATTGCACTGAGGGAAGTGGATAAACTCTGGATTGTTGCAGAAAACGGCAACTATGAGGGAGCGCC
>JACDJB010001583.1_pt1 | contig 18154 bp, 13 predicted proteins | sample 7454121 | NCBI WGS metagenome assembly JACDJB01 (sample SAMN14253290, study PRJNA609438) | sludge metagenome | isolation source: sludge after 25d culture with pyrite | collected 2018-12-20 | reverse complement strand
TGCGGCTGGCGCTGGCGCTGACGGGTAGGACGGACTTCTGCTGGCAGTGCCCGTGGAACTGCACGGCGCCTGCGCCCTTGTGGAACACGTTCTCGGGTTTGAAGCGTCCGCGCGTCCACTCTTTGGCGAGGAACTCCTCTAGCATGCGCACGTTCTTGGCCACGGCGGTCGTCTCGGGGCTAGGCGCCAGGTCGGGGTAGTCGTCGGTGAAGGCGGCTACGCAACTAGGCTCGAGCCCGACGACGGGCACGCCGCGCGCCACGTACTCGTGAAGCGTCTTGACGTTCTCGCGCGCCATGCGCTGCGCCTCACGCACTAGGCCCTTGCTGACCTGCGGGCGGCCGCAGCAACCGTAAGGCACGAGCTCGACCTGATAGCCGATGCGCTCGAGCACCGCAACGGCGGCGCGGCCCGTCTCCGGCTGGTTGAACATCGTCCACGTGTCAGCGAAGAGCGCCACGGGGCCAAGCGCGCCCGGCGCGGGCCGCGGGCGGCGGCGGAACCAGGTGTCGAAGCGTTGCGCGGCGTAGCGCGGCAGCATGCGGCGCTCGTCTACGCCCACGGCCTTGCTCAGGAGCCAACGCACGGGCCGGAGCGGGAGGAAGAAGTTGGAGACCGGCGCCAGCGCCTGCGCGAGCGGCGCGACGCGCCCGACGTTGCCCATGGCGCGGGCGGAGAGTGGCGTGCCGTGCTCGTCGTAATAATGCTGCAACCACTCGTATTTCAGCTTCGCCATGTCTACCCGGCTCGGGCACTCCGACTTGCAGGCCTTGCACTCGAGACAGAGGTCGAGGACCTCGTAGACGTCCCTGCTCGTCACGCCGCCTGGCAGCCCACCCGTTAGCGCCTCGCGCAGCACGTTGGCACGACCGCGGGTGGAGTGGTCCTCGTCGCGCGTGCCCATGTAAGACGGGCACATGGTGCCAGCCCCCACCTTGCGGCAGGCGCCGACGCCGGTGCACGCCTCCACGGCGCCGAGGAAGCCGCCCTGCTCAGAGAAGTCGAACACCGTGGGGAGCTCGACGCTGGGGTAGTCGGTGCCGTAACGGAGGTTCTCCGTCATGGCGGGCGCTTCCACGATCTTGCCTGGGTTGAGCAGCCAGTCGGGGTCGAAGGCGCGCTTGAGCTCGACGAAGTCTTGGTACAAGACGTCGCCGAACAACCGGCGGTTCTGGTACGAGCGGATGAGGCCGTCACCGTGCTCGCCGCTCCACGAACCGCCGTACTTGACGACGAGCTCGAAGACTTCCTCGCTGATCGCCTGGAACTGCGCCAGCCCGGCCTGTTCTTTGAGGTCGATGAGCGGGCGCACGTGGATGACCCCCACGGAGGCGTGGGCGTAGAACACGGCGCGCGTGCCGTGGCGTTCGCACACTGCGATCACTTCGGGGATGTACTGCGCCAGGTGCTCTACGGGTATGGCGGCGTCTTCTATGAACGGGGTGGGCTTGGCCGCGCCAGGCATGGTGGCGTAGATGCCGAGGCCGTCGCGGCGGAAGTCGGCGATCTCCTTCTGCTGCTTCGGGTCCTCCGCCACGTAGGCGTCGTACGCCAAGCCAGCGACATCCTCGTCTGCTTCCATGTGCGCCAGCGCGGCGCGGCACTCCGCGAGGTCCGCGCCGTCGAACTCGACCAGCAGCACGGCCTCCGGGTCGCCTAGCACCCAGCTCATCATGGGCGCCATGCTGGGGTTGCTGCGGCCCAGCACGATCAGGTCGCGGTCAATGATCTCCACCGCGGACGGCCCATGGCGGTTGATGAACTTGACCGCCTCGAACGCCTTCGTTAGGGACGTAAAGTGCACCATGCTGATGAGGCGCCGCTGCGGCACGGGGTGCAGTGCCAGCTTGAGCTCCAAGATGACGGCCAGCGTGCCCTCGCTGCCGCTAACGACCTTGGCGAGGTTGAAGGGGCGCTGCCCCTCACCGCCCGCGTCGGTCAGCTCATCGAGGTTGTAACCGCCCACGCGGCGCATGACCTTGGGGTACCGCGCTGCGATCTCGCCTGCGTGATCGGTGACCATCCGCATCACGGCACGGTAGATGTCGCCTTCGCGGCCCGTGGCCGCCAGCTTCGCCTGCAGTTCAGCGCCACTCTTGGGTGAGAGTTCGAGCTCCGTGCCGTCCATAAGAAGCACGCGCAGCGCGATCACTTGGTCGACGCTCTTGCCGTACTTGATCGAACGCGTGCCAGCCGAGTTGTTCGCCACCATGCCGCCGACGTTCGCGCGGTCAGTCGTGGCCACGTCAGGCGTGAACTGCAGCCCGTGCGCGGCGAGCTTGGCGTTCAACTGGTCGCGGACGAGCCCGGGCCGCACCCGCACCCAGCGTTCGGCGGCGTTCAGTTCGATCAGCTCAGTGAGGTGCTTCGACATGTCGATCACGAGGGCGGCGGCCACCGTCTGGCCGGCCAGGCTCGTTCCGCCGCCTCGCGCCAGGACGGGCACCTTGAGGTCGTGCGCGGCCTTGACGGCGGCTTTCACGTCTGCCTCGTCGCGCGGCACGACCACCCCGACCGGGCCCATGCGGTAAGGGCTGGCGTCGGTGGCGTAAAGCGCCCTGGCGCGGGCGTCGAAACGCACCTCGCCCTTCACGGTCGCGCGCAGGCGCCGCTCGAGTTCGGCCGCCACGTCCGCGCTTGCTGGGTTGGCTAGGTGGGGCCTTAGGCCCGTGCGCTGCGTGCTTGAGACTGCCACGCGCTCAGTATATGGCGTGTGGCACGCGCTCCGCCTCGGTTGGCCCTGCCGTGGATGCGGGCGCGTCGCCGAACAACCGCATGATCGTTACGGCCAGGGCGTCTTCATCTAGGTGCCGGTAGGCGTGCACGAAGGTGCGCAACTGGTAGCGCCGCACCAAGCCAGCCATGAGCGCCGGCGACTCGTAGGGGGAGAGGCGCGTACCCGCTGGCAGCCTCAGCGGCCGGTCATTTGCGTCCAACGTGCCGAGCTCCCGCAGTGCTGCCAAGATGCGCCCGACCTTCGGTTCTAGGAACGGCGATGGCGCCGCGCGCCTCCGCGCGACGAGCTCGCGCCGCACCTCAGCCACCGTCGGGTAGTCGCGCGCCTCACGCTCGAGCTCGTGAACGGCCGCTGGGGTGAGGGCAAGCACCGTGGGAGCCTGCTGCCGCGCGAGCCCCGCTAAAGTAGCTACCGGATCCGGACCGAGGTCGTCTACCACGTGGCCAGCACCCGAGCGGCGCACGTTAGCCGCCACGACCTGGGCCGTGGCGCCGTTCACCTCGACCTCGGGCGCGAGCGGCAGCGGGGCGGCCGGGCGCACGCCAGCGGCGCGGAACTCCAGCGTGCGCTTGTCGCGGAACTCGTTCTCCACCAGTTCCACGGCGGCGTTCACGTTCTCACCGATCGGCAAGCTGCTTGCGAGGTCGCCCATGCGCCATGCCACGCCCTTTACTCCGCCGATGCGCAGTTGCAGCGTGTTGCCGCCCTGCCCGACGGCGCGGGCGGCGTCGAGCCTGTCCGTCAGCGCGAAGAACGGCGCCGGGTGGCCCTCCCCGAACGGTTCGAGGTCGAGGATGGCGCGGTAGAGCCCGTCGTTGACCTCGTCTGCACCGATCACCGCGTCGGTTACGACCGTGGGCACCGGCCGCGGGTGCTGCGCGGCGAAAGCGTGGATGGCGTCGCGGAACCCCGCGAAGTTCGCCATGTCGAGCGCAAAACCAGCAGCCTGGCGGTGACCGCCGAAGCGCAGCAGGTGGGGGGCGGCCGCCCGGAGGCCCTCGACGGCCGAGATGCCGGGCGTCGAGCGCACGCTGCCCTTACCCGCCGCCGCGATGAACACGGGCAGGTAGTAACGCTCGAGGAGCTTGCTAGCCACGATGCCCATCACCCCTGGGTGCCAACTTGGGTCCTCGAGCACGATGGCTGGCGCTTCCGGGTCGGCTTTGAGCAGCGCGGACTCGTACATGGCGTCCTGGATCTGGCGGCGTTCGCCGTTGCGGGCATCTAAGTAGATGGCTAGTTCGGCGGCGCGCCGCTCGGAGCGCGTCGTGAGGAGCTCGAGCCCGATGTCAGCCTCGCCAAGCCGGCCCGCCGCGTTCAGTCGCGGCGCAAGCACGAACGCCACGCTGCGCGCGTCGATCGGTGCGCTGAGGCGCGCTTGCGCCACGCTGGCGCGCAGTCCAGGCCAGCGTGAGTCGGCAAGGCGCGCTAATCCTTCGCGGATGAGGGCGCGGTTCTCGCCCAACAACGGCGCTACGTCCGCGATGGTGCCGATGGTCGCGAGGTCGGCGTACTCGAGCGGGGCCTCCTTACCGAGTTCCGTGTGCAACGCCCACAGGAGGTGGAAGGCCACGCCCGCGCCGGTCAGCTCAGGCAAACCGTGCCGAGCGGCGGGGGAGAGCCCGGGGTGAACCACGAGGCAGTCAGGCAGTGCGCCACCAGGCGTGTGGTGGTCGGTGACGATGACCTCCACGCCAGCGGCTTGCAACGCCGCGATCTCTGATAGGTTCGTGACCCCACAGTCGACCGTGATGAAGAGGTCGGCACGGGCGATGTGCTCAGGCACGCGCTGCATGGCCACGCCGTAACCGTCCGTGAGGCGGTCGGGGATGAAGGCGGCGACGTCTGCGCCAAGCTCTTGCAGGCCGAGGTAGAGGACGGCGGTGCCGCTGATGCCGTCTGCGTCGTAGTCCCCGTGCACCAAGATGCGTTTGCCGCTCCGCACCGCCGCGGCCAGCCGCTTGGCGGCCTCCACCAAGGCGGGGTTGGGGCTGAGCGCGAGGGCAGGAGCGAGGTGGTCAGGCGCCTCATCGCGCAGGCCCCTAGACCAGAGAAGCGCGGCCAGGGCAGGTGGAACCTGCAAAGCGCGGCTTAGTGCCGCGACGGCGCTCGGCGGCGCCGGTGGCCGCACGGACCACTGCGCTTCAGGTACGCCAGTTGGCATCAACCGGCTTCGTCGTCAGTTGCGTCGGGCGCATGATACGGGCTACCGCGGTCCGGTATGACCGGCACGTCTGGTTCTGGCGCCACGTAGGTAGTGCGCGGGCCAGTGTGTTGGGTTGGGCTCGGCGGCCGCACTTGCAATGGCGGCTGGCTCGTGCCCTCCCACTCGGCCAGGCGGGCGCGGAGTTTCGTGAGTTCGCGACCACGGCGCCAGGCGCGCAGGTTAGCCGGGATGAAACCGACCGCCCAAGCGAGCACGAGGGCGACGGCCAACACGTACGCCACCGGTAAGGGCGGCAAGAAGTAGTTGAGGATCGGGAGTTCGACCTGCACCCGATTGGCACTGTGGAAGAGCCACAGGTAGGCGATCAACGCCAGGAGCAGGATGACCCGAACGATTCGGACGCTCTTCATGGGCACCTCCAGACCCGATTCTACTATCGGGCTTGAGCAAAGGGAGGCTCAGGCCCGCCTTGTCAATACGGAGCGAGGCGACCGCGTAGGAAGAACGCGCGCAGCTACCGTCACCGGGTGCCGCTCTGCGCCTGGTTGTAGAGCGCGTACGCGGCGTCGAGCGCCGCGGTGGCTTCTTCGACTTCACGGCGCGCGGAGTTGATCGCTTGACGCAGCTCGAACTCGCTTGCCATCACTTAGTGGCGGCTGGCACGCGGTGGGTGGCAGTGAAGTTCTCTGCTCTCACTCCGACTCGCCCTTAGCCTGCCTCGGTAACCTCGGCGCCCGCCACCCGGCGTCACTACACTTACAATCGGCTGCTGTGAGCACTTCGACGCTGCCCTCACCAACCGCCCCAACAGTCACGCCAGTCAAGGTGCTGGCCGCCATGTCAGGTGGTGTCGACTCGTCCGTTGCGACCGCCATCCTCACGGAGCAGGGGTACGAGGTCGTTGGGAGCATGCTGCGCTTCTGGCCTGACGACAAACCGCAGGGCGCCTTCGACCTGTGCTGCAGTCCGGACGCCGCTTACGACGCTAGGCGCGTGGCAGACAACCTGGACGTACCGTTCTACCTACTCGATTTCCGCGAGACGTTCCAAGAGATCGTCATCGACCCGTTCGTGCCGACCTACCAAGCTGGCAGCACCCCGAACCCATGCGTGTGGTGCAACCGCCACATCAAGTTCGGGGCGTTCGTGCAGCGCGCGCAGGCGCTCGGCTGCGAGTACATGGCATCCGGCCACTTCGTGCGCCGCATCGACGGGCCGCACGGGCCAGAGCTGCACCGCGGCGTAGACGACGACAAGGATCAGACCTACTTCCTGTGGGCCCTGCCACGCAGCATCTTGCGCTACCTGCTCTTCCCGTTGGGCGACCTCACCAAAGCGCAAGTGCGTGCCATGGCGGCCGAGCGCCACCTCCGCACCGCAGAGAAGAAGAGCTCGTCCGGCCTGTGCTTCGTGCCGACCACCGTCAAGGCGTACCTCGAGGAGGTCACGCGCGCGGTGCCGGGCAAGGTCGTCGACGCGTCGGACGGTTACCGCGAGGTGGGCGATCACAAGGGCGTGGCTTACTACACCATCGGACAGAAGCGCGGCCTCGGACTGCGGCAGTCGCACCTCGAACGCTACGTCATAGAGTTGCGCTCCGAGACCAACGAAGTGGTCGTTGGCACGCGCGACATGTGCCACTGGCGCAACTTGGAGGCGACGCGCGGCAACTTCCTCGTCGAGGAGGAGCACCTACCGAAACGCGTCGAGGCGCAAGTGCGCTACCGCCAGCGCCCGGAACCCGCCACCCTCACGCTGCTTGGCGCGGAGCGCTTCAGGCTCGAGTTCGACGACCCGCAGTTCGCCGTCGCAACGGGGCAGAGCGCGGTCATCTACAGCGGTGAGCGCCTCCTTGGCGGTGGGGTCATCTCCTCGCGCGAGGCGTGAACGGCAACCGTGTTCGGCGCGGCTAAGCGCCTGCCACGCGGCTGGCCCGATGCACTAGGGCGCTTTCCGCTACAATCGCCGCAGGAGGTTCAACCATGGGAGGCCTCATAGTCCTCGTAATCCTGGTCGCGTTAGCTTTCTACGCGGTCTCGATATACAACCGCATAATCGCGTACGAGAAGCGCTACCAGAACGCCTGGAGCCAGATCGACGTGCAACTCAAGCGCAGGTCCGACCTCATCCCCAACCTCGTCGAGACGGTGAAGGGGTACGCCAGCCACGAGAGCACCGTGTTCGAGGAAGTCACGCGCGCCCGCGCAGGCCTCATGAACGCTCACTCCGTCAACGAGTCCGCTGACGCCGCCAATGTGTTGACCGCCGCCCTTGGCAAGCTGTTCGCCGTGGCCGAGGCCTACCCTGACCTCAAGGCCAACGAGAACTTCAAGATGCTGCAAGAGGAACTCTCCGGCGTCGAGAACAAGATCGCTTACGCGCGCCAGTTCTATAACGACGCGGTCATGCAGTACAACACCCTCATCGAGACCGTGCCAGCCGTGTTCCTCGCCGGTCCGATGGGCAAGAAGCCAGCCGTGTTCCTGCAGATCCCGGAGGGCGACAAGGCAGTTCCGCAAGTGTCGTTCGGCGCAACGCCAGGCGCCACGCCAGGCACTAACGCTTGAACCAGAACTCACAAGCGCTGCACGGCTCCGCCCCCAGACCGCCTTCGGGCGGAACTGGGGGCGCTGTCATTGACTTCGGCAAGGGCCACCCGTCGGCCGACCTGCTGCCGTTCGACGCCATGGCGGAAGCGGGCGCCGTAGTCATGGAACGCCACGACCCGACCACGCTGCAGTACGGCGCCGAGCGCGGCCCACTCGGCCTGCGCGAGGAGATAGCGGCGTACGCTAACCGCAGGCAAGCGCACGGCGCCGCCCTGGCGCCGGACGGGCTCGTCGTCACGGGCGGCATCTCTCAAGCCCTCGACCTGCTGTGCACCCTCGTAACCAAGCCTGGCGACGTGATGCTAGTGGAGGAACCCACCTACCACCTCGCCAAGCTGGTCTTTCGCGACCACGGCCTGAGGCAAGTCGGCGTGGCGAGCGACGCCGGCGGCATGGTGCCAGAGGCGTTGGACGAGGCGCTCAGCCGCCACCCTGGAGCCTCCGTCTACCTCGTGCCAGCCTTCGGCAACCCGACCGGCGCCAGCCTCGACCCCGGACGCGCCAAGCGCATCGTCGAGGTAAGCGAGCGCCACGGCGCCTGGCTGTTGGCGGACGAGGTCTACCGTTACCTGAGCTTCTCCAACCAGCCGCAGGCCTCGCTGGCTGGTCACGGCGCCAGTCGCGTCGTTGCCCTCAACTCCTTCTCGAAGATCCTCGCACCCGGGCTGCGGCTCGGTTGGCTCGTCGCCGCGCCGGAGGTCCTCGCGCGCTTCGAGAACTCAGGGCTGCTGCAGAGCGGCGGCGGCATGAACCCTCTCGTCGGCGCCTTGGTCGAGCACGCCTTGCGCAGCGGAGCAGCCGACGCGCACCTAACGAAGCTGAACGCCGCCTTCGAGCAGCGCGCGGCCGTGCTGAGCGCAGCGTTGCGCCACCACCTGCCAACGGCTGAGTTCATGGAGCCGCGTGGCGGGTACTTCATCTGGTTGCGGGTGCCCGGCGTGGCCGACACCGCGGGCGCCACGCTGCGACAGGCGGTGGCGAACGGCGTAAGATTCGCTCCTGGCGCGGCCTTCTCGACAAGCGACATGCAGCACGACCGCCTGCGCCTCTCGTTCGCGCACTACGCGCCGGCCAACCTCGAGCTGGGGTCCGCGCGCCTCGCCGCGGCGTTGACAAGCGCAAGCGCGAGTAGCCAAGACCCCACCTAGTTGCCACTTGGCGGCCCCGCCGCCACCGGAGGTATCGATGAGCATCCGTTTACGTTCACTCCTCACCGTCGGTCTCGCCGCGCTGTTCGCGCTGGCGTCGTTGGCCGCTGCGCAGCCGCGCTCCCTGAAGATCGGCGTGTACGGCGGTTACTTCAAGGACAGCTTCGACGAGCATGTCTTCCCGCTCTTCACCGCCGACACCGGCATCGCGGTCGAGTCGGTCGCCGAACCAACCGGCGAGGCTTGGCTCGTGCAACTCGAGGCCGCCGCCCGCGCAGGGCAGACGCCAGCCGACGTGTCGATGATGGCTCTGGGACCATTGGCTCGCGGCATGGGCTCCGACTTGTGGGCGCCTCTCACCGAGGCCGACCTGCCGAACCTCACCTACATGCGCCCGCAACTCCTCAGCTACGACGGCCAGGGCCGCCTCGTCGGCGTCGGCGCCGTGTCTTGGTACATAACGCTCGTCACGAACAGTGACGTGTTCCCAACCGCGCCGACCTCGTGGTCTGAACTCTGGGGCGATCACCCCAACCAGGAAGGCCTGCTGGCGCTGCCCATCAACTCGTACCTGCTCGAGATCACGGCTACCACCTTCTTCGGCGGTACCGACATCCTGGACACCGAGGACGGCATCCTCCAAGTAGTAGACAAGCTCGCCGAACTGGCGCCGAACGTGCAGCTCTGGTACCGCGACGAGGGCCAGTTCCAGCAGGCGCTGCAGTCGGGTGAGATCCCGATGGGGGAGTACTACCACGACGTCACTGGGTTGGCGGCAGCCGAGGGCTTCCCGGTGCGCTCAACCTTCCCGGTCGAGGGCGGCGTGCTCGACTCCGGCGCCTGGGCCGTTAGCCGCGCCAGCGCGAAGCTGCCAGAGGCGCTCGAGTTCATCAACTGGTTCATGCAGCCGACCGTGCAGGACCTGGTCGCCCGCAAGCTGGGCACCGCCCCGACCGTCCAGCGGGAGTTCCTCACCCTCACGGACGAGGAGTTCGCTAGCGTCTCTTCCGACATCACCCCGATCATCCCGCGCTACGACATCTACCTGGAGCGCGGCGACTGGATCAACCAGGTGTGGTCGGAGCGGGTCACCCGCTGAACAAGGCGCGCCCTGGCACGCAGCGCCGACCTCAAGCCGCTGGCGAGGGGTCGGCGCGGGCGCTTGCGGTCAGGGGAGTGTCGAAGGCGTTCGGTAGCACCGTTGCGCTCGACGACGTCAACCTAGAACTGCCTGGCGGCAAGCTCATCTGTTTTCTTGGCCCGTCCGGCTGCGGTAAGACGACCCTCCTACGCACCATCGCCGGGTTAGAGACGCCGTCGAGCGGCAGCGTGTACCTTGGCGACGAGGACCTCACGGCGTTACCTGCGCACCAGCGCAACATCGGCATGGTGTTCCAGTCATTCGCGCTCTTCCCGCACCTGAACGTGGTGGAGAACGTGGCGTATGGGCTCCGCATTCGCGGGGTGCCGAAAGCCGAGCGCACGGCGCGCGCCCAGGAACTCCTCGAGCTCGTGCGCCTGCCTGGCATGGGCGCCAGGGGCGTAAGCCAACTCTCTGGCGGCCAACGCCAGCGCGTTGCCATGGCCCGCGCCCTCGCCCTCGACCCGAGCCTGTTCCTGTTGGACGAGCCGTTGTCTGCGCTGGACGCCAAGCTGCGCAGCGCCATGCAGGTCGAGCTACGGCGCTTGCAGCGGGAGCTTGGGATAACGACGATCATCGTCACGCACGACCAGGAGGAGGCCCTAACGATGGCTGACCTGGTCGTCGTCATGGGCGCCGGGCGCGTGCAGCAGGTGGGTGCGCCGCTCGATATCTACCGCCAGCCCGTGAACCGCTTCGTGGCCGACTTCATCGGCACCAACAACCTCCTGCCAGCTACCGTCACCGGCCCCAGCGAGGTGAACGTGCTCGGCGTGCGCCTGCCGGCCACCGTGCGGCCAGGCGCCGGCGGGAGCGTATGGTTGTCCATCCGCCCTGAGGACGTGGTCCTCCACCCGCAGGCGCCTGCGGAGGTGGCGCTTCAGGGCCGCGTGACGTTCGTGCGTGACCTTGGCCGCCTGGTCGAGAGTTACGTGCGCGTTGGCGACATGGAGCTGACGGTGGTAACGGGCCACGGCGTCCGCGAGGGCGCGGAGGTGTGGCTCGAGTTGCCGCCTGGCAAAGCCGTGGTGTTAACGACATGACGCCCGATGGCGCCAGCAGCAGAAGGGGCGTTGGCCCTAACCTACTCCTTGCCTGGCCAGCGCTGGCGCTGTTCGTGCTGTTCGTCGGCCCGTTGGTCGTCATCCTCGCCGTTTCCTTGTTCCGTAGGGTGCAGTCCGCGTTCTTCGAACCCGCGGTCGTGCTCGACAACTACGCTCGGGCCCTCGAGCCCTTCTATCTGGAGCGGCTGTGGGTAACTGTCGCCATAGCCAGCGGCGCGGCGCTGGTGTGCCTCGTGATCGGGTTGCCTTTCACTTATCTGTTGGCCCGCCTGCCGCGCAGGCGGCAAGTCAAGTATCTCGTTCTCGTGCTTGCCTCGCTGTCGTTATCCGAGGTCATCGTGGCGTTCAGCTGGTCGTTGATGCTCTCGCGCACCTCCGGCGTGTCGAACGCTCTCGTGTGGCTTGGACTCTTGCCGTCACCGCAAGCGTGGAGCCCCGGCCTGGCGGCCGTGCTCCTCGCGCTAGTGTTCATCGCGTTGCCCCTCACGGTGCTCACGTTCTACCCGCCCGTCTCGCGCCTCAACCCGGAACTCGTCGAGGCGGCCGCCACGTTGGGGGCGTCGCCGCTGCGCGCATTCATGACCGTGGTCGTGCCCGTGCTGCGCAGAGCCGTTGCTGGAGGGCTGGCGCTCGTCTTCATCTTCGTGCTGGGCGCGTACGTGATACCGCAGTCGTTGGGGCGCCCCGCGCAGTGGACGCTGCCCGTGCAGATCACGGACCAGGCCATCCTCAAGTCGAACCTGCCACTGGCTGCGGCGCTCGCCGTCGTGCTGTTGGCGGCGGGGGCGGCCGTCAGCATCGCCATTCTGGCTTTCGGCCTCAAGCGCCAGAGGAGTGAAGCGTGAGGGTCTGGTGGCGGCGCGCGTTCATGGGGCTCGTGGCTCTTTACTTGCTGCTACCCATCGTCGTCATCGCCGGCGTGTCGCTCAACGCCAAGAAGGTACTGTTCTTCCCGCCGCAGGGAGTGTCGTTGCGCTGGTACGAGGAGTTCTTCACCTCGTCTGACTGGTCGGCGCCTGCGGTGCGTAGCCTGATCGTGGCGGTGCTGGCTGGCCTGATCGCCGTGTCTATCGCCTTGCCGTTGGCTTACGCCGTGTGGCGGTGGGGCACGCGCTGGGCGCGCGCCGTCATGCTGTTGGGCCTCGCGCCGTTCGCGTTGCCGCCGGTGGTCACCGCCCTCGGTGCGTTGGTCCTATGGATCGTGCTGCGGAGCTTCGGGCAGCCTTACTCCGTGGTGTTGTCGCACGGCGTGTTCCTCGTGACCCTCCCACTCGCCACCATCACCCTTGGGTTCGCTAGCCTCAACCGCGAGGTCGTCGAGGCCGCCGTGACCATGGGCGCCACGCCCGGCAAGGTGGCGCGCACCGTCGTGTGGCCTAACCTAAGACCTTACGTGCTTGCCGGTTACATCTTCGCGTTCGTGCTGTCCTTGAACGAGTACATCATCGCTTACATGACGGTTGGCTTCACGTTCGAGACCCTGCCCGTCAAGATCTTCAACAGCCTGCGTTACGGCTACAGCCCGGTGATGGCCGCCATCTCGCTGCTCTTCTTCCTGGTGGCAACGGCGCTGTTCGCGGTAGTCGGGCGCGTAGGCGACCTGCCGCGCTTGCTCGGCGCGGAGGCGCGCTCCGACTGACGCGGCACGGCACGCTAGGCGCTCCCTCGTTGTGCGTGCCGTAAAGTGGGCGCAATGCGGCCCATCGACTCGAACGCTGGCGGCCCGACGGTCAAGGGCGATGTTAAAGCCGACGCCGTTGCTGGCATCCGTTCTCTTGGCGATCAGTTCACCATCCCCGGTTCTGGCCGGCGCATCAACCTCATCGACTACCAGGCCTCCAACAAGCGCAGCACCTGGGTGCTCGCCTTGTTCACGGTCGCGTTGCTCGTTGCGGCCGCTTACTTGCTTTCGCGTGCGGTGGACCCTACGGCGGCGGTGTTCTTCATGGCCGTAGCGGTGCTGGTGGGTTTCGGGCAGGCGGTGGCTGGCTTCTGGTTCTCCGACCAGATAGCCTTGGCGGCGTCCGGGGCGCGTGAGGCCACCGTCGAGGAGCACCGTTACCTAGTGAACGTGGCTGAGGCGGTCGCCATCGGCGCTGGCGTGCCGATGCCCAAGGTGTATGTCATCGATTCGCCAGCTCCGAACGCCTTCGCTACCGGCCGCGACCCGCAGCACGCCTCGATCGCGGTCACCTCCGGCCTGCTGCAACTCCTCGAGCGGCAGGAACTCGAGGGCGTGGTGGCACACGAGCTGGCGCACGTGCGCAACTACGACATCCGGTTCATGTCCATGCTGGTTGCCACCCTCGGCGCATTGCTTGTGCTGCGCGACCTCGTGCTGCGGTGGGGCATGTTCGGGGGCATGGGTGGCGGGTCTTCGCGCCGCTCGGGCCGCTCCGGCGGTGGCAACTCGGGTGGCGGCATGGGCCAGGGTCTGGCGCTCGTCCTGCTGGTGGTGCTGCTCGTGCTTGGCCCGATCGTAGGCATGTTGTTGCGACTGGCAGTCAGCCGCAGGCGCGAGTTCTTGGCGGACGCCACGGGCGCGTACATCACTCGCAACCCGGAGGGTTTGGCGCGGGCGTTGGAGAGGCTCGGCAACTACTCTGGCCAGCGAATGCAGGTTAGCGAGGGTGTACAGCACCTGTTCATCGTCAACCCCGCCATGCAGGCGAACCAGGCGAACGGTGGGGAGGGTGGGTTGTTCTCCACCCACCCTTCTCTCGCGGAGCGCATCAAGCGCCTGCGCAGCATGTGACGCCGCCAGGTTGGCGCGCTGCGCTACCAGGCCGCCGCCAGCAGTTCTAGGGAGCGCATGCGCGCGTCGTGAGAGTGGACCATCGTCGAGAGCATGATCTCGCTGGCGCCCGACTCCTTTCGGAGTTCGGCAAGGCGGCGGACGACGGTGGCGGGGGACCCCAGCACGTGCTTGCGGCGGTTCTGCTCCACGAAGACGCGTTCGTGGGCGTCGTAGTCGTACGCGGCCGCTTCTTCGGGCGTTGGCACGGGCCCGAACTCGTTGCGCCGCATGCGCAGCCAGGCCAGGTCGAGGGAGCCGGCGAGGTAGTCGGCTTCTTCGTCCGTTGGTGCGCAGATGACGGAGAGCGCGAGGATGGCGTGCGGTTCCGGGAACGCTGCCGATGGCGTGAAGGCCTCCCGGTAGGCGTTCATGGCTGGCGCGGCTGGGGTCTCGCTGAAGTGCCCAGCGAACGCGTAACCGAGGCCGAGGCTACCCGCGAACGCGGCGCTTGCACCGCTTGACCCGAGGAGCCACACTGGCGGCAGGTCGACGTCCGCTGGTGTTGCCCTGACGGTGTGGAACGCGTGATCGGGCGGAAAGCCGCCGCGCGAGAGGGCGAAGAGCTCGTGTAGTTGCGAGGGGAACTGCTCGGCGTCGAACGGGCGCATGGCCGCCATGGCCGCGCGGTCGGAACCGGGCGCGCGGCCGATGCCTAAGTCGATGCGGCCCGGGTGGAGCGCCTCGAGGGTCTGGAACGCCTCGGCAATGCGCAGGGGCGCGTGGTTGGGGAGCATGATGCCGCCTGACCCCACGTGGATGCTGTCGGTGGCCGCGGCGGTGTTGGCGATGAGCACTTCTGGTGCGGAGCTGGCGATGCTGCGCATGCCGTGGTGTTCGGCGTACCACACGCGCCGGTAGCCGAGTGCTTCTGCGTGGCGGGCGAGGGTGACGGTGTTGAGGAGGGTGCTATGCGAGTCTACGCCGCTGGAGATGTGGGCGAGGTCGAGGACTGAGAGGGGTACCCGGGCGGCGCTGGTCATATCTGGTCACGCTATCAGCGTGGAGCGCGCGGTTGCGTAGCGGTGGGGTGCAACTAGAACAGCCCCGCGCCTGCTTGCGGCGCGGGGCTGTTGGTTGCTAGTTGCTTGGCGCTCGGCGCCAGCGTTGCTTAGGCCTGGGTGTCGTCGTCGTCTGACCCGTAGTCGGCGTCCGCGGTGTGCGTTTCTTCTACGGTGTCGTGGTTGGCGTCGGCGTAATCGGCCACTGCGTCTGCCGCCTCGTCTGCCGCTGCGCCTGGGCGCTTGCCTTGGCGGAACGCGGCGGTGAGGAGGGCGGCGGCTTCCGCGGCGTCGATGGCGTTGGGGTCGACGGGTTCGTCGGACTGCGCCTTGACGGCTGGGGCCGGCTTCTCAGCCTTGACGGCCGGTTCGGACTTAGCTGGGGCCTTAGCGGCGACTTCCTTGGGGGCTTCGGTCTCGGCCTTGGTGTCGCCAAGCCCGAACTGCGCGAAGAGGTCGGCGTAGACGTCGCCGAGCTTGGTGGTCGTCTTGCTGCTTGCCGCATCGGTGACGTAGCTGTAGTCGTAGTCGATGTCGCGGCTGCGGCGACCACGGCGGCCGCGGTTACCTCCTGCGGCTGCGCCGCCTGGCTGCGCGTAGCCTCCGGCCCTGGCGGCGCCGCCTGCTGGGGCGTTGCCTCCGAACTCGGCGGCGTTCTCTGGCGTGAAGGGCAGCATGCGCTTGCGGGAGAGGCTGGCGCGCTGCTCGACTGGGTCGATGTTGAGGATGACCGCGGTGACTTCGTCACCCTTCTTGAAGTGCTCGGCGATGTTCTCGATGTGGTCGTGGGAGAGCTCGGAGATGTGCACCAGGCCTTCGATGCCTTCTTCGATCTCCATGAACACGCCGAAGTCGGTGATGCCCGTGATGGGGCCGGTGACTTCGGTGCCGGGCGGGTAACGGTCCGGCAGGCTGCTCCAGGGATCGGGCTGGGTCTGACGTAGACCTAGCGAGATGCGCTGTTGCTGCATGTCGATCTTGAGGATCATCGCCTCGACCTGCTCGCCTTCCGAAAGGGCTTCCTTCGGGTGGCGGATGCGCTTGGTCCAGCTCATCTCACTGACGTGGATGAGGCCTTCGAGGCCCGGCTGGATCTCGACGAAGGCGCCGAACGGCGTGAGGTTCGTGACGGTACCCGAGACGCGCTGCCCGATGCTGTAGTGGGCGAGAACGTTCTCCCAGGGATCCGAGACGAGCTTCTTCATGGAGAGGTTGATGCGCTCGCGCTCGAGGTCCATGTCGAGGACTTCGACCTTGACCATGTCGCCGAGCTTGACGACGTCACGCGGGTGGCTGAAGCGGCCGTGCGTGAGTTCCGAGCGGTGCACGAGGCCGTCTACGCCGCCCAGGTTGACGAACACGCCGAAATCGGTGATCTCGACGACTTCGCCTTCGAGGCGGGCGCCTGGCTCGAGCTTCTTGAGGGTGTCGTCCTTGAGGTGAGAGATCTCGTCCTCGAGGATGCTGCGGCGCGAGATGATGACGCGGTTACGGCGCCTGTTCAGCTCGATGATCTTGACCTTCATGCGGCGGCCGACGTACGGCGCCAGGTCGTTGACGCGGCGAATGTCCACCTGGCTGGCGGGCAGGAACGCCCGCACACCGAGGCTGGCAACGAGGCCGCCGCGGACCTTCTCGACGATCTCTACTTCAACGGGCTTGCCGTTGTCGTGGATGTCTTGAAGGAGGTTCCAGGCGCGTTCTTGATCGGCGCGCTTCTTGGAAAGAGTGATGGTGCTGTTGGGGATGTCGGACCGCACGACGTAGACCTGGATGTCGTCACCAGGCTTGAAGTACTTGGCGGCCTCTTCGGCGTTGGACTCGTGCTCGAAGAGCTGGTTGTAGGGGAGCATGCCCTCGATCTTGGCGCCGACGTCAACGACGATGCCTTCCTGAGCGAGCATGATGACCTGACCAGTGGTGATCATGCCACGGTGAACGGGCTTGCGGGCCAGCATTTCATCGCTGGCAGCGAGCACGTCTTCCATGCTGATCTCGTCGTCCTGGGCGCGGGCCGGAGCGGCGCTGGCCTGGACGGCGCTTGGCGTGGGGGTTGCAGCCGGTTCGGAAGTAGCCAAATCAGGGGAAATGTTCGTTTCGTTGTCAGCCTGCGTGCCTACTCCCTGTTCGGCGTTCGCGGCTGCGACCTGGTTAGGGCTTTCTTCCTGGGCTGGGACGGTGCCTGGGGCAGGGCTCCCCGCGGCGGGGTTTACTTTCTCATCCATGTAAGGGGGTTCCTCCTGAAGTGGTGTCTTGCGACAAGTGTTCATTACACCACACCAGGACCCCGAATTGCAAGGTGCTAGGGCACGTTTGGCCGTTGCCCAACGTGGCGAGCGCACGCGGCGCTTGGACAGGGGAGAAAGGGCGAACCCCGCGTGGGAGGCGCGGGGCTCAGTTCGGAAGAGGATGGGAGGAGGTAATGGGAGTGTTACCTCAAGTCCACGGCTCTAGGTTACGCAGTGGGACTTACAAGTTTCTTACACGCTGGCACATGGAGGGGCGAGAACCAGGCCCAGACGAGCAGTTTGCGCCGTGCTGCACGTCATTAAATGGTCGAACCCCGCGTGGGAGGCGCGGGGTTCCGTTCGGAAGAGGATGGGAGGAGGTAATGGGAGTGTTACCTCAAGTCCACGCCCCTAGCCTACAAAGCACACATGACGGGATTCTGACAGGAGCATGGCGGGGGCCTCATGCACGGCCATGATGCCAGACCCAGCTGACGCGTTGCTGTGACGTTTGCACGTGCCAGGCAGCGTTTAGAGCCCCGAGCGGAACTTGTCGAGATCTTGGTCAAGCAGGTACGCCCACTCGTTACCAGACGATGGGAGGAAGATGCCCGTCTCGCCCATAACGCGTCCTGCACGCAGTTCACTCACGTCCCACAGCACGTCTATCTCGCTCTTCAAGCGGTAGAGCTTCGATTCTGAGTCGTACTCGATCTCTACACCGTTAAGCGACTCACGCAACTGGTGGCGGAACTGGTGGAAGTAGGACTTGGCCGCCGAGGGTTTCTCGTCGGGGAAGACGTCTAGCAGGACCTTCTTCAACGACACGGCTCTGTACTCAAGGAAGTACGCCATGAGCTCCACGCCGCGCCTGAGCGGAATGTGTACCGGCTTGTCGTCCAGCAGCATGCGCTCGTCACCCATGGTGAAGATCTCGAGAACCTCGACGGCCGTGCCCGCAATGCGCGGGTGCGTACGGAACGCAATGTGGTGCAGTTCGGGCAGCAGCGTCCACTCCCTAGCGAGCAGCGCTTGGTTCTGGAGCGAAACGCTGAGGGCCTGAAGTTCATCTAGTTGCCGTTGCCAGCCATCTCGACCGCTGATCCTTAGGAGGTCCGCGTAGTGCAGCTGGACCGCCGCCTGCTCCTGCAGCAGGCCCATCTCGCCGAAGGCCTGCATTAGTCCCTCGAACTCCTGAATGGCGTGGCTGACGGTGTAACGCTTGGTCCAGAAGTTGAGGAGCACCTCGCGGAAGCGAAAGGTGA
>JACDJB010001582.1_pt1 | contig 18157 bp, 20 predicted proteins | sample 7454121 | NCBI WGS metagenome assembly JACDJB01 (sample SAMN14253290, study PRJNA609438) | sludge metagenome | isolation source: sludge after 25d culture with pyrite | collected 2018-12-20 | reverse complement strand
AAGTTCGACATCATCCCTCTGTGCAATAATGCGTGCAACACACCTGCCAATTCTTCCAAGCCCGTTAATTGCTACTTTTACAGCCATTTCACTCCTTTGTGATTTAAAAAATTTCCTAACTATGATAGAAGCGTTTTTATGCTAAAATTACGCAATTTTACACTAAATGAGGTTATTTTTTGATTAAAGAGGGCAAGCGGGTTGTTGCAGTGTTTGGCGGGAGCTTCGACCCTCCGCACCTTGGACATCAGCGTATTGCCCAAAAGGCGGTAAAAAGTTTAGATATTGATAAACTGCTTGTTGTTCCAGCCTATCTGAACCCTTTTAAAACATCTTCACTGGCCTGCGCGGCACAACGTTTGTCATGGTGTCATACTCTTTTTGACACCATTAGCAATGTGATCGTAGATGACTATGAGATACAAGAGGGCAAAAGTACGACTACCTCACAGAGTATAAAACATTTCAACACACTCTATGATGTCAAATATCTGATCATCGGTTCTGACAACTTGTCAACATTGACAAAATGGCACAACTTTGAGTGGCTCAATGCCCATATTATATGGGTGATCGTTACAAGAGATAAATACCCATTAACCCTTGATAATCTTAGGGAATGGAAAATAATGACACTTGATGCCCCGATGAGTTCAGCACATATTAGAGACACCAAAGATTTACAGTATGTTGACAAAAAAATTCAACACTCTGTTAAAGAGATACTAATAAACAATAAAAAGGACGAACGTCAATGACGATAGAAGAAAGAATAGAAAATATAGTAAAAATACTTGACAACAACAAAGCTGAAGAGATCGAAGTATTTAACCTTGAAGATGCCGATTACATAGCTAAACGCGTGGTGATTGCAAATTCACTCAATACAAAACATACTATTGCAATGGCTGAGCATCTCAAAAGAGAATTAAAAGCACAAGGAGATGCATTCCTTGCTTCAGATATGAGCGATGAGTGGGCCGTAGCGGATTTGGGAGATATTCTTATTCATATTATGATTCCTGAGTACAGACAGCGCTACTCACTTGAAACTTTTTTAAGTGAACTTGTAGAAAGCCAGAAACATAAAGATATCGATCCGGCCTAAAACTTACAGCTTATCAACCACTTGGATGCCCAGTATATCCAGGCCCTGTTTAATGGTTTTAGCAGTCAACTCTGCAAGTGAGAGGCGGCTCATCTTTGTTGGCTCATCCACGCCCTCTTTTAATATAGGGTTTTGTTCATAAAAACGCATAAAGAGTGTCACTAGGTCATACAGATACGTCGTGATTTGATGAGGGGCTGCATCTGCTGCTGCGTGGTAAAGTATATCTTCAAAACGAAGCAGCATCATACCCAAACGGTGTTCAAGTGCATCACCTATAATGATATCGCCTTTTATCTGGCCGTCAAAACGTCTGAAGATACTTTGTATTCTTGCATAGGCATACTGCATATAAAGGGATGTATTGCCCTCAAAAGAGAGCATCTTCTCCCAACTGAAGATATAGTTGGATTCACGGTTTATGCAAAGATCAGCATACTTTACTGCCCCAATACCGATGATTTGGGCAAGATCTTCTATCTCTTCTTGCGTGTAGTTCTCTTTATCTTTGATTGCTGCTTTGGCTTTGACAACCGCTTCTTCAAGCAGATCAACCAATTTAACTGTGCCGCCGTCGCGTGTTTTAAAAGGTCTTCCGCTTTTGTCCAGCATCATTCCAAAAGCCACATGTTCAAGCATCACATCATGCGGCACAAAAGCCGACTCTTTTGCCACTTTAAAAACTTGCCTAAAGTGACCCGCCTGTCTGGCATCCACAACATAAGAGATGCGCTTGGCTCCCAGCACATTGGCTCTGTATCTCAGTGCTGCTAAGTCCGTAGTCGCGTACAGATACCCTTTATCACCCTTTTGAACGATTACTGGTATCTCTTCTCCTTCTAAAAATACACACTGTGCACCATTGCTTTGTGTGAGTAAGCCCTGCTCTATTAGACCCTCTATGACTTGGGGGAGGTCTTCATTGTAAAAACTCTCTGCCCTGACATCTTCACGTGTCAAGTTGACACAAAGCTTCTTATACACATCTTCACAGTGTCCCAGTGAAATATCGATAAACTTTTGCCACAGGTTCAAACAGTGAAGATCACCGCTTTGAATCTTGACTACATACTCTCTAGCCTTGTTTGCAAAAGTCTCATCTTCATCAAAACGCTTTTTGGCATCTTTGTAAAATTGTTCTAAGTCTTTAAGATCGCAGTTGCTCTGACTCCCTGTCTCTTCGAGATAGGCAATGAGCATGCCAAACTGTGTTCCCCAATCCCCAATATGGTTTTGGCGTATCACTTCATCGCCTAGAAATGTCAAAAGATTGGCCAGTGTATCACCGATGATAGTGGAGCGCAAATGTCCCACATGCATCTGTTTTGCCATATTGGGGCCGGAGTAGTCCATCACCACTTTGATAGGTGTTTCTCTTTTGGCTACACTCAAGCGCTCATCACGCAAAGCATTCTGGCATTGTGACGCTACCCAGGCATCATTTAACCATAAGTTTATAAACCCGGGACCCGCAACCTCTGCTTTAGCGATTATTCCGCTAAGATCAATATGCTCCATGAGTTCAGTAGCGATCTGGCGTGGGTTTTTTTGCAGTGTTTTAGCCAAAGCCATGACGCCATTAAACTGGAAGTCTCCAAACTCTGCTTTAGTTGCATCTGTCACCGTAACGGTGTCAACATCTATGCCTGCTTTGATAAAAGCTTCTTTAATAACTTGATTAATTTGTGATTTTAATTTCATACTGTACCATTCGATAAGAGATAAGGGGGCGTAGAGCCATAGAAGAGTCTACGACATAAGAGTGCCACGAAGACGTGGCATGAGCATTAAGCGTTTTCGCTCTTTTTCTCTTCAGTTGCTGTTTCAACTTTTGGTGTTTGCTCTTTGGGCTCATCTTTAACAGCGATCTCTTTAGGCTCTTCATCGTCCTCTTTAATCGCTTTTTTAAAGTCTTTAATACCTTTTCCCATACCTTTTGCAAGATCTGGAATCTTTTTCGCTCCAAAAAGAAGCACAACGATCGCTAAAACGATCAACAGTTCTGGCATACTTGGCATACCCATCATTCATCCTTTGTTTACACCCAAAATGGTGTAATGTTAAAATTTTAATAATTATACTTAAAAATATTTAACCTAAGCTAGCCAGGTGCTGATAAATTTTTCTTCATCTTCCACGCTTTGTTTCAATCTCGCTGCTTTTGCAACGATGACGAACTCTCTGGCTGCCTTTTCTACTGTATCATTAATGATCGTAAAATCATATTCTCCAACTGCGAGTATCTCTTTTTTTGCATTTTCAATACGTTTTACAATAACACTTTCATCATCTGTACATCTGGTACGAAGCCTGGTTTCCAACTCTTTTAAAGTAGGAGGAGTGATAAACACTGAAGTAGTAATGTCATTCATCTTTGCTCTAACTAATCGGTGCCCTTGTACATCAATGTCAAAGAGTACCAGTTTACCCTCTTCTAGCGCCTCTCTGACTGGTTTTAAAGAGGTACCATAGTAGTTACCATGCACTTGCGCATACTCCAGGAAATTACCCGCTTTAATATCTTCTTCAAAACTCTCTTTTGTGACAAAAAGATAATCCTTCCCCTCTTCTTCCCCGACTCTTGGACTGCGTGTCGTCGTAGAGATAGAAAAATAATACTCTCCTATCTCTTTGGAGGCCTCGTGGATGATGGTACTTTTGCCTGCTCCGCTGGGACCTGAGAGTACTAAGATCGCGCCTTTTTGCAGATCTTGCATCTATTTGCCATCCTTGAAATTTATTTTGATCGTCACTTCTGCGCCTTTGAGAAGTTTTTTTATTTTTTTGACTTTCATTTTACTGACTGCTGCTAAAAGTGCTTCTTCAAATGTAAAAGCTTTTTGAGCACTTTTTTTCTTCTTTTTTGGCTGATCTTTTTCTTTGACTAATGGCTCCTTGATTAAAGGTTTTTTGCTCAACGCTTCGGCATATTCATCTGCCTCTGCTATCTCCACGCCATCCGCGATCAGTTGCTGCTTGATGGCTTCTACTTTACGGCTTTCAAGCTCCTCCTCATTGACTATCCCATCTTCTTCTTTCATATCTAAAAGTGCTTTGATCCTCTCTATCTCATTGCTGTCAAGCACGCTGGTACCTGCTTTTAACCCCTGAGACATTTGATCTGCTTCCACATCATCAACCTCTTCCGCCTCTTCTACATCTTGCACTTTCCCCACATTTGTTTCATCACCGGAAAGAGGAAAGAGAAAAGTTGTCTTTTCAAATACCTCCAACGCATCATCTTCTTGTAAACCTTCAAGTACAGTTGTGATTTGTGAGGGCAAAAAAGGTTTTTTAATCATTGCGTCAAAAAACCTTCCCTCTTTACCCACTTCGGCGCTACTTGATAAAAAAACTTTTTTTCTTATGGACAGACGGGCTAAAATCCCTTCAGCCTTCTCTGTATAGGATGCTTCATCTACAAATACCACATCATATCTGTCACGGGCCAAAGTTTCTGCATCGTGAACCTCTTCAAGACTCATGAGGTCTTTTCGCATACAAAAAGAGATAAGTCTGGAAACCACAGGATTGTTGTTTATAAGTAAAATATGCATAGAAAAACTCCATTTGTCTATTGTAGTAACTATTTGCTTAAGAGCTAGATGAGCTCATCATTGCGTATTGTATTGTTGGTGAAAATATCTGCATAAGCCTCTGACATAAAAACACCCTCCAACGTCCCCAGATGTTTTTTATGGTGCACATCACTGCCAAGAAAGTCGATCATGCCGTGTTTGCTTAGAAAATCAGCATTTTGCTTTGCACTCTCTCCATAATGCCCGCCAAAAGAGTTCAAGTCAACTTGAAAGAGTACACCAAGCTCTTTGAACCTGCTGTACTCTTTTTTAGGGTCGCTTATATACCGATACCGTTCAGGATGAGCCATCAGTGGTATGTACCCCGCAGCGCCTATCTCAAAAATCATCTCTTCTATCTGTAAAGGTTTTGAGATATAAGAGGTTTCAAAAAGAACGTATTTGTTCCCCACAGCCATGACTTCTCCACTATGCAGATGCGCATAAAACCCCTCATCCATATAATACTCTGCTCCAGCTTCTATCTCCAGCCCAATCCCTTGGGTTTTTGCTGCGTCTTTTAAAGAGGTCAATCCCTCCTTAATGATCTTTGGTGTATTTTGGTAGGCATCTACCATAATATGTGGTGTGGTGATCACTTTTTCATACCCCAAAGCTTCCATCCCATGCAAAAGAGCCAAACTCTCTTCCATACTCTGCGCACCGTCATCGATCCCGGGTATGAAGTGCGAATGCATATCTACCCTCAAAACCGGCCCTCTTGTTTTTACTTTTTTCTTTTTAAAAAAAGGGAAGATCACGCTTTATCTTCCTCATAATACCCGTAGCCATATCCGTAACCATACCCGTATCCGTGTTTACTCGTTTGAACATCATTAAGCAAGACTCCAAAACCAGAAATCTTCTCTTTGGAGAGTTTGTCTACACTGCGTAAAAAACCTTTTTTAGAGTAACCTGCCCTTAGAACATAGATGCTTGTATCTGCAAAATGCATCAAAGTTCTCGCATCCGTCACCAAGCCGATGGGTGGAGTATCAAGGATGATAACGTCATAGACTTCTTTTAGTCTTTCGAGTATCTTTTCCATCAGTACGCTTTGTATCAGCTCACTTGGGTTTGGCGGCACAGGCCCTGAAGTAATGATGCTTAGATTTTCATACTCTGTATGCTGTATCACTTCGCCTAAAGCGGTGTGCCCTGAGAGCAGTGTACTCATCCCCTTTTTATTTTTAAGTCCAAATCTCTCATGCAGTGTGGGTTTTCGCATATCAAGGTTGAGTATGATTGTTTTTTTGTCTGCCATACTCATGATGCCCCCTAAGTTGATGCAGGTCGTCGTTTTCCCCTCACCCCCCACGGTTGAAGTGACGGCGATGACCTGACCGCTCTTTGTTCTTTTCATAAACTGCAAATTGGTACGCAAGTTTCTAAAAGACTCTGCCAAAGCAGATTTTGGCGAGGTAAATACCTGTATCTTGTCATCCTTTGCTTTAATATGCGGGATGAGGCCTAACAGAGGAACATTTATTACTCTTGTAACATCCTCCTCTTCTTTGATGCGGTCATCAAGGAACTCTCGTACAAAAGCCAGTGCGATCCCCAGTATCAGTCCCAGCGTCAACCCAACCAGTACGATCAGCTTTCTTTTGGGCTTAATGGGCTCTTCGGGGAGCAGTGCCCTGTCGATGATCCTGTTTTTGCTCACCGTAGAAGCTTTGATGATCTCTGTTTCTGAACGTTTTTCCAGCAGATAGGAGTATATCTTTTCATTGACTGCAAATTTACGCTGCAACTGTCCGAACATTCTCTCATCAGCAGGCAGCGCGTCGAGCAATTCTTGCTGCTGGGCTACAGATTTTTCAAGCAGTCTTTTTCTCTCCGAAGCATTTTCTGTGAGACTCTTGATCGTGGCAACGAGCACTTTTTTAAGCTGTTCGATCGTTTTGCTTAATTTACTCACTTCCAAATGCAATTCTGTATAATTCGTACGAAGTTCTTTTTTCTTTATGATGGCAGCTTGAAGGTCTTTGACTATATCTGAAAGTGCTGAACCGTACTTATCTAAACTTCCTATGGCGATATTTTCAAGGTTCTTTCCTGATTTTACCTGTGCGTAAAGCGTAGTGAGTATCTCCTGCTCTATAGATATCTCTGCGAGTTTCGCTTCATAGTCACTCATCTGCCGGATAATATTTTCTGCTTTGGCACTTAAATTGACCGTTTTGGATTCCCTTTTGAACTCTTCGAGTTTAACGGCAGAACTTTTAAGGTTTTCGGTGATGAGTTTGAGCTGTTTATCGACAAAAGCCAGTTTGCGTGTTGCCTCTTGTGTTTTTTTCTCTATGTTTTGCTGCATATAAGCTTCAGAGAGGGCATTGGCAAACTCCTGGGCACGCAAAGGTACATTGTCCTGAAAAGAGATATCAAGCATCGTAGAGTACTTAGATTTCTGGCTCACACTGACCTCTTCTTGCACGATGCTTCCCATCTTTTCAGGGTCCATCACCACAAAACGGTACTGTGCATCTTCGGGTTCTTTGGTTTTTATGATGTTAAGATGAAAATGTTCTGTAATGATCTCTTTACCGTAAGAGAGGGTTTTGTTGTAACTCCAAACACTGCCGTTTTCATCTTGGGCTTTTACTACTTCCAGGCGATACTTGTTTTCATCTAGCGGATAAAAATCAAAAGAGATATCGTAGCCTTTGTTCATGCCCACTTGAAACGGACTCTCTTTGTAGAGTTCAACCTCTTTATATTTTCTAGTGGTATAGTAACGATGGGCCAAATCTACTTTTTCGAGTGCCTTTTCACTGAGGAATCTTGATTTAATGATATCTATCTCTGTATCGGCATTCATGGTTCCAGGGTCCATGGCCATGGCCAGTATATCTTGACCCCCGCCCGAACCGCGTTGATCCAAACCTACTTCAACGGTGGCTGAAGCTTTATAGACATTGGTTTGAAAATAGGCATAAACGCTGCTGCCAAGCGTAAAGACAAAAACAAAAAGAAGTATCATGTATCTATACCGATACACTGTGCGAAAAACTTCTTTTAAATCTATCTCATCTTCATCTATCTGTACGCTGTTTGTATTCATTTTTTTCCTTGGAGAGTGGTCGAGAATTTTAAGTGTATTATATCTAAAAAGTTTTATATCATTAAGCCTGCCCTACGTGCTCCTCGCTGGAAGCGTCAACACATTCACTGGCGTTCTGACGGCACAGCATCTGCGAAGAGGCAAAGTACAAAACTACAACGTTTAGGGCAAAGAGCACGAGACTCATCGTCTGGTTACCACTTTGGACGATTTGCAGCGCCATGATAGAGTAAATGGCTTGCAGTGTTGTTAGAAAGATAACCGTTTTTTTGATGTTACCATTGAAAAAGTTGAACAGAATATGGTAAAAATGGCTCTTGTCTGCTGAAAACATGGACCTGCCCTGGCGTTTACGGCGAACCATAACGATGATGGTATCCATAAGCGGTATGGCTACGATAAAAAGCACTGTCACGGGGTGAACGTAAGCCGTAGCCTTGCTAGCCAGCACACCGATGACAAAGCCCAAGGTCAATGAACCGCTGTCGCCCATGAAAATGCTTGCAGGGTTCCAGTTATACAGCAAAAACGCCACAAGCCCTGCAATGAACGCACCTGAAAGCACCATAATGAAAGTGTCTTCAAATTTATAGCCGATGCTAAAAAGTGTGACCAGCATAACGATGCTGAGCGATCCAGCCAACCCGTCCAGCCCGTCTATGAGATTGAGCGCATTGGTCAAGCCTACCATGGCAAAAATGGTAAACGGCAGTGCCACCCATCCCAGGCTTATGTCAAAGCCAAAGAAATTTCCCAGCGTTGTCACGCCAATACCATCAAAGTAGACCAGTAGAGCACCCAGCCCGATAATGGCAAATTTTGTGTTTGGAGCAGTGTCTTTGTGGTCATCAAGCAGTCCGACAACAAAAACGGCCAAAATGGCCAACAGACTTAAAGTGTATTCAAAAAGCAGATCAAGATGGAAAAAAGGCAACACAAGGGCCACTGCAAGATAAAAACCAATACCTGCTCCGCGTGGGTGATGGCGCACATGCATACTGCGTTCATTGGGGATATCAACTAGATTGAGCTTCAGAGCATTGGCGATAATAAATTTAATCATGATCAGCGCGGCGATAAATATAAAGATCAGTTCAAATAACATGGGTCACTTTCCAAAGCACACCACTAATACCCACAGGTGGGTTTTAGATATACACTCTATTTTTTAAACAACATTTTATCACTTTTGCCATTACAATACGATTTTTTACCTATTTTTTTTCTAAAAACCCAATTCAAGCGGAAGTCAAGACCAGGAATGACACACTATTTGTCATCCCCTGCTTATGCTCTCTTGTCGTTTCTGTGCATGCAGGAATTCATAAACTCTATACACAGCAAACCTGCAAATCAAAAATCCTAAACCTATGCCAGCCACATCTGCTACAACATCAAGAAGTGAAAACTCCCTTGAAGGCAGCAATGACTGCACGATCTCTATTTGTAATCCAAAAACAACTAACAGCAAAGCTATGTGCACTGCGTGTAATTTTCTAAAAGAAAGTGACACCAACATATACAACACCATAAATGCAAACGCGTGATTGAGTTTATCCCAGCCGAGTGTTATGCTCGCTGCGCCGTTGGTAGCAGTGGCTAGAAGTTCTATCGATAAAATGGTGATGAAAAAAAATATTTTGTAGATGATGGTTGACCCTTTTGACGTACGTATGACTTAGTGCGCAATCTTAGCACAATTAGAGTATGAAGTAAGCCTAAGAATGACGGAAGTTCGTCATTCATGCGCAGGCAGGAATCCAGTCCGGAATGACAAAGAGGTATAGTGATTGAAATCATTAAAAGTAAAACTCTGACCCTAATTTATATTAATATTCATCATTTTACTCTCACTCTAGCATCAAAAAAGTCTCGTATTTTTTGCTTAGTGATTGTCTCTTTTGGTTGCAAATATCCAATATCATCATCTTCTACATCATCTATATAAAGCAATCCCACAACAAAAAGTTTATAGGTTATCCCCTCTACAATATTTTCACTGCATTTAAATATCTGTTTCAAGCTCATCACATCTTTAGCTAAAAAATACAAATCATAATAATCTCTATATTTTGCTCTTAAAAAGAGTACATTGACTTTCATTGCAGCGATTTGCTCAAGTGTAGCCAAGTTAAATTTACTTATTTTTGTGGGGGTTAAAAATCTCCACTTTGCATTAAAAAAAGTAACTTTCACACCATCAATAAGTAAGTCTATCTGTTCATCTGTAATGTTTAGTATCTCTTTTTTTTCAAACTGTTTTATATATTTTTGAATCTCTTTAATTTCAAAATGATCATCATAAGTAAAAAAATCCAAATCTTCACTTTTGCGATGACAAAGATGCAGAGTCAAAGCGCTTCCGCCGACAAGGACATATTTCTCTAAAAATGGGCAATTATCCACCATCTGAAGCAATACATCCCTAGTATGAGGAAGCAAGCAATCTAAGTTTTTCAAGTCTTGCATTTTTCACCTCCTTAAAATAGTCACTCTCAACATCCATACTAAAAAATACCCTAGCAATCATAAGATTTGTTTTGATAAAGCTTTTGTCACTCTTTAACTTCTCTTCCCACACATTTTTTACTTTTTTTATCCCAAAAAGCTCAAAACATTGCTCTATGTCATCAAAGTCTGCATATTTAAGCACATACTCTATAAGCAGTTTTTCTCCAAACTCTTCATAAGTTATATCTTTACTATAACTCCAAAAAATCCCTTTGTCTCGTAAGAACTCAAAAAGCTTTACTTTTTGTTTATAGTTTTTATATATCTTTGATACAGCTGCTTTTGATATGCTCAAATACTCTGCTATTTCAGTACCCAAATATCCGTCTTTGATAGCTTTTGCTAGTGCAAATTCTCTCGTAGTTTGTCCATCAAAATATCTCTCAAGTGGTTCTAGTCTTTTTAGCTTGTACGACTCTTCATTTAACTCAAACTTAGCACTAAAAACAGCATCTATCTCTTGCAGCTCACTATCTGTAATATTTGCACTAAAGTCAACAACATCAATTAATTCAAAATTTAGCATTAAGCATTGCCCCGTCAGGAAATGCCCTTGGGGTACAACATTAGAAGAAGACATCGCCCATCTGTACTCTCCAATTTTTTTAGTGATATTCGCTTTTATGGGATTGTATTCTATATATTTGACCAAAGATTTTAGATAAAGTTCATCATACACATACCATGATTTAAATCTCCCTTGCCATAGTGGTCCTACTCTTTTGTACTTGTTGTTGTAGTACACACTGTATCTGGAGTTTATCTTTTGCATTAGAATTGAAAGATTTAAATCCGTAGTTTTTAACAGCAGATGATAATGATTTGGCATCAAACAAAAAGAAAATATCTCAAAACCATACTCGTCACTGGCTTCTTGAACAATATCTAAAAACTTAGTAAAATCTTCATCGTCATGATAGATGCTATTTCTAGCAACACCTCGATTGATGATATGATAAAATCCTATTTTTTCGATTCTATTTTTTCGAGGCATATCAAACCTTTTTTATTTATTGTAGCATTTTTAAGTTAAAAGTTGACCTCTGACCCTACTATTTGCTATCTTAAAAATCCAAACAACCATAGAGGTATCTTATTTTCATATCCTATCTCTATGTCATCTGCTACTACAAAACTATTTGGTATATCTTTTACTTGTGTAAATTTTTTGTTTTTTCCACCTATCTCAACAGTATATTTTTCATCAATTAAAAAGTCGCCTTTATCAGCATAATGAAGTTTATGATGAGTTGATACTTGACTTACAAAATATGTCTCCCTTAGTGTTCCTATCTCATTATTTACACATAGTGCTTCAAATAAATTTGGGTTTGCTAGGTATAGCTTGTCTGATTTTCTTATATTTGCAAATCTTTTTGCTTCATGGGTTATTTGTTTGATAAGCTCTGCATCATCAAGATAGCCAATGTACTTATAAAGTGTAGCTTTTGTGATACCTACGGTTGCAGCTAGTTTATCTATACTAAACTCTAAAGGCTTTGATACACATATAGTTATTAGTAGTTTTTTTAGTGTATCTACTTTATCAGGTTGGATTGAAAATAGCTGGCTTAGATCTGTGTGTAAAATTGTATTTATAGTTTCATTTATCCTATCAATATATCTAGTCTCATCTTCAAAGTAAAATGGATATGCCCCAACTTTTGTAAACTGATCGTAGTGCTTGAGTATTTTTTTATCTTCTAGGATGCTTAGTATATCTGTGACTATATTTTCATGATCTTGTAGTATCTCTTCTAAGCTATATGATTCTAATGAGATATCCATCTTAAGCTCACAAAATTCTTTAAAGCTAAGGGGATAAAGATGGTACATAGAGTATCTTCTAGCAAAATCAGGACTTGTAAGATGAAGTGCGGATGATCCTGTAAAATATACTTTGATATCCAAAAAGTCATATATAGATTTGAGTTCTTGCTCAAAGTTTTTGGCTTCATGGACTTCATCTATACAGATCATCTCTCCACCTCTTTTGCTAAATTCATCTACAAAATCAAACAAACTAACTCCTTGAAACATAGAGTGATCACAAGAGATATAAAGTTTTTTATCTGCTTTTAAAGGTGAGGAGTGTAGCAGTTGCATCAATAAAGTCGTTTTGCCTATACCTCTGCTTCCATATATAGCTGTGATTTTTGCTTTTGAGTTTTGAAGCTCTTGATATATGTATCTTTTGTATGATGGAACTTTTTGATTTATCTTTAGTGCATAGAGTCTTTTTGCATTTTGAAGTAGTTGTAGCATATCTTATCCTTTTAGTATATTGTATTATACTAATATATACTTTATAAGTATATTATATAATACTTATTTTACAAAAAAGAGGTGTGTTACATCAATATTTTTAGCTTGACACTGATTATCAACCTATTTATCTAAAAATGGACAACTATCAACCATCTCAAGCAGTAAAATCTTTGTATCAGGAAGCAAGCAGTTTAAGTTTTTCAAGTCTTGCATTTTTTACCTCCTTATACCTCCTTAAAATAATCACTCTCAACATCCATACCAAAAAAAACTCTAGCTATCAATAGTATACGCTATATCTTGAATAGTTGACCTCTGACCCTGTTATTGTTAGGTCAGACTCTTTTATGTTCATGTTGAGAAATGATGATCCCTAGATCATTTTGTGCCTGAATCAAATTTGAGAGTATATTATCCGATATTTTTAATAACTCTTTATGAGACTTGATCAGCGGATTTAAATTTGAAATAAAATCTTTCAGCATATCATAGTCATCATCAAAAGAGTAAATGATAGACTCAAATTTTTCTTTATCATAGGTCAGGTCATCTACTATCTCACTGAAAGTCTTCAAGATAAAATCTGTTTGCCTTGCATAAGGCAAGAGTTTATCGATCTCTTTATCAGTAAGAGGTGCCTTACTGTGTTCATGATAATAGTGCGCTATGGGTTGTAAAGAGTTATGATAGACATTAAACTGCGGCAGATCTATCAATGCTGTTTCTATCATTTTACACTCCTTTTAAAATCAATATATTATAGCATAAAGTTGCACTATAAACTCAATGACTCCTCACCCCTAATCACCATTCACCAGTTCCTCACTAGCAGCCTAGCTGCTCGCCAATCACTAATCACTAATCACCCGTCATCCCATAAATCAAAGTATTGCCATGCAATACATACAATAACTCCTCACTCCTAACTCCTAACTCGCAGCCCCAGCTGCACTTGCTCCTCACTCCTAGTTCCCCATTCCTAACTCGCAGCTCAGCTGCTCGCCATTCACCAATCTCTAACTTTCAAGTATATCTTTTAGCTTCTGTAGCGCTTCACGCTTTTTAGGTTTTGTCATCTTCTCAAGGTTGAGGATTTTCCACTTTACGGATGGAAGCGCCTCTATATTCTCAAAAGGGATCAAACTCCAATCGGGATTGCCCTCTTTAAAACCTATCAAAAAACTGCGGTGATTTTGAGTAAGTTTAGCATGAATTGTGCTGATAAGCTCCACTCTTGTTTCTTCTAAAATTTCCAATGGCATAGGCTCTATCGGCATTCCTGCGAACTGCTCAGTATAGCTCCTTTTGATATCTATCAGGTTTGGCTGCAACAGTTTTGATATAGGCTGATTGCTGCTTATCAGGTACACGATAAAAACGTCCATGAGTGTATCGCTGATCCCCTCATTGTCAAGCAGTCCCCTGACATCAAAAAAATCTCTGGGATGTTGTCTGTCAAGTGCTGCACAGAGTTTTCCGGCATATAGATCATCCAGATGGACCACGCTGGTTTCCGCAAAACCAAACTCCTCTTCTACGCTTGGCGATACACTTAGCAGACTTGGCTCCCTTACCGTTCCTCTCATGACCGGTGATGCTTCGATTTTTATACGGACGCCATTTTTCTCAACCTGTAGTTTGGAAAGTGTTTCATCGCCTCTTTGGTCCAGCCTATGGACTTTAGCACCCCTTATGGAAGATTCTATTGTCTGAGCGATGCTTTCAAATGACCGGGCAATATTTTGAAGACTGCTTTTCCGATCTTCTACAGGAAGGTACATCAGATCTATATCTACTGAGAGTCTTGGCATATTTCTGACAAACATATTGATAGCCGTACCGCCTTTGAGAGCAAAGCACTCCTCTTTTGAGACATAAGGCAACACTTCCAGGAGCAACTGCACCTGTTGATAATAAATAGATCCTCTATCCAGCATGGTACTCCTTTGGTACTGTGATTAAAAATTCATTGTCAAAGACACCGTTTTTTACGATCTGCATTCTGCCGCTTCCGAGTTCCAGTCCATCGGCTTTTATATGTTTTGCCCAAGGGTGGTTAAAGTAGTTTGCCAAATAAAGAAAAAGACGTTTTACTCTTATATTTTCACACTTACCTAAAAGCGTATTGAGAAGAGATGGGCGAAGTGTCGTCAGTCCTTCAAATATCTCTGCTGCAAATTCAAACCCAAGCCCATCAGGTTTTACCTGATAAAGAAGCTCCATGACAGCTCTCTCAGGAGATGAGACCACCATCTCCCACTCTTTTATACCGGAGGGTATGCTTTTCAGTCCTGCGCCATCAAAAGAGGGTTTTTTCATCACACAGAACTTTTGTTCAAGTTTGATATTTTTAAACCATGCCGGAAGTCTTTGAGTTCCGTATAGGTATATGGTCTGTGCGTCACTGAAGGGGAGGTAGTGGGCATACCCCTGAAGATTAAGAGAGGTTGCACCCCCTATGTGAAACGGTGCTTTGCCAAGTTTTTGCAGCCCCAGAACAGCCCCTTGCCAGGAGGGGGTTGCATCACCTCTTATGTATGAGCCTCTTGAGGTTTTTTTGAGCCAACCACTTTTGGTATACTGATAAAGCAGTTGCATAGAGTAGCCCTGCTCCGCTAACCATGAAGCAGGAGCCACCACCCCCTCCGGCAATATTTGATAAAGTTGTTTTATTTTTGTATCATTTTGTAAATTCATAATTTATATTTTAACTATTTTTACAAACAATAGCAAGAAATTTGTTTTGATTTTTTATATTTTTATAAATCTATAATTGATAAAAGTATCTGTTTTACAAACTATTTACTCCCCCCTTTTTTCCGTTCGTGGTGAGCTTGTCGAACCATACCAGTGGATTCAATACGTAGCATTAGCATCACTGGCCCCGATGCCTCTACACAAACCTCCTTATCCCATAAATAAAAGTATTGCCATGCAATACATACAACAACTCCTCACTCCTCACTCCTAACTGGCAGCTCCAGCTGCACTCGCTCCTCACTCCTAGTTCCTCACTTCTGGAACTTGCCCTGAGTGAAAGGAAGAAATGCCCTTGGGGTGAAATTCCGATACCCCTGTTGCTAAAGCACAAGTGGGGTGCCTAGTTCCTCATTCCTCACTAGCAGCCAAAGCTGCACCTATCCCCTAACCACTAATACACATCATCATGACTACCTATATCAATAGGAATGATCTCCTTATCGACGATCAAAAAATCTATGACTACCCTGTATTCCATATTGATCGATACAGAGTAGTACTCATTCAGATTTCCTTTGAGTTTATGCAGTCTGAGAGAGGGATGGAAAGGGTCCACTTCCAATATACTCATGGCCTTGGCATATCTTTTAAACATATCCGGATGTTTTTTAAGAAATTTGGTGACACGTTTTTTATAGGCATCACCGATAATGATCTTATAGTTCATCTTTAAGGTCAGCTTCCAACTCGGCTATATGCTCTGCGGCACTCTGTGCTTTATAGTTGCCTTTTTCTATATCCTTCATTGTTTGCATATAGGCCAGATCCAGTTCGTTGGCTCTAAACTCCTTATATCTTTCTATGTCAAGCACTACGTATTTGTCTTTGCCCCGAACATTGATAATAAGTTCATCAAATCTCTTCAGAAGCGTATCAAACAGTGATACCCCTCTTTTTTTCACTTCATTGGCTGAAATTGTCATAACAGTATCCTTAAAAGTACTTTTAAGAGTATTATATACAAATTACATAACCTTGTCAATGCAGGAACAAGGACCATCACCATTCACTATTCACCAATTTCTAATTCCTCACTCCTAACTAGCAGCTCCGGCCCCTGCTGACCTTTAATCACACAAAGTGTGCCTTGTTGTGGTGAACGGCCTTGTAAGCAGTGAAATTTGCACACCTGCAAATTTTCACGTCGCGTTTCGGGAGCCACAACGATTTTTTGCTTCGTTTTTGTAAAAAAATGAAGAGAGAACCAACGCCTCAATCGTATAAAAAAGGGAAATTCATACGTTAAAGTAATACTATGATCTCCAAAACGATCCAGGCATTCCCACGAACATCGTGGGAAAGAAAGTAAATAATCACTCAACATCCATCCCAAAAAATATCCTGGCGATCATAAGATTTGTCTTTATAAAACTTTTGTCACTCTTTAGCTTCTCTTCCCATACATTTTTTACCTTTTTTATCCCAAAAAGCTCAAAACATTGTTCTATATCATCAAAGTCTGCATATTTAAGCACGTACTCTATAAGCAGTTTCTCGCCAAACTCTTCATACGTTATATCTTTGCTGTAGCTCCAAAAAACCCCTTTGTTCCGCAAGTACTCAAAAAGTTTTATTTTTTGTTTGTATTTTCTATATATCTTCGATACAGCAGCTTTTGAGATCTCAAGATATGTAGCTATATCCGTACCCAGATACCCGTCTTTGATAGCTTTTGAAATGGCTCGTTCTCTTTTGTAGTTACTAAAATAAAAGTCAAGTTTTTTTAATTCTTTTTTTATGAACAGCTCCTCTTTCATCTCTAGCTTTGCACGATAAAGCGCATCTATCTTTTTTTGCTCATCTTCTGTGATGCTTTCGCTCAAATTGATGAGATTTATCAATTCAAAATTGAGCGAAGGAAATGCCTTCAGGTGCAACATTTGGCGTTGTTCCGTCTGGAAATGCTCTTGGGGTACGACAGTATGAGAGCTCATCGCCCATTGATACTCTCCTATGTTTCGCGTGATGTTTGCTTTGATGGGATTGTACTCTATATATTTGACCAATGATTTCAAGTAAAGTTCATCATACACATACCAGGATTTAAATCTTCCCTGCCAAAGAGGTCCTACTCTTTTATGTTTGTTGTTGTAGTACACACTGTATCTTGAGTTTATTTTTTGCATTAGCTTTGAAAGATTGAAATCCGTAGTTTTTAGCAGCAGATGATAATGGTTTGGCATCAGACAAAAAGAAAATATCTCAAAACCATACTCGCCACTGGCTTCTTGGACTATATCCAAAAACTTCAAAAAGTCTTCATCGTCATGATAAATGCTGCTTCTGGCAACACCACGATTGATGATATGGTAAAACCCTACTCTGTCAATTCTCTTTTTTCTAGGCATGCCAAACCTTTTTATTTATTGTGGCATATTTAAGTTAATAGTTGACCTCTGACCCTGCTAACCCCTTCTACACCGAGAAGTGTAGGTTTTTGCATCGCAGAGGCCTCAAAGATCTTTGAAGGGATCACTGTTTTAAAGTTATCCTCTTTTTTGAGCGGAGCCAGTGAACCCCTATCCACTAACCACTAACCACTAATACACATCGTCATGACTACCTATGTCAATAGGAATGATCTCCTTATCGACGATCAAGAAATCTATGACCACTCTATATTCCATATTGATCGATACAGAGTAGTACTCATTCAGATTTCCTTTGAGTTTATGCAGTCTGAGAGAGGGGTGGAACGGGTCCACTTCCAATATACTCATGGCCTTGGCATATCTTTTAAACATATCCGGATGTTTTTTAAGAAATTTTGTGACACGTTTTTTATAGGCATCACCGATAATGATCTTATAGTTCATCTTTAAGGTCAGCTTCCAACTCGGCTATATGCTCTGCGGCACTCTGTGCTTT
>JACDJB010001580.1_pt1 | contig 18170 bp, 13 predicted proteins | sample 7454121 | NCBI WGS metagenome assembly JACDJB01 (sample SAMN14253290, study PRJNA609438) | sludge metagenome | isolation source: sludge after 25d culture with pyrite | collected 2018-12-20 | reverse complement strand
GGTCGACCGCTACGCAGGTGCGGTCCGCACGGCGATCGCCGCCCGCCGGTCGGCAGAGGCCGATGCTGCACGGGCCGAGCAGGAACGTGGTCGGGCGGCCGACGCAGCGCAAGTGCTCGCCGACGCCGAGCGGGATCTGGCAGCAGCCGCCGAGGAGCACTCCACGCTGGCGTCCCGCGCGGCCACCCTGCGCGAGCGGCTGGGCGAGGATGCCGAGGCGCCACTGGAAGCGCTGAAGCGGGCCGAGGCCGAACTGCTGGCGCTCGACGAGCGGTCCGAAGTGTTGCGGGAAGCGCTCGGTGACCTCCAGACCGCGTTGGGCCGGGCTCAGGAGGCCGCCGACCAGGCACGAGGAGCGGTCGCCCGGCACGAGGGCACACTGGCGGCGCGATCCGAGCGGCTGCCGGTGTTGCGCCGTCACGATCTGCTGGCCCTGGTCGTGCCGGATCGATTCCCAACCGAGGTTGACGTGGTTCCACTTGAACCGTTGCCGATCGGCGCGGTCGAGTTTGCCCGGTGGCTGAACGACCGCCTGGATGGTTCCGCGCCGACACCCGAGCAGCGGGAGCAGAACGTCGCTGCGTTGGATCGTGCCCAGAAAAAGGTGATCGACGAGCTGCACCACGGATACGACGCCGCGTTCCCCCACGACGACGATCTCGTGACCGTCGAGATCAACTCCGACGGCGGTACCGTCTCGCTGGCCGACCTGACCGCCGAGCTGGCCCGCCAGGACGCGGCCCTCCAGAGCTATCTCACCGAGGGCGACCGGGAGGTGTTCGAGCGTTTCCTGCTCAACCAGGTGTCCCATCAGCTGCGGCGGCTGTTGACCGACGCCGACGAGTTCGTCGCCGGGGTCAACCAGGCGCTTGCCGATGTGCGAACCACCAGCCGCCTCGGCGTGGACCTGGGCTGGGAGCTCAACACCGACGACGCCGGTATCCGCCAGGCGGTCAAGTTGCTGCGCCACGACACCGAGCAGATGGGGGAGGAGGAGCGCCAGGCGTTGCGGGCGTTCTTCGAGCGGGTCATCCGCACCCAACGGGCCGAGGACCCGACCGCCGGATATCGGGCTGCGCTGGAGAAGGCGCTCGACTACCGGTCCTGGCACGAGTTCCGGCCGTACCTGCGCACGGCGGACAACAAGCGGGTGAAGCTCACCCGCACTCAGTATCGTCAGCTGTCGGGCGGCGAGCAGGCGATGGCGCTGCACCAGCCCTTGTTCGCGGCGGCGGCCGCCCACTACGACCGGGCCGAGCCCGACGCCCCCCGCATGATCGCCCTCGACGAGGCATTCGCCGGGATCGACGAGGAGATGCGAGGCAAGCTGATGGGGCTGACCGTGGCCTTCGACTTGGACGTCATCCTGACCGGCCACGAGCTGTGGGGCGCCTACGGCGAGGTGCCGTCGGTGGCGGTGCTCGACCTGCTGCGCCGCCCGCCCGCCGAGGGGGTCAGCGTCGTGTCGCTGCGCTGGGACGGCCACGAACTGATCGATGATGGCGAGCTGGCGGGCACCGCCACCGAGTCGGTGCCCCAGCGTGCCCCTCACGAAGGCCTGTTTGCCCCCGACCCCGATCAAACGTGAGCGACGAACGACGCGAGAGCGCTCGCTCCAAGTTGCGGGGAACCGACTACTGGCCGCTGTGGGCGAAGGCGCTCAGGCGGCTGGAGCGCAACGGCCTCAGCCTGGAGGGCACCCCGCTGCGCCTCGATGGGCTGGAACCCGACCAGCGTCGGGCGATCGCGGGGCTGCTCGGCACGTCGGCTGCAGGCGACAAGCCACTTTCGGTCCGGCTGGAGACGTTGGACGGTCGACTGCGCCGCGGCGCCGCCGAGGTCGGCCTCGTCGAATGGCTGGAACTCCTGGACGGCCCGATCCGCAACCGACCGGCCGAGCGCGCCAGCGCTCAATCGGAGCGCGAGGAATCCTGGTCGTCGACCGAGGCTCATCCCGCGCTGGGCGATCGTGTCGACCTTCAGGCCTGGGTCACGGACGTCCGCCGAAGCGGGGCGGCGACCCGTATGGCGGGCTCGGTGTCGGCCGGCGCGGAGTTGGCGAGGCGGGTGCTCGACGTGATGGCAGCCCTCCCGGCCCACAACGTGACCCTCGCCCAACTCGCTGCGCAGCTCACCGGCGATGCCCACGCGCTCGACCGGGATCAGGCCCTTGGACGGTTGTCCGACGCAGCGATTCGCGTCATCGACGAAGCCAACGATCTGCCCGATGCCGGCGATGACAACGGACCGAATGGTGAGGTACCGGCTGCCTACGGCTGGCGCCGGCGCTGGGCTCGTCAGGGGGTGATCTGCGACGAGTTGTCGGTGAGTGCGTTGGCCCTCAATCTGCCCGCCTCGGGCGAGGGGTTGACGTCCGGAGTCGTTTTCAACCACCGGAGGTGCGGAGAACCGGTTCGGCTGACGCTGCGGCAGTTGGGGGACGCCAAACTTGAGGTTCCCCCAGGGACGCTGGTGCGGATCTGCGAGAACCCGTCGGTGTTGGCCCATGCGGCCACGACCTTGGAGGGCGAGGCGGCTCCGTTGGTGTGCGTCGAGGGCCAACCGAACTCAGCGGTGTTGGCACTCTTGAATTTGCTGGCAGCCGACGGTGCCGAATTCACCTATCACGGCGATTTCGATTGGGGCGGTCTCCGCATCGCCACCACCGTCATCGAGCGGTACGGCGCCGAGCCTTGGCGATTCGGCGTCGCCGACTATCTGGCCGCCGCTCCGGCTGGCACGTTGCTGCTGGACCCACCCGGTGCCGGTGCCACGGCGCCGTGGGCACCCGGCCTCGTCGAAGCGATGACCGCCCACAACGTCGCCATCCACGAAGAGCAGGTCCTCGACGACCTCCTCGCTGACCTAGCCGAAGGAGAGAGACAGAACTGAATCCTCCGCAGCGAACGCCTGGCTTCGACGGAGGGGGCGATCATTGGGACGGTCGACAGCGATGGCAACGCTCTCGACTCAGTGGTTGACGAGCTGCGAGGCGATGGTGGCCGCGTGGACGAGCGGGGTCGACGGCGGTTCGCTTCTGGGGACCGGGTCGTCGCTGGCCATTCGCCCGCGAAAGGGGCGGGTCGCCTACGCAGACGGGAGGGTCGCGGGTGGTAGCTCAATGGTAGATTTATGGTACGGAAACAACCATTGATCAGGCAGGCCGGTTGGTGATTCCCAAGCAGCTTCGTGACGTGGTTGGTTTGGTGCCCGGCAAGGTCGAGGTGACCGTCGATGGTGCAGCGCTGCGGATTGAACCGCTGGTTGACTCCGAATTGGATGAGACGAACGGCCTCGAGCTTGTCGATGGTCGCTTGGTGATCCCGGCGAGCGGGATGAAGCTCGACGATGCGCTGGTCGATGAGATGCGCCGTGCCGACCAGCGCTAAACGTCCGGACCGCTTGGTCGACACCAGCGTCGCGGTCGCGTTGGTCAGCGGTGATCACCCTTTTCATGTCGCAACGCGTCACTGCCTCGATGGCATGACCCTTGGCTTGTCCGGCCTTGCCGCGTTCGAGACCTTTTCGGTGCTCACTCGGCTGCCTCCGTCGAACCGGCGTTCACCGGACGTGATCTCGGCATTGATGGCCGCAAACTTCCCGGAGAACCGGTTCCTCTCGCCGGGCGCAGCAACCCTGCTCCTCGTGGGTTTGCCCGAGCTGGGAATCTCCGGCGGTTCGGTCTACGACGCGCTGGTGGCCGCAGCCGCCAAAGAGCATGGGCACACCTTGATGACCCGCGACCGCCGGGTGGTGGGTAACTATCAGCGTGTCGGCGTCACGTTCGAACTTCTCAGTACCTGACTTCGCCCCGAGCCGCCGTGCCGGGGCCGCCGACGAGATCGGGTGCGGTGTCCTCCAGGGTCATTCTCCGGAGCTCGGCCAGCCGGCGGACCCGGGCACCGAGGCGGTCGGCCAGCTCGGCTCGCCGGCGGGCGAGGTCGTCGGCGTCGGCGTCGTCTCCCTCACCTCCCAACAGTGAACGGTCGCCGAGCATCGAGTGTGCGCCGGTGAACAGCTGCTTGCCGATCGACGCACGTGTGGTGATCTGGCGGCGGAGGAACGCCTGCTCGCCCGCCCCCAGCGAGGCCTTCACCACGGCCTTGCGTTCGCCCGCCGGTTCGGCGCCCTGGTCGGCCAGCCACCTGGCGACCACCCAGTAGGCCTCGACCGAAGGCTGGAGCGTGGCGTGGGCTACCCGGGGGTTCATCGCCTCGAGCAGCTGGCGAGCGCCGTCGGGTCCCGACGCCAGCCGATCTCGCCAGGCTGGGTCGACGTCGCGAAGTTCCCGGTCGACGACGGCGTTCATCTCGTCGGTCGGCGGATGGAAGAACTCGAACTTCAACAGGTCCCGCACCTCCAACAGTTCGTCCCAGAAGGCCTCACCGACGAGCGCGGCCGAGGCCGGGTCAGCCTCGGCGGCGGCGAGCAGCGCGAGCTCGATCATCGCCCGGTTGACGAAGTAGTGGATGATCGTGTTGCGGTAGTACCCCGCGACCGGGTGCTGGGCCTCCTCGATCGAGAACACCGGTTGGTCACCATCGAGGTGGCGGGTGACGATGCCCTTGGCAAACACCAGCTCGGCCAGCGACACCAGCTCGTCATCCTCAACAGCCAGGCCCTCCGCCAGACGTACGTTGCGGCTCCGAAGCCACGACATCAACGTGCGCATGGTGACGTCGAGTTCCGCCAAGGTGAGCGCACCCGGGGCGGCGCCCATCAGCGCGGTGCACATCAGGGCCGGCAGCGTCACCGGCACCAGGGCGTTGGCCCGCCGCGCCACCTCGAAGGCGATCGATGCCACCTGCGCCTTGGTCGGCTCGGGCGCCGGACCCTCCAACACGATCGGGTCGGCCATGTCGAGGTAGACCCGACCCAGGGGTGAGCGCAGGCGCTGGAGGTAGCCGACGAACCAGCTGAGGCTCTCGGACTGCTTGGCCCGTCCCACCTCCTCGCCCGCATACTCGGCCGCCTCGCCGATCAGGTCGTAGTTGATCGACACCGGGATGAGGTGCAGGTTCTCGGTGCCGGTCGCGTGAGCTGCATCCAACGTGTACTTCAGCAGGCCGTACCGGGGCGGCATCAGCTTGCCCGTGCGGGAGCGGGTGCCCTCGAACGACCAGCTGAGCGGAAACCGCTTCTCCATCAGGTAGGCCAGGTACTGATGCAGGGCCAGCTTGTACACCGGGTTGTCGGCAAATGACCGCCGGATGAAGATGATGCCGCTGCGGCGCCCCATCGTGCCCACGCCGGCGAACGCGATGTTGAGGCCGCCCATGGCGTGGGGCGCCGGGAAGTCGTTCTCGTACAGCGTCGACAGCAGGGCGATGCCGTCGATGTGGGATTTGTGGGTCCACAACAGAGCGGAGGGATGGTCGGCCACCTGAGCCCGGGCGGCTGCGATGCGCTCGGGGTCGGTGACGATTCGCTCGTAGCCCAGCGACGTGATCTTGCGGGTGCTGGCACCCATCCAGTCGATGAAGAAGGTGGACGGGGTGGCCACCATTTCGGTGAGGTAGCGCCGAGCCTCGGCGGCCACGTCGGCTGGGTGCTTGCCCAACTCGTCGGCCCGCACGGCCACCGCCTCGCGAAACCCGGCCGACGCCTCGATGCCCGGAATGACCGCCCGCGGCACCTTGTAGCGCCGCCCGGTTTGGCGCCGCTCGGCCACGTCGAGGGTGATCGAGCCCATGCGGGCCACGAACCCACCGAAGGTCTCAGCCGGTACGCCATGGCCGTTGTGATCCGGGGCATCAACAAGGCGTTCCCGCAGCTCGCCGACGGTGGCCGAGGCGCCGGCTATCACCGTCGCCCGCTCGGGGTGGCGGGCGAGCGTCAGGCGGGCCAGCCGGGCGGACGGCCGGCGGGGATCGCCGATCAGCAGGTCGCGCAGGCGAGGTCCCGACCGTTCGGTGCCCCCGGCGGGCGTCCACATCACCCGCAGGGGCACCACCTCGGTGTGCTCGGAGGCAGCGTCCAGCCGGGCGGACAGGCCGGTGGCTTCGATCTCGCCCTCCAGATGGACAGCCATCATCTCGGCTGGGGTTGCCCCGCCAGAGCAACGACCGGGTGACCGTTGGTCGACCCACTCGCGCAGCAGCCGCTCCTCCACCTCGTGGCGCGCGTCCAACAGGTACAACACGGTGGCTCCTGGCTCGGTCAGCCCGGCCAGTCGGCCAGCGTGTCGAGGAATTGGCGTCGCACGCCCTCGATGCGCTCGGGGAGGTCGTCGAGCGTCCAGTCGTCCACCGAGATGGCGGGCAGCACCGCCACGTCGACCGTGCCGGGGTTCATCGAGGTGGCCTTGTTGCCGCCGATCAACTCGGCGTTGCGAATGACGATCGGCACCACCGGAATGCCGGCCGCCATCGCAATTCGGAAGGCGCCCTTCTTGAACGGACCGACGCCGGTGGTGTCCAGGCGCGTGCCCTCCGGGGACACGAGCACCGACAGGCCCTTGGCGGCCAACTGTTCGATCGCCTTGAGCGCATCGACCGATGCGGTGGTGTCGCCCCGGTCGATGAAGGCGATCTCCATGAACCGCCCGAACGTGCCGACGATCGGGTCGCTGCGTAGCTCGCCCTTGGCGACGGCGGTGAAGTCGCGCTTGACCACCGCCGTGGCCATGAAGGGATCGAAGCCGTTGCGGTGGTTGAAGATGAAGACGGCGGGCCGGGCGGCCTCGGCGTGCTGCTGGCCCACGATGTTGAGATGCACCCCGTTGACGGCGAACATCATCTCCACCCAGTGTTCGGACACGAAGTTGAGCGCTGCCCGCTTGTCGCCGGTGACCAAACCCAGGCTGACCCCGAGGCCGGCGATGGGCACCAGTGAACCGAGGGCGGCCACGGTCGAGAGCATCGACCCGGCGCCCCGGCTGGTCATGCGCAGGATCGGCCACCCCCGCTTCTTGGCCACCTTGCCAAGTGCTCCACCCGGGTTGGTGGGTCGGGGATTGCCCACCAGGTACATGAGGGCGAGGTCCTCGTCGCCGTCGGCATAGAAGTAGCAGTCGGCCAGATCGATGCCGCGGTCGGCAGCGAAACGCTGCACTGCGTCGGCCTTGCCCTCGCCCCAGATCACGGGCTGATCCATGGCACCGGTGAGCACACCGTCGTCGGTGGTGTAGCGGTTGCAGATCACGTGGTCGATGCCCAGGTAGTCGGCCACCGGCTGCACCTGGGGCGACGTCGCAGACGAGCTGAGCACCACCGTGTGGCCCCGCTGCTGGTGCGCGAGCACGATCTCGCGCATCTCGGGGAACAGCCGATCGGCGATCTTCTTCTCGAAAAGGCGGAGCCCGAGTTCGTCGACGTCCTCGATGGTGCGACCCCGCCAGCCCTCGGCGCTCAGCTCGATCAGCCCGGTGACCGTTGAGCCGCCCAGGCCGCCGGTGGCCACCATCCCCAGGGTTCGCGCCAGTTCGGTAGCGGACACCTCCCGCCGCTTGAAGCGTTCCTCGGCGAAGTAACGGGCCGAATACCCGGCGATCAGGGTGCCATCGAGGTCGAAGAACGCCCCAACCTTTGCTCCCTCGGGGGAGGCAGCGATCTCGGCAACCGTGCCGGGCAGGCGTCGCTCGTCACCCATCAGGCTGCTCCGTCCGTCGACGGGGTGCTGGTGGTGGTGTCCGCCCGCCCGAGCGCCACGACGTCATCGAAGCCCCAGGCCAGCGATTCGGCGAACGCGTCGGCGTCGGTCACGGCGGCGGTGTCGAGGTTGACCCCGATGTAGCAGTGGCGGGCCTGAGACACCATGGTGACCATCATCGCCACCCCGGGCGCCGGACCGATCGGCACGTTGGAGAGGATCTTGGCTCCGGCGATGTAGCGCTCGTCCGGGTGGCCGGGGACGTTGCTGGCCTGCACGTCGATGCCCAGCATGCCTGGGCCGGCGCCCGCCAGCGCTGCGTTGGGTAGCCAGGCGGCCAGCGGGGCGACCAGCCGGCCGGGGTCGAGCGAGGAGCCGGTCCGGGCGGTCAGCACCTGTTCGCGCACCTGCTGCATTCGCCGAATCGGGTCCGGCTGGTCGGTCGGCAGCGCCAGCATGGCCGACGTCCAGTTGTTGGAGATGCCCGACTCGCCCGAGGCCCGAACGTTGACCGGCATGGCCAGCGGCACCGCCTCGACCGGCACTCCCATCATGTCGTGGTAGTGGCCGAGTGCCGCCCCGATCGCGGCCAGGTAGGCGTCGTTCACAGAGCAGTCGTGCGCCTTGGCGGCGTTGCGCAGCGCCGACAGGGGCAGGTCGTAGGCGATGATGCGGCGGTGCAGGGAGCGGCCGGCCAAGAGCGGCGAGGGATCGGCTGGAGGGGTGAGGTTGAGCTTGGCAATGTTCGAAGCCACCGCCAGCGCCTGTTCCATCGTCCCGCTCGGGTCGCTGACTACCTGACCGGCGATTCCCGCCGCCTCGGACGCAACCCGCAACCCCTGGCGCAGCAGAGCGGCGGGCAGGCCACGAGCGGCCGACCGGGTGAGGTCGAGCGCGGTGACGTCCTCCGGGGTGGGAACCGGCGGCAGCGCTTCGGGCTCGGGGTGACGCTCCTCGGAGCGGATCACGCGGTCGAGGATCATCCCGCCGACGCCGTCGGTGACCGCATGGGAGAGCTTCCACACCAGTGCGCAGCGGGCGTCGCCGTCCTCGACGCCCTCGATCACCGTGACCTCCCACAGCGGTCGGTGTGGATCGAGCGGGGTCGCCTGGTCGATCTGGGCCAGGTCGAGCACCTCGCGCAGCCCGGCAGGTCCCGGCAGCGAGATCCACCGCAGGTGGTAGTCGAGGTCGAAGTCCGGGTCGATCACCCACCGTGCCGAGGCCAGCGGAACCAGCGGTGCCACCACGTGCTGGCGTAGGCGGGGAACGATGCGGCTGGCCCGATCCATGGCCAGGCGGAAGGCCGTGCGGTCCGGGACCTCGTCCAGCAACTCGACGGTCATGATGGTCGTGCGCGAGTGCGGGTCGGCGTCGGCCCGAAACATCATGTAGTCGAACGGGCTGAGCTCGTCGCTCCACTCGATCATGCCAACGTCCACGGCTCCCCCTCGTTGCGTCAAGCAAGCGTCACGATACCCACCTGCGATCTCTCATGCGCCGGTTCTTTGTGACGTGGCACGCGGGGAACCCGGCAGTGGTTCTAGGGTCGGCCGTGATCATCGAGGGTGGAACAGGGGGACATATGGGCTCGGACATCGACCGGTTGCTCGACGAACATGACGCCACGGCGGTGGCCGCTGCGATCCGCTCCGGCGAGGTCGACGCCGCCGAGGTGATGGCCGTCTCGATCGCACGGGCAGAAGAGCGCAACCCGGCGTTGAACGCCTTCGTGTCCACGCGTTTCGACCAGGCGGCAGAGGAAGCGGCGTCGGTCGACCGCGACGCGCCGTTCGCCGGGGTGCCGTTCGTGGTCAAGGACCTGGCTGCGCAGGTGGCCGGCCTTCCTCACACTCGCGGGTCACGACTTTTCGCCGATGACGTGTCCCAGTCCGACTCCGAGCTGGTGCGCCGCTACCGGGCGGCCGGCTTGATCATCCTGGGTACCACCAACGCGCCGGAGCTGGGCCTCAACGCCTCGACCGAACCGTCGCTCAACGGGCCGACCCGCAATCCCCATGGCCTCGATCACTCGACCGGCGGCTCGTCGGGCGGGACCGCTGCGGCGGTGGCGGCGGGAATCGTGCCGGTGGGGCACGGCAACGATGGTGGCGGTTCGATCCGCATTCCCTCGTCCGCCTGTGGGCTGTTCGGCCTGAAACCGTCGCGAGGCCGGGTCAGCGCTCACCCGGCCGCAACGCTGTTGGCCGACCCGATGGGTTGCCACCACGTGCTGGCCCGCTCGGTCCGCGACTCGGCCGCACTGCTGGACCTCACCGCCGGGGCGATGCCGGGCGATCCCTACGAGATCGCCCGGCCCTCCCGGCCGTGGGTCGAGGAAGTGGGAGCGCCCCCTGGGCCGTTGCGGATTGCCATGGTCCTCACGGCGCCGGGCGGCGAGGTAGCGCACCCTGAATGCGTGGCTGCGGTCGAGGCGACGGCAGCCACGCTCAGCGAGCTGGGGCACGAGGTGGTCGAGGCCGACCCGCCCTGGTCGGTCGAGCAACTGATGATCGTGATGAGCTCGTTGATGGCCACACCGATGGCGGTGGAGGTCGATGCCCGGCTGGCCCAGCTGGGGCGAGGCCTCGCCGACGATGACCTGGAGCCGTTCAGCCGCGTTCTCTATGACTCGGCCGCCGGTACCACCGGCAAGGGGCTGGTCACGGCCCTCGTCGCCTTGGAGGAGATGGCCCGCTCGATGGGCGAATTCATGATTGGTCACGACCTGCTGTTGAGCCCGACGCTGGCCCAACCGACCCCGCCGCTGGGGTATCTCGACACGAGCAACATCGAGGCGATGTTCGAGCGGGCCGCCACCTACTCGGCGTTCACCAGCCCGTTCAACATCACGGGCCAACCGGCGGCGTCGCTGCCGTTGACCGTCGGCTCCAACGGCATGCCGATCGGCGTGCAGCTGGTGGCACCGTTCGGCCGGGAGGACCGGCTGATCGCCGTGTCCTCCCAGGTCGAGGCTGCCCACCCGTGGCCGGTGGCGCCCGCCTGGCCGGCCCGGTCCGAGGCGGGCTGGCCCGACTACGTCGAGTCGCTTGCGCACACCACGGTGAGCGGCACCGGAGGCGAACGGTAGCGACGCACCAGGCGAGCGCTGATCCGCCGAAAGCTGACAGTTGTGCCAGACGGGAATACCCTGCAGGAGGCCGTGTTGGATATTCGGACGTGTGAGGTCAGCGGCTGTGCGCCGGAGCGCCGGGCGGCGAGCCCACCCGTCGACCCGCATGGCGTTCCCCCGAAGATTCTGGTGACCCCGACTTGCTGATCAAACTTTTGCGAAACCACCTCGGCCCGTTCAAGTGGCTGCTGGTGGGCATCGTGTTCTTCCAATTCCTCCAGACGCTGGGAACCTTGTTTCTGCCCACGTTGAACGCCGACATCATCGACAAGGGGGTGGCCACCGGCGACACCGGCTACATCTGGTCGGTCGGCGGGCTGATGCTGATCATCACGCTGGCTCAGGTGTGCTTCGCTGCGGTCGCCGTGTACTTCGGGGCCAAGATGTCCATGGGCTTCGGCCGCGATGTGCGCTCCAACCTGTTTCACAAGGTGACCGGCTTTTCCACCCAGGAGGTGGGCACCATCGGTGCGCCGTCGTTGATCACCCGGGTGACCAACGACGTCCAGCAGGTGCAGATGGTGCTGGTGATGGCAGCCACCCTGATGGTGGCCGCCCCGATCATGGCGATCGGCGGCATCGTGCTGGCGCTGCGCCAGGATGTCGGTCTGTCGGCGCTGCTGTTAGTGAGCGTCCCAGCGCTGGTGATCGGCATCGGCCTGGTGCTCGTCCGCCTGGTACCTCAGTTTCGGGCGATGCAGGAGCGCCTCGACGCCGTCAACGGTGTGCTGCGGGAACAGCTGATGGGCATCCGTGTGGTGCGGGCGTTCGTCCGGGAACCCTTCGAAGGGGTGCGCTTCGCCGGCGCCAACGATGATCTGACCGACACGTCGCTGAAAGCCGGCCGGTACCTGGCCTTCATGTTTCCGTTCGTCATGGTGGTGCTCAACCTGTCGAGCGTGGCGGCCGTGTGGATCGGCGGCAGCCGGATCGGTGCCGGCGACCTCGAGATCGGTCAGCTGATCGCCTTTCTGTCCTATCTGATCCAGATCCTGATGTCGGTGATGATGGCCACGTTCATGGCCGTGATGATCCCCCGGGCGGCGGTGAGCGCCGACCGCATCCAGGAGGTGCTCGACACGCCCTCCACGATCGTCGTGGCCGATCGACCCGTCGAGGCGCTCGCACGGCGGGGCTCGCTCGAGCTGCGCAACGTCGGCTTCGGCTACCCGGGCGCCGATGCGCCGGTGCTCGCCGGCATCACGCTCACCGCCTCGCCGGGAGAGACCACAGCGATCATCGGCAGCACGGGATCGGGCAAGACCACCCTGCTCAACCTGATCCCTCGGTTCTACGACGCCACCGAGGGTGAGGTGGTCGTCGACGGCGAGAACGTCCGCGACATGGTGCCCGAGCTGTTGTGGAGTCGCATCGGCATGGTGCCCCAGAAGCCCTACCTGTTCTCGGGCACCGTCGCCTCCAACCTGCGCTTCGGTGATCCTGACGCCACCGACGAACAGCTGTGGGAGGCGTTGGAGGTGGCCCAGGCCGCCGACTTCGTCGCCGACATGGACGGCGGCCTCGACGCCCGCATCGCCCAGGGGGGCTCCAACGTGTCCGGCGGGCAGCGCCAGCGGTTGGCGATCGCCCGGGCGCTGGTGCGCAAGCCGGGCATCTACCTGTTCGACGACTCCTTCTCGGCCCTCGACCTGGCCACCGACGCCCACCTCCGCGAGGCGCTGGTGCCATGGACCAGCGATGCCACCGTGGTCATCGTCGGCCAGCGTGTGGCCTCGATCCGTACCGCAGACCAGATCCTGGTGTTGGAGGACGGCGAGCAAGTGGGGTTGGGCACCCACGACCAACTGATCGAGACGTGTCCCACCTACCTGGAGATCGTGGAATCCCAGCGCGTGGAGGAGCCGGCATGAGCAACCCCACCGGTCACGACAAGCAGCCCATTGGCAACGACAAGCCCGACGGCAACCACAAGCCGGACGACTTGGCAGCGCTCGACAGCGACGCCGAAACCGGGTCGGCCCATGATCCCAAGAAGGTCGCCTCTGAGGCCCGGGCATCCGCGTCTCACGGTCCCAACCGGGCCGCTGCGGCCGGCATGCCGGCCGAGAAGCCCAAGGACCTCTCCGGTTCGGTCAAGCGGTTCGCCGGCCTGATGCGCCCCGAGCGCGCGGGCGCCATCGTGGTCGTGGCGCTGGCGATCGTGAGCGTCACCCTCACCGTGATCGGCCCCAGGGTGTTGGGCCGGGCGACCGATGTCATCGTCGCCGGTCTCAGCGGCAAGAGGGGGATCGACTTCGCCCAGCTGCACAACATCCTGATACTCGCTGCCGGGTTATACCTGGTGGCGTGGATCCTGTCGTACGGCCAGAACTACCTGCTCGCCGGCGTCGTGCAGCGCACCATGTCGCGGGTGCGTTGCGACGTTGAGGAGAAGATCAACCGGTTGCCCCTCAGCTACGTCGACCGCCAGCCACGCGGTGACCTGCTCAGCCGGGTCACCAACGACATCGACAACGTGGCCCAGAGCCTGCAACAGACCCTGGGTCAGATGCTGACCTCGCTGTTCACCATCGTCGGGGTGCTGCTGATGATGTTCATCATCTCCCCCCTCCTGGCGCTGGTGGCGCTGATCACGATCCCGGCCGCCCTCTTTCTCACCAAGTTCATCGCCGCCCGGTCGAAGAAGCGCTTCATCGCCCAGTGGAAGCACACCGGCACGCTCAACTCCCACGTTGAAGAGGCCTTCACCGGGCACGCCCTGGTCAAGGTGTTCGGCCGCCAAGCCGACACCGAAGCAGAGTTCAACGACGTCAACGAGCAACTGTACGAGGCCAGCTTCGGGGCGCAGTTCATCTCGGGGATCATCCAGCCGATGATGATGTTCCTGGGCAACCTCAACTTCGTGGCCATCGCGGTGATCGGCGGTCTGCGGGTGGCCTCGGGGTCGATGTCGTTGGGCGACGTACAGGCGTTCATCCAGTACTCCCGGCAGTTCACCCAGCCGCTCACGCAGGTGGCGGCGATGGCCAACGTGTTCCAGTCGGGCGTGGCGTCGATCGAGCGCGTGTTTGCCCTGCTCGACGTCGACGAGGAGTCGCCGGATCCGGGCCACCCCGCCGAGATGACCGAGCAGCGCCAGGGACGGGTGGAGTTTGCCGATGTGTCGTTCTCCTACGAACCGGACCGACCGCTGATCCGGGACCTGTCGCTCGTCGCACAGCCGGGCGAGACCGTGGCGATCGTCGGCCCAACCGGGGCCGGCAAGACCACGCTCGTCAACCTGTTGATGCGCTTCTACGACATCGATTCGGGCACGATCATGATCGATGGGGTCGATATCGCCCAGATGACCCGCCACCACCTGCGTGGCGCGATGGGCATGGTGCTTCAGGACACGTGGCTGTTCGGCGGGACGATCCGCGAGAACATCGCCTACGGCAACCTTGAGGCCTCCGAGGAGGAGATCATGATGGCCGCCAAGGCCACCTACGTCGACCGGTTCGTGCGCACGCTGCCCGACGGCTACGACACGGTGATCGACGACGAGGGCGGCAACGTGTCCGCCGGCGAGAAGCAGCTTCTGACGATCGCTCGGGCGTTTCTGGCCCAGCCGGCGATCCTGATCCTCGACGAGGCGACGTCGTCGGTCGACACCCGCACCGAGGTGCTGATCCAGCATGCGATGGCGGCGCTGCGCACCAACCGCACCAGCTTCGTCATCGCTCACCGCCTGTCGACGATCCGCGATGCTGACATCATCTTGGTGATGGACGACGGCCACATCGTCGAGCAGGGCAACCACGACGAGCTGCTGGCCGCCGGGGGCGCCTACGCAACGCTGTACAACGCCCAGTTTGCCGGCGCCGCCCGCGACGTGGTGTAGGGCGAGCAGCAAAGCCTGAGGTTCACCTGCGAAGAACCTCGATGCGGGTGGTCCCGCCGGCGATTGAATCGCGTATGTTGGAACGATGGGGCCGGGCGATAGCCAACTGGAGCGACAGTGAAGAGCCCGGTTCCTCGGCCGAAGATCTGGCGATTTGATCGGCTCATCACGGAGCATGCGTTCGACAAGCTTCGGCACATCGACTGCACGTTCGCAGAGTTCGACGCCGTCCTTGCACGGTCGACGGTGATCGAGGAAACGGTGATCTCGGAAGGGAACGTCAAGGAGCTGATCCTGATGATCGACTGGATACGTCCTCTGCATGCCGTTGTGGTTGTCGACGACCGCCGGGAGGAAGAACGAATTGTCACCGTCTACGAACCGCATGACGACCTGTGGGACGAGGGGTATCGTGTGAGGCGATGAAGCGATGCGGACAGTGTGATCAGGCGGAGAGAGTTCCGGTTCGCCGAGCGAAGCTGAGCGAGCGGAACCACAAGGTCGCCTTGGTTCTCGGGGTGCCCATGGAGGAGTGCCCCGCTTGCGGCGAGCGGTGGTTGGCATGGGACGTGGCTGAGCGTCTCGACGAAATGCTCAACAGCATGCTGGCAGGTGACATAGAGGTCGCCACCAGGCACTATGCAACCGACCTCGAGGCCGCGTAGAGCGGACGTCGTCGCGCCGGTTCCGGAGTGACGCAGGGAGTCTCGACGGCAAACCCTCTCGGTCACTTAACCGCTGAACTTGACGATGAAGCTGCTGTTAGCGGCGATCTTTTCGCCGAGCAGTACCCGGTAGGCGACCTGGCCCTTGCGGTAGCCCCGCAGCGGGATCCAGTTGGCGACGCCGGGGTCGCGCTCGGACACGGCGACGGTCACGGTGCCGTCCTCGGACATCTCGGCGGCGGCGCTGTTGATCGACGCCGGGGTGGAGCGCTGCTCCAAGGACTCGAACCAGGGGGTCGACACCACCACCGACCAGAACCGGCACGCCGGAGGCGTGAACGTGAGCGCGAGCTGTTCGTCGGTATCGAGCGTGAACCGACATCCCTGATAGGTGATGTCGGGTGTTGGGTAGAACAGCGACACCAGATCGTCGGAGACCTCGACATCTGGATCACTCTCGACCCGCGACCCCTCGGGGAAGGCCACCAGTTCGTACAGGGCGGCGTCTGCCCGGGCCTGACTGCAGATCCAGACGGCGGCGGCGTCGATCCCGGCTGCGAGGTCCGCCGGGTCGGGCAGACCGTCGATGCCTGCGCCGTCGGTTCGCTCGATCGTGATCGTTGCGGCTTGATGGTCGTGCGGATCTGAGAAGTACTCGCGCACCATGACCCAGAACGACCGGTCGTCGAGGTAAAGGCCGCCGGCGTCGTCCGTGGCGACCCCCGCGCCAACCGCGATCTCGAACGTTCCGTCAGTGGTGGTCATGTCGGTGTCGACCAGGCTCGAGACTGCGCGCACCGGTCCGCCCGGCTCGTCGCGTGAGTAGACCACCACGCCGACGTAGACGGCGTTGCCGGGCTTGATCGTCAGGGCGTAGCTGTGGGCCGACGACACCGGCATGGTCGTGTAGATCGTGTCCGGACTGTCGCCGAGAAACTTGCGGGTCGGCGACATCCACACCGTCGGCAGCGGCCGGGCCGGGTCGGCCCGCTCGACGAACAGGTCGAGGCCTGCCGAGCACAGACGCAACAGGTGCCGATGCGCATCGGCCTCCTCCGCAGCGCTGTCGAAGGGGCCCATCCCGTCGAGTGCCTCGCCGATCCGGTCGAGCAGCCGTCTCATCGCGTTGGCGGTCATGCGCGCAGGGTACCCAACCAGAACGATCGATCACGTTCTCCGGAGGGCGATCAGCGCCGCAGCGTAGGCGAAGCGGTGTGTCGCCCAATGCGCCAATATTGGGGTGTTCAGGCTCTGCGATCGCAGTTGCGCGGTGTGATGCCGTGACCACGCAGACCGCCACGGCGAGGTTGGCCGTGATGTACCAGACGCCCGGGAGCCCCAGGTTGCCGATCAGGTTCCATGCGCCGATGACCAACAGTGTCCCGACCAGCATCCGGTGATCGTCGATCGACCGGTCTGCCGTGCTGGCTGGGCGGTGATCCATCCGTTTTCCGCACAGAACGAGGATACGTGGTGCTCGGAGGGCCTCATGCGGGAGCGGTGTACGAAACCGGGTGGCTACGCTCGGGCTGTGGCACAGATCACGGTCGAGAGACGAGCCATGGGAACCCTGGTGGTAGCGAGGGGTGGACGATGAGCGGCCGGTTTTCGGGGCGTCGAGCGATTGTGACCGGAGCCAGCCGGGGCATCGGCGCCGGGGTGGCCGAGCGGTTGGCGGCGGAGGGTGCAGCGATGGCTTTGGTCGCCCGCACTGTGGAGGGCCACGATCGCCTCGTCGGCAGCCTGCAGGAGACAGCCGACCGTCTGGCCGCCTACGGCGTGCCGGTGGCGCTGGTGCCGGTCGACCTGTCCGATCCTGAGGCGCGGTCCCGGGTGGTCGACACAGCGGCCGAACGGCTGGGCGGCCCGATCGACATCCTGGTCAACAATGCAGCCGCGGCGATGTACGGCGACGTCGCCGACCTGTCGCTGAAGCGACGTCGGCTGCTCTTCGAGCTCAACGTCCACGCTCCGTTCGACCTCGCTCAGGCAGCCATCCCGGCGATGCGGGCGGCGGGGCAGGGGTGGATCGTCAACATGTCGAGCGCATCCGCCCGGTCATGGGCCGGTCCGCCGTTCGACCTCGGATCCCAGGGCGCCACCACCGCCGCTTACGGCGCTTCGAAGTCGGCCCTCAACCGCATGACCAATGGCCTAGGCGCCGAACTCCACGGCACCGGCATCCGTGTGAACACGATCGAGCCCCGGGCGGCGGTGTTGACCGAGGGCGCCGATGCGCTGGTCGGTGGCAAACTTCGGGCCGACCAGGTGGAGACCCTGGAGCAGATGGTGGAGGCGGTCGTGGCACTCTGCGACTGTCCGGCTGACGTTACCGGGGCGTCGATGGTCAGCCTCGACCTTCTCGCCGAATGGGACATCGAGGTTCGGAGCCTCGACGGCACGGCACCGGATGACAGCACCACGAACTAACAGGGGGAGATCGATGAGCAAGCCATCCGACAAGCGGATCGACTACGCGGGCAGCGTGCACGGCGAGGAGGAGATTGCCGCCGTCGTCGACGTGCTCAGCGGGTCGTCGACAGCGATGCGCATCGGCAAAAACGTTCGCAGGTTGGAGCAGTTGGTGGCGGCCACCTTCGACAAGCGACGGGGCATCATGGTCAACAGTGGCTCCTCCGCCCTGTACCTGGCCATCGAGTTGCTCCGCCCGCAACCGGGCGACGAGATCATCACCTCGCCGGTGACGTTCTCCACCGACATCTCGCCGATGGCCCGAGCCGGCGTCACCCCGGTGTTCGTCGACGTCACGCCCGACACCTATCAGCTCGACACCGACCGGCTGGAGGAGGCGGTCACCGACCGGACCATCGCCATCCTCGTGCCCAACCTGATCGGCAACTGTCCGGACTGGGACGTGATCCGCGACGTGGCCGACCGCCACGACCTCGTCGTCATCGAGGACAGCTGCGACTGCATG
>JACDJB010001577.1_pt1 | contig 18183 bp, 16 predicted proteins | sample 7454121 | NCBI WGS metagenome assembly JACDJB01 (sample SAMN14253290, study PRJNA609438) | sludge metagenome | isolation source: sludge after 25d culture with pyrite | collected 2018-12-20 | reverse complement strand
GCCGACGGGCTGCGCGTGGTGAATCTGGACAAGCTGACCTACGCCGGCAATCCGGACACGTTGGCCTCGTTGCGGGGAACCGACCGGCATGTTTTCGTCCACGGCGACATCGGTGACCGCACGCTGGTGGCCAGGCTGCTGGCCGAGCACCGGCCCGACGCCATCGTCAATTTTGCCGCCGAGTCGCATGTGGACCGCTCGATCGACGGCCCGGCCGAATTCGTGCAGACCAACGTGGTCGGCACCCTGGGCCTGCTGGAATGCGCCCGCGACCACTGGCGTGCGCTGGAGGGCAGCGCACGCGAGGCGTTCCGCTTCCTGCATGTGTCGACCGACGAGGTGTACGGCTCGCTGGGCGCCGAAGGCAAGTTCACGGAGACCACTCCCTACGCGCCGAACTCGCCCTACTCCGCCTCCAAGGCCGCCTCCGACCACCTGGTACGCGCGTTCCACCACACCTACGGCCTGCCGGTGCTGACCACCAACTGCTCCAACAACTACGGGCCGTATCAATTTCCGGAGAAACTGATTCCGCTGGTGATCCAGAAGGCGCTGGCCGGCGAAGCGCTGCCGGTTTATGGCGATGGCAGGAATATCCGCGACTGGCTGTTCGTCGGCGACCACTGCAGCGCGATCCGCCGCGTGCTCGAGGCGGGCCGGGTGGGCGAGACCTACAACGTGGGCGGCAACGCCGAGCGCGAGAACATCGCCGTGGTGAAGGCAATCTGCGCCCTGCTCGACGCTCGCCGGCCCCTGGTCGACGGCAAGCCGCGCGAGTCGCTGATCACCTATGTGAAGGACCGCCCCGGCCACGACCGTCGTTACGCGATCGACTCCAGCAAGCTGCAGGACGAACTCGGCTGGCGGCCGACGCACACGTTCGAAACCGGCATCGCGCAGACCGTGGACTGGTATCTTGAGCATCAACCGTGGGTGCAACGCGTACTCGACGGCAGCTACCGCATGGAGCGACTCGGCGCATGAGCAACACCCAGAAAGGCATCATCCTGGCCGGCGGCTCCGGCACCCGGCTGCATCCGATCACCCGCGCCATCAGCAAGCAGCTGCTGCCGGTGTACGACAAGCCGATGATCTACTACCCGCTGGCCACCCTGATGCTGGCGGGCATCCGCGAGATCCTGGTGATCAACACGCCGCATGAGCAGTCGATGTTCCAGCGCCTGCTCGGCGATGGCTCGCAGTGGGGCCTCGACATCCGCTACGCGGTGCAGCCCTCGCCGGACGGCCTGGCGCAGGCGTTCATCATCGGCCGCGACTTTGTCGACGGCAGACCGAGCTGCCTGGTGCTGGGTGACAACATCTTCTACGGCCACGGCTTCACCGACCGGCTCCGGCGCGCCGCCGCGCGCGAACGCGGCGCCACCGTGTTCGGCTACTGGGTGAGGGACCCCGAGCGCTACGGCGTGGCCGAGTTCGACGCCACCGGCAAGGTGATCGGGCTGGAGGAAAAGCCGGCCGCACCCAAGTCGCACTATGCCGTCACCGGTCTGTATTTCTACGACGTGCGGGTCTGCGACTACGCTGCGGCGCTGAAGCCCTCACCGCGTGGCGAACTGGAAATCACCGATCTCAACCGCTGCTACCTCGACGATGGCTCGCTGCAGCTGGAGCAACTGGGCCGCGGCTTCGCGTGGCTCGACACCGGCACGCACGAATCGCTGATGGAAGCGGGCAACTACATCGAGACGATCGAGAACCGCCAGGGCCTGAAGGTGTGCTGCCCCGAGGAGATCGCGCACTTCAACGGCTGGATCGACGACGAGCAGGTGCTGCGCCTGGCCGAACCGCTGGCCAAGACGGCGTACGGTCGTTACCTGCGGGCGCTGGTTCAGGAGGGGCACGCGCGATGAGGGTGATCGAGACTGCCCTGCCCGGCACGCTGATCCTCGAACCGCAGGTGTTCGGCGACACCCGCGGCTTTTTCTACGAGAGCTACCACCAGGCGAAGTTCCGCGACGCCGGCATCGACCAGCAGTTCGTGCAATCCAATGTTTCCCGCTCGGCCCGTGGTGTGCTGCGCGGCTTGCATTACCAGTGGCCGAATCCGCAGGGCAAATTGGTCAGCGTGCTCGAAGGCGAGGTCTACGATGTGGCGGTGGATATCCGCCGTGGCTCGCCTACCTTCGGGCAGTCGGCGGGCGTGATGCTGACCGCCGACAACCACCGCCACTTCTGGGTCCCGGAGGGCTTTGCCCACGGCTTCTGCGTGGTGTCGGAGTTCGCCACCTTCACCTATCAGTGCACCGCGCTGTACGACCCGAAGGCCGATGCCGGCATCCGCTGGAACGATGCGGCGCTGGGCATCGACTGGCCGGTCAGCGATCCACTACTGTCGGACAAGGACCGCAAGACGCCGTTGCTTGAAGACGTGCCCCCTGAGCGGCTGCCGGTCTACCTGCCGTGAGAACCCTGCTGCTCGGCGCCAACGGCCAGCTTGGCCGTACCTTTGTGGAACAAGGTGGCCTGGCCGCGCGCGGCGAGCTGATCGCCGCCAGTCGCGACGGCGTGTTGACCCGCGGCGGCCGCGGCGAGATCGCCGACCTGTCGATCCCCGAATCGCTGCCCACCCTGCTCGACCGCGTGCAGCCGGACGTGATCGTGAACGCCGCCGCCTACACCGCCGTCGACCGCGCCGAGCAGGACGAGGTGCTGGCCACCCGCGTCAACGGCGAGGCGGTCGGGGTGATTGGGCGCTGGGCGGCGGCGCGAGGCGCGCTGGTGATCCATTACTCCACCGACTACGTGTTCGACGGGCGCCAGTCGCAGCCCTACGCGGTGGATGCGCCGACCGCACCCCTGGGTGCGTACGGCCGCAGCAAGCTGGCCGGCGAGCGCGCGCTCGAGACCAGCGGCGCCGATCACCTGATTTTCCGCACCGCCTGGGTCTACGCCGCGCACGGCCACAACTTCCTGCGCACCATGCTGCGCCTGGGCGCCGAACGCGACGAGCTGCGCGTGGTGGCCGACCAGCACGGCGCACCCACCGATACCGGCCTGATCGTGGCCGCCAGCCTGGCGGCACTCGATCGCTGGCAACGCGCGGACGCCGCCCAGCGCAGGCAACTGGGCGGCACGCATCACCTGGTCGCCAGCGGCGCCACCAGTTGGCATGGCTTCGCCAACGCAATCTTCACGCAGGCCGTCGATCACGGGCTGCTCACCCGCGCGCCGCGCGTGCTGCCGATCGCCACTACCGACTACCCGACCCCGGCGCAGCGTCCGGCCTGGTCGCTGCTGGACAATCGCGGCTTCCAGCAGCACTTTAAGTTCACCCTGCCTGACTGGCGCGAGGGCTTGGGCAAGGTGATCACCGAGCTCACCGGATAAGCCCCGCCTGATCAGCCTCAAGACCCAGCTGTCAAAAGCCACACTGCCCCGCAAGCTGACCTTGCCCCCCGGGCGGGGGCAAGGTCACTCCTCAGGCAAAGTCAAAAAGCCCCTCTCCCGACGGGAGAGGGGTTGGGGAGAGGGTGCGGGCGAAGCGTACGGGCGCAGGATCCAAGATTGCGACTCCCTGCTCCGCCCGAACCCTCATCCGGCGCTTCGCGCCACCTTCTCCCGGAGGGAGAAGGGAATGCTGACCGGTTTCGGCGCTCCTCGGGCAAGGGCAAGGTCGGTCAAAAGCCCCTCTCCCAATGGGAGAGGGGTTGGGGGAGAGGGTGCGGGCGGAGCCTGCGGACGCAGGATCCAAGATTGCGACTCCACGCTCCGCCCGAACCCTCATCCGGCGCTTCGCGCCACCTTCTCCCGGAGGGGCAAGGTCATGCTGACCGGTTTCGGCGCTCCTCGGGCAAGGGCAAGGTCGGTCAAAAGCCCCTCTCCCATTGGGAGAGGGGTTGGGGAGAGGGTGCGGGCGGAGCGTACGGGCGCAGAATCCAGGGTTGCGACCCCACGCTCCGCCCGAACCCTCATCCGGCGCTTCGCGCCACCTTCTCCCGGAGGGAGAAGGGAATGCTGACCGGTTTCGGCGCTCCTCAAGCAAGGGCAAGGTCACCTGCCAGCATGCGGAACACATGGTTCGGGATGGTAATCTTGCCAGGTACGGATGGTGCGCTTAAGCCACAATCCTGAGGATCCTCTCCTTGGCAACAGACGGAACGACATGTTGATTCCCCTCATCCTCAGCGGCGGCAGCGGCACCCGGCTGTGGCCGGTGTCGCGCAAGAACCTGCCCAAACAGTTCCTGGCGCTGGCCGGCCAGGGCACGCTGTTCCAGCAAACCATCGCGCGCACCAGGCAACTGCCGGAGGTCGCCGCGCCGATCGTCGTGGCCAGCGAGGACCATCGCTTCCTCGCCGCCGACCAGTTGCTGGAGGCTGGCATCGAAGGTGCGGATATCGTGCTCGAACCGCTGGCGCGCAACACGGCGCCGGCGATCGCCCTGGGTGCCCTGCAGGCCTTGCGGCGCGACCCTGAAGCGATGCTGCTGGTGCTGCCGGCCGACCATCTCATCGGCGACACCGGGGCGTTTGTCGACGCGGTGAAGCACGCCATGCCGCTGGCCGCGCAAGGCTGGCTGGTAACCTTCGGGATCCGCCCGGATCGCCCGGACACCGGCTTCGGCTACATCCGCCGCACCGAGGCAATCGACGACCATGGCTACCAGGTCGGCCAGTTTGTCGAGAAACCCGATCTGGCCACCGCCACGGCGTACCTGGCCGACGGCGGCTATGACTGGAACTCGGGCATGTTCCTGTTCAAGGCCTCGCGCTACCTGGACGAACTGGCCACACATGCCCCGGAGATGCTGGCCGCGGTACGCGAGGCCCATGCCGGAGCCAGCGCCGACCTGGATTTCGTGCGCATCGACCGCGAGGCCTTTGCGCGGGTGCCGGAGAACTCGATCGACTATGCGGTGATGGAGAAGACGCGCCGTGCCGCGGTGATTCCAGTCAGCTGCGCGTGGAGCGACATCGGCTCGTGGTCGGCGCTGTGGCTCACCGGCGACAAGGACGCGCAGGGCAACCTGTGCGACGGTGACACGATGTTGGTGGATACGCGCAACTCGTTGCTGCGCTCGCACGAGCGCCACCTGCTGGCCACCGTCGGCGTCGACGACCTGATCGTGGTGACCACGCCGGACGCCACCCTGGTGGCGCATCGCGATGCCGCGCAGGACGTGAAGAAGATCGTCGAACAGCTCAAGGCCGCCGGCCGCAGCGAGCATTCGCTGCACCGCATGGTGTTCCGGCCGTGGGGCAATTACGACTCGCTGGAGGCGGGCGAGCGCTTCCAGGTCAAGCGCATCGTGGTCAAGCCCGGGGCCAGTCTCAGCCTGCAGAAACATCATCACCGCGCCGAACACTGGATCGTGGTCTCCGGCACCGCCGAGGTCACCTGCGACGACAAGGTGTTCTTGCTCTCCGAGAACCAGAGCACCTTCATCCCGCTGGGCAGCAGGCACCGCCTGCGCAACCCAGGCAAGCTCGCGCTGGAGCTGATCGAGGTGCAGTCCGGTAGTTACCTCGGCGAAGACGATATCGTGCGCTTCGACGACGTCTACGGAAGAGCCTGAAACGTCTACCGACGCGCATCCTCTGCAGGACACACCCTGCCCACAAGAGATTTCGTTCGGTCGTGCGCGATGCCCTTCGCCACGATATGTACCGCTGTGTCCGTGGTGACACCGCGCCTGCCGAGCACGATCTCATTACGACAACGAAACGGGCAAAGTGACCAGGGTTGCGACTCCCTGCTCTGCCCGCACCCTCATCCGGCGCTTCGCGCCACCTTCTGCCGGAGGGAGAAGGGCATGTTGGCCGGGTTTCGGCGCTCCTCGGGCAAGGGCAAGTCAAAAGCCCCTCTCCCATTGGGAGAGGGGTTGGGGAGAGGGTGCGGGCGGAGCATACGGGCGCAAAATCCAGGGTTGCGACTCCACGCTCTGACCTTGCCTCTGAATTTCTCGGGATTCATCCCCGGTTCGCGAGCCATTTGAACCTGGGCACACGACAGGTGATATCGTTGGCGGGCGTCAATCCACGGCTTGAGCCTGGCGGGAACAAATCCGGCTTTGGGCACGACCTGCATCTCCTTCAAGACACTGTTTTCCAACCTGAATGTTCGAATTCACCGCCGTTCGACCGCCGTTCCCCGATCTGCGATCGATGAGGTGTGACCGGTTCGAGGCTGATTTTGCGCCGCGTGCCTGCCGCGTCGCATTCGGCGTGGCAGATGCCGAAATGTCGCGCAGCGGTCGGGCTGCCTCCGTCGGCATCGGCCAGTCGGGCACTGCCTGACGCTCTCGTGACTTGCGCCAGACACCCGATCCGCCCACAGAGGGCCTCGTCCCCAGACATGTATGCCTGAAATCCAACTGACTCCTGCGGGCAATCTGCGCTGGATGGAAGCGGAATCTTCTGGCCGGGATCGGTTGGATCCGGGGGTACGCGACGCGTTCGTGCTCGACTGGCGCGAGGGCTTATTCCTGCTGGCCGCGCGAAGGCCGGAAGCTGCGGCGTGGCCGAGCCTGCGCTACTGGCAAGCCTTTTCCGAAATGTATGTCGCCGCCCTGTGCCATGTCCCGCCGGAGATGCCGGATACCGTCACCCCGGCGCCGACGGCAGTGGAACTTGAGCGCTGTATTCTGGGCGCGCCTCCGCTGCACGGTGGCGAGTATCTGAGCGCCGGGTTGCTGCTCGACATCTGGAAGGGCTTGGACGACTGGGTGCAGCAAGAGCTGCGCGCCGATGGTGGGCTCGATCGCTTCATGCAGCGCCGTGCACCCAAGTGGCGCCAGGTCGGGCGCGTCTGGCTGCATCTGGCAGAAAACAGGAACGATCCCGAACTGCCGTTCGCCTTCATGGCGACCTACACCAGCGGGCTTGGCAGCGGTGGACGGCTCAAGCACCTGCCGCTGGGCACGGCGCTGCAGCAATACGCGGGTGCGAAGAACCGCCCGGCCCTGATCCGTCTGCTGACACCGGTACAACAGGCGGCCGAACGCTGCCCGTGGATGAAGCATCTGGTGGACAGCGGCCAGATTTATCAGCCAACGGCATGGTCGGCGCAGCGCGCCCATGGCTTGTTGACCAGCGTGCCGCAACTGGAGGAATGCGGCCTTTCGGTGCGGGTGCCGGACTGGTGGAAGACGCGGCCGCGCGCCCGGGTGCGGGTGAACATCGACCGCCGCGACGCCGTGCGCATGGACACGGACGCGATGCTGGACTTCGACGTCGGCGTGGCACTCGGCGACAGGTCGCTTTCACCCGGGGAGATCGAAGAGCTGCTTGCCGGCGACGACGGCCTGGTCCTGCTCAAGGGTCAATGGGTCGAAGTGGACCGGGAGAAACTCCAGCAGGCGCTCGAACATTGGCGAGCAGTCGAAAAGCAGGCGCGCTGCGGCCAGATCTCGTTCATCGAAGGCATGCGCCTGCTCGCGGGCGCGCCGGCCGACTTGAGCCTCGGGCCGGAGATGGAGACCGAGCAGGCATGGATGACGGTGCAGGCGGGGAGCCGGCTGCGCGAGCTGCTCGCCGGATTGCGCAACCCGGGCCAGCTCCAGCGCGTCGACCCCGGCCGCGCGCTGCAGGCGACGCTGCGTCCCTATCAACGCGAGGGAATCAACTGGCTGCGGTTCCTGTCCGGCCTGGGCCTGGGCGCCTGCCTGGCCGACGACATGGGACTGGGCAAGACCCTGCAAGTGCTGGCCTTGCTGCTGTCCATGCGCCAGCGCGCGGCAGCGGCGCAACCGCCCTCGTTGCTGGTGGTGCCCGCCTCCTTGCTGGGCAACTGGCGCAGCGAGGCGCAACGCTTCGCGCCGACGCTGACGCTGCAGTTTCTCCATCCATCGGAGTGCGACGCAGACAAGTTGCAGCGCATCGCCGTGGCGCCCGCCGCTGAACTTCAAGGCGTGGATCTTGCGGTGACGACCTACTCGATGCTGCACCGGCAAGCCTGGCTGCGCGACATGGGTTGGCACCTGGTGATCCTGGACGAGGCCCAGGCGATCAAGAACGCCGGGACGCGGCAGAGCAAGGCGGTCAAACAGCTCTGCGCACACGCGCGTATCGCGCTCACCGGCACGCCGGTGGAAAACCGCCTCGGCGACCTGTGGTCGCTGTTCGATTTCCTCAACCCGGGATTGCTGGGATCGGCCAGCGTGTTCAAGTCCTTCGTGAAGCAGTTGGAGCAGCGCGAGCAGGTTTCCTACGCGCCGCTGCGGCAGCTGGTCAGCCCGTACATCCTGCGGCGCATGAAGACCGACCGCCGCGTGATCGCCGATCTCCCGGAGAAGACCGAAACCCAATGTTTCTGCGCGCTGTCCAGAACCCAGGCACGGCTTTACCAGCAAACCGTCGACTCCATGCGTGCGGCGCTCGCCTCGGCCGACGGCATCGCGCGGCGCGGGCTGGTGCTGCAGACCCTGATGCGGCTCAAACAAATCTGCAACCATCCGAGCCAACGCAGCGGCAACGGCGACTATGCGGCGGTCGACAGCGGCAAGTTTCTGCGCCTCGCCGAATTGTGTGAGGAACTGGCCGAGCGCCAGGAGCGCGTGCTGGTGTTCACCCAGTTCCGCGAGATCATCGACCCGCTGGTGGATCACCTCGCCAGCGTCTTCCAGCGCCCGGGATTGTGCCTGCATGGCGGCACGGCGGTCGGCGCCCGCAAGGCCATCGTCGCGCGTTTCCAGGCCGACGGCGGCCCGCCGTTCCTGGTGCTTTCGCTCAAGGCCGGGGGTACCGGATTGAACCTGACCGCAGCCAGCCAGGTGATCCACTTCGATCGCTGGTGGAATCCGGCGGTGGAGAATCAGGCGACCGATCGCGCGTTCCGCATCGGCCAGCAACGGCCGGTGCTGGTGCACAAGTTCGTCACCGCAGGCACCATCGAGGAGCGCATCGACGCGCTGATTGCGGACAAGCGCAAGCTGGCCGACGATATTCTCGGCGCGGAGGGTGAAGTGAATCTGACCGAGCTTGCCGACGAGCAATTGCTGGAGCTGGTGCGACTGGATGTAAAGCGGGCACTCATGTAAGGAACATCGATGTCATACGGTTACGGATCCTGGAAACCTTACGTGCCGGTCGCCGCCCGGCGCGCGAAGGCGGCGCAGCAGGTGAAGAAATTGATCAAGGCGGGCCAGACGATCCAGCCGGTAAGCCTGACGGGTCGCTCGATCGCAACCAGCTTCTGGGGCAAGGGTTGGTGTACGCATCTGGAGGCGTTTTCCGATTTCGCGAACCGTCTGCCGCGCGGGCGCAGCTATGTTCGCAACGGATCGGTCTGTCACCTGGCGATCCAGGCCGGGCGCATCGATGCGCTGGTGATGGGCTCTTCGCTGTATCGGGTAACGGCCGATATCCGGTCCTTGTCGCCAGCCGCCTGGGAAGCGATCAAAAAGAAGTGTTCCGGCGAAATAGGCTCGCTGCTGGAACTGCTGCAAGGCCGACTTTCCGATCAGGTGATGAGGGTGGTGACCGACCGCAAGGCCGGCTTGTTTCCGCAGCCCGGTCAAATGACGTTCGCCTGCAGTTGCCCGGACTGGGCCGGCATGTGCAAGCACGTTGCCGCGGTGCTTTATGGCGTGGGCAGCCGCCTGGACGAGCAGCCGCAGTTGCTGTTCCTGCTGCGCGACGTCGATGCCGCCGAGCTGATCGGCACCCGTCTCGACTTGCCGACCGCCGGAGACGTTTCCGAGGGCCGACTGGCCGACGATACCCTGGGGGCGATTTTCGGGATTGACCTTGACGCCGGCGACACCATGGCGGCTGTACCCGGTGCCAGCCGAAAGTCGCGATCCGCACGCGCCGCGCCGCCGCAGAAATCCCCTCCGCGCAGCCGCGTTGCGGCTTCCTCCCGACCTCGAAAAAACAACGCCGACCCGGCGCGCGACTTCAAGGCCACCGCGAAGTCCATCACCGCATTGCGCAAGAGGCATGGATGGTCTGTTTCGGAATTTGCGCGGCGGCTGACGGTGTCGCCCGCCAGTGTGCAGCGCTGGGAAGCAACCCGCGGCAAGCTCAAGCTCCACAGCCGTTGCCTCGCGGCGCTGGCAGCGTTGCATCGTGAGGTGCGTGGCGCGGAAAAGTGACGATGGCAGATGCCGAGGACGCCGGATGGTTGACTCGCTGGCGCCGGGCGCTCACGCCGACTCCACCGCGCTCCGGGTCCGGCCGTGGCCAGCCGTCAGCAGCCCCGCTCACCGGCAAGGGGACTCCCGGGTCGCCGCGAGGAGAAGGACCGGATCAGGCGGAGCCTGTACCATGGTTGACGAACGCTCCCGACCAGCATGGGCCACCGTGATTCAGAGTCGATATTTGTGGATGCTGCACGCCGCGCTGATGACGCTCGGCTGCGCAGTCGGCGCGACCCCGGCCGGAGCGATGCCGCGCGACGCCGCTCCGACGATGCCAACTGCCGACCAGCGCGTGCCCGAACACACGCACTACACCGACTGGCCCGCCATCAGCAGCCGCGTGGCCGTCGATCCGGCGCTGGAAGCCCGCGTCCAGCAGATCGTGGCCAGCATGACATTGGCCCAGAAGATCGGGCAGATGACCCAGGCGGAGATCAAGTCGATCACGCCGGCGCAGGTCACTAAGTACTACATCGGCTCGGTGCTCAATGGTGGCGGTTCCTGGCCCAACCGGAACAAGCACGCCGGCATCGACGATTGGCTGGCGCTGGCGGACCGTTACTACGACGCGTCGATGGCCACCGACGCCGCGGTCAGGATACCGATCATCTGGGGTACCGATGCGGTGCATGGCGACAACAACGTGTTCGGCGCCACGCTGTTTCCGCACAATATCGGGCTGGGTGCGGCGCACGATCCGGCCCTGATCCAGGCCATCGGCGCGGCCACTGCCAGGGCGGTGCGCGCCACCGGCGTGGACTGGGCATTTGCGCCCACGCTCGCCGTGGCCCAGAACGTGCGCTGGGGGCGTACCTACGAGAGTTTCTCCAGCGAAGGCCCCCTGGTGCGCGAGTACGCGCGCGCCTATGTGACCGGCCTGCAGGGCGACTTTGGCGACCACCACGTGATGGCCACCGCCAAGCATTTCATCGGCGACGGCGCGACCCGCAACGGCACCGACCAGGGCGAGGCCAGGGTCAGTCGCACGGACATGATCAATGTGCACGGCGCCGGCTACTTCGGCGCCATCGAGGCGGGCGTACAGAGCGTGATGGCGTCGTACAACAGCTGGAATGACCTCGCCGACGGCATCAACTACGGGAAAATGTCTGGCGCGGGTGCGCTCCTGACCGGCGTGCTGAAAGAGAAGATGGGGTTTGACGGCTTCGTGGTTTCCGACTGGAACGCCATCGGGCAGTTGCCGGGCTGCAGCAACGCCAGCTGTCCGCAGGCGATCAATGCCGGCATCGACATGGTGATGGTGCCCGACGACTGGGAGGCCTTCATTGCCAACACCATCGCCCAGGTCGAGGACGGCCGGATCCCGATGGCGCGTATCGACGATGCGGTCAGCCGGATCATCCGCGCCAAGTTGCGCATGGGCCTGTTCGGCAAGCGGCCCTCGCAACGGGCGGGCGCGGGCGATCCGGCCGCCCTGCAGAGTCGGGAACTGGCGCGGCGCGCGGTGCGGGAGTCGCTGGTGCTGCTGAAGAACAACGGCAATGTGTTGCCCTTGAAGGCGGGCGCAAAGATCCTGGTGGTCGGCAAGAGTGCCGACAGCCTCCCGAACCAGACCGGCGGCTGGTCGCTGACCTGGCAGGGCACGGACAACAGCAATGCCGACTTCCCCAACGGCGAGACGATCCTGGACGGTATCCGTGCCGCCGGCGGCGCGGCGCAGGTCAGCTACAGCCAGACCGCCGGGGACATCGACCTCGAACCCTTCGACGTCATCGTGGCGGTGATCGGCGAGACGCCGTATGCCGAGACGAAGGGCGACATCGCGCCCTCGGCCACGTTGCGCCACAGCGACCGCCACCCCGAGGACCTCACGCTGCTGGAAACCGTGGCCAGGGCGCACAAGCCGGTCGTGACGGTGTTCGTGTCCGGGCGTCCACTCTATGTCAACGCCCTGCTCAACCTCTCCAATGCGTTTGTGGCTGCCTGGCTGCCGGGCACGGAAGGGGCCGGCGTGGCCGACGTGCTGTTCGCAGGAAAGTCCGGCACGGGCCGCTACAACTTCAGCGGATCATTGGCCCGGCCATGGCCGGGCGTACCCTGCCCCGCCGCCGAGGGTGGCCAGGCCACGCCGGCGCACTGGCCGTTCGAGCCGGGCTACGGCTTGCGGTACCCGAGCAAGCGCGATATCCCCGCGTTGCCGGTCGATCCGACCGTCAGGTCCTGCACAGGCATGGCCGCCCGGTGATCGCAAGCTTGTCGTCAGTGCGCCGCGATGTAGACCCTTCGGCCCATACGCACCATGGGTGAGCACGAACGCGCAGTTCACTGGATCGCCATCGCATCCGTCTCCCTGGTCAGCGTGCTCGCGCTGGCGGCGCTGCAGCTGTCCCACCGCCCGCCACCTCTGCCGGAACTCACCATCACGCCGGTGTTCCAACCGTCGGGACCCGCGGCACAACTGTGGCTGAGTACCCAGGATCGCCGCCTGCGACTTGCGCGCCAACCCGACATCCGGATTTCCGCCACGGGGCCGTCGCCGGCCGACGTGGTCATCGACATCCACAAGACCTATCAATCCATCGTCGGTTTCGGGGCAGCACTGACGGATGCATCGGCATGGCTGATCCGGAACCAGCTGAACGAAGCGCAACGCCGCGCCTTGCTGCACGACTTGTTCGGCCCGCCGCCCGGTCTCGCCTTCCACATGACACGCCTGACCATCGGCGCCTCGGATTTCTCGCTGCAGCCTTACACCCTGGACGATCTTCCGGTAGGCGAGACCGATCCGGAACTGGAGCATTTCAACGTCGCCGCCAACCTGCCCAACGTGATCCCGACCGTGCGCGAGCTGCTGGCCGTCAACCCGGACCTGAAGATCATCGCCTCGCCGTGGAGCGCACCGGCGTGGATGAAAACCAGCGCGAACCTGATCGGCGGGACGCTGCTCGAGGAATACGAAAGCACCTATGCGCAGTACCTGGTCAAGTACGTCGACACCTACCGCAGCCACGGCATCCCGATTTTTGCGTTGACCGTGCAGAACGAGCCCGGCTTCGTGCCGATCACCTACCCGGGCATGGAGCTCTCCGCCGCGCAGCGCGCACGGATCATCGGCCAGTATCTCGGCCCCGCCCTGGCGGGGCGCAAGCCGGCGACGCGCCTACTCGACTGGGACCACAACTGGGATGAACCCCAGCAGCCCATGAGGGTGCTGTCCGACATCGACGCGGCGCGCTACATCGACGGCGTCGCCTGGCATTGCTACCGGGGCGCACCCAGTACGCAAACCGAGCTCCATGTGGCGTACCCGCACAAGGACACCTACATCACCGAGTGTTCCGGCGGCGACTGGGAGTCCAGCAAGAACGGCGAGCTGCTGTGGTTCGCGCGAAACCTGTTGCTGGGCGGGCTGCGCAACTGGGCACGCGGCGTGGTCTACTGGAACGTGGCACTCGACGAACGGCACGGGCCGCACTTCGGCGGCTGCGACAACTGCAAGGGCATCGTCACGATCGACTCGCGCAGCGGCGAAATCAGTCGCAACGACGAGTACTACGCGTTCGCCCACTTCAGCCGCTTCGTCCTGCCCGGCGCGGTCCGCGTGTGGTCCACGGACACCGGCCGCGACATCAAGAACGTGGCGTTCCAGAACGCTTCCGGCGGCTCGCTCGTGCTGGTCTTGATCAACGCGGGAATGGAAGTCCACGAAGTCTCGGTGAAGCAGGGCGACAGCCACTTCCAGTACACCATGCCGGCGCAAAGCGTGGCGACCTTCGTATGGAGCCCGGGCCAGACAGGCGGGCAGGCCAGCACGGCGGCCGCACCGCCATTGGAGACCGGAGCCGCCAACAACGGTCCGGTCAAGCCTGCAAGCGCGCGCAGCGCCATCCCATAACGGACTCTCGCTCCACCGAAACGGATGCTTGCCGCTGCGTCGCACCGGGAGGAACCTCCGGGGCGAACCGGCCCCGCGCGTTGCCAGGGGCCGGAGGATGCACGCAACGTTCCCGACCCGCCTGGATGCGGCATCGGCTTGCAGAAGTGACCGCAAACGCGGACCCGTCCTGTCTCCAGCCGTGTCGCCGGCTCGAAATATCGCCTGCGCAGGGACCGGGGCGGCATCACGGTGCCGTCGATTTGGTCCTTCCGCCGCGCGATTGCACCATGCGGTGCTTGCGCAACAGCGCACGCAGCTGGTGATAGCTGAGCCCGAGCAAAGGCGCAGCCTCGGTCTGGTTGTAGCGGGCCTCGACGAGCGCACGTTCGATCAGATCGATTTCGAGGCGGGCGGTTTCGGCCTTGAGATCGCACGGCAGGTCGATCGATTTCCCGGGCGCTGCCTCCGTGGCACTTTCGGGCGCAACCTGGGTGGGCGGCCGGAACGCGGAAACAAACGGATCGAAAACAATGACGTCGACCGGCGCGCCTCTGGCCGCACGATGGACCGAACGCCCGACCACATTTTTCAATTCACGCACATTGCCCGGCCACGCGTACTGCACCAGCGCCGTACGTGCCCGCTCGGTGAAGCCGGCGAAAAACTCCCGCCCCAGCTCGCGGCTGATGTTGACGGCAAAGTGCTCGGCCAGGGTCAGGATGTCGCCGGTGCGCGCGCGCAGCGGCGGCACGGTCAACACGTCGAAAGCCAGTCGATCAAGCAGGTCGGCACGGAACTGTCCGGCCCGAACGGCGGCCGGCAGGTCCCTGTTGGTGGCGCCGACGATGCGCACATCCACCTTCAAGGTCTCGCTGCCGCCGACTCGCTCGAATTGGCCGTACTCGACCGCGCGGAGGATCTTCTCCTGCACGCGCATCGAGACGGTAGCCAGCTCGTCGAGAAACAACGTGCCGCCATCGGCCTGCTCGAAACGGCCAAGGTGGCGACGGGAGGCGCCGGTGAAGGCACCGGCCTCGTGGCCGAACAACTCGGTCTCCAGCAAGGCTTCGGTCAGGGTCGCGCAGTTGAGCTTGACCAGCGGACCTTGCCAGCGCGGGGACAGGTAATGCAATCGTGCGGCAATCAGTTCCTTGCCGGTGCCGCGCTCGCCGATGACCAGCACCGGCTTGTCAACCGCGGCGGCACGCGAAGCCTCTTCCAGCAGGCTCAGGAACGCCGGCGACTCGCCGAGCATGGCCGTGGTCCCGGTATCGAATGACGACGGATCTGGCATGAGACATCACATCGGGGGCATACACGCAGGCATCCGGATTCGGCCTACCTTGCAGGATGTTCGTTTATACCTGCTTTTGGTCAAATTGACCATTTATAAGTCAATTCAACGCCCAAGCCGTACCACCAACCACTATCGCAAAGAATTAAATGCTTGGCAATCAGTGACTTGTACGTTTCCGCAAACTTGGCACGCCAACTGCTATATGAACCATGCAGCCCCTTCACTTTCACGAGGTAAGCAACCATGGGCGTCTTCTCGAGAATGAGCGACATCGTCAACTCCAACATCAACGCGATGCTGGACAAGGCCGAGAATCCGGAAAAGATGGTGCGACTGATCATCCAGGAAATGGAAGACACGCTGGTGGAGGTCCGCTCCGCCGCGGCACGGGCGATCGCCGATCGCAAGGAACTGGAACGGCGCATGACCCACGCCAGCCGCGAGGCCGCCGAGTGGCAGCGTCGCGCGGAGCTGGCCGTTACCAAGGGCCGTGATGATCTGGCCAAGGCGGCCCTGGCCGAGAAAAGGCGGATAGATGGCGCACAAGGCTCGCTCCAGGAGCAGCACAGGGAAATCGAGCTGGGGCTGGCCAAACTCAACGACGACATCGCCGCACTGCAAGCCAAGCTGGCCGATGCCAAGCATCGCCAGAAGTTGCTGGAGACCCGCCATGACACCGCGGCCTACCGCCTGAAGGCGCGCAGCCGCATCCACGACGAGCGCATCAACGACGCGCTGGGCCGTTTCGACCACTACGAGCGCAAGCTGGAGAACATGGAAGGGAAAGTGGAAGCCTACGACCTGGGCAAGCAGCGCGACCTCGACCGCGAGTTCGCGGATCTGGAAACGGATGAGCACGTCGAGGCCGAGCTGGCCGCACTGAAAGCACGCATGAGTTCGGAAAAAGTCACCGACAAGGAGTAACAAGCCATGGGCGATTTCACGAGCGTCTTGGTCATTTTCTGCATCTTCGTCGCTCCGCTGTGGCTGATCATGCACTACTCGACCCGGCGTCGGCAGGCACAGAACCTCACGCGCGAAGACGAAAAGATGCTTTCGGATTTGTGGCAGATGGCCAACAAGATGGAAAGCCGCGTGAAATCGCTGGAAACCATCCTCGATACGCGCGCGCCCGGCTGGAGGGACAAGGCATGAATCATCCACGTGACGAAGACCGCCCGCGCCGCTTCTACCGCGACCCGGAACGCGGCGTGATCCTGGGTGTATGCGCCGGCGTGGCAGGAGTTTTCGACTGGCCGGTGTGGCTGACACGCATGGGCGCGCTTGCCCTGAGCTGGCTCTTCCCACTGCCCACCGTGTTGGTCTATGTGGTTGCCGCCCTGATCATGCCGGAGCGACCGCTGCGCTATTGCGGCGACGGCGAGGAACGCACCTTCTGGCAATCACGCCGCCCCTGGAGATGACGCATGAGACACGACGACAACTGGCGCGCACAGCGCTTTTACCGCGACCCCCGCAACGGCAAGATCATGGGGGTGTGCGCGGGCCTGGCCGACTATTTCGGCTGGAACGTCACCTTCACCCGCATCCTCGCAATCATCGCGTTGCTCTGGTTCAACGGGCTGACCCTGATCGCCTATTTCGTGCTTGGTTTCATGCTGCCGGTCAAGCCGGACCGGCTGTACGATTGGGACACCGATGAGGAATACTGGCGCAGCGTCAGGCGTTCGGCGGGCGAGACCTTCCGCGACGTACGCCATCGCTTTCGCGAGCTGGACATGAAGTTGCGGCGCATGGAAGGTTACGTCACCTCGAGTCGATACGATCTCGACCGCCAATTTCGCGATCTGGAAGACTAGGAATCAACCATGGCACACGGTGAGTTGTTCATTCTGGGTATCGTCACCGTCGTCATGGCGGCCGGCGTCATCAAACACTACCTGCGTTTGAAGGAAGCCCGGCCACGCGACAACCCGCAGTACCACACCCGCATCAGTGCCCTGGAGCACCGCGTGCAGACCCTCGAGCGCATCGTGACCGACAGCGGCTACGACCTCAAACGGGAATTCGACAAGCTGTAGACCTTTCGCCGGTCCTTCCGGTTGTCCCCGGGGGATGGCAGACGACGCACGGACTCCACCCTGCCCACGCCGACACTCCGAAGCTGATCAGGATCAAACGTCGACAAACATCTCCCTTCTCCCCTCGGGAGAAGGCGGCGCAAAGCGCCGGATGAGGGTTCGGGCGGAGCGTGGAGTCGCAACCCTGGATCCTGCGCCCGCAGGCTCCGCCCGCACCCTCTCCCCAACCCCTCTCCCAATGGGAGAGGGGCTTTTGACTTGCCCTTGCTTGAGGAGCGCCGAAACCCGGCCAACATGCCCTTCTCCCCTCGGGAGAAGGTGGCGCAAAGCGCCGGATGAGGGTTCGGGCGGAGCGTGGAGTCGGCAACCCTGGATCTTGCGTCCGCAGGCTCCGCCCGCACCCTCTCCCCAACCCCTCTCCCAATGGGAGAGGGGCTTTTGACTTGACCTTGCCCGAGAAGCGCCGAAACCCGGCCAACATACCCTTCTCCCTCCGGGAGAAGGTGGCGCGAAGCGCCGGATGAGGGTGCGGGCGGAGCAGGGAGTCGCAACCCTGGATCCTGCGCCCGTACGCTCCGCCCGCACCCTCATCCGGCCCTTCGCTGGGCAACGGTACCGGCCGACCCTGGGAAAGTTGCAAGTCATACATCAGGTCGTAGCCGGAGCCTTCTTTCTCCATCAGCCGTAGATCATGGAACACCGTCGCCTACCACGGGACGGCAATGATCACCAACGCGCAGGTAATAGCGTCCGGCACTGGTTGATGCAACGCCACTGGACCTGGCCACGCTCAGCTCGATGAACTCCCTGCCATTGGCAGCAAGCACGACCTGCAGCGCCACTTGCACATTGACGGTCAGCTCGCCAATCCGCTTGCGCAAGCTATCCAGCAGCGCCGTGTCTATGC
>JACDJB010001575.1_pt1 | contig 18198 bp, 16 predicted proteins | sample 7454121 | NCBI WGS metagenome assembly JACDJB01 (sample SAMN14253290, study PRJNA609438) | sludge metagenome | isolation source: sludge after 25d culture with pyrite | collected 2018-12-20 | reverse complement strand
CGTTGCGTTCCCCGCACACGCGGGGATGAACCGTGCGCCACCGTCGACCGAGACCCCCGCGACGGGCGTTCCCCGCGCACGCGGGGAGGTACCGTGCGACGTGATCCCCACACAGAACGTGGACGGGCGTTCCCCGCCCACGCGTGGTTGCGCGGGTCGCGCTGATACGGTGGCCGCGCCGTTCTCTGCGTTCCCCGCACACGCGGGGATGAACCGATCGCAGCACGTCCTTTCCGTATCGCCCAATCGCGTTCCCCGCACACGCGGGGATGAACCGACCAGTGCCGCCTGGTAGACAAAATGCGGCCCGCGTTCCCCGCACACGCGGGGATGAACCGCGTCAACGTCACGCGGTACAAGTGGCTGGCGTGCGTTCCCCGCACACGCGGGGATGAACCGCGAACACGCTCAGGCAACTGGCTGATGTAGCGGCGTTCCCCGCACACGCGGGGATGAACCGCGAACAGCGTCATGTACGGCAACAGCATTATCGCGTTCCCCGCACACGCGGGGATGAACCGGGCGTGGCGTACTCAGTGCGGACCAAGCGCTCGCGTTCCCCGCACACGCGGGGATGAACCGGAGGCGCTGGAGGCTACGGTAGCGTCGGAGGCGCGTTCCCCGCACACGCGGGGATGAACCGTTGTCCCAATCGTGTACGGCCCATTCCTCTGCGCGTTCCCCGCACACGCGGGGATGAACCGTTCGTTGTTTGCCTCGCCAGCTACAACGATGGGCGTTCCCCGCACACGCGGGGATGAACCGGCGCATAGTCACGGCGCGCGCGCATGATTGAGGCGTTCCCCGCACACGCGGGCTGAGCCTAACCCGTTTTAACGGACACCAAGCTTCCCCCGATTATGCTTCGGGGGTGGAGGTGTCCAGATGGCAGAAGAGAAGGGAAGGCGGCGGCATTTCAGCCCCGAGTTCAAGATGGAGGCAATCCGCCGGGCGGGGGAGCGGCAGGCGGACGGAGTTCCTCTGACGCAGATCGCACGCGAGATGGGGGTCACGGACCATCTGCTGCGCTCGTGGAGGCGCCAGGCCGAGGCACGCAACGGAGCACCCGCGGCCGATGTATTCCCGGGCCAGGGTCGGCTCCCGAGTGAAGAGGACGAGGTGCGGCGCCTGAAGCGTGAGCTCGCGCGGGCGCAGCAGGAGATCGCGTTCCTAAAATCAGCGGCGGCGTACTTCGCGAGGGAGTCACGAGCCGGGGGCCCTGCCATGCAGGGCATCCGGCCATGAGTGACAAGTACGCCGCGATCCAGGTGCACCGGGGGCAGTACCCGGTGCGGTTGATGTGCGAGCTGCTCGAGGTGAGCCCGAGTGGATTCTATGATGCTGTGGCGCGCCAGGCGGCACCGCCGTCGGCTCACGCGATCGCCGACGAGCGCCTGCGCGTCTATGTGCGGGCGGCGCACCGGAAGAGCCGCGGGCGCTACGGTGCCCCTCGCGTGGAGCGTGCGCTCCGGGGACAGGGGATCGCCGTGGCCAGGAAGCGCGTCGCGCGACTGATGAGTGAGGATGGGCTCGTGGGCCGCCGTCGTCGTAAGTTCGTCCGGACCACGGACTCCAACCACGCGGATCCCATCGCTCCCAACCTCCTGGGCCGCCGCTTTTCCACCGCCGATCACCCGGTGCCGGACCGTGCCTGGGTCGGTGACATGACCTACGTTCCGACGCGCGAGGGGTGGCTCTATCTCGCAGCGCTCCTCGACCTCTCGTCGCGGCGCGTGGTGGGCTGGGCGACGGGATCCACGTTGGCAACGGAGCTTCCAGTTGCCGCGCTCGAAGCGGCGCTCCGGATGCGGCGTCCGGAGGCCGGGCTCATTCACCACACGGACCGTGGATCGCAAGACGCGAGTGAGGACTACCGGGCGGTGCTCGCGAGGCATGGTATCCGGCAGAGCATGAGCCGGAAGGGTGATTGCTGGGATAACGCGGTGAGCGAGAGCTTCTTCTCGACCATGGAGCATGAGCTCCTGGCCGACGCTGACTTCCATACGCGGCGCGAGGCGCACACGGTCATCGCGGAGTACATCGAGTCGTGGCACAATGTCGAGCGGCTGCATTCGACTCTCGGCTATGTGAGCCCCATGCAGTACGAAGAGCAGCCCCGCCAGCAGGTGCTGGGGCGAGCAGCGTAAACCACGGGTCCGTTATTCCGGGTCAAACTCAGCCGCATACACTGATGTTCGTGCATTCCGGTGAGACGGTGAGGCGCGTGCTGGATCCCGCGCACATCGATTACGGGGAATCGCAAGGTTACTACGCGAAGGTGCCTCATGTCGCGAGCGTCGTGCGCTCGAACTGGATCGAACATCTGAACGGGGAACTGTCGACGAACATGGCTATCGACCGGATGGTCGCCGGCGTGCTGAAGCAGGCGGGGTGACAACACTCCTCGTCCCACGCATTCCGTGCTGCTGAGTGCCCCACGCAGATCGATGTGGGCATCGATATTGCCCCTCCATGGGTACTCTGGCCGTTCATCCGTATGGCCAGCACTCGAGAAGGAGCTATCCATGATCAAACTCAGCGATGCCAGAACAATCATCGCCGCTGCCGAGCAGCACGCGCAGAAGATCGGACAACCCATGAACATCGCCGTCGTCGACGCGGGCGGTAACCTCGTGTCGCATGTACGCATGGACGATGCGTGGCTCGGCAGTATCGACATCTCCATCAACAAGGCCTTCACCGCGCGCGCCTTCGACCTTGCGACGAAGGACCTGGCGGGTGAATCGCAGCCGGGCAAGCAGTTCTACGGCATCCACGAATCCAACGGCGGACGGATCATGATCTTCGCCGGCGGTATCCCACTCCGGCAGGGCGGGAAGGTAGTGGGTGCGATCGGAGTCAGTGGCGGTTCGGGAGAGCAGGACCAGAGCGTGGCAGAGGCTGGGGCCGCGGCTTTCCACAAGTGAACCTGAGGCAATCATCATGAGGTAAACTGGAGGTACCAGCATGGCGAGCAATCGTGGTGTCGTCTACACGGGTCCGGGGAACGTCGAGGTGCAGAACATCGATTTCCCCGTACTCGCACTGGGCGACCGCAAGTGCGAACATGGCGTGATCATCAAGCTGATCGCGACCAACATCTGTGGAAGTGACCAGCACATGGTGCGTGGGCGCACCACCGCACCGACCGGAATGGTGCTGGGACACGAGATGACCGGCGAGGTGATCGAGTGCGGGCGGGACGTGGAGTTCGTGAAGAAGGGCGACCTCATCTCCGTCCCCTTCAACGTCTCCTGCGGCCGCTGCCGCAACTGCAAGGAGCGACATACCGGCCTCTGCCTGAACGTCAACCCGCATCGCCCCGGCGGCGCCTACGGCTATGTCGACATGGGCGGCTGGATAGGCGGGCAGGCCGAGTACGCCATGGTGCCGTACGCGGACTGGAATGCACTCCGCTTTCCCGACCGCGACCAGGCGATGGACAGGATGCTCGACCTCACCTGCCTGAGCGACATCCTGCCAACCGGCTACCATGGCTGTCGTTCGGCGGGCGTGACGACGGGATCGACGGTGCTCATCTCCGGCGCCGGCCCGGTCGGTCTTGCCGCAGCAGCAGCGTCCTTCCTGCTCGGCGCCGCGGTCGTCATCGTCGCCGACCTGAATGCGGAGCGCCTCGCGCATGCCCGCACTTTCGGTTGCGAGACCATCGACCTGACCGAGGGCGGCACGATCACCGACCGGATCGAGGCGATACTCGGCGTGCCGGAAGTGGACTGCGGAGTGGACTGCGTGGGCTACGAGGCTCGGGGGCATGGAGGCGAGGATGAGCCCGCCGTGGTGCTCAACCAGTTGATGGAAGCCACGCGGGCGGCGGGCTCGATCGGCATCCCCGGGCTCTACGTGACCGAGGATCCGGGCGCCCCCGACAAGGCCTCGAAGAAGGGGATGCTCAGCATGGGATTCGGGACCGGCTGGGCCAAGTCGATCTCCCTGCACACGGGTCAGACGCCGGTCATGAAGTACAACCGGGAACTGATGTCGGCGATCCTGGCGGACCGTATCCAGATCGCGAAGGCGGTCAACGTCCAGGTCATCTCGCTGGATGAAGCGCCGGAATCGTACAGGGCGTTCGACAAGGGAGTGGCCAAGAAGTTCCTGATCGATCCGCACAACGCCCTCAAGACGCGGTCATAGTCGCGTGCACCCGACCTGGACGGGATAGCGCGCCCGTCCAGCGTCAGAGATGCACGGGCAGGTGATCGGGCACGTACGCGCGCGGCGCGACAGCCAGGCCGGTCGGTCGCGCGGTACTCACGTCTGACCACCGTTGTCACCATTGACCTGACTGTCGTGGCCGCGTCGATCGCTGATCCAGCGGTCGATCCCTTCCCAGGCGACGAGCAGCAACTCTTCCAGGTCGGCTGGATCCTCCGGCACGTCATGCGCGCGGATGACGTGCCAGTTGACGTACAGGGTCTTGTGGTCGGGGATCGCCGTCCAGAGGTCACGGATGCCGGCTATCTGGTCGAGCCCGGTGTGCGCCACGAAGACGGCGTGTGCATCGGGTGACGCGGCGAAGGCCGCCTGTACGCCAGCCGGACGGGGCGGGAGCACGTTGCGCAGTTCCTCGGCGCGCTCCGCCGCTGCCCGGTGACCGGCGGCGTGCAGCCTCTCGATGCTGCTCACCCGTCGGCCCTCGCTGAAGTTGCCGCCCTCGGGGAAGATGACGAACGCATCGGCGCTGGTCATGCCGGTCGCCAGCTCGGCGATCGCCGCCACCGCCCGGTTGCCACCGCCGGGGCCGGTCGAGATGAACCGGTTGGGAAGCCGGTTGAGCAGGATGTCGAAGGCCGGGTCGAGTTGCAACAGATCCTTGAGGACGATCCGGGGGCGGCGACCGTACGAGCTCATCACTTCGTGGACGAGCAGGATGGAGTCGGCCGGGCCGGCGTGACGGCTCATAACGATGAGCGGGGCGCCATCGCCATCGCCATCGCCGTCGTTCGCGGCGGGTAGCGGCGGACCTGCGGCATCTATCTCCAGCACGAACAACCTCCGTCCCGCGCCGACCAGCATCGCCAGCGCGATCCGCAACACGCCGTAATGGAGCGTGACGAACCGCGCCGTGCCGATACGCCAGCCGAAACCGCTCGCCACCCAGAGCGCGAACGCCGAGGCGATGATGAAGAACTCGGTTGCCAGGTAGACCGTCGCCAGTCCGAGGCTCCGGACGAGGCGCAACTTGCCGGGCAGCCTGTACGACGGGAGCGTCGCAACGAGGAACCAGACGGGAACGGTGACCACGTACAGGATCCCGACTATCACCGGCAGCGGCCACAACACGATCCGTCGCAGCCAGCGGGGCGGAAGCCTGATCGTCACGCGGCGGTCACCTTCCCATGCCGTCCAGATACGAGACGGTCGCCTCGTACGACCGTTCGATCCGCTCGGCCACAGTAGTCGAGCTGGACATGCGGTACTGCCTGAGGTCGTTGAAGGCCTTCGGTTCGCCGGTTGGCAGGACGTGCACCGTCACGCCGGGTGGGACGTTCGCCAGCACCTCCATGAAACGATGCCGGCGCGAGATCTCGAAGGCGACCATCGCCACCTCCCACGGGCGGGACGGCACGGTGAGCGGCGCCTCGACCCGTCCTACCTGCAGGACGTGGATCGTCGTCGCGCCCAGCACGATCGCGCGGTCGAGCGGGATCGATGCGACCAGGCCACCGTCCAGGTAATGCTGGCCGTCGATCTCCACGGGTGGCAACAGCCCCGGCACCGCCGACGACGCCAGCACTGCGTCGACGAGCGGCCCACGCTCGAAGTAGTGAATGCTCGCCGCCTCGATGCTCGCGGCCACACACTGGAACGGAACGGTGAGCTCCTCGATCAGTTCGACCGTGAAGGCGTCGGTGAGAAGCCTGCGCAGCGAGAGGTTGTCCTGCACATGCGTTCCCGACTGGGCAAAGGTCCAGATCCGTTCGAAGATGGACGTGTCGAACACGCCCTTCTGGCCGATCGACACCCAGAGGTCGGCCAGCCGTTGGATGGTAGCCAGCGACGGGTCACCGGCGATCATCGCGCCGTTGACAGCACCGATCGAAGTCCCGATTATCAGCTCCGGTATGACACCCCGCTCGATGAGTGCCCGCAACATCCCGACCTGGTGCGCCCCGAGCTGGCCACCTCCACCCAGCACGAATGCCGTCGTCATGCCCGCTTCCCGGGCGCTGCATCCGGCCAGCCGCAGGTCACGCAACCGTCAGACGCCAGGGGCTGTTCCATTACCATCTGCTCGCTGCTGGGAATCCGGACATCGCGGACCCGGAGGATAGCTGATGAAGAGTGGCGCCGGGCAACCCGGGACGATCGACGAGTACATCGCCGGCTTCCCGCCCGATGTCCAGAAGATCCTCACCGAGATGCGGACCAGGATCCGGGAAGTCGTGCCCGAGGCGGAGGAAGCGATGAAGTACCAGCTTCCGACGTTCGTCCTGAACGGCAATCTGGTGCACTTCGGGGCGTTCAGGAATCATATCGGGTTCTACCCGACGCCATCGGCCATCAGGGCGTTCACGGACGAGCTTTCCCGGTACGAGACCGCGAAAGGTTCGATCCGCTTTCCCCTGAGCGAACCAATGCCGTGGGGCCTGATCGAGAAGATCGTCAGCTTCAGGGTGAAGGAGACGCAAAGCCGGGACGGACACCAGGGCCACTCGTCGGCGAGCGGTGGAGCCTCGTAGCCGGGAACGGCTGAGATCGCATAGAGGCTGTCGTGCCACCGACCGATGATTTTCCACGCCTCGCGCCGTCCAGGTAGTACCCGTCCAGTCCGCGCTGCCCGGTACACGAGGCTTCGTCCGGGCAGCAGGCGCAATACTCAATCCGGGGACAGGTGAACAGATGACCAGGGCAGCAACTCCTGCAGGGAAGGAACGAGATGACCTGCTCAGGACTCTGAGCGCCCGCTTTGAAGCGAACATGAACCGCCATCCCGGCGTCGATTGGGCGAGCGTGCAGGAGAGACTCGAGTCCAACGGTGCGGCGCTCTGGTCGCTGAGTCAGATGGAACAGTCCGGTGGCGAACCGGACGTCACGGGAGTCGACACGTCGACGGGCGAGATCATCCTTGTCGATTGCTCGGCGCAGAGCCCCAGGGGACGTCGCAGCCTCTGTTACGACCGCGAGGCGCTGGACGCACGGAAGTCCAACAAGCCGGCGAGCAGCGCCGTCGAGATGGCGACGGCCATGGGAGTGCAACTCCTCTCGGAGGCCGAGTACCGGCGGCTTCAGGAGTTGGGTGAGTTCGACACCACCACCTCGAGCTGGGTGCAGACACCGGCCCCGATCCGGAAGCTGGGCGGCGCGCTCTTCTGCGATCGCCGCTACGACACGGTCTTCACCTACCACAACGGCGCCGAGTCCTATTACGCCGCTCGTGGCTTTCGCTGTTCGCTCAGGATCTAGCGGCACCCGCCGCGATTCACGCCCATGCTCACCACCCATGACACTGGAGACGTGCGATGGCCAATCCAGCGAAGAACACCATCTGCCTCTGGTACGATAGCGGCGCCGAGGACGCGGCGCGGTTCTATGCCAGCGTCTTCCCCGATTCATCCGTCGGCGCGGTGCATCTTGCTCCCGGAGACAATCCATCGGGGAAGGAAGGGGATGTGTTGACCGTGGAGTTCACGGTTATGGGCATCCCCTGCCTCGGCCTCAACGGCGGGCCGATGTTCAGGCAGAGCGAGGCGTTCTCGTTCCAGGTGGCGACGGAAGACCAGGCCGAGACGGATCGCTACTGGAACGCGATCGTGAGCAATGGCGGCGAGGAGAGCCAGTGCGGCTGGTGCAGGGACCGATGGGGTGTGTCGTGGCAGATAACGCCGGTGGCAATGATGAAGGCGTTCACGGACCCTGATCGCGCTGCCGCCAGGCGCGCGTTCGACGCGATGATGACGATGAAGAAGATCGACATCGCGGCGATCGAGGCGGCGCGGCGGGGGTGAGGTCGCCGTCCGGGCTCGGGCGCCGCGGCTTCCGTTCATGTCATGGGGATGCCTTGCTCCAGCCGCGCCAGCCCGGCCCGCGCACCACGCGGCCCGGCGTCGCACCGGTATGTTCACCGTCGCGCAACACCTGCGTCCCGTTCACGAACACGTGCACCATACCCGTGGAGTACTGGTGCGGAATCTCGAAGGTGGCGTGGTCCTGCACCCTGGCGGGATCGAACACCACCACGTCGGCGTGGTAGCCGGGCCGCAACTGCCCGCGACGACGCAGCTTCAGGTTCTCCGCTGGCAGCGCCGAGAGCCGGCGCACCGCCTCCTCGAGCGGTATCAGCTTCTCGTCGCGCACGTAGCGGCCGAGCAGGCGGGCGAAGTTGCCGTAGGCGCGCGGATGCGTGCTGCTCTCCAGGAACACACCCTCGGTGGCTGGCGCTCCGGCGTCGGAGCCGAAGCTCACCCATGGGATCTGCACCTGCCGGCGCACGTTCTCCTCGCTCATCAGGAAGTAGACCGTGCCCACCCGGCTGCCGTCGGCTATCACCAGGTCCATCGCCGTCTCCTCGGGCGACGTGCCGCGCAGCTTCGCCACCTCGGCCAGCGTCTTGCCCGTGTAGTGCTTCAGCGAGTCGGCCTTGAAGCCGACCAGCAGCGCGCGCTCGGGCGAGCCGGCGCCGAGTAGCAGGTTCTCCCATTCGTCGGTGGGCGTGCGCATCTCGCGCTGCACGCGGGCACGTATGGCGGGATCGCGCAGTCGCTCGGCCCACTGCTGGTAACCACCCTCCTGCACCCAGGGCGGCATGGCCGCATCCAGCCCGGTGGCGCCGGCGGTATAGGTGTACATGTCAGCGGTTATGCGGGCGCCCGCCGCGCGGGCTGAGTCCACCTTCGCGATCACCTGCGCCAGCTTGGGCCAGTTGGCCTCACCGGCTGCCTTCAGGTGATAGATCTCCGCCGGGACGTCGGCCTCGCGCGCGATGGTCAGCAGCTCATCCACGCTTTCAAGGAGCCGATTGCCTTCGCTCCGCATGTGCGAGATGTACATGCCGCCCAGCGGTCCGGCCGCCTGCATGAGGGCCACCAGTTCCGGCGTCCGGGCATAGAACGCCGGGGCGTAGATGAGAGAGGAGCCAACGCCCAGCGCCCCTTCCTCCATCCCCTCGCGCACGAGCTGCTGCATGCGCGCGAGTTCTTCCTCCGTGGGCGCGCGGTCGGCGTAGCCCAGCTCATGGACGCGCACGGTGGTCGCGCCGACGAACGACGCGACATTCACGCTGACGCCCGAGTTCTCCAGCGTCTCCAGGTATTCGCCGAGTGAGGTCCAGGTGACGGGGAACCTGATGTCGCCCTGCATCTCGGTCATCTCGCGCTTCATGTCGTCGTTGAGCGGCCCCATGGAGTCGCCCTCGCCGAACACCTCGAGAGTCACGCCCTGCCGGATGTCACTCTGTGCGCGGCCGTCTTGCAGCAGGGTCTCGGTGGCCCAGCTCAGCATGTTGATGAAGCCAGGTGCCACGGCGAGCCCGGTGGCGTCCACCTCACTGCGCGCGGAGGCGGTGGCAGGGAGCACGCCCACCGCGACGATGGAATCGCCGCGGATGGCGACGTCGCCCACAGTCGGCGCTCCGCCGCTACCGTCGTAGATGGTGCCGCCGCGGATGATCAGGTCGTAGTCCGTGGCGTCCGCACCCGGCGAGCACGCCGTCAGGATGGCGGCGGCTATGAGCGGGGCAGCCCGGGCAACGAGGCGCGGGACATTACCCGCCGTCACCTGGTGCTGGTGTTGGGCTCGTTCAACCGCGCGAGACCTGGCAGTGGTAGACACTTGTTCTCACCATGGGTGATACCGCTCGCGAACGACGCGCCCGGCGCCGGGTCGAGCGGCAGGTTGGAACTGATGATACCATATGGTCGCTGCCCGTCCAGATGGGACAGCGGTAGGGCGACCGACTCCCACGACACTGCCGTTGCGCGGTCGGCGTGCATGGTGAGTTGGCCGGTTCAGACTCCCGGGCTCGTCAGGATAGACCGGTGGCGGTCCGGGCAGGCAGTCATTGTGTCGGACAGTCGCGGTGTTGCAGTATTGGATCGCTGACAACCTCAGCCATCACTGAACATCGACAGGGAGACTCCCGTGGAGAGCGCGCCAACTCCAGAGGCCACCGTACAGATAATTGTCGCCCTCGTCGACCTCATCAAGGCCATCCTGTGGCCGGCGATAGCTGTCTGGTTGCTCTATCGCAATCGCGATGCACTCAATGAACTGCTCAGGAACCTGAGCGAGTTCTCCCTCGAGGCTGGCAGCTTCAAGGCGTCCGTTCGCAAGAAGGTGGAAGCTGCAGCGATGATCGGCGCCGCGGAGGCGACCAGGGCCGTCGGGCAGGAGGGAGGAGATGCGGCAGCGAGACCGACGGCGAGTGTCGAGTCGATCGCCGCCGCGGTCGATGCGGGCGTCCCGCGGCGAAAGGGCGACCAGCTCCGGGGCAGAACCATCCTGTGGGTGGATGACCGGCCCTCGAACAATGCCTATGAGCGTCGAGCGTTCGAGTCACTGGGCATCCGGGTCGTGGACAGCAAGGATACGGAAGATGCCATCAATCAGTTGGAACGCTACCCGTTCGACCTCGTGATCACCGACATGGGGCGTCGCGGCGACCCGGACGCCGGCCTTACCCTCCTGGCTGAGATGAGAAGACGCGGGTTAGGTGCGCCAGTCGTAGTGTACGCCGGTGCGGTGGCCGTCAAGAAGCGCCGGGAGATGCTCGGCGCTGGAGCACATGGCAGCACGGACAGTCCACAGGAGCTGTTCCAGTTGGTGACGTCAGCGCTTTCCACGCGAACCAGTTGAGATTTCCCATGCGCCAGAACGCATCCCGATTCCTGATGGCTTGCGGAGTCGTCCTCGCCATCAGCGCTCCGGCCACCGGCCTCGCGCAACAGCAGGCCAGCGCGGAACGCCCGGCGGCAGCTCGCAATCCGATGCAGGAGGGCCTGCCACTGGAGGCAGCGCGCACGCTCAGCTTCACCACGAAGGTCGGCCAGTGGATGTCGGTGGATGTCTCGCCCGATGGCCAGACGCTCGTGTTCGACCTCCTGGGCGACCTCTACACCATGCCCATCAGCGGCGGCAAGGCCACGGCGCTCACGCGCGGAATGGCCTTCGATGGCCAGCCGCGCTTCTCACCGGATGGGAAGAAGGTCGTCTTCGTGAGCGACCGGGACGGCGGGTGGAACCTGTGGACGATGTCGCTCGACAGGACGGACACGTCGCAGGTGACGCGCGGCAAGACGAACAACTATTACTCGCCCGAATGGACGCCTGACGGCGACTACATCGTGGCGTCGCGCGGTTCCAAGCTCTGGCTCTATCACGCCGATGGCGGCAGCGGCCAGCAGCTCGTGCGCCCGGAAGTGGATGCGTCGGCGACAGCATCGCGCGCCCCTGTCAGCGACAACAGCCGCCAGTTGGGCGCGGCTCTGAGTAGCGATGGTCGCTGGGTCTGGTACTCACAGCGCCAGGGCAACTCGGGCTACAACACATCCATGAACGACTGGCGACTGCTCGCCTATGATCGGGAGAGTGGCCGCAGCGTGGTGCGTGCAGACCGGTGGGGATCGGCGTTCCGGCCGACGCTCTCGCCGGACGGGAAGTGGCTGGTTTACGGGACGCGGCATGTGGACAGCACGCGCCTTCGCATACGCGACCTGGAGTCGGGGGCCGAGCGTTGGCTGGTGATGAATGCGCAGCGCGACGACGCCGAGTCGTCGGCCGCGCTGGACCTCTATCCGGGGATGTCGTTCACGCCCGACTCCAGGTATCTGGTGGCGACCTGGGACGGGCGGCTGTGGAAGATGCCGGTGACCGGCGGTGAGGCGGAGGAGATCCCCTTCGAGGTGGACGTGGTCCAGGCGCTAGGCCCGGTAGTCGCCTTCGACTATCCGATATCCGACTCGTCGACCTTCATCATCAAGCAGATCCGCGATGCCGTGCCGTCGCCCGACGGTCGTCGACTCGCCTTTGTCGCCCTCGATCGGCTGTACGTGATGGAGTTGCCGGTCAACGCGTCGGGCGACACATCCGGAGCCGTCCCCAGCCCGCGTCGGCTCACCGACATGGAGGTGGGTGAGTTCGAGCCGACGTGGAGCCCCGATGGGCAGTGGATAGCCTACACCACCTGGTCGGATTCGGGCGGCGGACACGTATACAGGGTGTCGGCCGCGGCCGGTCGAGGCGGGCAGCAGGCGCGCCCCGAGCGTCTCACCCCGGCTGCCGCCTACTACGCCGAGCCGGCATGGTCGCCAACCGGCGACCGCATAGTGGTCATGCGGAGTTCGGCGCGTTCGTTCGACGAGACGCTCGAGCGCGGACTGGGCGCTGCCGACGACATAGTCTGGCTGCCGGCCCGAGGCGGTGCACCCACGCTGATAGCGCCGTCGGGCGGACTGGCCAACCCTCACTTCACCAGCGACAGCAGCAGGGTCTTCCTGTATGGTGGCGGGAGACTGGTATCGATGCGGTGGGACGGGTCCGATCTCAAGGCACACTTGCGGGTGATGGGAGCGGGCGCGGGCGGCGATGGCGCGGGCAGCCGCGGCAATCCGGCGAGTCTTGTCCTCATGTCACCCGACGGAGAGAAGGCTCTCGCGCAGGTGAGCAGCGATCTCTACCTGGTGACAGTGCCAGTGGTGGGCGGAGCCGAACCAGTCATCACCGTGGGTGGAGCCGCTGACGCGGCGGCGTTCCCGGTGCGGCGACTGACGGACATAGGCGGTCAGTTTCCCGCCTGGGCGCGTGATTCCAGGTCGGTGCACTGGTCGATCGGCAACGCGCACGCGATCTACGACCTGGAGCGCGGGCGCGCCTTCGACGACTCGCTGAGAGAGGCTCGGCGCGCGAGAGCCGCGGCTGGGGCGGCGGGCCGTACGGGCGCAGCCAGTCCCGTCGTCACGGCGCCGGACAGCCTGCAGCCGGATGTCGCCGGCCAGAAGGCGGACACGTCGTTCATGCCGCTGGAGTTCCGGGTGAGGGTGACCGCGGAGCGCGACATACCGCGCGGTGTCGCAGTACTGCGCGGAGCACGAGCGATCACGATGAAGGGCGACGAGATCATCGAGAACGCGGACATACTCGTTCGTGACAATCGCATCGTATCGGTCGGCGCGCGCGGCCAGGTGCAGGTGCCCGACGACGCGCGGGTGATCAATCTCACGGGCAAGACTGTCGTACCCGGATTCGTGGATACGCACGCGCACCTGAGGCCCTCGTACGAATTGCACCGCGGGCAGGTGTGGTCATACGTCGTGAACCTGGCCTACGGCGTGACCACGTCGCGCGATCCGCAGGCCTTCACCACCGACGTGCTCTCCTACGAGGATCAGGTGACGGCGGGTGATATCCTGGGCCCGCGGATCTACTCCACCGGACCCGGCGTATTCGGCGCCAACAGCGCGCAGGGGCAGAACATCCGGAGCCTGGAGCAGGCGCGAAAGGTTCTCAGGCGTTACAGCGATTACTACGACACCAAGACCATCAAGCAGTACGGCGTGGGCAATCGCGAACAGCGTCAGTGGTTGGTACAGGCGTCGCGCGAGCTGCGCCTGATGCCGACGTTGGAGGGTGGGCTGGACTACAAGAAGAACATCACCGAGATCATCGATTCATACTCGGGGCTCGAGCACACGCTGCCGACGTTCCCGACCCAGTCGGATGTGCTGCGCCTGCTCACCTTCTCGACGACCGTCTACACGCCAACCATTCTCGTGGCGTATGGTGGCCCGTGGGCCGAGAACTATTACTACGCCACCGAGGACGTGTACGGGGACCGGAAGTTCAGGCACTTCACGCCGTGGGCGGAGGTGGAGCGCAAGGTGCTGCGGCGCGGTGGCGGCGGTCAGGCCGGATGGTTCCATCCCAACCAGCATGTGATCACGAAGATCGGCGAACAGGTGCGGGACCTGGTGGCCATGGGTGGCAGGGTGGGCGTGGGTTCGCACGGCCAGTTGCAGGGCCTCGGCTACCACTGGGAGCTCTGGTCCATCGCAGCCGGTGGTCTACCCGCGCACGACGCATTGCGCTCGGCCACGCTCACCGGCGCCGAGGCGCTGGGGCTGGCTGGTGACCTGGGCTCGATAGAGCCGGGGAAGCTGGCGGACATGGTGATACTGGATGGCAATCCGTTGGAGAATATCCGGAACTCGAATTCGATTCGGTTCGTGATGAAGAACGGCCGGATGTACGACGGCGACACGCTGGACGAGGTATGGCCGCGGCAGAAGAAGGCGCCGCGGTTCTACTGGACGGTGGAGGACGGGAAGTAGCGATCAGGCTGCAGAGCCGCCGACTGAACCGCTTCCGGACGGGTTCCAGTAGCGAGCCGCGGCACTATTGTTGGGTCCATGGTCGGCACTGGCGGGAACTGTCTCCCGTCCCCATCGGCTGAGGATCCCTCCTGTACCACACCCTGCGTGACCTGCGCGCCGCCGCGGCGCTCGCACCCGTGCGCCCCGCCTATGCGGCGGGTGTGCGCGGGGCGCTCGCGGTAGTCGCCCCGCTCATTGTCCTGCCGTTGCTCGGGCTGCAGGGCGGACTCTGGATGAGCATCGCCGCCCTGCACGGCGTACTCTCCGATCGTGGGGGCGCGTACCGCACGCGGGCGATCACGCTGGCCTCGGTGGCCAGCGCGAGCGCTCTGGTGTCGATCGTTGCCACGCTCGGGCAGGGCTGGGGCGGGCTCGCCCTCGTCGCGCCGATCGCCTTCGTGGTCGCCGCCGGATCAGGGCTGACCCGCGCCTGGGGCCCCTCCGGCGCCACCGCGGGAATGCCGGTGCTGATCACCTTCCTGGTCGCGCTGGCGGTCCCGTTCACCGGATCGCCGACCGGTGAGGCCGTCGAGCGGGCCGCCTTCATCCTGGCCGGCGGCGGGTGGGCGATGTTGCTCACCCTCAGCCTATGGCCGCTCAGCCCCTACCGACCCGTCAGGCAGGTGGTGGCGCTCTGCTACCGGGAGTTGGCGGAGTACATAGCCGAGATCAGGCGACAGATCGCAGCCGGCCGGTCGCTCGGCGCCTACGGGCTGGCAGGACATGCCGCTGCGGTGCGCCGGGCGGTGGAGCGGGCACGCGAGGTTCTGGCCGGCACCCGTCGCGGCCGTCCCAATGAGACGAAGCGCGGGGCGCGGCTGCTGGAACTGTACGAGATCGCCGACCGCTGCTTCGTGCATGCCGTGGCGATCGCCGACGCCGTCGAGACCGTGGCGCCGTCGGACCGAGGCGCGGCGGCGGAGGAAGCGCTCACCGCGCTGCTGGCCCAGGTGGCGGCCACGATGCGCGCGCTGGCCGACGCCGTGGAGACGGAGCAGGCCGCGAAGCCGATTCCCGTGGCCTGGAACGGGGATGCGCTGCGCTCGACCCTCCAGGCCCACGCCACCGGGTTGGGCGGCGTGCACTTCGCGCACATGGGCGTGCTGGTGGACCGGATGGCGAAGCTCGCCGACACGGCGGCCGCCATCGCGGCCGGGCTGGAGACGGAATGGCAGGTCACGCGAGGAGTGGTGGAGCCGGGCGGCGAGCGCGGAGATGGGGCGCCGGCGGTACTGGTCACACTGCGCGCGGCCCTCGCTCCCGGCTCGCTGGTAAGGCGCTACTCGTTCCAACTGGGGCTGGTGACGATGATCGCGGTGGTGATCACCGCACTGTTCAAACTGCCCTACGGCCACTGGATGACGATCACCGCCGTGATAGTCCTCCAACCGTACACGGGGGCCACCACCAACCGGGCGATCCAGCGCATCCTGGGCGCGGTCCTGGGCGGCGCGCTGGCGGCGGGCCTGAGCGCCGTCTTCCACGACCCGATGGCGATCGTGGCGCTGGTGGCCATCTTCGTGGCTCTCTGCGTCGCCCTCCTCCCGCTCAGCTACGCCGCCTTCTCGGCCTTCATCACACCGGCATTCGTCCTCCTGGTGGAGGTGGAGGAAGGCAGTGGGGGACTGGCCTGGTTGCGGGTGTTGAACACGCTACTCGGCGGCGCACTGGCGTTGGCCGCGGCACGTTTGATCTGGCCACAGCCGGAGTGGAGCCGCTTCCCATTCCACCTGGCGACTGTACTCCGCGCGAGCCGGGAGTACCTGGAAGTCGTGACACACGCGCTGACACCCGCAGGCGAGGCCACGGGTCCCCAGTTGATGCGCGAGGCTCGGCGCAAGATCGGCCTGGCGGCGATAAATGCGGAGGAGTCATTCCAGCGGCTGCTGGGGGAGTACAGAGGGCCGGCTGCCGACCTGGAGCCGGCGATGGCGCTGCTGGGTTACATCCGTCGATTCGGGAATTCCGTGGCGGCGCTGGCTCTGGCGCGGCATTCGGAGGAGCCGGGGCAGGATCTGGAGATGGGGGTGGTGGCTGGGATGGTGGGAGGGGTGTTGGAGGAGCTGGCGGATGCGTTGGTGGAGGGTCGGGCGCCTGCGGATTTGCCGGAGCGGCCGGAGTTGAGCGATGCGGGGGTGGCGCCGTTGTTGAGGGCGCGGCAGGAGCGGTTGGTGGAGCAGGTGGAGGGGCTGCACCATGCGGTGGCGCGGTGGGGTGGGGTGGGGGTGAGGGCGGGTGAGGGCTGAATGGCGATCTGGCTTACCCGGCGCTGATTGCGGACGGTGCCCGGTGCCGTGCTCCAGACAGCCTGAGACCGCGACCTGAACCTGTTCAGCATGTCAATGCAACGCCGTTGACATGCCTGACGGCTCTCCTCCGCATGCGCGGAACGGTGGACCGCTCTCAATCTCTGCGGTCGTCACCGGCGAGATCGACGTGAGCAACCTCGTACGCGCCGAGCCGGTCTTCGCGTGAAGCGAGTACTGGCGGCCCACCGTGCATCGATGCACATTTCGTATGACACTACCCGTATCGATCGAGGCATGCCATGGAAGTCGTCACCGTATCACCCAAGTACCAGGTCGTCATCCCGCGTTCCGTTCGCGAGCGGCTGGGTATCGCCCCCGGGCAGAAGGTGCAGGCCCTCGTCCACGACGGCCGGATCGAGCTCATCCCACTCCGACCGGCGCGCGAGCTGCGCGGCTTCCTCCGCGGCATCGATACCACCATCGAACGCGATGCGGACCGGGAGTAGCGGACGTCCGGACTGCTCGCGGGGCGGGTCATGACGCGACGTGGCACTCCCCGGCGTGAGCGACCTAACGTGGTCGACTCTTCGGCCTGGCTCGCCTACTTCGCCGATGAGCCAACCGCGAGCGACTTTGCCGCTGCCATCGAGGAGGTGGGGCGACTCGTGGTGCCCTCGGTGTGCGTGCTCGAGGTGTTCAGGGTGGTGGCGCGGCAGCGTGGGATCGGCGACGCTCTTCGGGCGGTGGCGGTGATGCAGCAAGGTGCGGTGGTGGAGCTCGACGGCACGCTCGCCATCGCCGCGGCGCGCGCGGGACTCGACCATCACCTGCCTCTTGCCGACAGCATCGTGTACGCGACCGCGGAAGCCGTCGACGGCGTCATCTGGACCCAGGACGACGACTTCGATGGGCTACGGGGCGTGCGCTACTTCCCCAAGCGCCGGGGGTAGTGGCGTGTAGGTGAAGTGCGTCTAGCAGTGATCCGATGCTCGGGGTTGGAGCAGGAGCATTGGAATGGCTGACAGCTTTTGTCGTGAAAGCGGATGTATTGCATCAGCATCCGCCGGAGGTCCGTCGTCGATGTAAGTCGTAGATGGGGCTTCAAGAGGTTCACTCCTTCCTCCCTCACCGTGGCGAGAGACGTAGCGTAACGTCCCGCGGATGACACCCGCCTTAGGTGCGCACACCCTCACGCCTGGGAGAGTTTGAGGTAGCGACAGCTGGGGATTTTGGGTAAACGCTGGTGGTCAACTATCACGAGACATCAGCAAGGCCGGATCCGTAGCGCCCTGGACAATTTGCGAGAAGATTTGGAACACGCTGTTTCATCAGCGCAAGCCGTGGCCTGAAATTCAAGCTCCGTATCATCAGCGTTTGTCAGTCATATACGCCTCACTCCATGCGTCGGGTTGATCAAGGCAGTCCACGATCACCGCTTCTGGAACTCCGCGGCTCCGTAGAGCGTCAGCGAGCGCATTCATCCCGGATCCTGCAATCGATGTGTGATATAGGGACGCAAAACACCGTCTGAGGCCTTACGTTATTGGGACTTCCTGACAGAAGTATCCCTCGACGCGGAGGCACCCAGACGGTGCGTAATCATCGTATTGAATCTCGCCCCT
>JACDJB010001573.1_pt1 | contig 18198 bp, 20 predicted proteins | sample 7454121 | NCBI WGS metagenome assembly JACDJB01 (sample SAMN14253290, study PRJNA609438) | sludge metagenome | isolation source: sludge after 25d culture with pyrite | collected 2018-12-20 | reverse complement strand
GTGCTCCTGGGTGGCGTCGGTGATGTCGGGCATGCCCGCCAGCCGACCCTCCTCGAGCAGGAACAGCATGAGGTCGTGCCAGTAGTGCTCCTGGGAGTCCCACAGGTGGTACAGCGCTCCCTTGGTGACACCTGCTCGATCGGCGACGTCCGCGATGCGGATGTGGGCGAAGGCGAGTCCGGGACCTGGTCGACCGGAGGTGCCCTCGGTCAGCATGTCGACACCGACATCGAGGTAGTCGACGCGCCGCTCTTCCCTGGTCGTTCGAGCCATCGCCCGCTCGGCTCCTCACCTCGTCGTGATCCTGACCTTCCTCCCGTCGTCACCCTAGGTGCTGGTCGGGTCGCCGCCCGAAGCGGGTGGAGGGTGCTGACCCGCGGGGGGTGACGGTCACGGCACTAGCGTGCCGCCGATGGCCGCAACCCTCTCGGTCCCGGACTACGTCAGCGGGGTCCTCGCCGGGGACCGGACGGTGCTCGCTCGGGCGATCACGTTGATCGAGAGCCAGAACGCGGAGCACCGGGCGTGTGCTCAGCAGGTGGTCCAGGAGCTCCTGGCGTCGACCGGCGGCGCTCACCGGGTGGGCATCACCGGCGTGCCCGGCGTGGGCAAGAGCACCTTCATCGACCTGCTCGGCATCGACCTCACCGCCGCGGGGCACCAGGTGGCGGTCCTGGCGGTGGACCCGACGAGCTCACGCAGCGGCGGATCGATCCTGGGCGACAAGACACGGATGGAGCGCCTGTCGGTCGACCCCCGCGCGTTCGTGCGACCGTCTCCCGCGGGGCGGTCGCTCGGCGGCGTCACACGGGCCACCCGGGAGACGATCCTGTTGTGCGAGGCGGCGGGCTTCGACGTGGTGCTGGTGGAGACCGTCGGGGTCGGCCAGTCCGAGACGGTCGTCTCCGACATGGTCGACTTCTTCCTCGTCCTGATGCTCGCCGGAGCCGGCGACGAGCTCCAGGGGATCAAGAAGGGCGTGCTCGAGCTGGCTGACATGGTGGCGGTGAACAAGGCCGACGGCGACAACGTGACGCGGGCCGAGCTGGCAGCGGCGGATTACCGCTCGGCGTTGCACCTCATGTCGCCGTCATCGCCGAGTTGGTCACCGCCGGTCATCACCTGCTCGGGCCTGACGGGGGACGGCCTGGCGGAGCTGTGGCGCCAGGTGGAGCTCCATCGGGAGAAGCTGACCGCGACTGGGGAGCTGGCGGCACGTCGTCGTACCCAGCAGGTCAAGTGGATGTGGTCGATGCTCGACGATCGGCTCCGCGACGACCTCCGCAGCGATCGGTCGATCGTGGCCGAGCTCGCTCGCGTGGAACGCGACGTCCATGAGGGTCGGATACCTGCGACGGTCGCGGTCGACGAGATCTGGCAGCGGTACCTGTCGACCCGCGGCACGGGCTGAACGTCACGACCGGTTCGGTCGGGGGCAGATGTACCTGGTTGCTTGCGGTCAGGTGGCGGAGCGCGGTTCCCTCGGTGGGTGACGGTCAGGCGGCTGGGGGCCGGCGCCGTCGTCGCGGCCCTCGTGCTGGTCGCGGTCGGCGCGCTGGCGTGGTGGCAGGCGGAGGGACGCGCCCGTGCCGGTCAGCCGGTGGCGAGCGTGGCCGGAGCGACGCTCGATCGGGTGGTCACCGATCCGGAGCTGGAGACGACGCTGCGTCGGTCGGTCCACCTGGTGCGGGCGAACGGCTGCGGCGTCGAGCGTCAGGCGAGCCTGAGCGTGATCCACGGCCCACGAGGAGAGTACGGACTCACCAACCAGCACGTCGTTGCCGGCACGTCCGACGTGGTCGTCGCCGGTTCGCAGATCTCGGTCGGCGTCACCGGACGCGTGGCGGCTCGTGACGCCAGCCGACTCGACGTCGACGACCTCATCGAAGAGGGCTCGGTGCCACTCGTCGAGGGCGCCCGACCGGCGGTCGGTGACCGCGTCGTGGTGGCCGGCTACCCCGGTGGCAGGTTCGAGGCGATGAGCGGGACCGTCGATTCGATCGAGCTCCGACAGGGCTACGGCGGGACCTCTGACGTGCTGGTCATCGGCGTGCAGGCAGTGCCCGGGATCTCGGGCGGGATCGTCGTCGACGCCGAAGGTCGTGCCGTCGGGCTGGTCGCGGCCCGCGACCCGTCGACAGGCGAGGTGGTGGCCTATCCGCTCGACGAGTTGGACGGCGACATCACCGACGACGCCACGCCCTGTTCCTGAACGACCCTGCTCCTGACCGACGGTGCCCCGGTCGGAGCTCAGCTCCGGCGCGGGTGCGACTCGAACCAGTCGAGAGCGAGTGCGGTGGCGTCGACCGTGTCGGTCGTCGCTCCGATCGTGATCGGCGAGCCTGGCCAGGTGTGGCCGCCGCCCTGCACGGTGTAGAGCTCGACGCCGACGCCTGGGTCGCAGCCCTCGAACCGCCAGTGCAGAACGTCGGCACCGATCTGCGCTTCGACCGGATCGGGTTCGCAGCCCGCCGAACCGGCCCAGCGGACGATGTTGTCCCTCGCCCCGGGGAGCGCGGCGTTGGGCCCTGAGACCGTGATCCCGGGATCGGCTCCCTCGCCGTAGGGAACCGTCCGGTCCGCCGTGCCGTGGAAGGCGACGACCGGCATCGGACCGCACGCCGGCGGATGCACCTCGACGGTGACGAGGGCGATCGACGCGAACCGATCCGGGTGTGCACACGCGGTCACCGCCGCCTTCCACGCGCCGAGCGACATCCCGGCGATGTGCACCCGGTTCTCGTCGACGCAGTACGCACCGGCGATGCGCTCGACGAGCGTGGTCAGGAGCTCGTCGTCGGAACCCGCGGCGGTGAGCTGCCACTCGCCGTCGACGGCGTCGGGCGTGGCGGTGATCATCCCGCGGTCGCCGGCCTTCGCTGCCATCTGCGAGTACACGGTCTGCTCGATGGCGTTCGATCCGCTGCCGTGGAGGTTGAGGACCAGCGGAGCCGGAGTCGCCGGGTCGTAGGTCGGAGGGATCCCCAGGCGGTACGACCGCTCGGTCCCGTCGGTGAGGCGGATGTGCTGCTCGGCATCGTTGGGGAACTCGGCCACGGCCGCGACCGCGGGCGGCGTCCCACATCCCGAGCTCGGCTCCGGGGCGATATGTTCGTCGGTCGCCACGGTCGTCGTCGTGCTGGCGGTGGTCGTGCTGGCGGTGGTCGTGCTGCTCGCGCCTCGGTCGCGGTCGCGATCGCCACGCCCACCGCACGCGGTGGCCAGCGTCGTCGCGACGAGGAGTGCGACCACGAGGCGGCCCCAAGTGATGTGCGGACACCAGGTGGTCCTGGATCGGTCATCGAGCATCGCGGCGGTCCTGGCCATCAGCTCCATCGGCCCACTGTGGTCGATCTGATGTCGGAGTGCACCGACCGCGCAGATCTCCGACCGTCGACCACCTCCTCGGTGTCGTCGGTGCCGAGCGCGATGCGATCCCCGAGTCCGATGGACGCCGTTCGTAGCATCCGGGCATGCCCGATGACACTGATGGTGTGACTGCGCCGCTCAACCCGCTGCACGCTCCGACGCGCTTCGGTCGCGAGTCGGTCGAGTTCGCCCGAACTGCCTCGTTCTTCGACGCGACGTTCTCGATCGCGGCGACGTTGCTCGTCGTCACCCTCTCCTCGGAGACCGTGGATTGGAGCGACTGGTCGAAGTTCCTCGAGGCGGAGTGGCCGTCGCTGCTGTCGTTCGCGATCTCGTTCGTCGTGATCTGCGCCTACTGGTGGGCGAATCACCGGCTCGTGGCGACGCTCGAGACGATGAGCGCCCGGTTCGTCTGCGCCGGACTGGTGCTGCTCGGCTTCGTGGTGTTGCTGCCGTTCACCACCGGCGGGCTCGGCGATGTGGACGATCGCTCGAGCGGCGAGGTCGCGGCGGTCGGCTACGCGCTCAACGTCGCGCTGGTCTCGCTCGCCTCCATGCTGCTCGTGGTCGTGGCCGCTCGGGAGAAGCTCTATCGCCGCGCTCCGACGGCCGCTCAGCTGCGCGGGAAGCTGATCGGGCTGATCGACACCCCCATCGTCTTCCTCCTGTCGATCCCGGTCACGCTGCTGTTCGGCCCGGTGTGGGGTCGCTACTCGTGGTTGCTGGTCGCGGTGACAGGGGGCATCGCCGGTCGGATCGGCCACCGTGTCGCCGGCGATGTTCGGTCGAACACCCGGAACGAACCAGCGGCAGGCGGACTCGCGTGAGTCCTTGCGTCGGGGAGGCTTTCTCGGCGCTCGCCGATACGTTCGATCCCATGGACCCCGTCGATGTCATCTCGGACGAACGTGATCAGGCACTCCGCTCCCTTCGCCGCAAGCGGGGCTTCAGGGCGCAGGTGGTGTCCTACGTCGTGATCAACGTGTTCCTGTGGCTTCTGTGGTTCGCCACGGGAGGTGCTGCGGAACAGGGCTACTGGCCGGCGTGGGTCTCCGCCGCGTGGGGTGTCGGGCTGGTCTTCAGCGCATGGCACACCTACGGAGAGCAGCCGATCAGCGAGTCCGACATCGACGCCGAGCTGAGTCGGATGAGTCGTACCTGAAGGCACCGGTGGACCGAGTCGTCGGTCGACACCGGCAGAGAGTACGAGTCGGACCTCTCCCGTCTGCGTGACGCGGCTGGCGCATGGACCGACCCTGATGTCGCGCACCTGCAGAGACGACGGAACCTGTGTCGTGTCCCGTGTGCGACCACCTCACGGTTCACACCCACGGCGACGACCTCAGGGGATAGCCCACGAGCGACCGTCGCGTGCCGTTGCCGATCCGACGACGGTGGAGTGCGCGAGGAGGGACTTGAACCCTCACGTCCTTTCGGACACAGGAACCTGAATCCTGCGCGTCTGCCAATTCCGCCACTCGCGCGAGTGAGCGCCGCACTGTAGCGCGGGCGCCCTCGACGCTCCCAAGGAGAAGGGTGGCTCAGACGCCGGCGACGACCTCGTTCACGACCTCGTAGCTCTCGACGTTCGGGCCGCCGCCCTCGCCGTCACCACCGGGACCGTGGCCGTGCGCGGCCTTGAAGGCGTCGGACTGCAACCACCCCAGGAACGACTCCTTGGAGTCGAACGTGATCTGGGCGAGGTACGGGGCATCGGGCGCCGTGGGGCGCAGCAGGGTGGAGCGGATGAGACCGGGGACAGCGCTGAGCGTCCCGTCCATCGATCGCGAGAAGTGCTGTTCGAACGTCTCGGCCCGTTCGGGGCCGACGTCGATGCGGTTGATGACGACGTACATGACCCCGACCGTACCGGCGCTACCGTCGCCGGATGGATTCGCCCCGGACCGTCGCCGTCCTGGTCGGTCGGCCGACGACGCACACGTCGCCGCGGGGTCGTGAGGTTCGTACCGCCATCCGCAAGCACGTCGTGAACGGCCCGGTCACGGTGCGCGCGACCAACATCGACGGTGACGAGCAGGCCGATCTGAGGGTCCACGGTGGGATCGACAAGGCGGTGCTCGCGTACTCCGCAGATCACGCCGCGTCGTGGTCCGAGCTGGATCCGGCCCTCGCCGTCCCGGGGGCTTTCGGCGAGAACCTGCACGTGGCCGGGTTGACCGAGGCCGACGTGTGCCTGGGTGATCGTTGGTCGGTCGGTACCGCGGTGTTCGAGGTGTCCCAGCCCCGCCAGCCGTGCTGGAAGTTGGACGACCGATGGGGTCGCGACGACCTGGTGCAGCGGATCGAGGCGTCAGGGCAGTCCGGCTGGTACCTGCGCGTGGTCGCGGAGGGCGTGCTCCGCGCCGGTGACCGGTGGGAGCTCATCGACCAACCCCACCCTGGTTGGAGCGTCGCTCGGGCGCACCGTGTCATGCACCACATGGGCGACGACATCGACGCATCCAGGGAGCTCGACGCGGTCGCTGAGCTGGCCGGGTCGTGGCACCGCAGCCTCCAGAGCCGGGTGCAGCGACTGCTCGACGGGACGCCATCGCCGGAACCGTCTGAACGTCGTGACGGGCCCGGCGCCTGAGGTGGCCCCGGTCGGGGTCCCCGGCGTCGCTATCGTTGGGGCCCGATGGCTACCAAGGGCTTCGAGGGCCGCCTCGAACGCATGGTGGAGGGAACCTTCAGCCGCCTGTTCCGGTCGTCGGTGAAGCCGGTCGAGTTCGGACGGAAGCTGCAGCGGGAGATGGACTCGCGGCGTTCCGTCGCCGTCGACGGCCGAACGATCGTGCCCAACTGGTACCGGTTCTCCGTGTCGCCCGAGGACCACGCCCAGTTCGTCGACATCGAGGGGACGCTTCGGCGCGAGCTCGCCGACGCGGCCCGGGAGCACGCTCGCGACGAGCGGTACTCCTTCGTCGGCCCAGTCGAGATCGAGATCGCCGGGGATCCCGAGGTTCGCACCGGGATGCTCGCGGTCGCGTCACGATGGCTGGAAGGTGAAGGTGGCCTCCCGCCGGGCGCCCTGATCCTGCCGACGGGCGATCGCGTGCCGCTGGGGGAGTACGTCGTGTCGGTCGGACGCCAGACGGACTGCACGATCGTGCTCGCGGACCCCAACGTCAGTCGCGTCCACGCCGAGGTCCGCCCTGCCGGCGACGGGTTCGTGGTCGCGGATCTGGGTTCCACCAACGGGACCAAGGTCAACGGTCTGCGTGTGGCCGAGCACGAGCTGTCCGACGGCGACGAGGTCCGGTTCGGCAACACCGCCGTCCGCTTCGAGGCGTCCTAGGCGTCGCCACCGTGCCCGAACAGCTGCTCACCGTCTTGAAGCTGTGCCTGCTGGCGCTGCTCTACCTCTTCTTCCTCCGCGTGCTTCGAGCCGTGTGGACCGAGGTCAACCCGCCGAAGGCTGCATCGGCTTCCACTCCTGCCCCACCGATCCCCGGCGGGGGTCGAGCGCGCCGCGCTGCGGCTCGTGGCGGGGGCCGTGTCCGCCGCAAGGACGTCGTCCCCACCCGGCTCGTCGTCGTCGAGCCGACGGCACGCCAAGGCGTCGAGTTCGCGCTCGGTCCGGACATGACGGTCGGTCGGGCCGCCGGTTGCGACCTGGTCTTCGACGAGCAGTACGTCTCGCAGGTCCACACCCGGATCTTCAGCCGGGAGAGCTCGGTCTTCGTCGAGGACCTCGGTTCGACCAACGGCACCTGGGTCAACGGCACCCGGGCGGTCGGTCAGATGCCGGCCCGCCTGGGAGACCGCATCCAGATCGGCAACGTGGTGATGGAGGTCCGATGACCGCCTTCACGATCGGTGCGACCTCGCTGATCGGCCAGGTGCGCAGCGCGAACGAGGACTCGTTCCTCACCACCGACGAGATGGCCGCCGTCGCCGACGGCATGGGGGGTCACCGCGCCGGAGAGGTCGCGTCCGCCGACACCGTCGAAGTGCTCCGCATGGCCGCGGGTTCACGGTCGGTGGAGGACCTCGTCGCGGCTGTCCACCGCGCCAACCGACGGATCAACGAACGGGCTGCCGAGTCCGACGAGCTCCGAGGCATGGGCACGACGGTGTGCGTCGTCGGCCTGGTCCGCTACGACGACGAGGAGCAGGTCGCCGTCCTCAACGTCGGCGACTCGCGCGTGTACCTGCTCGCGGGCGGCGTGCTCACGCAGCTCACCGAGGACCACTCGCTGGTGGAGACGCTGCTGCGAGAGGGCCGCATCTCCCCTGAAGAGGCCGAGCACCACCCGCAGCGCAACGTGATCACCAGAGCGCTCGGCGTGGAGGCGCTGGTCGTCGTCGACGCGTGGCTGCTCCGTCCGGCCGACGGCGACCGTCTGCTCCTGTGCAGCGACGGGCTCTTCGGCGAGCTGTCCGAGGAGCAGATCACCGAGGTGCTGGTCACCTCCGATGATCCCGAGGTGGCGGCCCGCCGCCTGGCTGCCGAGGCAGATGCCGCCGGGGGCCGCGACAACATCACCGTCGTCGTCGTCGACGTGTCCGAGACCGGGGTCGCAGCGTCGCCGGTCGACGGTCGCTACCGACGCATCAGCACTCCGGCGGTCGACCTGTCCGACGTCGACGACGACCGCGACCGCACCGACACGGTGCTCGCCGTGGTGATCCCACCGGATCCCGACGACGAGGCAGACCGCTCCGATGATGATGACGACGACGATGACGATGACGTCGAGGTCGACCTCGACGAGATGACCTCGACCGACGGCGGTCCTGCAGCGTCCGCCGACGCGACGGTGACGGCACCCGACCGCGACTCTGCGTCGGACCCCGATCGACCGACCGGCGAAGGATCAGCCGACGATCGAGCAGCCCCAGATCTCGCCGAAGCGGCGCCGGTGCCGGAGCCGACCCGAGACGGGTTCCGGTGGCGCACCGCGATGTTCGTCGTCGCCGTCGTCGCCGTCCTGGCCGTGATGGCGGGAGTGCTCGTCGTGGCGTCACGCTCCGGGTGGGTCGTGGCATCCGACGGCACCACCGTCGTCGTCCTGCGAGGCCCCAAGGACGGCGTCCTGTTCCTGGGGCCGACCGAGGTGGCGCGGTTCGAGGAGGTCCACGTGGACGACCTCACCGACGCCGACCGACGCCAGGTCGAGCGGGGTCGCTCGTTCGGCACCGAGCAGGAGGCGTTCGACTACGTCGAGCGACTCGAGAGCCGCACCACCACCACGACCACGACCACGACGACCACCACGACCGTGACACCGACCGTCGTGGCTCCGGGTGGATCCGCCGACACCGTGCCGTCACCACCGCCTGCCGGGCCGTGACGGCGACCGCGACAGCGCCGTCGTCGGCGATCCAGACCATCGGGAAGCGACGCCGGACCACCGAGCTCGGCCTGCTCGTCCTGGCGGTGCTGATCATCCTCGGCGCCTACGCGCTGGCCAGCCTCGGCCGCAACGCATCGTTGCCAGCGGACCTGTGGCCTTTCCTCGCGGCGCTGCTCGCGCTGCTGGTGGGAGCCCACGTCGCCAACCGCAAGCTCGCGTCCGCCGCCGATTCCCTGCTCCTGCCGATCGCCGCCCTGCTCAACGGGATCGGCTACGTGTTCATCGCACGACTCGATCAGGACCTGGCCGCGCTCCAGGCGTCGTGGACGGCCCTCGGCATCGCTGCCTACGTCCTGACGCTGGTCCTGGTCCGTGACGTGCGCATGCTCCAGAGGTACCGGTACACCGCCGGCCTCGTCGGCGTCGTGCTGCTCATCATGCCGCTGTTGCCCGGCATCGGCAGGAGCATCAACGGTGCCAGGATCTGGGTGGCGATCGGGCCGGTCAGCTTCCAGCCCGGGGAGTTCGCGAAGATCGCCTTCGCCGTGTTCTTCGCCGGGTACCTCGTCGAGCGACGGGAGCTGCTCAGCGTCGCGACGTTCCGCGTGGGCCCGTTCAACACACCGGACCCCAAGCACTTCGCCCCGGTGCTGCTGGCCTGGGGAGCGTCGCTGGTGGTGTTGATCTTCCAGCGCGACCTCGGCTCTGCGCTGCTGTTCTTCCTGCTGTTCGTGATCATGCTGTGGGTGTCGACTGGGCGGGTCAGCTACCTGCTCGTCGGCATGGGACTCTTCCTGCTGGGAGCGTTCATCAGCTGGACGAGCTTCGATCACGTCCAGCGGCGCGTCTCGGTCTGGCTCGACCCGTGGGCCGACCCTCAGGGGGCCGGCTACCAGATCATCCAGGCCGCGTACGCGCTCGCTTGGGGTGGCACCTCCGGGGTGGGACCCGGACTGGGCATCGCTGGGCGCATCCCCTACGACGAGACGGACTTCATCTTCGCCGTCATCGGCGAGGAGCTCGGCCTCCTGGGCGCGACGGCGGTCCTGTGCGCCTTCCTCCTGTTGGCTGGGTCCGGGCTGCGCATCGCCCGGGAGTCGCGCGACCCGTTCGGGTCCCTGCTCGCGGTGGGCCTGACGGTCCTCATCGCGTTCCAGGCGTTCATCATCATGGGGGGCGTGACCCGCCTTCTGCCCCTGACCGGCGTGACGCTCCCGTTCGTGTCCTACGGCGGCAGCTCGCTGCTGGCCAACTACGTGCTGCTCGCGTTGCTCGTGCGCATCTCGGACCAGACCGCCCGACGGGGCCCCGAACGCGTGGTCGCCCGATGACGGGGGTCGGAGGGTGAGCAAGCAGATCCGAGCGCTCGGGATCATCGTCATCGTGTGCTACGTGGCCCTGTTCGTGAAGCTCAACCAAGTCCAGGTGCTGGAGGCGGATGCCTACGGCAACCGCTCCGACAACACCCGCCAGCTGCAGCGCGACTTCAACCAGCCACGAGGCGACATCATCACCGCCGACGGAGCGGTGGCCGCTACCTCGGAGGAGCGCAGGGCCGCGCTGCGCTACCAGCGCGTGTACCCAGACGGAGAGCTGTTCTCGGCCGTCACCGGCTACTACTCGTTCACCCTCGGATCCGACGGCGTCGAGCGGAGCTACAACGAGGAGCTGGCCGGCCGGACCGCTTCGCTCAAGCTGCACCGGCTGTCGGGCTTCTTCTCCGACACCTCGAGCGAGGGCGACGTGGTGCTCACCGTCCGCAAGGACGTGCAGCAGACGGCTCGCGACGCCCTCGGCGATCGGGCGGGCTCGGTGGTGGCGCTCGACCCCCGAAACGGCGACATCCTGGCGATGTGGTCCTCGCCGACGTTCGACCCGAACGTGCTGTCGAGCAACGACGCAGATGCAGCCGCAGGGGCCAAGGCGCTCTACGAGGCGGCTCCGACCAAGCCGCTGCTCCCCAAGTCCTACCGGGAGCGCTACTTCCCCGGGTCGACGTTCAAGGTGGTCACCGCCACCGCAGGGCTCACCTCGGGAGCGGTCACGACGACGTCACCCGAGTACCCGGTGGTGACGTCGTACATCCCGCCGTTGACCACACGTGCGATCAGCAACTTCGGCGGGGCCGCGTGCGGGGGGACGCTCATGGTCGTCCTGGCCCGCTCCTGCAACAGCTCGTTCGCCCAGATGGCGGCGGAGAACACCGGTCCGGACCCGATGATCGCCGCGGCGGAGGCGGCCGGGTTCAACCAGTCGGTGCCGCTCGACCTCCCTCGACCGGCGCGGTCGGTGTACCCGACGGACTTCGGCTCGGTGGTGAGCCGGCCCGAGGGCGCCGCGCCGGTGTACGAGGACACGCCCAAGCTGGCGCAGACCGCGATCGGTCAGAACGACGTCCGGGCCACGCCGCTGCAGATGGCGCTGGTGGCCGCCGGAGCGGGCAACGACGGCCGGATCATGGCACCCCACGTCATGTCGGAGATCCGGGCCCGCAACGGCGACGTGGTCGAGGAGTTCCGCGACTTCCCCTGGCGGGACTCGATGTCGACCGAGGTGGCGACGACGATGCGCGAGGCGATGATCGGCGTCGTCACCGACGGCACGGCCCGCGTGATGCAGACCGACGGGTGGGAGGTGGGCGCCAAGACCGGCACCGCGCAGCTCGGCACGAACCCGCCGAAGTCCCATGGCTGGATGATCGCGTTCGCCGGTCCAGCGGGACAGCCGGCCCACGTGGCGGTCGCAGTGATCGTCGAGGGCCTCGACGGCGTGAGCGAGGCGACAGGGGGCTCGACCGCCGGCCCGATCGCCAAAGCGGTGATGGACAAGGCGCTGGAGGTCCTTGGATGACACATCCAGACGGGGGCGGCACTCTACGCTGGCGCTGCGATGGCTGAGCAGCAGCGCGTCCTCGGCGACCGCTACGAGATCCACCAGCGGCTGGCCCGGGGTGGCATGGCCCAGGTGTACCTGGCCCGCGACCGGAGCCTCGACCGCCCGGTCGCGGTCAAGGAGCTGGTACCCGAGTTCGCCACCGACCCCAGCTTCGTCGAGCGGTTCCGGCGCGAGGCGCAGGCAGCCGCCAACCTCTCGCACCCGAACATCGTCGGCGTCTACGACTGGGGAACCCAGGACGGCACCTACTTCATCGTGATGGAGTACGTCGACGGGCCGTCGCTGTCGCAGGTGATCCGACGCGACGGTCCGCTGCACCCGCGGCGGGCCGCAGAGATCGCAGACGAGGTCGCCGCGGCGTTGGGCTTCGCCCACTCCCGGGGCGTCGTGCACCGCGACGTCAAGCCCGGCAACGTCCTGCTGACCGCCACCGGGCAGTCGAAGGTCACCGACTTCGGCATCGCCAGGGCGCTGTCGTCCCCCGACGACGACCTCACCCAGGCCGGTTCGGTGATGGGTACGGCCACCTACTTCTCTCCGGAGCAGGCGCAGGGCCTCCCGGTCGACCCCCGGTCCGACCTGTACTCGCTCGGCGTCGTCCTCTACGAGATGGTCACCGGCCGTCCACCGTTCAGCGGGGAGACGCCGCTGTCGATCGCGTACAAGCACGTGCAGGACCAGCCGGCACCTCCGTCGACGATCGTCCCCGACCTCCCGCACGGGTTGGAGGCGATCATCATGAAGCTCCTCCAGAAGAAGCCCGACGACCGCTACCCGTCGGCAGAAGCGCTGCGGGCCGACCTGAAGCGGTACCTCAACGGCGACGCCACCTCCGCCGAGCGAGCGGTGGCCGCCGCCGCAGTCGGTGCCGCCGCTGCGGCCACGACGATGCAGCCGGCGGTCACCGACGTGCCGCCCGACGAGGTCGACCCCGAACCCGACGGCGACGAGCCCAAGTCGCGCACAGGCGTGTTCCTGTCGGTCATCGTCGTCCTGCTGGTCATCCTGGCGGGACTGCTGTTCTGGTTCGCGAGCAGCCTCCGCACCGACACCGCTGAGGTCCCGTCGACCATCGGCCTGACCCGGGCCGAGGCAGAGCAGCTGCTCACCGACCAGGGGTTCGAGGTGGCCGTGACCGAGGAGCCGAACGCGTCGGTCGACGCCGGTCGGGTCATCTCCCAGGATCCCGCGGCGCAGACGACCGTCGACAAGGGCTCGACGGTGAAGCTCGTCGTGTCGAGCGGCGTCGAGCAGGTCGAGGTCCCCGACGTCGTCGGCCAGCAGCAGCAGGCCGCGCAGCTGATCCTCGTCGAACGTGGGCTCAAGTTCACCGTCACCGAGGTGGAGAACGACGACGCCGAGTCCGGCGTGGTGCTGAGCCAGGACCCCGCCGCCGGCGAACATCGGGCCCGGGACTCGGTGGTGGCGTTGCAGGTCGCCAAGGCCCCCGGTCAGGAGACCGTGCCCGACGTGGTGGGCAAGACGCTGCAGGCCGCCCAGGCCGAGCTGCAGGCATCGGGGTTCCGGGTCGGCGGCCCCAAGCAGGAAGCCAGCGCGACGGTGCCCGAGGGTCGTGTGATCTCGACCGACCCGGGCGCGGGGACGTCTGCGAAGAAGGGCGCAACGGTGACGATCACCGTCTCGACCGGTGTCGAGCAGGTGAGCGTCCCCAACGTGGTGGGCCAGACCGAGACCAACGCCACGAACACCCTGCGGAGCCGCGGGTTCGAGGTCGAGATGTCCATCAAGGCGCTGACGCCGGGCGACGCCAACATCGGTCGGGTGGTCAGCCAGGATCCGACGTCGGGCAAGTCGGCCGACAAGGGTTCGACGGTCACGCTCGTCGTCGGACAGGCCACAGCCACCTCGACCACCGCAGCCACGACGACCACGTCGCCCTGACATGTCCCCGGCACGGGCGAAGGGAGCGGTGGCCCTGGGCGTGTCGCTCGGCGCCGCCGCGCTGCTCGTCGGGCTCCTGGGGTTCTCGTCGTCGCTGAACCCGATCGATGTGCTCCTCGGTCGTGGAGCGATCGTCACGGTCCCGGACCTGACCGGACGACCGCAGCCAGGCGCCGAGGCGGACGTCACCGACGCCGGACTCGTCCCCGAGGTTCGCACGAGCTACAGCCTCACCGGGGCCCGCGGGACGGTGATCGGTCAGGACCCACCGCCGGGTTCGCGGGTGCGAGAGGGTTCCAAGGTGCAGGTGGTGGTGAGTCGGGGGGTGAACCGCGTCGAGATGCCCGATGCCGTCGGCCGGCCGCTCGACGAGGTGACGGCACCGCTCGAGGAAGCGGGGGTGAAGGTCGAGACGACCCGCAGCGCGAGCGAGACGGTGGCCGAGGGCCTCGTGATCAGCCAGGAGCCCGGACCGGGCGTCCTGGTGACCGGTGACGACGTGGCGCGGTTCGTGGTCTCCGACGGGCCCGCCGATCGGCCGGTGCCCGACGTGGCTCGGTTGGGTCTCGCCGGCGCGTCGTTCCGCCTGGGCAAGGCCGGATTCGCGATCGCCGCGGTCACTCCGCTCGACGACCCGAACGCCGTGCTCGGATCGGTCGTCCGGACCGACCCGCCGGCCGGGGCGGTCACACCGCGCGACGCCGCGGTGACGGTCTTCCAGGCAGCAGGCGCGCCGCCCGTCGCGGTGCCAGAGCTGGTGGGCCAGACGACCGACGCCGCGTCAGCGGCGCTGACGGCCTTGGGTCTGGTGCCGAACGTGATCCTCAACGGTGCCGGCACCGGCCCGGTGACCGCGCAGGACCCGGCGCCGACGACGACCCTGCGGCCCGGCTCGATCGTCACGCTCCAGGTGGTTCCCGGTGGCTGACGTCACGAACTGGCCCACCGCATGGGAGCAGGCCGGCGATCCCGAACCTGCTGGCGATCCCGAACAGGCTGTTCCCGAACAGGCTGTTCTCGAACTGGGTGACGCTGAACACGGCGACGCTGAACACGGTGATGCTGAACACGGTGATGCTGCGTCGGCAGCACCGGAAGGTGCGGCGGAGCAGACCACGCTCGTGGCCGCCGAGCGTCGCGCCGTGCAGCGTCGCCGCGCTCGATCCGAGCGCAAGGGCGATCGTCCGGTGCGCGTCCGCGGGCGCAAACCGGTGATCCCGGTCGGTGACCCGGAGGATCTGGACGACGTCCGTCATCCGAGGGCGACGTTGATCGGTCTGGTCGCGGTCGGCGTGCTGTTCCTCCTGAGCAGCCTGGCGATCGGGACCTCGCTCCGCGACGGCGAGCGCACGACGACGGTCCAGCGCGTCGCCGTGCCGCGAGTGGACGGCAGCACGCTCGATGACGCGTCGCGGGCCATCGGCGACCTCGGACTGCTGGTCGCCGTCGAGTACCAGCCGAACGAGGGCGTCCCCGAAGGGGTCGTGTTCGCTCAGCGTCCGGTCGCAGGGTCCAAGCTCGAGATCGGCACCGAGGTGACGCTGGTGGTCAGCGACGGACCTGCCGGGCTCAAGGTGCCGGAGGTCGAAGGCCTCCAGGGAGGTGAAGCCGCCAAGCAGCTGCAGGCGAACGGGTTCGCGCCGGTCATCGTCCCGACCCACGACGAGGTGGTCCGTCCGGGCGAGGTGCTGCGCACCGAACCCGCCGCAGGGACCAGGGCACCGCCGGGAGCGACGATCGACGTGCTGGTGTCGGCCGGTCCGGCGCCCCACGTCGTTCCCGACATCACCGGTCAAGAGGTCGCACAGGGCTTCCCGGCGCTGGGTCGAGCGGGCGTCGGCCTCGGTGCGGTGTCGACGGTCGCAGCCGACGGCCGACCACCGGGCGTCGTGGTCTCGACCGACCCGCCGGGTGGCACCTCGGTGCCCCGGGACCAACCCGTGGCGGTCGTGGTCACCGAGTCGACACCGGTGACGTCGGTCCCATCGGTCACCGGCCTCTTGCAGGCCACCGCCACCAAGGCGCTCGCGTCGAGCGGGCTCGTGGTCAGCATCCGCACGCAGTCCGTCCCGTTCGACGACAGCCGTGGCGGTCGGGTGATCGCCCAGAGCATCCCGGCCGGCACACCGTACGTGTCGGGGGTGCCCATCCAGCTGACCGTGGCGGTCGCGGCCGCACCGCCCACGACCACGACGGTCCCTCAGGACTCGACGACGACGGTCCCCTGACGACAGCGGCGCAGGAAGTTGTCCACGAGCCGGTGTCCTTCGTGGGTCAACACGGACTCGGGGTGGAACTGGACCCCTTCGACCATCAGCTCCCGGTGGCGCAGGCCCATGATGAGGCCGTCGTCGGTGACGGCGGTGATCTCGAGCTCGTCGGGCAGGGTGGAGCGGTCCACCACGAGCGAGTGGTACCGGGTGGCCTCGAGTGGATTGGTCAGGCCCTCGAACACGCCGACGCCGCGGTGCTCGATCAGCGACGTCTTGCCGTGCACCACCCGCGGTGCCCGCACGACGTCGCCGCCGAACACCTCACCCATGCACTGCATGCCCAGGCACACGCCGAAGACCGGGACGCGCGACCCCCACGACCGGATGATCTCGTTCGACAACCCGGCATCCGCGGGCGTGCCCGGACCCGGGCTGATCAGGATCCCGTCAGGATCGATCCGCTCGACGTCGTCGAGGGTGATGGCGTCGTCGCGGTGCACCTCGGGTCGGGCGCCGAGCTCGCCGAGGTACTGGACGAGGTTGTAGACGAACGAGTCGTAGTTGTCGATGACCAGGATCCGGGGTCCCACGACCGGCAGCGTACGGGTTGTCCGGAACGACGCGACAGCCGTTAGTGTCGGACCCCATGGCGAAACCGGCCAAACGCAGGGTGGAGGGCAGCGGAGCAGGCGACGGGTCCGATACCGCCAGCAGATCGACAGCGGCCAAGTCGACCGCCAGCAAGCGGGTCACCCCCAAGACGGCCGACCGCCCCAGCTCCCGATACACACCGCCCGGTACCGGTGCCCCCAGGGGCCCGAGCCCGCGCTGGGTCCCGATCTTGATGTTCGGCCTGTGGGGGCTCGGCCTGCTCGTGATCGTCCTGAACTACATGGGCGTGCTGCCCGGTTCGGCGGACGGGGGCAACGGCTGGTACCTCGTCGGCGGTCTCGCCGCCATCCTGGGCGGCATCATGGTCGCAACCCAGTACCGGTAGGTGAACGCAGGGTTGCCTTCGTTGCAACCACATGACAAGTCCCAGAGTCGTCCACAGGCTGTGGACGATGCTCAGTCGATGGGAGCCTGCAGCTCTCAGTCGATGGGAGCCTGCAGCTCCATGTCCTCGAGGCAGTGGCGGGGTGGCTCAGGGTCCTCCGTCGGCGCGGCGGTCATCCGCACCTCGGCACCGCAGATCGAGCACCGGTAGACCAGCTTCACCTTGCGGATCGTGCCCTCGTCGGGCGGTGCCGGCGGCGGTGTGGCGAACTGCTGCAGGAAGAACCAGCCGACCCGCAGGATCACCACGCCGAGCAGCACGGCACCGAAGGTGGCAGCGATCGGGGCATCGAGCACCAAGGCGAACCCGATGGCGATCAGCGCGATCACCCCGAGCCAAGCGATCAACCGCACCCATCGCGTCATACGACGCCCACGGTACCGACTAGCCGAGCCGCTCGATGATCGTCGCGTTGGCCATCCCTCCGCCCTCGCACATGGTCTGCAGGCCGTAGCGGCCACCCGTGCGCTCGAGCTCGTTGAGCATGGTCGCCATCAGTTTCGTGCCCGAGCCGCCGAGCGGATGGCCCAGGGCGATCGCGCCGCCGTTGGGGTTCACCTTGCTCATGTCCGGGTGGTGCTCCTTCTCCCACGCCAGCACGACCGAGGCGAAGGCCTCGTTGACCTCGATGTGGTCGAAGTCGTCGATGCCCAGGCCGCTCTTCTCCATCGCCTTGGCGGTGGCCGGGATCGGTCCGGTCAACATGCGGACGGGGTCGACGCCGGCCAGGGCGAACGTGTGGAACCGGGCCCGTGGCGTGAGCCCGAGAGCGGCGGCCTTGTCGGCACTCATGATCAGGGCGGCCGACGCGCCGTCGCAGATCTGCGAGCTGTTGCCGGCGGTCACCTTGCCGTCGGGAAGGAACGACGGCTTGAGCTTGGCCAGGCCCTCGGCGGTGGTTCCCGGACGGATGCCCTCGTCCGCGCTGACGACGGTGTCCAGCTCCTTCACGTCGCCGGACTCCTTGTCACGGATCTTGGAGCGGACCGGGACGATCTCGTTCTCGAAGCGGCCCTCTGCCGTGGCCTGCTCGGCCCGGGACTGCGACTGCGCTCCGTAGGCGTCGAGGTCGTCGCGGGACAGACCCCATTCGTTCGCGATGATCTCGGCCGAGATGCCTTGGCCGACGAGGCCCTTGTGGCCCTCGATCAGCTCGACGTCGGACTACCGGTAGTAGGCGGCGCCGAACGGGAAGCCCACGCCGCTGCCGATGGAGGCGCCCATCGGGACCAGGCTCATGACCTCGACGCCGGCGGCGATCGCCACGTCGTAGGCGCCGGCGATCACTCCCTGGGCGGCGAAGTGAGCGGCCTGCTGCGACGAGCCGCACTGGCGGTCGACTGTCGTCGACGGGATCTCCTCGGGCCAGCCGGCGGCGAGCACGGCGTTGCGTCCGACGTTGAGCGCCTGGGCTCCGGCCTGCATGACGCATCCCATGATCACGTCGTCGACGAGTGCCGGG
>JACDJB010001566.1_pt1 | contig 18258 bp, 12 predicted proteins | sample 7454121 | NCBI WGS metagenome assembly JACDJB01 (sample SAMN14253290, study PRJNA609438) | sludge metagenome | isolation source: sludge after 25d culture with pyrite | collected 2018-12-20 | reverse complement strand
TTCCAAGTTCTAAGTTCCAAGTTCCAAGTTCCAGAAAAGTAAGATTAAGACAATTCTAATTTCATTTTTCTGATTTTTAAAATTTTACTGTCAGTAACCAAGTTCCAGAGGGCAAAGCGTTAATGAATCATCCGGTGGATGATTTTAGCTTTGAGCCTGACTGCGGGGCGGGAGGATTGAGACTTGCTGGGTTTTTTAGTTCAGGGTTTCAAGTTTCGAGTTCTAAGTTCCAAGTTCTAAGTTCCAAGTTCCAGAGGGCAAAGCGTTAATAAATCATCCGGTGGATGATTTTAGCTTTGAGCCTGACTGCGGGGCGGGAGGATTGAGACACTTACCTGTTGAATACAAAGGTAAGTTGTCGGGAAAAGGGCATAATGAGTTTTTAAAATATACACAAGATGAAATAACAAGAGAAAAACAAGCAATCCAAGAAAACTTTTGGAAAACCTAAGATGATGCCTTTTCAGGAGGTGATGCAACATTTTAGGGTGGAACGCATGAGTCGGATTTACTTGCAGAGACTGGAAGAGATGGGATAGAATAGAAGTCGCTCCCGGATTCCCTTTGAAGCCAATTTATTGAAAAATTAGAGCATGTGCTAAGCGAAGGAATTGTCATTAAAGATTGAACTCCCTACGGAGTTCTCTGATAGTTGGAGACATGTTACCCCGGATTGCGCCTGTGGCTTATCCGGGGTTATCAATATTTTGCTCTTACAGAGCATGAATAAATTTGTAGATTCACATCTTAAACCTGCCTGTCCCGATCAGTTTGGGGTCTGCGTCGTTAGACCCAAACCATCTATTCACATTCCATAAACTTTTCACTTACAGGAATTGGCTATCTTTGCAAAACAAGACTTTTTAATCAGGAATGAAAATCATTCTCACTACGCTCAATGCCAAATATATACATACATCACTGGCGCTTCGCTGGCTCTATGTGGTCAACAGGGAGCGTTTTGACATCTCTTTCAGAGAATACACCCTGAGAGAGAACATTGAAACGATTGCTGCGGAAATTATTGAAACCGAATGCAACGTTGTGGGAATCAGCGTTTCAATATGGAATACCGAACAGAGCGGACGTTTGGCTTCGCAACTAAAAAAACGAAATCCTGAAATTATAATTATTACCGGAGGACCGGAAGTGAGCTACGAACCCGATTATTTTCTGAATAACTGGGAGATAGATTTTGTAGTGAGCGGTGAAGGCGAATTTGTGTTGGGTGAGCTTTTGGATGCGCTGAAAAACAAGAAGGAAATTGAAATTACCGGCGTCTCGTCAAAAAGAAAAATCAGCAAAATAGTGGCAAAAGCAGATATTGAGAAACTTGTCACCTTCCCCTCGCCCTACCGGTTAGAAAAAGATCGCAATGAGCTGAAAAACCGCATGGTCTATTTTGAAACTTCCCGGGGTTGCCCCTACCGGTGCCAGTATTGCCTGTCATCCCTCGAAACAGGCGTTCGCTATTTTCCGCAGGAATATATTGCTGAGAATCTGAAATATATCATTGAAAGTGATGCCCGACAGGTGAAGTTTTTAGACAGAACCTTTAATTTGAATAAGCGGCACACTGCTTTTGTTTTCAAATATCTACTGAAAAATTACCGCAAAAACCTAAGTTTTCAATTTGAAATTTACGCCGATTTACTGAATGAAGATATACTTGATTTTCTCAATGAAAATGTACCGGAACAATATTTTCGGTTTGAAATCGGAATTCAATCCACACACGAACCGACCAACATTGCAGTGATGCGCAGACAGGATTTTCCGCTTGTCGCACACAATATACGCCGGCTGATGGATGACGGCAAAATCGACCTGCACCTGGATCTGATTGCCGGATTGCCGCATGAGAATTATGCGCGTTTTGTGAAATCGTTCAATGATGTTTTCCGCTTGGGCGCAAAAGAAGTTCAGCTGGGCTTTTTAAAGCTTCTTCGCGGTACGGCGCTGAGAAACAGGGCTACGGCGTTTGGTTATGTTTATGATGAAAAACCGCCTTATGAAGTAATCAGCAACAATGACATTTCAAAACAGGAACTTGACCGGATTCGCGATGCAGAACATGCGCTGGAGAAATTCTGGAACAGCGGACGGTTTGTTCAAACCATGCAGCGGTTAGTTAATGGCGAATATAAAGGGCGCTATTTCGAGCTTTTCGATGAAATCGGGCAGTTTTACAACAGCCGGAAACTTCCCCATTTTGGCTATCAGCTTGAAGATATGTTCAGCTACCTGAACCAATTTTTGAAATCTGAAAACATTGATGCCTCTGAAACACTTAGAGACGATTATTATACAAATTTCACCATTCGACCAACGGGATACTGGACAGACAGAATGCCGAAAAAATTACGCAGGAAACTATTACTGGCTGTTGCGCAAGATGAAGAGTTTTTGCAAAAAAACGGGCTGAACAGAAAAATCATTGAGAAGCAAACTACAATTGACCCACTTAAAAACGGAAAATATTTACTGACTGTTTTTCTAAAAAATGGAAGGAAACAACTGGAGTATGAAATTAATGAAGCTGAGCTTCAATAACTTTGAGCGGGAAACGGGGATCGAACCCGCGGCCCTCAGCTTGGGAAGCTGATGCTCTACCACTGAGCTACTCCCGCCGGTTTTCAGGGAGTGCAAATTTAAAAACTTTTGGATTTCCAAACGCTCTCCCCGAAAATATTTTCGTTAAACTTTCGGCAGCTTCCAGGCCTCGTTATAGTTCAATCGGGTGAGCTTATCGGCTTCTTCTTCAATGAATTTCTGCGCTGCATCATCCCAGTGAATCACCTCTCCTACCCTGTATGCAATATTTCCCATTTCGGAAACGATGGCTGTTTTTGCACCAACTTCCACCGATGCATTTGGCGTGCCGCCCTTACGAATGCAATCCAAAAAATTTTGTACGTGCTCATTCAGACCATCTCCATAGTTCTCTTTTTTATATCCCTCAAAAAACGGTTCCTTTTTGGCGTCATTGCGGTCTGGCATAAGCTGGTAGCCGCTGCGGTCAACAACTAAAGTTCCTTTTTGCCCAACAAATGCCACTCCGTGCCCTTTTCCGTAAGGACCGATTCCCGGATTCAATCCGCATTCCCAAATCATGGTGTGCTTCGGGTAGCCATACAGAGCCTGCTGTATATCGGGAGTTTCAACCGCTCCCTCTTCGTGATAAAAAATTCCTCCCCCGGGAGATATTTTTTGCGGCATTCCGGCATCCATGGCATACATGGCAAAATCGAGCAGGTGAACGCCCCAGTCAGTCATGGCGCCACCGGCGTAATCCCACCACCAGCGGAAATTATAATGAAAACGGTTTGCATTGAACGGACGTTTTGGGGCAGGTCCGAGCCACATGTCATAATCCACGTTTGCCGGTGGATCGGAATCCGGTAGTGCCGGATAAGGTTCGTCGTAACCCTTATAAATCCATGCTTTAACAAGATGAACATCACCTAACTGACCCGATTTTACAATGTCGGAAGCTTCAAACCAATGCTTTGAGCTTCGCTGCCACATACCCACCTGCACAGCAAGTTTAGGGTATTTTTTTGCTGCCCTCACCATGGCATAACACTCTTCAATACTATGTGCCATGGGTTTTTCCACAAACACATGCTTACCGGCATCTAACGCCATGATTGTCATGTGCGCATGCCAGTGGTCGGGTGTTCCGACGATTACGGCATCAATATCGGGATTGTCTAACATCTCCCTGAAATCGGCATAAAGCAGCGGTCTTTTGTCTGTCATTTTTTCAACATCTGCCGCCCGCGACTCCAGAATGTTTGCATCCACATCGCACAGAGCAACGCACTCCACGTTGTTTCCATCTCTCAAAAAACTTTTCAGGTCACTGAATCCCATACTTCGGCAGCCAATCAGCCCCACATTCACTTTTTCTCCCGGTGATGCACAAGCATTCATAATAGCCGGAAAAGCGCTAATGGCAGCAGTGGCAATCGCCGAATTTTTAATAAATTGTCTTCTGTCCGAACTCATATAATGTACTTTAAATTGATTATTTTTTGAAAATCGTAAAGATAACCGATATGGGATGAATTTTTGCTAAAAATTGAGTTTTTATTTTGATTTATTGGAATATCGGCGCCTGCACTCCACCTTCACCACGCACAACAGTGTCATTCCACACGAAGTGGAAATCTAATGAATTTGGCAGAAAGCAATCAATCTCATAGTTTTCTCTTTAAGAGAATTAGTGGGGATTTTCTTTGTTTTACCACTATACAAAAAATTACATTTCAAGGCAAAACCACATCATTTCAATAATGATTTTCGACACTTCAATACACTTTTTCGGTATTCAAACCAGACATTTCCTATTTTCCAAACTCTTTTTAGAATAAAGTGAATAAAAATTAAATATATCATAATCATCTGGATTTTAAATTAAAAGTACCATGAAAACTCTCAGAAACAGCTATTTACTTCTTATTTTCCCTTTGCTGTTAGCTGCCTGTTCCGGCAGTAGCAACAACGAAAAAGGCAAAATCATCAGAAGTGTGAAAATTGAATCGGTTTGCAAAGCTGATTCGCTTTTGGTAAGAACTTATCCCGGAATCGTCAGGGAAGCCAATGAGGTGAATCTGGCATTTCGCGTTGCCGGACCCATTAAAAAAGTCCTGATAAAGGAGGGTGATTTTGTAAAAGCCGGTCAACTCATTGCGCAGATGGACACCCGCGACTATGAAGTACAATTACAGGCAGCTCAGGCGCAATACGATCAGGTGAAGGCGGAAGCCGACCGCGTCATTGAGCTACACAGTCGCCAGAGTGTTGCAGGAAACGATTACGACAAGGCAATCACCGGAATGAAAATGGTGGATGCACAGCTGAAAAACGCCAAAGATCAGCTGAATGACACCCGTCTTTTGGCGCCTGCATCGGGATATATTCAAAAAGTAAACTTCCTTGAAAATGAACTCGTGGATGCTGGTATGCCGGTTGCTTCCATGCTTGATGTGGGGCACTATCAGGTTGAAGTGGACATTCCTGTTTCACTTTATGTGAATCGCGGAGCAATTGTATCTTTTACGGGAATGCAATCTGATATTTCCACGGAAGAATTTCCGCTTCAGCTGCTGAGCTACAGCAAAAAAGCCAATAACAATCAGCTCTATAAGCTGCAATTGCGGATTAATCCTGCCAATCAGCCAAAACTCGCGCCCGGCATGGATGTACAGGTAAAAATGTTTATGCAGAATGAAACGGCACAGCTGGCTTGCATTCCGCTGAATGCCCTGTTCAATGAGGGCGGAAAAACATTTGTCTGGCTGTTTAAACCGGACGGTACCGTGAGAAAACAGGAAGTTACAACAGGCAAACTAACGGGCGATGGCAGAATCCGAATTACCCAAGGGTTGGAAATCAACGAAATGATAGTTGTTGCCGGTGTAAATCTTCTTCACGAAAACGAAAAAGTGGAACCGATTGAACCGGCTTCCAAAACCAATATCGGAGGACTATTGTAATGTATCTATCCGAATATAGCTTTAAGAACAGAGCCATCATCTGGTTCATTTTATTCAGTATGGTGGCAGGCGGAATTCTGGCATACCGCTCTATCAGTAAGCTGGAAGACCCTGAAATTGTGGTGATGATGTCACAAATCGTAACGGTTTATCCCGGAGCCACAGCCCATGAAGTGGAGATGCAGGTAACCAATATAATTGAACAGGAGCTGAGCAATCTGGCAGATTTGGAATCCATGCGTTCCAAGTCCATGCCCAATATTTCCATCGTGCAGGTTATGTTAGAGCTGACCGTGCCTCAAAAGGAGATTGAACAGCGCTGGGATTTTCTTCGGCGAAAAATAAACGAAGTGGTTCCCAAATTACCTGAAGGTGCGCAAACGCCTATGGTTTTCGATGATTTTGGCGATGTTTATGGAATGTTTTATGCCATGACCGGCGACGGTTTTTCTTACAAGGAGATGAACCAAATGGCACACTATATCAAGCGGGAGATGCTGGCATTGAAAGGTGTTGCCCGCGTGGAAATTTACGGCGCACAGGATCCGGTAACCGAAATTGTTTTTTCCCCTTCAAAAATAGGAGAAATGGGAATTTCCCCGATTCAGGTATTAGCTGCTCTTTCGGGTGAAAATGCAATGGTTTACCCCGGAGCGCTGCAAACCGGAGACCAGCTGCTTAACATCTCCGTGAACGGAAAAATTTCAAGCGCCGAAGATGTGGCAAATGTACTGGTTAAAGGATTAGACGGCAGCATTATCCGGTTAGGTGATCTTGCTGATGTGAATGAAACTTATACCGAACCGCAACGAAACACCATGCTTCTGAACAACAGGGAGGCAATCGGAATTTCGCTCTCCATGGAGTCAGGCGAAAATATTGTGGAAGTTGGCAAGCGGGTGGAAAAGCGGCTGACAGAGATGCAAAAAAATATCCCGGTAGGTTATGAGTTTGAAAAAGTATTTTTCCAGCCCGATCTGGTAAATAGTGCCATTGACGGATTTATTCAAAACCTGATTGCTTCGGTGGTCATTGTTATCTTAGTGCTTATGGTCTCCATGGGTTTCCGAAGTGGATTTATCATCGGAACAGGATTGCTGCTCACCATTTTTGCAACATTTCCAATTCTGCTGGCAGCCGGCGGAACGCTGCAACGCATTTCATTAGGAGCATTCATTGTGGCAATGGGAATGTTAGTTGACAACGCCATAGTAGTTTTAGACGGCATTATGGTAGATTTCAAAAAGGGTGTAGAGCGAAAAAAGGCGTTAGTTCACCCGGCAACGCGAACCGCCTGGCCTCTTTTTGGTGCAACATTTATAGCAGTCATCGCTTTTTTTCCGGTCTATCTCTCCAAAGATGCAGCCGGAACCTATGCCCGCGACCTTTTTGTTGTTCTCTGCATATCACTGTTTATCAGCTGGTTGCTGGCGATGACACAAATCCCCCTGTTTGCCGAAAAGTTCCTGAAAAACAATAAAAGAAAAAAGGAAAAGGAGCTGTACAGCGGCTGGGGCTACCGTAAATTCCGTAAGCTGCTGACCTTCCTGCTTCGTTATAAAACGGCAACTCTCCTCGTTTCCGCTTTGCTTTTGGCAGTGTCAGCCTTCAATTTCGATAAAATCAAAAAAGCTTTCTTCCCGGATTTCAATTACAATCAGGTTTATATTGAATACAAACTGCCTTCAGGCGCCAATCCCCAAAAGGTCACTGATGATTTAAAAGAAATTTCCGGATATTTTCTTTCATTGGATGAAGTGAAGCAGGTTGTTGCCAGTCAGGGGCAAACGCCCACGCGCTACTGCCTGGTCAGACCGATGGGCGAAGCGGCAGATAATTACGGCGAACTGATTGTAGATTTCAAGGACTACAAAACAATGGTTCGCATGAAGCCTGTGCTGAGCGAATATCTGCACACACAGTTTCCTGATGCCAAAGCGCGTATCCGAAAATATAATCTTTCCATCAAAGCTTCGCACACGGTTGAAGTTGAATTTACCGGTCCCGATCCGGCAGTGCTTCGCGATTTGAGCAGACAGGCTAAAGAGATATTTCACCAAAATCCCTATGTCGATCTCTACACCATTGAAGATGACTGGGAGCCGACGGGGCAGATGTTTGTTGCGCGATATATGCAGCAATCTGCCAGACGAGCGGGCACAACCCGCTCGGACGTGAGCAATGCCATTTTGGCTGCAACCGACGGTTTGCCCATTGGTGAATTTTATGACGGACAAACCCGCGAGAGCATCGTAATGAAAGTGCGCAATCCTGATGGTTCACGCATTGAAAATTTAGAAGATATTCCTGTGTGGAGCATGTTGCCCGACATATCTGGAATGAAAGAAAGCACGATTCAGGAGTTACTTTTCGGCATAAAATCACTTGATGAACTGACCAAAGAGCTGATTAGCCCGGTTCCATTACGGGCAGTAACCCGTGGTATTGAACTCGACTGGCAGGAGCCGGTTGTGAGGCGGCTGAACGGACAGCGCTCAATGCAGGTTCAGTGTGAGCCGTTAGATGAATACAATCCGGCAATTGCCCGCCGGGCAATGCTTAAAGAGATTGAGAATATTCAGCTTCCGGATGGATACAGCATGGCGTGGGTAGGCGAACACGAATTGAAGGGAGAAGCGCTGCACAACATTTTCAGCTATCTGCCCATTTCAATAATCCTGATTATTCTGACACTCATCTTACTTTTCAGGGATTTCAGAAAACCCATAATTGTACTATCCTGTATTCCAATGGCTTTCATCGGCATTGTTCCCGGAATGATTTTCGCGGGCCAGCCGTTTACGTTCATGGCTATCATCGGCTCGTTCGGACTGATGGGCATGATTGTCAAAAATGCCATCGTTCTTCTTGATGAAACGGAAACGCTCATTGCAACAGGTATTGAAAAGTATCATGCGCTCATCAATGCCACCATTTCGCGTGCACGTCCGGTTTTATTGGCATCAATCACAACTATTCTTGGCGTGTTGCCGCTGGTTTATGACCCGATGTACGGAAGCATGGCTGTGGCAATTGTCAGCGGGTTGCTGGTCGGGACACTGATTACCCTGCTGTTTGTGCCCATTCTCTATGCAACGCTTTACCGGGTAAAGCAAATTGATGAACATGAAAGTCCAAAGAAACAAGCATAAAAGCAGTTAAATAATGTTCAAAAATTTCATTACACATTTGCGAATTTTCACCTGTATGACGGCAGGTATCAACAAATTCACTGTCTTGAAACTAAAATATTCAAAAATGAAAGCATTCAAATATACCCTACTGATTTTTATCTCTTTTTTATGGATTCATGGTTCAGCTCAGGAGACAATGAGCCTGCATCAGGCAAGGGAGATGGCGCTGCAAAAGAATGAAAATCTTAAAGTTGCGGCAAAGCAGATTGAAAAGGCAGATGCACAAAAAGCGGCGTTACGCACAATGCGACTTCCCTCTTTGTCGGCAACTGCTACCGGAATCTATCAAAATAAAGATTTTGAAATCGAGATGATTCTGCCCACCCAGGTACCAAATCCCATGACCGGTGAGCTTGAGCCAAATCTTATGATTAACCCTGCCACCGGATATCCTGTTGTTGATCCGGACGGAAATCCCGTATTTAACATGTATGCCTGGTTGCCGTTGGAAATCAGTCTCAGCGGCGCTTATCTTGCGGGAGTGACTTTGGAACAGCCGGTATATACAGGCGGAAAAATCAGCGCCGGCAATAAAATGGCAGGTATCGGCAAACAAATGGCGGAAGATAATCTGGAATTGCAGCAGATGAACACGATTGCAGAAGCAGACAATGCTTACTGGACCTATATTTCCGTAAGCGAAAAGGTGAAATTAGCACAGCAGGCGGTTGATATGCTGGCTGTTATCATGGAAAAGGCAAGAAATGCCCATGAAGTGGGCATGGCAAACCGCAACGATCTGCTCAAAGCGCAGGTGGAATTCAACAACGCAAAACTGAATCTACAAAAAGCACAAAACGGACTTGAACTCAGCCGGATGGATTTGTGCCGCGTTACCGGACTGCCCTTCCATACCGGAATAACTGCCACAGATACAACGGTAAACGTTACCACTCCTTCAGTCTTTGATGTCAGCGGAGAAACAGTAAGCGGGCGTCCCGAATACAGGCTCATGCAAAAAAACATCGAACTGCAGGAGCAAAATATCCGGTTAGCACGTGCAGACTTCCTGCCCACAGCCGGGATTCAGGCAGGATATAATCACATCGGCGGCATCGAATTTACCGGAACAGATTTTTCCAACACTAGCCTGAATGTACTGGCTTCTGTCAAAATTCCACTTTTCCACTGGGGCGAAGGAATTCAGAAAATAAAGGCATCAAAAATTGAAAAGGAGATTTCTGAGTTGGAATTAAGTAAAAACCGGCAGCTTTTAATGTTAGAAACCGAACAATCCCTGCTGAACCTGCAATTGGCATGGGAGCGGATTCAGATGAATGAAACCGCTGTGGAACAGGCAGATGAAAATCTGCGAATTACAAAGGACAACTACGAAGTGGGGATGGAAACCATAACGGAGCTGCTGATTGCGCAAACACAGTGGCAACAGGCTCTCAATGAGTTAATTGATTCTAAAACCGATTTTAAAATCAAAGAGACCATCTGGTTGAAAACAACCGGAAGGCTCAGTTACTAATTTTAATTGTTTCAAAAATTAACGGTTGAGTGAATTACCCAAGCTGAGTAAAATTCACTATTTTTGAAAATAAAATCAGGATGAATAACAGTGAGCTCCATTTTTTAAGCCGGCTATCCGCCTACACGCCGGAAAGTTTTTTTATCCGTGTAATCATGGTGAGCGGCGTGGGGTTGCTGTTTCTGTTTTTGGCAATGAAATTCACAGATGATGGCGGAATCGATATCAGCATAATCGAATATTTACAGGTAGTTCTCATTTTCAATATTATTTCTGAAAGCAACGTGCTCATCGACCATCTTGCAGAACGCTTTTTGCCGATTCCTGAAAAGCTCAGCCTCCGGGTGACGCTCCATGTTCTTGTCAGTCTGACCATTGCAGTGATTGCAGTTTCCTATTTCTCAATCATAATGAAAGAAAAAATTCTTTTTTCATTTCCCATCGTTCAGCTGATGATGTTTTTCGGATTGATTTTTATTTTCATTCTCATCCTGTTTTCCGTTACCCTGCGCATCATTGAAAAATGGATTTTTTCGGTGCGCCAGCTTGAAGAACTGAAGAGCCTGAAATTGAAAAGCGATTACAATTCACTACAGGCACAGTTAAATCCGCATTTCCTGTTTAACAACCTGAGCGTACTGAAATCAATGATAACCTTTGACCCGGAAGCTGCTTCGCAATTCACTCAAAATTTCACCGATGTTTATCGGTATGTTCTTCAAAGCAAAGACAAAACAACCGTAAAATTGTCTGATGAGCTGGAGTTTATAGAAGCTTACACATCAATACACAAAGAGCGAATGGGCGACGCTTTCCGGGTTTTCACCACAGTGAGCGAAAAGGCACTTAAAAGAAACATTCCGCCGTTGGCGCTGCAACTGCTTGTAGAAAATGCTGTAAAACACAACATTGCAATAAAAGATGAGCCGCTGAATATTGAAATAACCGCTTCCGACAACGCGCTGACGGTTGTCAATAATATCAATCCGAAAGAATCTGCATATTCTGAAAAAACCGGACTGAAGAACCTGCGTCAACGCTATGCCCTGCTGACGGACAGACCGATGACCATACAAAAAGAAGACGGACAGTTTAAAGTTAAAATACCCTTGCTTTAAGATGAAAATAATCCTTGTTGAAGACGAACAGTATAACCTGCGGTTGCTGGAAGAGATGGTAAAAAAGCTCCGCCCAAAGTGGGAAATTGTTGCCACATTTGAGAGTGTAAAGGCAACCGTTGACTGGTTGAAGCAAAACCCCCACCCCGACCTGTTTCTAATGGACATTCAGCTTGCTGACGGGCTGTGCTTTTCGATTTTCAATCAGATTGAAGTGAAAAGCATGGTGATTTTCATCACTGCTTTTGACAACTATGCCATCCGTGCTTTCAAAGTAAACAGTATCGACTATTTGCTGAAACCTTTCAAGGAAAAAGACCTGATTCAGGCTATTGAAAAATTTGAAGAGTTCAAAAACCTCAACCGGGAAGTTCGCCCAAAACATGACTTTTCCGAAATTATACAAGCCATTCGTGAAGGTGAAAGAAAATACCGCAAGCGCTTTCTGATTTCCAGGGGAGCTGCCTATTATCAGCTTATGGCTGACGATGTTGCCTATTTTTTCGGCAGAAACCGCATCACCACTGCCGTTACGTTCAACGGGCAAAACCATATTATCGATTTCACATTGGAAGCGCTGGAAGATCAACTTGATCCGGAACAATACTTTCGGGCTAACCGGCAGATTATTGCTCATATCAAATCCATTGAAAAAATTGAAAACTATTTTGACGGAAAATTAAAAATTCGCCTGAATCCGCCCTACGATGAAGATATTGTGGTGAGTCGTCTGAAAGCGGCTGCTTTCAAAGGATGGGTTGGCAGGTAGTTTTTGAAAACTATTTTTTAAACAGATAGATCAGCGAACTGGATTTCCGGGGCTTCACTAAACTTCCAAGCCAAAAAAGTGTACCGAAAAATATGCCCCGCAAAAACTGCATTTTGTCGCCTCTGTTTTTTTCGCTGAGCAGAGAAACATAAAAAGTATCAAAAGGCATGGTGTGCATTGAAACAAGGTGAAATCCAAATTTCTCACCGAACATTTTCATCTGCTCAGGACCAAAATGCCACAAATGGCGCGGCAAATCCCATGCTGCCCAAAATTTTCCGTAAAAGTCAGAATCGTAAGAAGTATGATTTGGAACGGCAATAATCAGCCTGCCCGAAGATTTTAGCAGCGCTGAAAAAGTTTCCATATTTTCATCCAAGCGATGAATATGCTCCAGAACATGCCACAATGTTATTACATCAAAACTTTGCTTTTCCATTCGAAAAAGCGTATCGGTTTCAGCAATCTGAAGATTGAACCCCTTCTTTGCAAATTCACGTGCCTCAGCACTTTTTTCCGTTCCCGAAACCTGCCAGCCACTCTTTTTCATTTTATCGGCAAAAAAACCGGTGCCCGTGCCAACATCCAAAATTTTACCGGTTTTCAATCCGCTCGTTTTTTTAACTAAGCGGCTTTTCCTGTTCAGCATATAGCTTCGAACAAGCTTATACAGTCTGTTTATCAGTCCCTTTGAAGTATTGGAATGTGAAATATACTCCTCGCTCTGGTAATATTTTCTGATATTTTCTTCATCCTCTGCATTCGCCGTAAACTTAAAGCCACAGTGTACACATTCATGCACTTCAAATTGCCGGCGGGAAACCAAATAATCTGTACACGTAATGTGATGATTAAAGCGCTCACCATTACATACAGGACATTTACCGATATTAAACAGAGCCATAAGTTTTACCGGAGCTATTTTATTATTTCAAAGCATATTACAATTGCAAGCCGGGCAGCCAATCAACTTTCTGACCGGATAACCAATTCACAATTTCGCACTAAATTTCAGGCGCATTTTCCAGCAGATAAGTCTCAGCCTCCAGATTCCACAACCCTTTTGTTTTATTCACCAACTGATGCAGTTCTGCAAAAAACGGGTCGTTTTTTCCCAATTCTGCAAAATCGGCAATCGCCGTCAGCGGAATATTTTTGTGAGTATAAATCAGCTTTTTTCCTCCCGGAATATCTGGAAGATTAAGTGTGGTGTCAATCACGGCATTCAATCCCCCGATGTGAGTTATCAGTCCTGCCGGGTCAAGTCCCTTGTTCATGCAATCTAATGCTTCGCGCATATCATTGCTGTTTCCACTTGATGTTCCGGCAATGTGGGTAGAGTTGTAATGCACATTATAAAAATTGAGTTTCGCAGTGAAATCAGGATCGGAAGGTCCGGCAAAAAAGTTGAGACAACCGTCAGCTGCAAGGATAGCATCTCCCTGCTCAATGACCGCTGCAACCGGAGCAAAAACAAAAACATCATCATATCCCGTTCCGCCGGAAACTTCTCTTAACTTCTCTGATGGATTTTCAATATTTCCGGTATTCAGATAAACCAGCTCAATGCCTTTTCCTTTTGCCCATTCCACCGGAAAAATTTCAGCAGCACGATCAAGACGAGCCTGGTCGATGTCGGTAACCACAAAGAGCGAAGGTTTTCGCTCTTCACGATTCACAACGTAATTAATCGCCGCAAGTCCCATCGGACCAACTCCTGCAAGGAGCGCCATTTTTCCGCCATCTACAATTTCCATTTGGTGAACGTAAGAACCGGGCTTGGTGTGATAGTTAGCGTGCATGGCGCCAATCACACAGCTTAGCGGCTCTGCCAGCGATGCCGGATAATATCCGGGACCTTCATAGATAAGCAGGCAATCCTGCACCAAAACATCTTTCGGAATAATCACGTAAGTGGCATCACCACCCACATAAGGATAGGAATAACCCGGAGCGCTAAGCACTCCCATCGGTCCGTCTTCATAAAAAATGGCAGGCTGAATGGAAAATTTTTGTCCCGGCTTAAATTTATGCTGCCAGTTGGCGCCCACTTTAAGAATATCACCGGCAAACTCATGCCCGATAATCACCGGATTTTCATGCACATTATCGGGAACGCGCTTGTGTGCAGGTCCCTGTTCGGCAGCTTTGTAACTCGACATGCAGATACTGTCGGAAACTACTTTTGCCAGAATTTCATCATCACTGATTTCCGGAAGCTCAAACTCTTCGAGTCTTAAATCTTTCTTGCCATACAAACGTACTGCTTTCGTTAAAATGCTTCCTCCAACCCCTTTGATAACAAGAGATTGCTGAGTATTGTCCGAATTTTTCATTTTTAAGTATTTTAATTATTCTTTTCCCATTATCATAATAAAACTAAGGAAAACATCCTTAATTTAACATATTTTGACCACCGGTTACCGGTACTGCCTGTCCGGTTTCATATTTCTGATCGATAACATACAAAACTGCCTTCACCACATCTTCAGGCGTACAGCCCCGACCTGCCGGAACCTGCGCCTCGTAATGCGCTTTCACCTCCTCAACGGTTTTTGCTCCGGGAACTTTTCCTGCCTCTAAATACTGTACAAACAGCCCTTTTTCGGGATCGCTCCACAGCGGTCCGTCAAAATAATTTCCCGGACAAATGGAATTTACTTTTATATGAAACGGCATCAATTCTAATGCAAATGACTGCGTGAGTCCGATACCGCCAAATTTTCCGCCGGCATAAGCAAAATTTTTGTTGCTCCCCTTCAATCCCGATTTCGAATTAATCTGAATAATATCCATGTAATGCTCCGGATTGTAGCGATGCTGAATCTTCATCACTGCCTGAGCATATTTTGCACATAGGAAATATCCGGTATAATTCACCTTTGTCATCAGTTCAAATGTATCGGGTTCCATCTCATCCAAACTGCCTGCATAGAGAATGCCGGCATTGGAGATAAAAACATCCACTCCGCCAAATTCTACAACAGTTTGTCTTATCATCTCCTTCACGGAGGCAGCTTCTGCAACATTCACCGGAATAAAGAACGCGCGATTTTTCTGTCCGCCGGAGTTTAATTCACCGGCAAAGCTTCTCCCCTTCTCTTCGTTCAGGTCGGCAATAACAATATTTGCCCCTTCGTCAAAAAGTATTTCGGCAATTCCGGCTCCAAATCCCTGAGCAGCACCGGTAATAACCACAATTTTATTCTTTAATTTCCCTTCAGATTTTTTGCCTTCAGACACTTTTTTACGGTAATTTTCCACCTCCCAGCTTTCAATAAATGCTACCTGCTCAGGTTTCATCGGATGGGGACCACCAAAATTTTCGGAATATCGGGCAATTTTGCAAAAATCGTTTACCATATCTTTCAGGTATCCGGCAGAAACAGCTGAATCCTCAGCCACAACCACCCCTTTATTCCGAATAAAAATGATTTTGGGCAGCATCCCCCTGCGCTCGCGAAATGCTTCAATTTTTTTCTCTGCTTCCGTAATAATATCTTCGGCGCTTCCTTCATTTTCTATAAACAGATATTCTGAAAGTCCGTAAACAATCTGGTCGGGATTGAAGGGCTTGGCAATCCAAGTCTCAAAAGTTTGTTTCCCTTTCGTAAAACCTGCAATCAGTGAATTGTTAAAAGCAGTAACCGTTTGCAGCCTCTCTTTGGAAAGCAGCATCCGGATTGCCGGAGTAATCTCTGCCATTTTTTCCGAAACGGGCAGTTCATCAACCTGTGGAAAAGAATCAAAAGCGCTTTTGAGTTTCATTTCAATAGCAGCATAAATCTCCCGGATTTTTTCAACACTGTCGGCTGACACAAAAATCCCATGATTTTGAATCAGCACAATTTTCGGGTCGCTCTCAAATTTCCGGCGATATTCAATAACTCTCTCTTCAATGGTTTTAAACAGAATGTAGCCCGGGTCGGTATAGGGTATGTACAAAGCCTCCTCACCAAAAATTCTGAGGGTATCTTTTTCGGCATTGTTGCTGCACATCAAACCATTGACTAATGTGGAGTGTGTATGCACCACAAAGCTGTAACTGAAAAGGTTATGCAGTGAAGTTTCCACGGAAGGACGCAAACCCGACTCCGGATTAACCCGACTGTTAAGCAGTGCATGTTTCACCTCCTCTTCGCGAATCACTTCATCTGAAGAAAACTGCATGTTTGAGATTTCATTCAGCTTTTCGCGACTGAGCAAACAAAAGCCGTTTTCGTCAATATTTCCTAAATTCACGCCGCTGGCTTTGATCCACAGATATTGCTCATCCTTATAGGAAGTATTTCCGCCGCCGGCAATAACATAAGCTTTGTCTTGCCCGTAATATCTTGATATTTCGATTAAATCGTTGATTTCCGGTTTCATATTTTGATTTTTATATTTTCTGAAAGCGGGCAATAACCGCTTTGCCCAAGTCTGCAAACCACTCTATTTTTTCAGTTCTTGCCTTTTTCCCTTTTAGATAGCCCTCTTCACCGTTGGCTATCAGATATTGATGTGCAGCAAGAACTGCAGCGCCCCTATAGCTGATTTCCCTGAGCTGAGTATCTAAAGGAGTTCCGCCACGACAGGTAACCTTCAGCGGGATGAGTTGCGGGGTGTTATGTTCCGTTCCAAAAGTAACCACAAACCCGTTTTCATGGAAAAAAGTAACAAATTTTTTCAAAATATGGAAATCGTTCCTTCCGGGAATCAGCTCAACGGAAAATATATATTTCGCAGTCAAAGCCTGCAACAATTTTTCCCAATCCGATTCATAATCGGTGAAATTTCCTTTTTCATCATCTAACAAAACCGGATAGCAGGGAATACCTTTGGCATCAATAATCACATCTGCCGCCTCCTCAAGTGAAAGAAAGGCATCTGCATCCTCCGGCACAAAAGCTGCGCCTCCAGCTTTCAGCAGATTCCCACGAATTTCATTTTCAACGCCGGAAAAATCTTCAACCGAAGATTTCAGCGCTTTCCCTGAAAATATCTTCTGAAAAAGCGCTTTTCTGCCGGCTTCGGAATGCTCCTTTTCATAAACTGTCAGTCGCACTGCCTGAGCAATATGTCGTTCACGAAAAAGATTTTTCGCAAGTTTCTTTTGAATTTCAGCGGCATTGAATTGCAAATCAATATCGTTTTCCCTGAAAAATTCATTCAGCTTTTCAACCATCTGATAGGTCTGCCTGTTGCTTTCCGACACCAATCCTCTCATCTTCGATGATGAATTTTCGCTCATGCTCACCGGGTAGCGCAACCCTTTACCACTCAGATAGGTACGCCCCGGGTTGTTGGGGTCGTTCACGCGAACTCCGGCAAGTTGCAAATCAAGCTGCAAAGCCATGAATTCAATGTTGAAAAGCGGAAAAATCCGGTATTTTCGTGCAAAACCAGCAAATTCTTCATACCCGTCGGTTGTGTAAAAATCATTAATACCCAACACTTTAATATTTTCCTGATGAGCCAATTGAAAAGCCTGTTCAACACCGGAAAAAGCAGAAAACGAGTAGGGAGTGTGAATATGCCCGTTGATTTCGGGAATTGAGTTTTCCTTCTGCTCGGAATGCCATTTTATCAGCTCCTGAGCTTTGGGAAATGAAGCCAAAAAGTTGTTTTTATCGGTCATAATTTAACTGAAACAATTCTCACACAAAGATAATGAACTCAACGAAACTAACCGTTCCTGCATGGAATTGAACATCAAACGGAAGTGTACATTAAATACATGTAAAAAAGGAAGCTATGTTTTGGTAATTAAAAAAAAGAAAATACTTTTGCAGTCCCGATTATTGTCCGTATTAATTAATAGTGTAAAAGATTGATTTCCTTTGGATAACACCTTTCAGGAAAGCCCGAAATTCTGAAAGTACCACAGGGAAAATTTAAATGTTGAATAAAAAAATTTGGACGAGTGAATACATTAAGTTACAAAACTGTATCTGCCAACAAGGCAACCGTGAATAAAGAGTGGGTGCTTATTGATGCTGAAGATATGGTACTGGGCCGTTTGGCCAGTGAGGTGGCAAAGCTTCTCAGAGGCAAGCACAAGCCTGAGTTTACTCCACATGTTGATTGTGGCGATTATGTCATTATCATCAATGCCGAAAAGGTGAAACTCACCGGCAAAAAGCTTACTGACAAGGTTTATGTTCGCTACACCGGTTACCAGGGTGGATTAAGAAAACAGACACCGGAAGATATTCTG
>JACDJB010001563.1_pt1 | contig 18275 bp, 11 predicted proteins | sample 7454121 | NCBI WGS metagenome assembly JACDJB01 (sample SAMN14253290, study PRJNA609438) | sludge metagenome | isolation source: sludge after 25d culture with pyrite | collected 2018-12-20 | reverse complement strand
TTTTGCAAATATTACCACTTATGGAACGGACCAAACCATGGTGCAACGATACCTTACCACCAAATCGGAGAATGCCGCCAAACAAAGCGTGTGGACCAATGCCATTTTGGTTATTCCGGCCACCTTAATATTCTTTTTCGTGGGAACGGCACTTTTTGTTTTTTACAAACATTACCCACAGGAATTAAACCCCACCTTCACGAATAACGATGCCATTTTTCCGTGGTACATTGCCTCCCAATTACCGGCAGGAATTTCGGGGTTACTGATTGCCGGAATTTTTGCAGCCGCCATGAGCAGCCTCAGCAGCAGCATGAATTCGGCAGCAACCGCTTATTCTACCGATATCCATTTTCGATTCAACTGGAGCAATAAAGTGGGTGGATTAAGAGTAGCCCGGATTGCAACACTTGTTATTGGTTTGATTGGAATTTTCTTTGCCCTGATGATGGCAACAATGGATGTAAAATCATTATGGGATGAATTCCAGAAAATACTTGGTCTGGTAATTGGCAGTCTGGGTGGAGTATTTCTTTTGGGAATTCTTTCAAAACGAGCCAATTCCACTGGCGCTATTATCGGAATCGGAGTAAGCATAATTGTGCAGATTTTTGTGGCTACACACCAGCCAGTTCATCTTATAACCTATTCAGCCACAGGAGTAATTTCATGTTTTATTGCAGGATGGACGGCAAGTTTTCTATTTAAAAAACAGAATAAAGGCGCTTTTTGAGCATTTTTAAATATCTTTAACCCAAACCATTAAAAACCACAATTATGGAGCGCAGAGACTTTTTAAAAACTACCGGTACGCTGGCTACCGGGGCTTACCTCGCAGGGACGGCACTGACATCCTGCCTTGCACCGGCAACTCCCAAAAATAAACTTCCCCGCTGGAGGGGGTTTAATCTGCTGGATTTTTTCTCCCCATTTGACTGGAGCAGAGGGCGCAACCGCATGGGCACAACCGATGATGACCTGAAATGGATAGCCGACTGGGGCTTCGATTTTGTCCGGCTTCCCATGGCATATCCCCGCTATGTAACTTATGAGCACTTTAACAATATCACCCCTGACGAAGTGCTTAACTTCAATGAAGAAGTGATTGATCAAATCCAGCAGCTTGCCGACAGAGCCAATAATTACGGACTGCACGTCAGTCTGAACCTGCACCGTGCTCCGGGATTTTGCATCAACGCGGGATTCAATGAGCCGTATAATCTCTGGAAAGACCGGGAAGCACAGGATGCTTTTTATGAACACTGGAGCATGTGGGCAAAGCGGTTTAAAAATTATTCACGCGAGCAAATCAGTTTTGATCTCGTCAACGAGCCTTGTATGCGCGAAGATATGAATGACCAGTTCTCCAATTCGGGTGCAGTTCCGGGCGGAATATATGCAGAAGTTGCCAAGAAATCACTGGAAATTATCCGCAGCCACAATCCCGATCATCTTGTTATTGCCGATGGCAACAATGTAGGTAGCGACCCGATTCCCGAAATCTTCGATCTCGATATTGGACAAAGCTGTCGCGGCTATTTCCCGCATTATGTTTCGCACTACCGCGCCTCCTGGGTCTGGAAAAACCCGAATGATGCGCCCATGCCGGTCTGGCCCGGTGTCATCGACGGGAAAAACTTCAGTAAAGCAAATCTTAAAGAAATTTATGCCCCGTGGATTGATGCGCTAAACAAAGGCGTGGGAGTGCACTGCGGAGAATGTGGTTGCTACAATGAGACGCCCCACGAAGTTTTCCTTGCCTGGTTTGAAGATGTGCTGAGCGTGCTGACCGAACATGAAATCGGATATGCGCTCTGGAATTTCAGAGGTGATTTTGGGATCATGGATTCCGGCAGAAAAGATATTGAATATGAAGATTGGTATGGTCATCAGCTTGACCGTAAATTACTTGAATTATTGAAAAAATATTAGAAGTATTTCCGAAGATTACCTGAAGGAGCAAAACCTCAGTTTTCAACAATAATGAAAGTTTTGAAAGCTGTTGGAGGACAACTAAAAATAAGCCCGATGAGTGCTTAAAAAAAATAAGCTTCCGAAAAAATCTTACCAAAAGTGACAAAATCCTAAAATAGGATATGAAAACAAATTTGAATTTTAATATATTTGCTCTGTGGAGAAAATAGGAGAAATAGAAATTCAAGTTGTTGGAAAGTCGGGAAATATGGATTTAACTCCCGACAACTATGACATACGACAAATAGCAAACATATTGCAAAATGTTGAGGATTTACTATACCCAAACAATAAGAAAGACAGACCTCTTATAACTTACGATATTGAAGCTGGTTCTGTAAGACATATTTTCAGAACACCAATTCAATACATTATTGGGTTTAGCGCTGTTTTAGGACAAATACAAGGGAACAACTCCATAGATTTTCTCGACTTAAAAACAGCAAGAGCAATAGAAAACATTCAACAATTATCTCAGCAGAAAAATTATTATTTTGAGTTTAGAACCTCTGTTAAACAGGAAGTTGAATTGTCAATAAATCCAGACACAAAATTTTTTAGAACAGAAAACCTATGGGTAGATGCAGAATTTTATTTTTATGGCATTCTTACAGATGCAGGTGGAAAAAGTAAAGTTAACATCCATTTAGATACTTCTGATTATGGCTTATTAACTATAGAAACTGAAAAAGATTTTTTAGAGGGGCAAAAGCAAAACTTATTGTATAAGAAATTTGGAGTTAGAGCTTCAGGAAAGCAAAATACTGAGACTGGCGAAGTTGATACAAAATCACTTTCTTTAATTGAGCTGATTGACTATAATCCAAAATTTGACTCCGATTATCTTGATTCTCTAATCAAAAAGGCAAAGAAGAGCTGGAAAGGTATTGATACAGACGAATGGTTTAATAATTTAAGAGGTGAGTATGAAGCATAGTGTTTTGCTTGACACCAGTTTTTTTGTCCGACTCTTAAATGACAAAGATATTCTGCATAAAAATGCAAAAGGGTATTTTAAATATTTTTTGGAAAACGATATAACACTAAAGATATCGACAATTTCTATCGCTGAATATTGTGTTAAAGGTAAAATAGATGAACTGCCTCTAATAAATTTACAAATTATTCCTTTCAATTTAAATCATGCTGTTAGAACCGGAGAATTCGCAGAGGCTATATTTGAAGAAAATAAGATTAGAATTGAAAAAATTACTCCAAGAGCAATAATTCCAAATGATTCAAAATTATTTGCACAAGCAGACATAGACAAAGAGATAACCCATTTTGCAACTTCGGATGCAAGAACTAAAAATATAATGGCAACACTCAAAAGGCGAATTTTACCGAAATTTGACATAATAGATATCTCTATACCACATAACGAAACATTCGGAATAATAGATTTTGGCTAAAGAACAGGCTCTACTAAACTGTATAAATGTAATGTATGTGAAAAAGTTAAGAATTTAAATTAACGAAAAACTGACATATCAGCAAAACTGATAAAACAAAGAGAAGAATTTAGTGAGATTTTGTGTCTTTGGGACTTAGTGGCAAAATCCTACAGTTCAAAAAAGACAAAATATAGCAGCTAATTTCTGGGAGAGTTCAGTCATTCATCCTGATAATTTTTGCAATTCTCTGTTTATTACATAATTTTACGCATAGTTTCATATATAAAACGATATTGATAAAAACAGAATCAGATGAAAAAAATTGGATTGTTTGTCATCGCATTAATTTTTTCCCAGCTGACATTTGCTCAGCCATTTGAGCTTACACCCAACTATGATGAGAGTAAAGTGCCTGAATACAAGCTCCCTGATGTTCTAAAAACATTCAGTGGCAGAGAAATTAAAAATGTACGGCAGTGGGAAAAGGTTGGCAAGCCCGAGCTGCTGAACTTTTTCTCCAACAATGTTTACGGCAAGGTGCCCGGCAAACTTAAAATCTCAAAATGGGAAGTGGTTGAGCAAAGCGATAATGCACTGAATGGCAAGGCAATCCGCAAACAGGTTGATCTCATTTTCAACAAAAACGGAAAAACACTCTTTTTCAATGTGCTCATTTATCTCCCAAAAAATATTGAAAAAGCGCCCCTGTTTTTAGGTTATAATTTTTATGGGAACCACACTGTCTGCGATGATGTAAACATCCGTATTTCAGACGCCTGGACACGCGATAATGACTCCTTCGGAATTTCAAACAACAGGCTTACCGAAAAATCCAGGGGAGTACGAAAAGAGAGGTGGCAGGTAAACAAGCTTATTGATGCGGGCTACGGGCTGGCAACCATTTACTATTGCGAGGTTGACCCCGACAGGGATGATTTTTCAGATGGCATTCATCCCCTGCTCTATTCAAAAAACCAGCAGCGTCCGGATGCCAACGAGTGGGGCGCAATTTCCGCCTGGGCATGGGGTTTGAGCCGAGCAATGGATTATCTGGAAAAGGATAAGGATGTGGATGCATCAAAAGTGATCGTTTTCGGGCACTCCCGTTTAGGTAAAACTTCGCTCTGGGCAGGCGCTTCCGATGAACGGTTTGCCGGTGTGATTTCCAACAATTCGGGATGTGGCGGTGCAGCGTTGTCCAAGCGTGAATTCGGGGAGACCATTGCCCGGATCAACAACAGTTTTCCACATTGGTTTTGCCGGAATTTCATGAATTACAACCGGAATGAATATGCCCTGCCGGCAGATCAGCATGAGCTGCTGGCGCTGATTGCCCCGCGTCCGCTCTATGTTGCAAGCGCTGAAGAAGACCAGTGGGCTGACCCGCGTGGCGAGTTTCTCTCAGCTTACCATGCAACGCCGGTTTATAAACTGTATGGGAAAACCGGAATTTCTTCGGCAGAAATGCCGCCGGTTAATCAACCGATTCAGAATACGGTAGCCTACCACATCCGCACCGGAAAGCATGATGTTACCGCATACGACTGGGAGCAGTATATCAAATGGGCAAATGAGCAGGTTCTGAAGAAATAATTCAATTTTCACAGAACATTATTCGGCAGTTGTAGGACCGTGAACCACTAATGTTCCGTCATCAAGCACTTCCATATAGTCAATGAAAACCACCCGGTTATTTCCCGTTGCCGATGTTCTTCCGTGATAAACACACAACATACTTTCGCCATCGGGTGAAACAGTTATGGAATTATGTCCGGTACCGGTTACAATCCCGCCCTGCTGCACATTTTTCTGCAACACCGGATTGTTTGATGCTTTCGTAAACGGACCCAAAGGATTATCAGATGTTGCATAGCCCACGGCATAGTTCTGTCCGCCAAAATAGTTGGCTGAATACATCATATAATAAAGGTTGTTCCTTTTAAAAATGAAGGAGCCTTCCGTCCAGCGGCGGTTTATTTCACCGGAAGTAACCGAACGGCTCTCCCACTCCGCCTGCTCATCTTCCATCGAAACAGGTGGTCTGAGCAGCAGTTGCGGCTCACCAATAACAGCTGAAAAATCGGGCTGCAATTCCACGCCGTAAATCCAGCTCTCCTCAATTTCATCAAACATCCCTTTGCTGCGTGCCCATTCCGACAATTCTGTTTCAACCGGATGCTTATAGCAGCATCTTGAATAATACAAATATATCTTTCCCTCATCAAAAAGAATATTGGCATCAATTATCGGATATCCCGGGTCAAACAGGGGTCTGTTGAGCAGATCAACATAAGGTCCCGTGGGTTTGTCTGAAACAGCCATGCCAATCCTGAAGTTTTCTAATTCATTTGTGGGATTTTCACGCCAGTCGGCGCTGTAAAAAAGATAGAACTTCCCTTCATGCTCATACAGCTCCGGTGCCCAGAAATTTGCAACAGACCACGAAGTATCAGTATTCCCACGGAAAATTATGCCTTCATCCTTCCACTCTTTTAAATCGGCTGAAGAATACATTTTAAATCCGTCCTTCACACCGCCCGTACCTGTCATATAATATTTTCCATCTGAAGCTTTCAAGATGAAAGGATCTCCAAATTCAACAGGCAGCGGATTATTAAACTGAATTTTCTCATTTTTAGGACTGCAACCGTTCATAAGAATCACAACCACTGTCAGGCATAAAATGTATTGAAACTTCATTTTGAATAATTTAACCTTATCACTAAATTTCTGCATAAACATAAGTCTAATTTTTGAAAACCGGCGCCTTCCATTCATGGGACGGAGAGTTGCCTTCCACATGGGGCCAGCCATCTTTCCACTGCACTTCATCAAGCATGAGTTTTCTGCCTTTTGGGTCATTTTTATCTATAGCATGATAAAAGATCCAGGTTTTCCCGGAATCATCCTCAACAATATCGGAATTGTGTCCCGTCCCCACAAACCGTTCATTTCCACGAATAATCACTTCATGCTGATTCTCATTCATACTTTTACCGCCTCTGTTTTTATACGGACCGAATAAATTCTGCGATCTGCCAACCACGGTTGTGTATGTACTTTTAACTCCTTCGCAGCAGGAACCTATTGAAGCAAAAAGGTAATACCAATCCTTCCTTTTATAGATATAAACTCCTTCGTAAGCAGTGCCGGCAATCTGCTGTTTTTCTGCACCGGGTTTTATTTCCAGTCCGTCTGAAGTGAGTTCAATGGCATAAATTCCGCGAAAACTTCCCCAGAAAAGAAAACGTTTGTCGTTTTCTTCGACACAAAACGGATCGATAGAGTTTTGCACCTGAATTTCATTACTTCTGAAAAGTTTTCCATGGTCAGTGAAAGGTCCTTCGGGAGAATTGGCAGTAGCAACACCAATACCGCAAGTCCATTCGCCACCCCATACTGACATGGAATAGTAAATCACATATTTCCCGTTTATGTAATTAATTGCCGGTGCCCACAACCCACCTTTGGGTTCAAAGGTCGGACGGGTTTCATCGGTGAATGCGGTTCCAGTAAATTCCCAGTTTATCAAATCCTTTGACTTATGAATCGGGATGTTTCGGATGTCTTCTGTTGCATAAAGATAAAACCAGCCGTCCGGGGCTTTGATTACGGTAGGGTCAGGCAAACTTTTTATCACAACCGGATTTTGATAAATGTGTAGTTTATCATCTGCTCTCGGTTTTTCTTTTGCACAGGCAACCATCGCAGCCAACACCACTAACAGAGTTGCAAGAAATCCTGATTTTTTTAGCTGAATTCTCATTTTACATAATTGGATTTTATTTCGTGATCGCAATGTTTTTATGCATGCTAAAAAAATTCTCATACAAATTATTCAACAACCATCATCAGCAAGAAAAAGAGTTCCCGCAAATGAGCGCAGACTGTCCCTATAAATTTTCACTCAGTTTTAAAAACGATTAGTGAGAAGCTTTAAAATAATTGCTTATCTCACTGTTTATCTTTCTGATCTGCTGTTCATTCAGCTTCACAACTTTTCTGTCGTAGGTCATCAATCCGTTCACTTCAATTTCCACGTCGGTGGTTTGAGTGTAAACTGCTGCGGAGTAGCCAAACGGAATGAGTTCTTTTAGCTTTTCGGCATATTCAACGTAAACTTTTGTTGCCTCTTCCGATGTTTTATACTGAACATAACCCCAGTTTCGGTCTTTTTCCCAAAGATGCTCTTCCAAAACCAGCCCGATACCACCATATTCTCCCAGAACATTTACCCGTTTTGAATCGAAAAGTCCCATCACCGGGTTCGGATAGTTGTGCATATCCAGGATGTCGCCCACATCGTAATGGTTTCCTCCACTTGCCGGATTTATCAGCCGCGACGGATCGTAATTCTTCGTCCAGGAAACAATCTCTTCGGTTTTGAACTGTCCCCACGCTTCATTGAACGGAACCCATACAACCACACTTGGATTGGAGTAGGTCAAATCCATAATCTCCTTCCACTCCTGCCGGAAATTTGCCTCCGATTCGGCATTGCGCTGCAGCTCCTGTCCGTTAAAATAGTTCCATCTCTGCCATTGTGGAGAGCGGTCGCCATTTGGCATATCCTGCCAGACTAAAATCCCCTCACGATCGCAGTGATAGTACCAGCGTGCCGGCTCCACCTTCACATGCTTGCGAATCATATTGAAGCCAAAATCCTTGGTTTTCTTAATGTCATAGAGCAGCGCTTCATCGGTTGCCGCAGTGTAAAGCCCGTCGGGCCACCAGCCCTGATCTAACGGACCAAAATGAAAATAATCCTTGTTGTTCAGCTGCATTCGCATCACACCGTTGGCATCGCGCGAAGCGGAAATCTTGCGCATACCGAAATAGCTGTTCACCTTGTCCAGCTCTTTGCCCTCTCTCCAGATTGAAATTTCCATTGAATAGAGAAACGGCGATTCGGGACTCCAAAGTTTTGCATCGGGAACGGCAACTTCCACCTCTAATCCGGCGGCAGCTTTTCCTGTGCCGACAACCTTTCCGTTTTCTAACGCCTTCACCTCAATGATATCGCCCTGCCGGGTTCCTTCCGTTGCAGCCAACACGGAAACATTTCCGCCATCAATATTGGGAACAGTTTTCAGATGAGTAACATAAACATTTTCAACCGGCTCAATCCAGACCGTCTGCCAGATTCCGGTAACCGGAGTGTACCAGATTCCGTGCGGGTCATTCACCTGCTTCCCGCGCGGCTGAAATCCCCTGTCGGACGGATCCCACACCCTGACTGTCAGTTTCTGTTCACCTTTTGTCAAGAACGGAGTGATGTCAAAACTGAATGGCGTATAACCCCCCTGATGTGAACCCACTTTTATGTCATTCACCCAAACATCTGCTTTCCAATCAACTGCACCAAAATTGAGTAGCACATTTTTATTCTTCCAGGTTGCCGGAACGGTGAAACTGCGCTGATACCACAGCTCGCGGTTTTCCCCCACCCTCTTTTGAACTCCCGAAAGTGAAGATTCAATAGGATAAGGAACTAAAATTTTACCGTCAAAGCCGTCAGGTGCATTGCTTCCCTTATCTAAAACCGCATAATCCCATAATCCGTTCAGGTTGAGCCACTGCCCGCGTTCCATCTGCGGACGGGGATATTCCGGAAGCGGATTAGCCGGATCAATTTCTTCTGCCCAGCGGGTTTTTATACGATTGCCGGCAGGCTGCCAGGTTTGTGCGCTTGTTGCAAAAAAAAGTAAAGCAGCAAAAAGTGTTAAAACTGTTTTTCCCATGGTGTCAATTTTTTATTTGTCAATATTTGAGTTGATTAAAAACTTTGTCAGTTGATTATTTTAAGAACATTACAAAGGACAGTAAGTTTTGTCCAAAATTTTTGATGAAAATACAAAATAAAATCAGAATGTATGAGATAAAATAAGAAAGAGAAGACTTGATGGGATGTCAATAGGTAAATATAACCCTCATATCCGTGAAGCAGATTTATATTAATACATTTTAGAGACCGGGTTGAATTATCTGCTGATTATGACAGTTTTACTAAATACTGAGTTTTTAGTAGCAACCTTCAGGATGTATGTTCCCGGCGGAAACTCCCGAACGGCAATTTGATTGCCTTTAACCCATTTAAGCAAACTTCCGTTTATCGAAAACAGCTTTAGAACAGGCGTTTCCGCTTCGTTCAATTTAACAAATACAATCTCAGAAACCGGATTTGGAAAAATATAAGCCGTTTCGGCAAGTTGGTCTTCTTTCAGTCCTGAAATCAAATTATCATATTGAAGCAGATCATCCACATAAATATCAGTGCCGGCTGACAAAATGCTTTCTTTGCGAACTATTCTGAATCCCGTGAGTTGGTAGGCATCATCAGCTGCAAATTCAGCCTCAAAGAATTCCCAACCCATAAAATTCAATTCGCATAATTTCAGGAATCTCACATCTGCTCCCAATCTGAACTGCAATTGCAGTTCATTCCCCGACATATCTCCATAAACATGCAAACCAAATACTTTTGAAGATTCAGTTGTTGCCAAAGGTTCTTCAGAATCAAAAGAGGCAAAAGCTTCCTGATTGGAAAACTTTGCTGTAATTTTATAAGCGGAAGCACCAAACAACTTCTGGGAGATATTCCGAATCATGGAGGCAGAAGAAACGCCTTCGCTTTCATCGCTTTTAAAAGTGTATTTGTCTGAAGCTTCAAAGTCGTCAATGACTGTTTTATCGCTCACCAAAACGTCTGAAGCTGTAAAATGAATTTGACGGGATTCGACAAATTTAACTCCCGTTTCATCTTTCAGGTTGCTTCCAATTTCTACGGTATATGAGTTTCCTGCAATCAACGGATTGGACAATTCAAAATAAAAATCGCCATAAGAATCACCTATTTTATTGATTTTCACCGAGCGGGTTACCCTGTCAAGTATTTCACCGTTTGAGTCATAGACATTAATTTCATCTCTGGCATTGGATGAATCCAGTTTTTTATCAAAAATATACATAAAGAGAGGTTTGCCGGCATATACCCCCGTGTTTCCCTCGCTGGGGTAGCCCTCAAGCAAAACCAGCCGGTTTCTGTTTTTTGTAGTGAATTGAAAAGTAAAATCCTCCTCCATATTCAAATTGTCGGGATGTTTTGCCGACTTATTCAGTTTTACCGTGTAAAGCGTTGATTTTTCCAAAGGAAAAAACGGCGTGAAGCGCAGGCGATACTGACTGTCTTCAAATGTAAACTCACCTTCTACTTCAGGATTGATTGAAAAAGCGGCAATAGTAGATTCTTCATCCATATCCCAGTTGAATTCCAGAACAATATCGGTTGATGCCTCAACAGTCTCTGTTTCGGGAACATTTGGGAAAAAACTGATCACCTGAGGCGGTGTATTTCGCACCTTATTCAGTTCAAAGTTTAGATATGAGATTTCATTATTCTTCACAATAATTTCTGTTTCCTGAGAGTAATAACCATCTGCTTCAACTTTTACGGTATAATTACCGGGATTTAAATCCTTAAAAACATAAACTCCGTTCCGTTGGTTATCAACCGTATAAATTTCTCCAGTTTCCTCTATAGTTACTACTGCGCCATTAATAGGCAGCAACATATCCTTTCCGTACTTTTTATATGTACCGTCTAAAATCAGATTCCTGCTGTCTTTCACCCAACCTGCAAGATTTCCTGTCGGAATTTCTGCATTTTTAAAATAGGTACAAAAAGCTTTTTTAAAATTCCATGCTTCCAGCCATTTATACTCCATATTCATCAGCCGGTAATTTTCGGGAATATAGTCATGCATTGAACCTTCGGAGATAACACCCGGTACGGTGAGTCCGCGCAGCACTCCATAACCGTCGCTCCATCCCATATACATCCGCGCATAGGTTTTGTCTCCGGACACATTATAGCTTGCAGATGTCCAGTGTGTCAATTCGTTTTTTATCAGGTTTTTTGCTATTTCCGTACTGATTGCCCTGCCTTCCTCAGACCGTGGAACTGGTGTGGGATATATATGCGTATCGTTCAAATCCTTACCGGCATACAACTGCAATACATAATTAGCTGTTCCGCTCCCTGCATTGCTGTGAATGGAAAGCATAAAATCTGCCTGAAATTCATTTGCCATGCGTACAATGGTTGACAAAGGCAAATCATCTTCCGTTCGGTTTTGTGTTCTGGACATCTGAACAGATACCCCCAATGTTTCCAGCATTTCACGCAACTGCAATCCCTTATCCAGATTACTCTGTGATTCCCAGAATCCCAAATTAGGACCAACATTCGGATATAGTGGTGTGGGAATTCCGCGATCGTCAGAATCCCAGCCGCCGTGCCCGGGGTTTATGTGGATTTTCACACCTGACATATCCTGTGCTCCGGCAAAAAATATAAACAGAACCGAAAAGATCAGTATAAATGCTCGTTTCATAATTAACATTTTAATTTTCAAACTCATTAGAAGCACTCAAATGACTATCTTCCAAATAAACGGCTGAAAAAACCTTTCTTCTTCACTTTCAGCTCAACTACCCAAATATCACCGGCAGTGGTGTTGTATAAAACTTTAGCTGATTTTTCAGATGCAGTGGGATACATTGCTATCTGCTCCGGCATACTCAGAACTTTTTCAACAGTTCCTTTTAAATTTTTCATCAAAATTTTCGATTCAACCACAAATGAGCCATCATCCCTATCCTGCATACCAACCACATAGTCGTTTCCATACCATACCGGAGCATTCAAAAAACCTAAATTCGCAAGAATTTCTCCATCCGGGCTACAGACAAAAGTTCCTTTTGCCGCAGCAGTGAATAGAATCATTCTCCGGTTGGGAGAAATCGTTGCCCACACATAACCATTTGCCCCGGCTACCGGATTCAGTATTTTGGTTTTATTGTTCCTGAAAACATACAGATTAACTCCATCGCTCCAGACATAATCTTCAACCGGAGTGTCTTCCTGAATTCCGACAGATTTTAAAAGTTCGTCGCCGGACAAAGCCACAACACCCTTACTTAAGCTTTTAGGATTTTTTAAATTCCGTACCGGTTCAAAAATTGTTTCGTGCTTCCTGTCAGAGAAGTCAAAGCTTTTCAGCCCTTCTTTGCGCAAATTTGATTCGTAAAGAATATTTCTGTAATAAATCCGCTCACTATCCTCGCTGAAAATGGGTTCAAATCCGGCTCCTTTCTCTGCCGAAACCTCCTGAACGGTTCCGGTTGAAAAATTGTAAATGTTCAGACCGGTGTACGACTCCGTTGAAAAAGCCACGAGATTTCCATCTGCACTGAGTTTTAGGTAATACCCTATTTGCTCTGAAACAGGAAATCTCTTCTGAATTTTAATTTTTTGAGCTAAAGTTGTAGTAACACTTAGCGCACAAATTATTGTTAAAAATAATGTCCTCATGGATTTTTTTTAATTTCATCAAATAATCATTGAACAATAAATTTCGAAACTTCCGGTTTTTCGTTTTTATAAATTTTTAGCAGATAAATTCCCGGACTAAGAATTGAAACGGGAATTTCAAGGGTTTCACCACCATAATTTCCAAAATATTTTTCTATACGCTTACGCCCCATCAGATCATAAACTTCGGCGTGCACTTTTGGGATTGCAGGTTCGGTTAACTGCAAATAAAGTATCCTGTTTTTTACCGGATTTGGAAATACTTTAAACCTATTTTCCTTTACAGATAAAATTCCGGTTGGCAAAAAACCTTTGTAAATCAGCCGGATTTCTTTGGCTGCAAGAGAATATGCCTTTCCTGTAGTCATACCTGATGCGTTGAAATAGAATCTTACTTTATCGAACCAAACCGGATAAATTGCCCTGTCTTCTGTATCAAACAGCTGATCAACAGGAATATTGAGTACAAAATCTTTATTTTGCTCAAAATCATTGATTTCAAAAGTAGCAACACTCGCTGCATCGTTTGCTTTCAATGAAAAAAGTGCTCTGGCAATATCAATATCTCCGATATTTAAGATCATCTGAATGGTATCGGGTAATCCAAAAAAAGCTTTTTTTAACATCAGTTCCACAAAAGGTGAACGCCCGACTGCATGCGTAAAGTTAACCACGGCGCCATAATCCCAGCTATCCGGCAGATTGTTTGTGTTTAATTGCGTATTTAAAAAAGAGGAAGCATCCAGTTTCCATTTTTCGGGATTGATGCTATCGCCAATGATACTCATACTTTCCGGAATTTCCACCTTGACTTTAATGTTGTCTGCCACACCATCTAAACTTCCTGTTAAAATTGACGACCCATTTTTTAAAGCCTTAACACTGCCGTTCTCTACAGTGCAAATTTCGGTGTTGCTCACCGTCCATGATAAAGCAGAAGGTGAAATAGCTGTTTGTCCGTCAGAAGTTTTTCCTGTAACTTCAATCGGATAATCTTTCCGGTTGTCCACTATTACAGAATCCAGACGGATTTTAATGTCTGAAACCTGAACAAAATTCACATCAATAATTGCTGTGATTGTCCCATTATAAGTAGCTGTGATTTTTCCGGGGGTATTACCGGTAGCAATGAATTTCTTTCCCTGAATTATTCCCAGACTTTCGGGGCAGTGCAGTTCCACATTTTGTAAATCGGACTCAAGCAGTACTTCATACTGGTTGTAGCCGTAAAACTGTGGAGTGAACTCGCCATAACGCGGAAGTGAAACAGATTGCTTATAAGGTTTAATTATGCTTATCGTATTATCCGAAGGGGAGGTTGCAACAGCATAAATGCTGTTGGCAACTGCACGTTCATTGCCATCACTGGTAGTATTTACAGCTTTCCCATATTCTGCAACATACATGGTGCTTGAGCCGCCGCCATCCATATTGAATGCGGTGTATGCGCCGGCACTTTTCATAAGTTCAGCCATATCTTTGGTGGTGGCTCCGTTTGAAACCCCACGACCATCAATCACGCAGAAAATCAGGGAATCTCTGTTTCTGCTATAACCCAATCCGGTTCTTGGATGCAATTCATTCCATACGTTAGCTGTTTCCACTTTGCCATTCAGGAGCATGGTTGCATAATTATCGCCGCCGGTCATTTGTATAAAATTTGAAGAATTATCCAGACCAAGCCACACATTCAACTCAAGTTCGATTTCATCATTTACACTCAACTGATTTAACTGAGCAGCTGCTGTTCCATGCCCGGATAAAACTGCTTTTCCTTTTGGAATTTCCATATTCCCAATTTCCTTTTCAACCTTCAGAACTTTAGCTTTCAAAGTCTTGTTGGTTCCCCACATAAAACCGTTATTCAACTCAATCAATATTTCCGTACCATATTTATTCGTATGTGTTCTTTTCCCGTTCAATTGATTATACAACACCAGCTGATTGGTTTCACGCAGATGATTAACCGTATTAATTGCAACTTCCTGTGTATTAATCTGTAATTTACCAATGAAACTGGCTATACCGATACCGGGAATTTTCCGGTCATCCATTACGAAAACATTGCGACTGCTCGGAATTTTTGCTATTTCTCCGTCCACCATATTTCCACTCACCGGATAGCCAACATAGCCGGAAGTTGCAAAAAAATCACCATTGACACCGGCAAAATAAAAGGCGCCTTCCATTGATTTTCGTTTTGCAGCAATCGAAGTGGGTTCACCGCCATAAATGGAATCGCGTCCTAATGCAGTACGAATTTCCACATAAGGATTTTTGAGATCAGTCTTGATAAAAAAAACATCCAGACGTTTGCCAGTTGCTGTCAGCCGCAAAGAAATATACTGAGTTCCGGGTCCTATCCGGTGATTTTCCAAAGTATCAACCTTATAGGTTATACCTCCGATTTGGATTGCCGAAACATGTGTTACAACGAAGAAAAAAAACAATGAAAAAATATACTGATAAAGAAATCTCATGAATTCCGATTTTATTTTAAAATAATTTCAAATAAATTTTAAAACAGTTTAACTATTTGTGATACAATATTATTTCAACAACCGTCCAGATCAATAAATCCATACTGTTGTAAAGATAATACTACAATATAAAAGGTGGTGGCTAAGCCCACCACCTTTTAAAAGCTACAATCAATTATGCTTTAATTCATAACCACAACTTTACGGACAGCAAGTGCTCCGTTGGCAGTTTTTGCCCTTACGATATAAATTCCACTTTGAGGAACTTCTACAGATGAAGTCTGCTTTGCCTGAACAACCAGCTGTCCTGTTACTGAATAGACTGCAACAAGTTCAACCTGTTTGTCAAATTTCAAAGTTCTTTCTCTTACAATCACATTCAGAAGCTCATTGTTTACAACAATCGGCGCGCTACTCGGTGTTCCCACTTTCAATTCATATACGCCATAGCCATTTTCCCCTGCATAAAGATATATCGTTGCAGCTCCCTCATTCTCATCAACCTCCACTGACGGAACAGCGCTGCGGTATGCATTTGACGAGCTACCCATTCCGCTTTCAGGGAATACCCACAATGACTGAATATCTTTAAATTCCTTGTTGGCATCAGCCCATTTAAACAAACGAAATGATGCAGGCGGTGTGCCGTCCGTATTACTATTAACCATAATGAAAAAGTAATCATCTCCAACACTGAATTCAATCAAACCATTTTGTCCCTGTTTTTTACTGTCAGAAGCGGGCCACTCTTCAGAAGTATCATTGAAAAGTCCGTCAATAATATTACCGTCCATATCAATTAATGTTGGATACGTTGCAAAACCATCAATATAGAAATAGTCTTCATCCATCGGGAAAATCTGTGGAGCAGGTCCCGGATTGTTCAACCCGGTAAGCAAAGTTCCCTCTTCCGAGGTATCAATCAGAATAGCTTCGGCATCTCCTGCTTCACCATTGGAAATTGTCCATTTATATGCTTCCATTGCCTGGGCATTCATCGCCATGATAATTGCATCTCCATCCACATCTCCATAAACTCCAAATGCATCAAAACGAATGGTCGCCTCTGCAAAATCATAATTTTCTGCAAGAATTTCATGCACTATTAATTCACCTTCCCCCGTAGTCAGGTCTATTTTCCAAACCTGAAAAGGTTGTGCATTGGAAGTAATACAATTCCCAAGCAGCACATTGCCGACACCATCAATTTTAATATCGTTGAAAGGAAGTGTTCCGGCTACTTTTGTTTCACCATCAGCTTCATAAGTGAATATATTAGAAGCTAATTTTATTGGCTCCAACATTTCTCCGGTTTCACCGTCAACAACAGTCAGCTGCTTCAGATTTCTGTCCACAAAGTACATTTTCCCGTCTTTCGCAGCCATTCCGCGCACAAAATCGGCAGCTCCCACCCAATTCGATGAGAAATTATCCATTATATTTGAAACCAGCCATCTGTTTGTCAGCGTAAATTTTCCATCTTCAAGAGCCGGATATGTTGCAGGATCTGGACGCGGCACCGGTGCAGCAACAACTCCTGCAGTAGTGCCAGCAAGATATACAACCTCATCAAAAGATACCACAACTTTAATATTCACCTTTATACCCACAGGAAATTGCGCCTGAGATAATTCAACATATAAGGGGATAGACTCCACCCCATCACTCAAAACAGCTCCTTCACTGTCATAAGATTCAATATTCAACCCTTCAATATAAATCAACTCAAACATGTAGTCTAGTGGTTTCTGGTTCAGCGACGATAGATCAACGTTCAGGGCTGACGGTGTGGAAGCAGTCTCTTTTTTGATTAAAGAAGCGCCTTCAAGTTTGGTGTAATCTCCGATCAGTGCAGTTGTACCGCTAACTACAACGCTATTACCGGCTGCCACATCAGGAGCAGATATAAATTCAACAAGCAAGCCGCCTGTAGCATCCTGAATATATGCTTTTACTCCATCAACCAAAGTAACAATCCCTTCCGTCTTTGTTTCTACAGCTGCATCCAATGCCCACACTTCCTTAATTACCGGAATGTATTCCACCCAGTTTGCATAAAGGGTAATATCACCTGAAGCGCTTTCCGGGATTGAAGTAACTTTCTCACCGGAGAAGTCATTAGTTTCATACCATCCGTCGAAAGAAAAACCTTCTCTGTATGGAGCAGGGATCACCACTTCTTCTGTACCGTCATAAGAGTCCGGTCCGGCGAAACCATGCTTCCATACCGACATAAATGCAGACGGCTGACCAGCTGTTGCATAGTCGGCAGAAATCGGCCAGGCACTACGTTTTCCGTTAACAAAAAAGGCAGAAACATTATATCTCCAGAAAGCATCAGCTGAGGAATCTTCGTCAATTTCCGGAAGTCCCTGTTCTGCCACAATAGCCACAATGTAATCATGCAGCCACATCCATTTTTCATTTGTGATAAGGGTGTACATTTTTGTCGCAAATGTAGGAATCCGAACTACCGGATCTGATGCTGACAAAATAACATCAAGCGTTTCCCATGTGTACCATGTTGCTGATTCTGCAATCTCAAATACCTCATTATAATCCGCATTGAATTCCACAAGCATATCTGCTTTGCTTGTCCATCCGTAATCATTGGTTACGCCACCATTGAGCTCATAGGTGATGTCTCCCTGTGCATAGCTCAAAAATGCCATGCTACATGCTACAAACAATAATGTAAATTTTTTCATACTACAAACATTTTAAATTAATAAATAACTACAAAAACTAACAGTTTTCATTGTATTTTCAGGAGAGTATAAAAATCTGACACAGAGCTACCGGCACAAAATCTCTTAGTCATTCCTATTATGAATCAATAATTAAGCTTACACTCCCATGATAACCATTATGAAAATATTTTCAAAAAATTATTTCCCCTGAAAGAGAAATATTTCATTATAAATCTCAAAAAGCCCTTTAAAAGTCAGTCTGTCTATCGGTTAATTTTAATTACTTTTCTAAACCGGTCTGTTTCTATTACCAACAAATAAACTCCCTGCGCATATCCCGTTAAATCAAGGGTGAGAATATTTT
>JACDJB010001562.1_pt1 | contig 18293 bp, 14 predicted proteins | sample 7454121 | NCBI WGS metagenome assembly JACDJB01 (sample SAMN14253290, study PRJNA609438) | sludge metagenome | isolation source: sludge after 25d culture with pyrite | collected 2018-12-20 | reverse complement strand
TGCCAATTGAGACGACGGTAAGATTCCAACTGCCTAGCCGTTTGTTCGAATTGGCCCATTTCCTGAAAATTGCACACCGCCCCGGAGACTCGATTGTTGATGACAATGGGGGTGATGTTGACGACTAGGTCAACGTGTTTGCCGATGATCTGACGACCAATTTGCGGCAAGCAATTTTCCAGGCAGGCCATGACCAACGGGCCGGTCAATGGCAACAAATCGACAATGAAGCTGCCGATGCAGTCGGCGGCGTTGAAATGCAGGATCTTTTCTGCTTGGGGGTTCATTAACCGGATGATGCCATCGGCATCGGTAACGATGGCCCCATTGCTACTCGATTCGAAAGCATGGCGGTATGTTGGCAGGTTTTTCATAAGAGTAACGGCGCAGTCAGTTCATAAAAATAAGATAATTTTTTGAATTAGATATAACAATAATCTTATGGACGCACAAGCGGTGCCCGGCTTGGCTTTAGGCCCATCGGCTTTCAACGCTTCACCCGAATTCCCGCATAACGTGTGCTCCATCAGCGCAGCGGGCCGCGTTGCTTGACCAATATGCCTCCTGGGCGATATCTTAATGTTGTCGATCGAAGGCCCCAATCATCGTTTTTGAATTGTTTCCGGGTCGCTTCAACTCCGACTCGATCAGGGAGAGCATCCGCGCCGCCGTGATAATGAAACCCGAACTTTCCATCGCCGTTCGAACCCTGGCCGAGCATGTGCTGCGCAGCGGAGACCTGCACGTCGCCTTTCTCAGCCCTCGGCGCGCCCAGGCAGGCATCGCCGGGCATCGGCGGATCCAGAACGCGCGGCCGGGGGACTACCAGGCCGAAGTACCGGTGGCCGGCCGGGTGGAAACCGAGCGCTTCGTGCTGCACATTGCTGGTCGCATCGACGGTGTGTGGCCACGGGAAGATGGCTTGGTGGTCGAGGAAATCAAGACCACTACCCAATCCCTGGACCCGGCACCGGACAATCCGGTCCACTGGGGACAGGCCAAGATCTACGCCCACCTGCTCGCCGTTGCGCGGGGGCTGGAAACCGTCACGGTCCAGCTCACCTACTACCACCTAGACAGCGGTGAGATCCTCGAAATCCCCCGCCGGCTGACCGCCGCCGACCTTAAGTCCTTCTTCGATGCCGTGGTGGCCCGTTATCTCGAGTGGGCGGCAACGGTGATCGATTGGCGGACCCGGCGGGACCAAAGCATCCGGGATATCGCGTTTCCCTTTCCCCGCTACCGGCCGGGGCAGCGGGAAATGGCGGTGGCGGTTTACCGGGCCGTGCGGGATGGGTTTCCCCTGTTGGCCCAGGCGCCCACCGGTATCGGCAAAACCTTGGCCGTCTGGTTTCCCGCCGTCAAGGCCATGGGTGAAGGGCTGATCGACCGGATCTTCTACCTCACCGCCCGTACCACCGGCCGGCTGGTGGCCCAGGACGCCCTGGCCCATCTGCGTCGCGCGGGCCTGCGCTTTCGTACCCTGAGCCTCACCGCCAAGGACAAGATCTGCTTTCGCCCCGAGGCCGGATGCAGCGCCGAGATCTGCGAATTCGCCCGGGGGCATTACGACCGGCTCAACGATGCCCTGGCGGCGGCTTTCACCGTGGAGGCCCTCACCCGAGAGGCGGTGGAAACCTTGGCCCGGGCGCACCAGGTCTGTCCCTTCCATCTGGCCATGACCCTGGCCGAATGGGTCGATGCCATCATCGGCGATTACAACTACATCTTCGATCCCCGGGTGCGCCTCAAACAGTTCTTCGAGGAAGAAGGTGCCGGCCGCAGCCTGATTCTCGTGGATGAGGCCCACAACCTGGTGGACCGGGCCCGGGAGATGTACTCGGCCGAGTTGTCCACCGACGACCTGCATGCCGTGCGCACTCCCCTCAAGACGGCCGCCCCGTCCCTGGATCGGGCCTTGGGGCGGGCGAGGCGGCTGCTGTCCGCCGCCGCTGAGGACGCCCCGACAAACGGCGTTCCCAGGGTTTCCGAGAGACCTTCGGAAGAGGTGCTGGACAGCCTGAGGCGGGTTCTGCGGTTGGCTGAAACGGTTCTGATCCGTCAAACCGATGCACCTTGGCGCATGGGGTTGATGGAATGCTACTTCGGCGTCCAAGCTTTCCTGCAGGTCGCCGAAGCCTACGATGGACGGTATGCCACCTTCTGTCGTCGCATCAAGAAGGAAGCCCGGGTGAGGCTTTTTTGCATCGATCCGGCACCGGGGCTGGCGGAAACCATCGGTTGCGCTGCCAGCGCGGTTTTCTTTTCGGCCACCCTGGCGCCGATGGATTATTTCGCCGCGGTCCTCGGCCTTCCGAAAACGGTGACCCGGTGCCAGTTTCCCTCCCCCTTCGACCGGGGGCGTCTGGCCGTGCGTGTGGCCCGGCGCATTTCCACCTTCTACAAGGACCGCGCCGAGAGTGTGAATCAGGTGGCCGAGGCCATCGTTGCCGTGGTGACGGCCCGGCCAGGCAACTACCTGGCCTTTTTCCCCTCCTATGCCTACCTGGAACTGGTGCACGAGGTCCTGGGCCGCAACTGGCCGCAAATTGCCACCCGGTGCCAGGCCCCGGCCATGACCGATGCCGAGCGGGACGCTTTTTTGCGGTGGCTGCCGGCGGCGCCGGAAGCTGCGCGGCTGGGATTCGCCGTGATGGGCGGCGTGTTCGGGGAAGGCATCGACCTGGTGGGAGACCGGTTGACCGGGGCCATCGTGGTGGGGGTGGGATTGCCGGCCATCGGTCCCGAACGCGAGCAGATTCGCCGCTATTACGAAGGGGAACAGGGGCGCGGATTCGATTTCGCCTATCGCTATCCGGGGATCAACCGGGTACTCCAGGCCGCCGGAAGGGTGATCCGCTCGGCTGCGGACCGCGGAGTGGTGGCCCTGGTGGATGCGCGGTTTGCCCGCGCCGACTACCGCCGTTTGCTGCCCGCTTACTGGACGGTGGATTCTGTGGACGATGCAGGCCAGCTATTTGATGATTTGAAAAAGTTCTGGGCGCAGATGGATGACGGGAGATCTCGGGAAGGCACAAACGCGGCGCCCGCCGCGGTGGCGTGAAAACGATGAACGAGAGGAATAATTCAGAAATCGAAGCGCTGCGGCGACGCCACCGTGCGGCCCTGGAACTCTCCGCTGCCGCCGCCACCCGGTTTCCGGAGGCGGTGCGTCAGTTGCGTCGTCTGGCGGCCGCGGTGACGTGCCAATCCCTGGATATCGGCGCCTACCATCACACCGCCGCCGAAATGGTCCGGCTTCTGGAAATTCTCTGTGGGGTCGGGGCTGGGACCGTTTTCGTCTATTTTCGTCGCAGCCTGGATCCCGGCTGCGAAGGGCACGTGCGCACCTTTCGCCCCATGTGCCACGACCTGCTGGACGTGCTGGCGGAGCTGGACCGCTGGCGCGCCGATCATCCGCCGGTGCGGCGGGTCAAGTAGTCCTGGCCCGCCGCATCCGTTAATTTACGGTCAGGATTTCTTCTTGGCGGCGTAGCCGTCGGCGTACCATCCTCCGCCTTTGAGGGAAAAGGTGCAGTTGGAGAGAATCTTGTGCGCCTTGCGGCCGCATTTCGGGCACTTGATGGTTTCGGTGCCCATGCGTACAAGCTCTTCGGTCACCTCGCCGCATTCGCATTTGAATTCATACATCGGCATGGCGTGTTTCCTCTGTCTCTAAAATCGTTTGTTCAGTTGCTGGTTTTGCCGAAACCGCGGCCCGACGCTTTTCACCCCTGTTTGGCCTGGGCGGCCTTGGCGCATTTGGGCAGTTTCCAGCCCCCCCCACCAGTGGGAATTCCGTGGGGACGAATCGCGCCGGCGGACATCAGCTTCTCGACATCCCTACCGCCGCAATGGGGGCAAACCGGTCCTTCGTTTTCTCCGGGCATCACCAGGCTTTCAAAAGTTCCCTGGCAGGTTCGGCAAACGTATTCAAAAATCGGCATGGATCACCTCGGAATTCAGTCGGGCAAACCCTAATTCTCTTTTTCGGTCAAGTCAAGTATCCGGCTTTTCGGGTGCCGATTCCTCTGGGCAAAGCGGCCTCACGCCGCTGACGGTCGGCCGTAGCAGACCTCGAAGCGCCGCCAGAATTGCTCAGGTGTAAAACGGTGATCCTGGGTGCCGTGACGGCTCACCGCGAAGCTGGCGCAGACCGATCCCATACGGGCGCAGGTGGTGAGTTCACGGCCCTCGGCCATGCCCATCAACACCCCGGCACGGTAGGCGTCGCCGGCCCCGGTGGGATCCACCACGCCGTCGTTGTCGGCGGCGTCGACGTGGACGTCGCCGTCGGTGGCATGGAGAATCGACCCGTTCTCCCCGAGGGTGGTGATCACCGCCTGGCACCGCTGGAGGATTTGGGGCAGGTCCAGGCCCGTGGCGCGCTTGATCATTTCCATCTCGTAGTCGTTGGAGATCAGCAGGGTAGCCCCCGTGGTCATTTCCACCAGGTCATCGGCGCTGAGGGCGGGGATGGACTGGCCGGGATCGAAGATGTAGCGCAGTCCCATTTCCTTGAAGCGGCGGCTGTAGGTGCGCATGTCCTCGAGGTTTCCCGGGGCGATGATGCCCAGGGCGTCGGCGGGGTCGAGGCCGTTGACATCGTAGCGTGCGCTGCGGTTCATGGCGCCGGGGTTGAACCCGGTGATCTGGTTGTTGGCCTGGTCGGTGGTGATGTAGGCGCCGGCGGTGAATTCATCGTCCACCTGACGGATGCCGGCCAGGGACATGTTGTGGTCGAGAAGCCATTGGCGGTAGCGGCCGAAGTCCTTGCCGGCGGCGGCCACGATGAGCGGAGAGGCACCGAGGAGGGCCAGGTTGTAAGCGATGTTGCCGGCAGTGCCGCCGAATTTTTCCTGAAGACCGTTGACCATGAAGCAGACGTTGATGTTGTGGATTTTCTCGGGCAGAATGTGATCGGCGAAAAGGCCGGGAAAATCCATGATGCGGTCATAGGCCAACGAGCCCGAAACAATGATGTTCATCCGTATCCTCCTTTTGGCTGGGCCGGGATTCCGGCCGACAATATAACCACTTATCATGAAGCAACAGGCATGCGGATGTCAAATCACCCTTCGTGGACGGCGGCGTCCCGTCTATGTTCCGTGGTGCTTCATCCCGAAGAGAGGAATCCGTAGTTGAAAAAATCAGGGGAAAATAGTGACAATCAGAATGATTCCTGGTTAGAACACGGCACCCTTGGCTTGGGTGGGATCCCGGCTCCAATAAGCCATCGTTCGGCTCACATCGGTTCGAGAGCCACAACCCCTTGACGAAAGAATCGAAAATGATGCTGAAAACCAAACGCAGTGCCGTGGCACGCCTGGGAAAGCGGATGCTGGCCGCCGGGCTGACCACCGGCACCGGGGGCAACCTGAGCTGGTGCGACCGGCGCCGGGGACTGGTCGCCGTGTCTCCTTCCGGAGTGGCCTATGATCGGCTGACGGCCGGTGATGTGGTGGTGGTGGATCTGGACGGCAACCGGGTGGACGGGACCCTGTCGCCTTCCAGCGAGCTGCCCTTTCACCTGGCGCTTTATCGCCACCGGCCGGATGTGGCCGCCGTGGTGCACACCCACTCGGTCTATGCCACCACTTTGGCCTGCCTCCACTGGGAGATTCCCGCAGTGCACTACCTGGTGGGGTTCGCCGGCCCCAAGGTGCCTCTGGCACCTTACGCCACCTACGGCACCGAAGCCCTGGCCCGGGGCGTGGTGGATGCCATCGGTGCGGCCAACGCCGTGTTGCTGGCCAACCACGGGATGATCGCCGTGGGCACCGACCTGGAAAAGGCCTTTGCCGTGGCCGAAGAGATCGAGCTGGTGGCACGGATCTACTACCAGGCCAAGGCCGTGGGTACTCCCCAGATCCTGCCCGATGACGAGATGCAGCGGGTGATGGAGCGGTTCAAGTCCTACGGCAAGCCGCCCGAGGATTGATTCAGAACTCCTTGAAGATACGTGCCAGGGGGTGTCCCGGCGCCTGAAGCGTCAGGTCGTTGAAATAGCCGTAGGGGGTCTGAACGGCACGGTAGGCGGCATTTTCCAGCCGTTGGTGGACCCGGTCGATCAGTGCCTTAGCCTGGAGCGCGTCGGCCTTGTCTTCGCCCAGGTGGGTGAACGAGTGTAAAATGACAAGTGAAGTTTCCCATTTTCGCGCCAGCCACTTGGCGTTCTTGGCCAGCTTGGTTTCCACCGATGCGTCCTCGATGTCCTTGGGCTCCACGTGGATGAAGGCCACCACGGCCTTTTCGTGGGAACTGGGTTCGGCGTCGGGCGCGTCGTCCAGGGTCTTGACGGCCGGATTCCAGGCGAAGGTGTCGCAGTACCAGAACAAAACACGCATAGTCTTTTCCGATTTTGCCGGCACGGCGCCTTCCGGACGACGACGCCCGGCCGCAACAGGAGAAAAACAGAAAGTGGAGCGCGTGGCTGAAAATTTCAGCGCCGCTGCCCGCAGGGACCTTGGGCGCCGGCTGTCCCTGAAGGCCACCGCCTCCAATTTAGACCTGGAAGGGCGGGTGGGTCAATGACGGCTTTGCCTGACGCCGCCTTGCCGCCGTTGGTGAAGGCCGGTCGCTGCTCGAAGCGGCGGTTTTTGTGTTGGCCATTGCTGTTGGCCGTTGTTTTACTGGTTGTTGTGGCGGCGGCGCCCGGAGGGGCCGCCGAGGCCGAGACAACGCCGGCCCAACTGCGGATCGAAGGTTTGGACGCCCATCCGGCCCTGGCGGCCAACGTCCGGGCCATGGTGCCGCCCCCGGGCTTCGGCTGCGATGCGCCGCACGTGCGCTGGCGCGCCTACCTGCGCCAGGCGCGCCAAAAGGCCGAAACGGCTTTGCGGGCCCTGGGGCACTTCAATGCCGTCATGGACACGGCCATCGCGCAGGACGGCGACTGTCGTGTGCCGGTGCTCGCCATCGACCCCGGCCCGGTGGTGCGCGTCGAGGCGGTGGACATCGTCATCGAAGGCCCTTTCCAACAGGATGACGCCGCCCGACGATGGCGGGAGAACTGGCCCCTCGAGGTCGGCGCCGCCCTCAATCAGGGAAGCTACGATGCCGCCCGCGACCGGCTGATCAACCGGGCGCGGGCCCGTGGCTACCTCGATGTCCGTTACACCCGTCGCAACCTGCGGGTGGACCCGAAGGCCAACACGGCCCGTATCGAATTGACCCTGGAATCCGGGCCGCGCTACCGCTTCGCCGCCATTCGTGCCGAGCAGAATATATTGGACGACGCGTTTTTGAGGCGGCTGATCCCCGTCCAGCCGGGCGACCCCTACTCCAGCGATCGATTGGCCGCCATCGGCGGCAGCCTCAGCGCCAGCGGCTACTTTGCCGACGTCAGGGTGAGGCCGGACCTGGAAGCCCGGGATAACGGCGCCGTGCCGGTGGACATTCAACTGATCGAACGGCCGCGCACCGGCTACGAGTTCCGGGTGGGCTACGGCACCGATACCGGCCCGCGCACCCGGGCCGAGGTGGCGCGTCGCTGGGTCAACCGCAACGGCCACAAGTGGAAGGCCGGGTTCGGCTTGGCCCAGCGTGAGCAGGCCCTGGATGCCGTGTATTCGATTCCCATGCAGCACCCCCTCACCGACCGCCTGGAATTTTACGCCCGCATCGACCGGGAGGACAACAACGATATCGTCACCCAATCCGGCACCCTGGGGGCGCAGTACGCCCGGGAACGGGGCGGCTGGACCCAGGCGGTGTTCACCGAATACCTCTATGAGCGCACGCGCTACGGCGACGCGCCGGCCCAGGGCGACGGCTTTCTGCTCGGCGGGCTCAAGCTCGGGCTGCGCAGGCTGGATGATCCGCTCTTTCCCGTGCGGGGCCACTCGCTGGACCTGATTTTGCGGGGGGCGGCCGAGCCGCTTTTCAGCGCGACATCGCTGGTGCAGGGACGGGCACGCGGAGTGGTGTCCCGCCCCTGGCGCCGCTTCATCTTTCAAGGACGGGCCGAGTTGGGGGCGACCCGGGCCGACGACTTCGGCTGCGTGCCCAAGTCGCTGCGTTTCTTTGCCGGCGGGGACAACTCGGTGCGCGGTTACGGCTATGAAAGTCTCGGGCCCACCAACGACGAGGGGCAGGTGGTGGGCGGAAGGTACCTCTGCGCCCTGAGCGCCGAAGCCATGTATCCGGTCTACGGCGACGACTGGTTCGCGGCGGTGTTCGTGGACAGCGGTCAGGCTTTTGACGATCTGGCCGATCTTGCATTCAAGACCGGTGCCGGGCTCGGGATCCGCTGGCGTTCGCCCATCGGCCTGGTGCGCCTGGACCTGGCCCATCCCTTCGACGCAGCATCCTCCTCGGTGCGGCTGCACATCGGCATTGGAGCGGATTTCTGATGACTGCCGTGCGAGTTTTCCCCGGTCGTATCCTGCGCTGGACCCTGGGGGCTGCCGTGCTGTTGCTGGTTGCTCTTGCCGCGCTGCTGCTGGTGGTTTTTACCACCGAGAACGGCACCCGCTATGCCCTTGGCAAGGCGTTGGCCGCCGTCCCGGGGGCGGCGGTGGCGCAGGTGGAGGGCAGCCTCTGGCGGGGCATCACCCTGGAAGACTTTCGCTATGCGGACGGCGCGGGCACCACCGTCAGGCTGCAGCGGCTCGAGTTGGTTTTTTCCTGGCTGGCCCTGCTGAAGATGCGGTTGCACCTGCCCCTAATCGAGGTTTCGGGGGTGGAATTGCAGCTTCCTGAAAGCCAGCCGGCCGATGCGCCCGGCGGGGCGCTGGATATCGAAGCCATCGGCGCGAAACTGCCGCTGGCCGTTCAGATCGACGTCCTGCGCCTGAGCGATGTCACCGTGCAACCCGGGCCGGAGGCGACCGTCGTCCGGCTGACATCCCTGGAAACCGCCTTGGCGGTGGACCGACAGCGCGCCGTGGTCTCCCATCTCAAGCTGGCCCTGGCAGCCCCGGCGCAGCTGCACCTGGAAGCCGAGGCCGGCCTGGACTGGAAAACGCCCCACCCGGCGCGCCTGCGCCTCGACGGCGACCTGACACTGGACGCCGGGTATCTCGACTGGTCCCTTGCCGGCGACGGCAACCTGGAAAAGCTGCGCACCACCGGCCACATCGGCTGGCAGGGAAAGGATTCGCCGGATGCCACCGTCCATCTGGTTGTGGAAAACGGTTTCGCCGCGGCGCGGATCGAAGCCCTCACCGCCGAGCTTCTCGACGGATCGTTGACCCTCAGCGGTGAGGTGGGGTGGGCGGAGGGCCTGGACTGGCAGGCGACGCTCTGCGCCAAAGACTTGCAGCCGGGGCCCTGGCTCGAGGCGGCCACCGGTCCGGTCTCCTTTGAGCTGACCAGTTCCGGCCACATGGACCCGCAAGGCCAATTGATCCACGACAGCCGCCTGGTGGACGGCCGGGCCGAGATGGGCGGCATCGCCTTGACAGACCTGCGGCTGCACGTGACCGGGGATCTGGGCCGCGCCGAGATTCACGATTTGGCCGTGAACATGCTCGACGGTGGACTGAAGGCCGCCGGCGCCCTCGAATGGCGTGACGGCCTCAAATGGCAGGCATCGCTGGCGGGGCGGGACCTCGACCCCGGCCGGCTGGCCCCGGCGGCGGCGGGACGGGTCGGGTTTCGGGTCGACACCGAGGGGCGCTTGGACGACCAGGGACGGTTGACCCATCAGACCCGGGTGGCGGACTTGGCGGGGGTGGTGGCCGCCGTGCCGTTCCAGAACCTGGGGCTGACCGCGGCGGGAGACCTGGAAAGCATCCGCATCCGCGATTTGGACGGCCGCATCCTCGGGGCCCGGGTGGCCGGGGAGGCCGATCTGCAACTGGCCCCGGAAGAGATCGCCTGGACGGCCCGGCTGTCGCTGGACGAGATGGATCTGTCCAAGCTGGAGACCCTGGAAATCGACAGCGGTGGTGTCAATGGCCGGATCGGCCTGGATCTTTCCTCCCGGGGCCGGTGGCGTGGGGGGCAGCCATTTCTGACCGCCGAACTTGAAAACTTGCGCGGCGAGGTGGCGGGCCAACCCTTGTCGGGGCGGATCGCGCTTTCGGTGGAAGGCGATACGGTCCGCCTTCAGCCAGCGGATCTGACCCTGGGAGAAAACCGGTTGGAGGTCGCCGGCACCGTCACGCCGCCCTTCGATCTGAAGTATCGACTCAACCTGCCGGACCTGGCCCGCTTGCCGCTGGCTCCGGCCCTGGGTGCCCCGCTGGCCGGCCGGCTGGAGGGCGAGGGCCGCCTGGCCGGCACCTTGGCCGCCCCTGAGGTGGCCGCCACCCTTTCCGGCCGTGGGCTGGCTTACGGCGGCGACCTGCGCTTGGCCGCCATCGATTTGCGCGCCACCGCCGACGGTGACCAATGGTTGCTGGAGGCCGATATGAAACGGCTGGTGGCGGCCGACCAGCAGGTGGAGGCGGTCACCGCGAAACTAACCGGAAGCCTTGACCAACACGCGCTGGTCTTGTCGGCCCGCAGCGATGACGGTCGCCTGGCACTGGCGCTGCAAGGCGGCCTGCACGAGCGCCGTTGGCAGGCTCGGCTGACCCGCTTGGCGTTGCGGGGAACCCGGGCCGGCGACTGGGGGCTGGCCCGGCCGGCGGCCCTGGTGCTGTCCGAAAAGGAACTGTTGCTGGAGGAGGCCTGTCTGGCGCCCGAGCCGTCCAGGACAAGAGTCTCCGACGGGGCGCCCAAGCAGCCCGCACCGGTGTCCGGCCAGGTCTGCCTGTCGGCCTCGCGCCGGGAAGACCAGGATCTCCTCTTCGCCTTGCAGGCCCGTTTGCCGTTGGCCCTGGCCGGGCCCGTGCTTCCGGAGGCCCTGCGCCTGCCGGGTGAGATGATCCTTGCCGCCGAGGCGCGCATCGGCGAAACAATGGCCGGGGAAGTCGAGGTGACGCTGCCGGACAACCGGATCATTGTCCGTGGATTGACCGAGGCGCCGCTGGCCGTCGACTACCGCGAGACACGCATTCAGGCAACCCTGCGCGATCAGCGGCTTCAGGCGCAGATCGGCGCGCGACTGTCCGGCGATGCGGTTTTGGATGGCGAGATTTCCGCCCAACTGGACGGCGGGCAGCCGCTTTCCGGTGGAATTAACTTGCAAATCCCCGATCTTGCCTGGCTCAACGCGTTCATCCCCGCCGTGTCCGAGCTTTCCGGGAAAGCCGAGGTCCGTCTCACCCTGGCCGGCGCCCTGACACAGCCGGCGCCCCAGGGCCGCGTCACGCTGGACAACCTGTCCCTCAACCTACCGGATACCGGGGTCGCTTACCAGAAAGGACGCCTGCGGTTGGATATCGACGAAAACCAACAGCTCAACATCGCGGGCGAACTGGCCGGGGTCGATGGGGGCCGGCTGCAAATCACCGGGCAGGGATCACTGGCCCGACTGCCCGAGTGGCGCCTCGAACTGGCCCTCGACGGCGAAGCGCTGCCGGTGCTGCGCACCGCCGAGCTGGTGGTGGATGCCAGTCCGGCCCTGACCGTCAAGGCGGATCAGGAGGCGGCCGAGGTCCGGGGACGGGTTGGGTTGCCCCGGGTGGAAGCGCAGGTTCACACCCTGCCGGAGGGGGTGGTACGCGAATCGCCGGACCTGGTGTTGGCCCGCCAGGAGGAAAAGACGGCCGCCGGCTACCGGGTGCGTACCGATGTCGAGGTCGTGCTCGGCGAGCGGGTGCATCTGGAAGGCATGGGGTTTTCCGCCGGCCTGGCCGGTCGCATCCGCCTGCGCGGCAGCGGCAACGACCCCATCGCCGCCTTTGGCGAAGTGGACATCAAGGAGGGCCGTTATGAAGCCTACGGGCAGGATCTGCGCATCACCCGGGGCCGGCTCACCTTCAACGGCCCCCTGGACGACCCGGGCCTGGATGTGCGCGCCTCGCGTACCGCGGGCGCTTACCAGGCCGGACTGGAACTCACGGGCACCCTGAGGGATCCCCGCAGCCGGGTGTTCTCCGTGCCGGATCTGTCCGAGAGCGACGCGTTGAGCCTTCTGCTCACCGGAAAACGGTTGTCGGAAGGGGGCGCCGGCGCCGACGCCACGATGCTGCTCAATGCTCTGGCCGGCCTGGGGGTGGCCCGGGCGGACGACATCGCCCGGGATATCGGGCAGACCGTCGGCTTCGACGAACTGGGGCTGGACACCGACGACGGGCTCTACGGCACCCAGCTCACCGTGGGCAAGCGCATCAACTCCCGCCTCCTGGTGCGCTACGCCGTGGGGCTGTTCGACGGCGTGGGCAAGGTCATCACCGTTTACAACATCAACCGCTACTTGGACCTGGAGATCTCCCACGGCCCCGAAGCCCAGGGGGGCGACCTGATTTTCCGCATCGAACGCTGAAACGGCGTTGAAAAACTTGATCAGGATAAAATCGTAATCAGCTCCGTCGGCTGGTCCTGGGTGGCCACCGTCAGCTTGGCCCGGCAGGGGCCGAGGCCTTCGGCCACCACGTTCAGGGCGCATTCCGGGGTGTTGTTGACTTCGCTGAGGTGGGCCAGCACCACGTGGCGCAGTGCGTCGTGGCGCACCCGACCGAGCAGGTCCCGGCTATCGGCGTTGCTCAGGTGCCCGGTGCGCCCGGCAATGCGCTGCTTCAGGGGCCAGGGGTAGGGGCCTTCCACCAACATGTGCGGATCGTGGTTAGCCTCCAGCACCAGGGCCTGGCAGTCGGCCAGATGGGCTTGGACCATTGCCGGGGCGATCCCCAGGTCGGTGGCGATGCCGAGCTTGACGCCCCGGCTGGCAACGGTGAATCCGGACGGATCGGCGGCATCGTGGGGCAGGGCGAAGGGATGAAAGGCGAGGGTCTGGATGCAAAAGGAATGACCGGGCTGGAAATGGAAGACATCCGTGATGCGGCCCAAAAGGCCGCTGCCGTTTTGTCCGGTTCCCGGCGTCAGGTAGACGGGAACCTGATAACGGCGGGCCATGACCCCCACGCCACGGATGTGGTCGGTATGCTCGTGGCTGACCACGATGGCGTTGATGCGCTCCGGCGAAAGATTGCGGCGGCGCATCCGCTTTTCCAGCTCTTTTCCGGAGAGTCCCGCATCGATGAGTACCGTGGTTTCACCGTCGGACACGTAGACCGCGTTGCCCTTGCTGCCGCTGGCCAGCACGCAGAAGTGGATGCCGTGGCCGGGCGATGGCGAAAGGTTGTCAGGCACCGGTATGTCCGAAGCCGCCGTCGCTGCGGGCGGTGGCGGGAAGGGTCTCCACCAAAAAGGGCAGGGCCTGGCGCACCGGGGCGATGATCATCTGGGCGATGCGGTCGCCACGCTGGATGGTGTAGGCAACGGGGCCGAGGTTGATCAGCCCCACCCGGATTTCTCCCCGGTAGTCGCTGTCGATGGTGCCCGGGGCGTTGACCACGGTGACCCCGTGGCGGACGGCAAGACCACTGCGAGGCCGGATCTGGGCCTCGAAGCCGTCGGGCAGGGCCATGGCAAAACCGGTGGAAATCAATTCGATCTGTCCCGGCGCCAGGGAAAGAGGTGCCGTCAGCGCCGCGGCAAGGTCCATGCCGGCGGCCCGGGGCGTCATATAGCGCGGCAGGGGGATGTCGCCATCGAGATCCGGTCGCAGTCGTAAAAAAGCGATGCGCAGCACGTCGTTCATCGACCAGAGCGATCCGGCCGCCACCCGGCCGCCTCCACCGCTCCGGACGGCACCGGTCCCACGGCGGTGAGGGACAGGCGGTGGGGATCGAGCAGAACGCCGGCCAGATCCTGGATTTCCGAGGCACTGACGGCGTCGATGCGTTCGGTGACTTCGGCCATGGGAATGAACCGACCCAGATAAATTTCGTTTTGCGCCAGGCGCATCATCTGGTTTTCGTTGCTTTCGGCCGCCAGCAGCAGGCTACCCTTGGTGAACGCCTTGGCATCGTCCAACCGCTGGGCGCCCACGGGGGTATCAGCCAGGCGTCGAAGCTCGGTGACGATGCGCACCAGGGTCTCCCGGGTGTTTTCAGGCGCCACGGCGGCATAAACGCCGATCATTCCCGAATCGGTGAAGGTGGAAACGAACGAGTAGACCGAGTAGGCCAGCCCCTGCTGTTCCCGGATGGCCTGAAAGAGACGGGAACTCATGTTGCCCCCCAGAATCGAGTTGAGGAGGCTGTAGGCGTAGCGGCGTTCGTCGGTGACGCTCAGGCCGGGGCCCGCCAGCAGGAGATGGACCTGTTCCAGGGGCCGCTCCACCACCCGGATCGGCGCCTGGGCCACGGGCGGCTGACGCGGCGAAACGGACGTTTCGCCGGGGGGCAAGGCGCCGAAGGTCGGCGCGAGGAGTTCTCGGATTCGGTCGTGGGAGAGGTTTCCGGCCGCGGCGATGACGATGCGTTCGGGCCGGTAGTTGCGGTGGACGAAGGCCTGGATGCGCTGTTGATCCAAGGCGACGAGGTTTTCCGGGGGACCCAGGATCGAGCGGCCGAGGGGATGATCGCCCCAGAGATGGGGGCCGGCCAAGGTGTGGACCAACTCTTCGGGGCTGTCTTCCACCATCCGGATTTCCTGAAGGATGACGGTGCGTTCCCGCTCGATTTCCTCCGGGGAAAACGTCGAGTGGAGGAAGATGTCCCCCAGCAGGTCCACCATGGCTTCCTGGTGGGTGTCGACGACCTTGGCGTGGTAGCAGGTGGTCTCCAGGGAGGTAAAGGCATTGGTGTGGCCACCGATGGCGTCGAAGGCCTTGGCGATCTGGTAGGCGCTGCGGCGTTCGGTTCCCTTGAAGATCATGTGCTCGATCATGTGGGAGAGCCCGCTGTCGGCCACGGCCTCGTCGCGGGCCCCCACATCGACCCAGACCCCCATGGCGATGCTGTGCACATGGGGCATACGTCGGGTGGTGATCCGGATCCCGTTGGGGAGCCGGATACACTCAACGTCGCCGGTCATGGCCTTCTTCTTCCAGCAGCACCTTGTGGCTGAGGCGGATCTTGCCATCCCGGGTGATCTCGAGCACCTTGACCCGCAAGGTATCGCCTTCCTTGACCACATCGGTGACCTTGGTCACCCGCTGGTTGGACAACTGGCTGATGTGCACCAGCCCGTCGGTGCCGGGCAGAATCTGCACGAAGGCGCCGAAATCCATCACCTTGACGACCTTGCCCTCGTAGATCTGACCGACCTCCGGCTCCATGGTGAGGGCGCGGATGCGTTCGATGGCCGCCTCGCCGTCTTCTTTTGAAACGGCCGCGATCTTGATGGTCCCCGAGTCGTCGATGTCGATCTTGGTGTTGGTCTCGCTCTGCAGGGCGCGGATCACCTTGCCCCCCGGTCCGATGATGTCGCGGATCTTGTCCGGGTTGATATCGATGGTGGTGATGCACGGGGCGTAGGGAGAGATTTTGCCCCGGGGCGCCTTGAGAGCGGTGAGCATCGTTTTCAGGATGTGAAGCCGCCCCTCGCGGGCCTGGGCCAGGGCTTGCTGCAGGATCTCCCGGGACAGTTCGTGGATCTTGATGTCCATCTGCAGAGCGGTGATGCCCTCGTCGGTGCCGGCTACCTTGAAGTCCATGTCCCCGGTATGATCCTCGTCGCCGAGGATGTCGGTGAGCACCACCACTTGGTCGTCGCTTTTGACCAAGCCCATGGCGATACCGGCCACCGGCGCCTTGATCGGCACGCCACCGTCCATCAGCGCCAGGGTGCCGGCGCAGACGGTGCCCATGGACGAAGAGCCGTTGGATTCGAGCACTTCCGAGACCAGACGAATCGTGTAGTCGAAGTTCTCCTTGTCGGGCAGCACCCTTTCCAGGGCGCGGGTGGACAGGCCGCCATGGCCGATGTCACGACGGCTCGGGCCGCCCAGGCGCTTGACCTCGCCGACGGAAAAAGGCGGGAAGTTGTAGTGGAGCATGAAGGGGCGGAACTCTTCCCCGCTCAAGGTCTCCACCCGTTGTTCATCCTGCCCCGAGCCCAGGGTCAGCACCCCCAGTACCTGGGTTTCCCCCCGGGTGAACAGGGCGCTGCCGTGGGGCCTGGGCAGGATTCCCACCTCGCAGGTGATGGGCCGCACCTCGTCGAAACGGCGGCCGTCCATGCGCTGCCCTTCTTTGAGGATGAGGTCGCGGCTGATTTTCTTCTGCAAATCGTCGAGAATTTCCGCGATTTCGTTCTTGCGCTCGGCCAGTTCCGGCTCCAGGGCCGCCACGATCTCGGCCTTGGCGGTTCGCACGGCCTCATGGCGCGCCATTTTTTCCGGCACGGTCAAGGCGTTGCGCAACCGATCACCGTTGAGTTCCGCCAGCCGCTCAGCCAGAGCGGCTTCCGGCGTCGGAACGATATAGGGGCGCTTGGCGCGGCCGCAGCTTTGGCACAGCTCCTCCTGCATGGCGATGATGGGCTGCATCTGGGCATGGGCGAAAAAGATCGCCTCGAGCATGTCCTCCTCGCTGGCGATATCGGCACCGCCCTCCACCATCACCACACCGGTGGCCGATCCGGCCACGATGATATTGATGTCCGAGCCCTCCAGGTCCGGCAGCGACGGATTGGCCACCAGTTCACCATCGATGCGACCGACGCGCACCGCGGCGATGGGACCGGCAAAGGGGATGTCGGAAAGCTCCAGAGCGGCCGAGGCGCCGATCAGGGCCAGCATGTCCGGATCGTTTTCCCGGTCCATGGAAAGGACCGTGGCAATGACCTGGGTTTCGTAGCGCCATCCCTTGGGGAACAAAGGACGGATGGGGCGATCGATGAGGCGGGCCGTGAGGGTTTCCTTCTCGGAGGGACGGCCGATCTCGCGCCGGAAATAGTTGCCGGGAATCCGGCCGGCGGCGTAAATTTTTTCTTGGTATTCAACGGTCAATGGTAAAAAACCCGCGTCGCGGGTTTCATGGGCCGCCACCACCGTGACCAGCACGATGGTATCACCGTATTGCACTACGGCGGCACCGGAAGCCTGTTTGGCCACTTTGCCGGTCTGAATGCTCAGCGTGCGGCCGCCGATTTGACAACTGACTGATTTTTCCATGTGTTCTCCTGCTGCCCCGCCCTGCAAATCCGGCTTCAACCCCATCCTTGGGTCGAGGCGATACCGATTCCGGCCCAAGCGGACTGCCTGACCGGTACAACTTTGGATCTTGCCGTTTCGACGTTGATCCTACGGCGGTCGACCCCTGGACGATCCCCGGGGGCGGCCATCGGCTGAAAACGGACGTTACCGCCGAAGGCCAAGGGTGTCGATGATGGTGCGGTAGCGATTGACGTCCTTGCCCTTGACGTAGTTGAGCAACCGCCGCCGTCGGCCGACGAGCATCAACAATCCGCGTCGGCTGTGGTGGTCCTTTTTGTGAACCTTGAGATGTTCGGTGAGATAGGTGATGCGCTGGGTCAACAGCCCCACCTGAACCTCGGGCGAACCGGTGTCCGATTCGTGAAGTTTGTACTGGTCTATGAGTTTTTTCTTGTCATCCGTCGACAGCACCACTTGCTTTTTCCTCCTCGTCTCACGTTACGGTTGGTGTGGCATGACACAAATATAACGATAGCGTTGGGTTTCCGGATCAAGGGTGATCACCGCCAGCAGTCGCTGCCGGCTGTCCACCACCTTCAACGTTTCCTGGCCGACCGGCGGCGGAATATCCGCCGCGGTGAGGCGGCCGCCATTGGCAATACGCCGGGCCAATGCCGGGGTTGCCGTGACATCGGTCATCTGGCGCAGAGCGGTATTCATGTCGATGACCCGTTCGGCGCTGCGCCCCTGCCCGGCCAGTTCCTCCAGGGTTGTCAGGGAAACGGCGTCCTCGAGTGTAAAACCGGCACAGCCCGTTCGCCGCAAGGCGGTCATGTGTCCGCCGCATCCCAGCGCTTCGCCCAGGTCGGCGCAGAGGGTACGGACGTAGGTGCCCGCCGAACAGTCCATTTCCAGCACCACTTCCGGCAGATTCACCGCCAGCACCGCCAACCGGTAAACCGTTACCGGCCGTGGCGGTTTGATCACCGCCTTGCCCGCGCGGGCCAGACGGTACAACGGCACGCCCCGGTGCTTGAGGGCCGAGAAAACCGGCGGGACCTGGGTGATGGTTCCCTGGAATCGCGCCGCTGCGGCCCGCACCCGGTCTTCATCCACCGTCACCGGGCGCGTGGCGGTCACCTGTCCCTCGGCGTCCTGGGTGTCGGTGTCCACTCCCAGGCGGCAGGTGGCCCGATACGTTTTGGGGGCGGCGAGAAAAAACCGCGACAGGCGCGTCGCCGCTCCCACCGTGCAGACCAACACCCCGGTGGCTGCCGGATCCAGGGTGCCGGTGTGACCGACCTTGGCCCCCTTCAGGATCCGTTTCACCGTCGCCACCACCCGGGCCGAG
>JACDJB010001560.1_pt1 | contig 18304 bp, 13 predicted proteins | sample 7454121 | NCBI WGS metagenome assembly JACDJB01 (sample SAMN14253290, study PRJNA609438) | sludge metagenome | isolation source: sludge after 25d culture with pyrite | collected 2018-12-20 | reverse complement strand
GCTAAGTATCACCAAACAACGCACCTACGATCATGCAGACAAGATTGTCATGCCCGAGGTTAAAACACCGACCAAGGCAGAGATTGATGCCGCAATTCAAATAGGCAAAGAGCCGCCACGGCAGAAACTGCAACGGCTCATCGATCAGGCCAAATCAGATCGGCCGAATATTCTTCAATTCATCGAACGGCTAGAAATGGCGGGAGTCAACGTTTTCCCCAATTTGGCATCCACAGGGCGAATGAGTGGCTTCGCTTTTGAAATGGATGGCGTTCATTTCAAAGCATCCCAACTCGGCGATATCTACAAATGGGCAACACTTCAACGTGAGGTCATCTATGAACAAGATCGAGACTCTGAAACACTTGGACGATACACAAAGACAGCGCGAGACCATCGAAACTCTCGGCCAACTCCAACAGCAGATCAGCCAGTTCAATCTGAATACCCAGATACAACCATTGATCGATCACCTGAATCAATCCCTGTTACAACTCCAGAGGATAGACTTCAGCGAACGGCTGGAGCCGCTACTGGACAACCTGGCAGCAGCGATGGAGCCAGTAGTGGAAGCTCTAATCTCACTGAACGAGGAAACGAGCCAGCAAATCAAGCAGATGCAACAGGCGTGGACGGTAGCAGCAGATCAGTCAGTCAGCAAAATCAACGAGGCAAACAGTCGAGCCGAAAAGATAGCCAAAAAACTGGAAACCGATCTGAAATCCCTCCACGAACTCACTACCGTTTTATGGAATACCTCAAAAACAGCCAAATCGGCCGCCGAAGAGGTGAAAGCCTCGATGAAGCATCTAAGGATGCTGTTCATCAGCGGCGTCGTACTGACAGGAATCGCAACCGGGGGGCTTTCGACCGTATTACTGCTGCTATGGATGAGGCATTGAGACGCACCGTACGAGCCAGAGAGGTGGAGCAAGTGATTTGGACACAATATTTAGAGGTAGAAGCCGAAACTATGCATCATCACAAAATTGATAAAAAGGGACCACAAGAACCCAACCGATACATTGCACCAAGAATGTGACGACTTTCCAAATCAAGACCAATCTAGAGCCAAGTGTCACTCAAGGTGTAACTCAAACACACAATAAGCAAAAAACCGCCTTTCGGCGGTTTTGCTAATTTATTGATTTTATTGGTCGGGATGAGAGGATTTGAACCTCCGACCACCTACACCCCATGCAGGTGCGCTACCAGGCTGCGCTACATCCCGAGTATTTTCCACAGCAATGCCGTGTGAAATCAGGCGCGCATCTTAACCGAGCAGCGCCAAATAATAAAGCCATTTGATGCAATTTACGCGGCAAGATCACGCGGGTTTTCTCACACGGAACCACAAGGCGTACATTGCGGGCAAAAACAGCAGGGTAAGGAAGGTGCCACCAAATATTCCGCCGATCAGGGTGTAGGCCAATGGTCCCCAGAAGGTGCTTTCGGTGAGCGGGATGAAGGCGAGTACGGCAGCCAAAGCGGTGAGTATGACGGGGCGTGCGCGGCGGATGGTGGCTTCAATGACGGCGGTGTAGCGATCCTGTCCTTGCCGCTCGTTTTCGTTGATTTGCCCCACCAGAATCAGGGTGTTGCGCATGAGAATACCCGCCAGACCGATCAAACCCAGCAAGGCGACAAAACCGAACGGCTGGTTGAACAGCGCCAGAGAGGCGACGGCACCGATCAGGCCCAGGGGCGCGGTCAAAAGCACCATGAACATGCCGGGGAAGGAACGCATGATGAGCATGATCAGGGTCAGCATCAGCAGCACCATGATCGGCATGACCTTGGCGATGGAGGCTTGTGCCTTGGCAGATTCCTCAACCGACCCGCCAATCTGTATCTGATAACCCAGCGGCAAGTCGGCACGGATCGGTTCGAGCTGTTTCCAGATCGCGGCGGTGACATCCGGCGGTTGGGCGCCGCTGACTTCGGCATCCACGTTGATATACGGATCACGATTGCGCCGCTTCATGATGGGGTATTGATACGCGGTGGTGATGTGCCCAAGCTGACCGAGCGGCACGGTTTTGCCGTTATCGAGGCGAATGGGCAGGGCTTCGAGTTGAGCCAATTGGCGCGAGGTGACCGGGGAACCGCGCACGTTCAGATCCACGCTGCGAATATCGACGCGCAATTCGGTGGTCGCCGTGCCGGAAAGCCACATCTGCGTTTGCTCGGCGATAGCTTGGGGGGTGATACCCAACGCGGCCAGGCGCGCCTGATCGAGCTTGAAGTCGAGCACAGGTACTTTTTCACCCCAGGCCAGATGCGGGTCGATGGTGTGTGGATTGGCAGCCATGACGACGCGCACGCGCTCGCCAATGCGCTGAAGCTCACGGATATCCGGCCCCATAACCCGGAACTGTACCGGCCAGATGACCGGCGGGCCGTAAAGCAAGGGATGGGGCCTGATACGCGCCTCAGGGAAATCGCCCGCATCGATTTTCCTTTGCAGCATGGCCTGAAGCTCATCGCGCTCGGTCGCGTTGTGGGCCACCGCAATGATCTTGGCGAACGCCGGATTCGGCAGTTCGGGATTCAACGCCAAAAAGAAACGCGGTGCGCCCTGCCCGATATAGGTTGAGAGCGAATCGAGCTGGGGGGCGCCACGAAGCGCTGCTTCCACACGGTGGGCCACTTTCTGCGTGGCTTCGATGGATGAACCTTCGGGCAGATCGATATCGATCAAGAGTTCAGGGCGATCCGAGCTGGGGAAAAACTGCTTGGCGACGCCCTTGCCCATCACGGCAATAGAGGCAACGAACAGCAGCAAGGTTACGCCTGCGACGAGCCAGCGATAATTCACGCAGAAGGTCACGACTTGGCGCAGGCCACGATAAACCCGCCCCTGATACATGCCGGTACTGCCCTCGGGGTGCGGAATAACCTTCGGCAGGAAGTGCACACCCAGATAAGGCGTAAAGACGACGGCAACCAACCAGGAAGCGATCAGCGATATGCCGAGAATCCAGAAGATGTTGCCGGCGTACTCGCCGACATTGGACTGGGCAAAACCAATCGGCACAAACCCGACCACGGTAATGAGCGTGCCGATCAGCATGGGCGCTGCCGTGATGCGCCAGGCCGCTGCGGCCGCCTCGACACGATCGACGCCCTCTTCGAGTTTTACCAGCATCATTTCGATGGCGATGATGGCGTCATCGACCAGCAGACCGAGCGAGAGAATCAGGGCGCCCAAGGTGATGCGATCGAGGTTTTTACCTGTCATCAGCATGATACCGAAGGTGATACTGAGCGTCAGCGGCACGGCCAATGCCACGACCAGACCGGCCCGCAAACCCAGCGCGATGAAACCGACCAGCATCACGACGCCCAACGCGATGAAGAACTTGAGCTGAAACGTGTTGACGGCCAGTGCAATCGCATTGGCCTGATCGGTGATCTTGGTGAGTTTGACGCCCAACGGCAGTAACCCGGACTCGGATTTCTCGAAAGCCTCCAGTCGCTTGCCCAGGGCCAGGCCGTTGGCGTTCTTCGCCATCACCACGCCGACGATAATGGCATTCTGGCCTTCGCTTTGAATGATGTAGCTCGGCGGATCGGCATAACCGAGACGCACCTTCGCCACGTCGCCGACGCGAATCACCTTGCCCTGGACATTCAGCGCAGTGTTTTCAATGCGCTGAACCATACCGGGGGCGCTCGCGCGGAAACCTGAATCCAACCGGAAATAGAGCCGCGGCCCAGCCGTTTCGATCAAACCGGCAGGCACGATGGTGTTCTGGGCGGCCAGGGCGCGGCCGACTTCGGCCGGGGTGATACCCAGTACGTTCAGGGTATGGGGGTCGAAATCGACAAACACCTGTTCGGGTTGTTCGCCCAGAATATGCGCCTTGGCGACACCCGGCACCGACAACACCGCCGAACGCAAACGCTCCGCTTCACGCGCCAGTTCGCGTTCAGGCAATTTCGGCGCAGTCAGGGCATAGAGCGTGAAATACACATCGGAGAAATCGTCGTTGAAGAACGGCCCCCGCACACCTTGCGGCAGTGTCGGTGCCACATCACCCAAGTGCTTGCGCACCTGATAGAACGACTGCTGGACCTGATCAGGCGGCGTATCCTCACGGAAATTGACCAGCATTTCGATGCGACCGGGGCGCGCGGTGGTTTCCACCCGATCAAAATAGGGCACATCCTGCAGGGCCTTTTCGAGGGGATCGGCCACCTGATCCTGCATTTGCCGGGCCGTGGCACCCGGCCATTGCGCCGTGACCACCATCACCTTGAGCGTGAACGCCGGGTCTTCCGCCCTCCCCAAGGAGACGAACGAATAAATGCCGACCAAGGCCACCATGATGATGAAATACAGGGTAACGGCACGCTCGCGCACCGCCAGTGCCGACAGGTTAAACCCCGAGAACGGGCGGGTGGGCTGTTCGCTCACTGCTTATCTCCCGTTTCGATCACCGTGCCCGTGTCTGTTCCCAGGCCCGGCTGCATGCGTACTTTCTCACCGTCATGGAGTCGATTGACCCCGAGCGCGACGATGGGAGTACCGGTGGGTAGATCGGTCGAAATCACGGCGAATTCATGTTCCAGTCGGTTTACGGTGATAGGCTGCATCTTCACCTTGCCGTCACGCTGCACCACGAACACGGCGGCTTGACTGCCCTGACCGAGAATCGCCGTGATCGGAACAATCTTCGATACGGATTGCCCGGCGAACGACAAGGTGACACTTTGCCCCAACCCGGCCACCACGGAAGGATTCTCCGCCAAGTCGAACCGGACCGACCAAGTCCGACTGGCCGGATCAACCGCGCCGTCTACGGAAGCGAACGTGGCATCGATCGGAGTCGATTGGCCGAAAATGTGCGCTTGGGCTGAATGCGGCAAGCTGGTCAAACGCTGTTCCGGCACAGCCACCAGCGCCTGTCGCGCCTGCCCTGCCGCCAACGTCACCACCGGCTGCCCCGCGCTCACCACCGTGCCTTGATCGGCATCCACCGAGGCCACCACACCGGCAAAAGGTGCCGTGAGATCGGCATAATCCAAGGCCAGTTTCGCCTGATCGAGTTGCGCCCGACTGGCTGTTTGTGCCGCACGAGCGGTTTGTAGGCCGGATTTGGCCTGATCATAATCCTGCGGGCTGGCGAGTTTCCTGGTCAGCAAGGATTGAATGCGGTCGAAGTTCTGCTGCGCGAACCGCGCCTGCGCATCGGCCTGTTGTGCCTGAGCCTGGGCTGCTGCCAGTTTTGCCCGAAGATCGGCAGGGTCCAGCTTCGCCAACACTTCACCCGCCTTGACCCGTGCACCCCGCTCGACCAACCGTTCGGCAATCCGCCCTCCGACCTGGAAGCCCACTACCGACTGGGTTCTTGCCACGACCAGGCCAGTCAGGTCCGGCTGACCGAGCGTTCCGGGCTGAATGGTCGCCACACGCACCACTGGTGGAGGTACATCGACTTTGGGTTGGTCTTTCTGGCAACCTGCCAGAACCACGCTCAAAGCAATCAAAAATGCGGCCATGCCATAGGGTGTCCGCGCCACAATTCCAACACTCATAGTCTTTTCCTCAGGCACCAACGCTACAGACGCCAAATCGCCCGACTGCTGCCATAATTGGTGCCCTTTTGTATTTGTTTGCCATCATATGACCACACTTGTCTGGTTCCGTCAGGATCTGCGCCTCGCTGACCACCCTGCCCTCCATGCGGTGCTGCGCGCACCCACGGACAAAGGCCTCATCATACCGGTTTATATCCATACCGCCGAAACACTTGAGTCGGGTATGGGAACTGGCCATGGCCTTCCTGAAGGCGGTGCCGCGCGCTGGTGGCGACATCATAGCCTCAAAGCTCTTTCCAAAAGCCTGGAAACACGGGGCAGTCGGCTTGTGATCCGACGTGGCGATCCGTTGACCGGGCTCTGGCAACTGATTCGGGAAACGGGCGCCACCCGCGTGGTTTGGCATCGGCGCATGGAACCGGCAGCACGCGAGGAAGACAGCCGGATCAAGGCCACTTTGCGCGCCGAGGGAATCGAGGTTCACTCCTTCAATGGCAATTACCTGCATGAGCCCTGGGAGATTATGAACAAACAGGGCAAACCTTTTCAGGTATTCACACCGTACTGGAAGGCCGTGATCGCAGCCGGACTGGATTTGCCTTCACTGCCCGCGCCCGATGCCCTGCCCGGAGTGCCCGACACACTCGATGGCCTGAGCGTTGAAGCACTCGGACTACTGCCCGAAATCTCCTGGGATCGAGATTTCTATGCGCAATGGCAACCCGGTGAAACCGGCGCCTGGAAACGGTTTGAAGACTTTATGCCCCTGATCGACGATTATGCCGAAGCTCGCAATCTGCTCATCGGTACCGGGGTATCGAAACTCTCCGCGCATCTGCATTTCGGCGAAATCAGCCCGCGTCAGATTGTGCGCCACCTGCTCGATACGCGCGGCAGCGTGCTCGAACCGCGTGGTGTCGAGCATTTCGTGCGTGAACTCGGCTGGCGCGAATTCGGTGCTTATCTCGCCTTTCATTTTCCCGAAACCGTCGATTCACCCTTGGATAAACGGTTTTTGCACTTTGCATGGCGTGATGCACCGGAAGATCTACGGGCCTGGCAACGCGGCCAGACAGGTGTTCCCGTGGTCGATGCCGCCATGCGTTGCCTCTGGCATACAGGGTGGATGCACAATCGCGCGCGGATGATCGTGGCCTCGTTTCTCACCAAGAATCTGTTGATCGATTGGCGGCATGGCGCGGCGTGGTTCATGGACACGCTCGTCGACGCGGACGAACCCAGCAACACCGCAGGCTGGCAATGGACCGCCGGCACCGGGGCCGATGCCGCACCGTATTTTCGCATCTTCAACCCCGTGTTGCAGGCCGAGAAATTCGATCCGGATGGCGCCTTCATTCGCCGTTGGGTGCCCGAACTGGCGCGATTGGATAATCGCTATCTGTACGCGCCCTGGACGGCAGACACGAATACATTACATCAGGCAGGAATCACACTCGGCAAAACCTACCCCGCCCCCATCGTCGATCTCCAAGGCAGCCGCCAGCGGGCCCTGGAACACTTCAATGAGATCAAGCGGGCGCCGTGAGGGGCATTCGTCGACTTGTGCCGAATCACTTCAGCCACAGCCACGCTAATCTGGCAGAATCCTGAACAATCGCAACCATGCAACCAGCAACAGCTTTTCATGAACAGGCAGTGATGAACAGGCAACCATGAATCCGCACTTAAGGCATCCGTTCAGATTCTTCCATGCGTTACGCCACCGGGTCGCCCGCGCCTTGCGCATGGATGCCTGGTTTCCGCATGTCCCCATCGCCCTCGCTGTCGGCTTATCCGGGTTGATGCAGATCACCCAGACCTTGTCGTTGATCGAAGAATTTCTGGCTCTACCCCAGCAAACCATCGAACAGTTCAGCGGCGGGTTCAGCTCGCTGGCGATTCGTGGTATCCCCCATGATGTGATCGGCGTGTTGCTGGTCATCATGTCGATCGGATTGCTGGTTCGTTCTCGGTTGGCCTGGATGGTGACCGTGCTGATGAGCATCGCCAGCCTGTTGCTGGAACTCACGCCATTGGCCTCGCAACCGGCGAGCCTGATTCTGTTCCATGCGGCCGTACTGCTTCTGTTGCTGCTCAATCGCCAGCATTTCCAGCGCGCCAGCCTCACCACCGGCACCCTGTTCTCGATCACCGGAGTGCTGCTCACGCTGGGTTTCGGTGTCATTGGTTCCTATGTGCTCGGCGCCCAGTTCAAACCAGCTATTAGCGATTTCCCGACCGCGCTCTATTTCACCATCGTCACCATGTCCACCGTCGGTTATGGCGACATCATCGCGCAAACCACCGAAGCGCGGATGTTCACTATCAGCCTGATTATTCTGGGATTATTGGTCTTCGCCACATCGCTGACCGCGATTCTGGGGCCGATGATGAATCAGCAAATCATGAAACTCGTCCAACCCGGGAGCAAGAAAATGCAACGCAAGGATCATATTATCGTGGTCGGCAACGGGCCATTCGCCCGAAATGCGGCGGATTCGCTGGAAAAGCGCGGCCTTGAAGTGACCCGCATCCTGCCAGCCCCACCCACGCCGGGTTCGGATATACCGAATGATTTCATCATCGGTGACGGCTCCGACAGCGATATCCTGTTGAAGGCCCAAGCCGATACTGCCCGCGCCATCATTGCGCTGACCGAAGACGATTCCGAGAATGCGTTCATCATCCTGGCTGCACGCGAAGTCAATGAAAAACTCAAGACCGTGGTTGCCGTCAGTGATGCGCACAATCTTAACAAGATCAAACGCGTACATCCCGATGTGGTGCTGGCCTTGCCCATTATCGGAGCCGAACTACTGGCCATGGCATTGAGCGGCGAAGAGATCAAGACCGACGCACTGTTCGAGCAATTGCTGAAACTCGATTAGCACCTTGGTAACACCCCCTCACCCATGCAGTGCCTGTCCGGATAGACATCAGGTATTTTCCAAACTTCCTATTGAGTGATCCAATATGTCGATATATAGTGAACGTGATTTTGGTGAATTTGTTCTGCCACTCGCCCTGAAATTTGGTGATCAGGAAATTTCCAACCGCCGCATGAAGCTGCTGGAAGCCGTACACCAAACCGGATCGATCAGCGGCGCGGCCAAGGCCATCGGCATGACGTACAAAGCGGCTTGGGATGCAATCGACGCCATCAACAACCGCGCGGCAAAACCGGTGGTCGTTTCGCAGCACGGTGGTGCGGGGGGCGGCGGCGCGGTTTTGTCGGAATACGGCGAGGAACTGATTACTGCCTTCAGCAAGCTAGAAGCGATGCAGCAGGAACTGACCACGCTGTTTGAACGCCACCAAATCGAACATTTAACCCATGACTTACGGAGTATTTTGATGAAAACAAGCGCGCGCAACACCTTTTCCGGCACCGTCAAATCACTGACCAAAGGCGCCGTAAATTCAGAGGTAGTGCTTGGCCTGCAAGGCAACGACGCGATTACCGCCATTATCACCAACGGCAGCGTAGAGAACATGGAGCTTGCCGTCGGCAAACCGGCCTTCGCCATGGTCAAGGCCAGCTTCATTATCGTATCGCCCGAACCCATGAGCACATCGGCACGCAACCAACTGTGCGGTGTAGTCGAGCGCGTGACTGATGGCTCGGTGAATGCCGAAGTGGTCATCAAGCTGGCCGGGGGCAATCTGGTTACCGCAATGATTACCGAAGGCAGCGCCCATTCGTTGGGGCTCAAGGCTGGAGACAAAGCCTGTGCGATCATCAAGGCCAGCCACGTGATTATCGGCGTGGACAACTGATAGAGATTCAAACCCGCAAGCGATGAGGCACGCCCCATCGCTTTTTTTTGACCATCGATATTTACCAAGATACCCATCGGAGAAGTGATATGAAAAATGTGTTTAACACGTCCTTGAAGTTTGCATGGAACAAAGCCGCCATTGCCACCATGGCAACCACGCTGGCATTGGGTGCCGGCATCACCAGCGCGCAGGCCGACACCATCACGGTAGCCGTGGCTGCCAATTTCACCAAGGCAGCCGAGCAAATCGGTGCGCAATGGACAAAAGAAACCGGCAACAAGGTTCGGTTCTCGTTTGGCCCGACCGGTGGTTTGTACTCCCAGATCAACAACGGCGCGCCGTTCGACGCATTCTTCTCCGCTGATACCAAGGCGCCAGAACGGCTTGTCAAAGCAGGCAAAGCCAGTGATTATCGAGTGTACGCTCAGGGTAAGCTGGCCTTGTACAGCACCAGTCTGCCCGTCGCCAAGGAGCATGACCAGATCATCAAGGCAGCTAAATTCAACCATATTGCCGTCGCCAATCCCAAGGCGGCACCCTATGGTGCAGCAGCTGAAACAGTCCTCAAAAAAATGGGCATGTACGACAAACTTAAAAGTGAGCAGAAATTGGTCACAGGTGAAAGCATCACCGCGACTTTCCAGTTCGTGATGACCGGCAATGCGCAACTCGGATTTGTCGCTTTATCTCAAATCATGGACCCGCAAAGCCCCGCACACAACAAAGGCGAATACTGGCTGGTACCGCAGAAAGACTACGCGCCCATCAATCAAGGTGCTGTCCTGATCACGAGCAGCAAGCACGCCAAAACAGCCAAAGAATTTCTCGATTACATGAATAGCCCGGCGGCTAAGAAAATCATCGAGAGCTATGGTTACGCCATGCCGGAATAACGGTTTTTCGCTAAGTAAAACTGCTCGGCCCAACGGCGCTTTAAACCGTACGGGCTGAATTATAAAAGGCGCCATGGAATGAATCTGAAACGCCATTCTTCAGAAGCCAAACAAGCAAACTAGCACAGATACGTTTATCCCCCCGCTTGCCCGAGTGCCTGTGCAGTTCGGGTGTTTTTTTGAGTGAGCCAACATCATCAGCCGGTCCTGATCATGTGACTGCAAATTGATGCACGTATTGGAGACAATAACCGATGCAAATTATGGGTTACCCACTGGATATTGATCCGATCTTATTGACGCTCGAAGTAGCCACAATCACCGCCATCGTACTGCTTTTAATCGGCACACCGATTGCCTGGTGGCTGGCCAATATGCATTCGCGGGCACGAATTTTTCTGGAAGCACTGGTTGCGCTGCCCCTCGTGCTGCCACCCACCGTATTGGGCTTTTATCTGATCGTCGCGCTCAATCCGGACGGTTCGATCGCCCAGTTTCTCAAGTTTTTCGGAATTACCGGTCAACTGACGTTTAACAAAACCGGCCTCGTGATCGGTTCGGTCGTGTATTCGTTGCCCTTTACCGTGCAGCCGATCATGGCGGCCTTTGAAGCGCTGCCGACGCAGATTGTCGATGCGGCCCGCACCATGCGCGCTTCGTTCTTCGACCGGTTTTTCACAGTGATCGTCCCGTTGGCGCGGCAGGGTTTTCTGGTCGGCGTGGTTCTGACATTCGCGCATACGGTCGGCGAATTCGGTGTTGTGCTGATGGTCGGCGGCAACATTGAAGGCATGACACGCACCGTTTCGATTGCGATTTTCGATCATGTCGAATCACTCGAATACACCGAAGCGCACGTGCTGTCGATCCTGATGGTCATTTTCTCGTTGCTGGTGCTTATGTTTGTTTACGGCCTGAACCGCCGTTTACAGGTCAAGGCGGTATAACTGATGTTTCAAGGAAATTTACAACTCAAACTGGGCAATTTTGAACTCAACTCGGGCGAATTTGCCTTTGATTCATCGGGCGTCACTGTATTGTTCGGCCGTTCCGGATCGGGCAAATCCACCCTGCTGCGCGCAATGTCGGGGCTGGATAAGCACGCGCGTGGTGAATTCAAGTTCAACGATGAGATCTGGCAATCCGGCAAAAAAGCATTGCCAGTCGAACAACGCGATATTGGCTTTGTATTTCAAACGGCGGCCCTGCTGCCCAATAAAAATGTACAGGGCAATCTCGACTATGCCATCAAACGCATACCCAAACAGCGCCAGCATGGCCCCTCGACAGAGGAAATAATCGAGCGCGTGGGCATTCGACACTTGCTCAATCGCCCGGTGGATAATCTTTCCGGTGGTGAGCGTCAGCGCGTCGCCATCGCCCGCGCCCTGCTGACCCGCCCACGGCTTCTGATGATGGATGAACCGCTCTCTGCACTGGACTGGCGGGCCAAAAGCGAGCTGTTGCTGCTTATCGAATCGGTGATCGCCGACTACCAAATCCCGACGCTGTACATCACCCACGCCCCCGTCGAAGTCGAGCGTTTGGCCAATCGCGTCGTATTCATGGCCGATGGTCGAATCACTTCGGTGGAATCCCTCGCTGAAGCGACCAGCCGCATCGACTCCCCCCTGTTCACAGAAGAAGGCCCCGTGTCCGTCGTGCATGGTCAATTGGGTGAAATCGACCCCGATGGCCTGATTGCCTTCGAATCGCGCCAACAACCCGAAGCGGAGCCGGCCTTTACCTTCTGGCTCAACCGCGCGGAGCACAGCAGCCCGCATACACCCGGTGCCAAAGCACGCCTGCGGGTACTCGCGCGGGATGTCGCCATTGCGCGGCATCGCCCCGAGGGCTTGAGTATGCTCAATCAGATTCCAGCCCGAATCGAGCGCATCGAGGCCGATCCTCAAACCCACCGCCAAGTTGTTTTTCTGAGACTGGACGATGGACAAACCCTGATCGCCGAACTCAGCCGCCGATCGGTGAATGTTTTGAATTTATCGGCTGACCAGTCGGTATTCGCCTTGGTGAAAACCGCTGCCTTGCTCGATCAATAAACGCATGTGGAGAAAACCATGAAAACAGGTGAAAAGCGACGAGCCACCCAAGGTTTTTTTGCCGGTGGCGTGATCGGTGGCATTGGTGGCTTGATTGGCCTGGGTGGCGCGGAATTTCGCCTTCCCGTGCTCAAAGGCCTGTTCAAACTACCCACGCTTGAAGCGATTATTTTCAACAAGGCCATGAGTCTTGTGGTGGTGGCAACCGCTTTGCTGGCGCGCAGCAGCGGCATCGAATGGTCCTCTCTGTTCGCCCAGTGGCCCATTGCCGTCAACCTGTTGGCCGGTTCGCTGATCGGTGCCTGGTTTGCTGCCGGGGTTGCCATGCGCGTCAAAGCAACCACGCTTGATCGGCTGGTTTTTTTCCTGCTCGTCGGGTTGGCGTTTGTGATGATCACCGAGCATGTCTTCAACCTGCATTGGCTGGGCGGCGCACTCATCGACGATGGGCCACTGCGCTGGGAGGTGGGTTTGGTAGCGGGGCTGGTGATCGGCATCGTCGCGGCGGTGCTCGGCGTCGCCGGGGGTGAGCTTTTAATCCCCACCATCACGATTTTATACGGCATCGACATCAAACTGGCGGGCAGCTTATCGCTGGCCATTTCGCTGCCCACGATGCTGGTCGGCTTTGCACGCTATTCCCAATCAGGCAGCTTTGGCGTGCTCGGGCGCGAAAAACTCCTGTTTTTCAGCATGACGGCTGGCTCGTTCGTGGGCGCGGTGCTCGGCGGGCTTGCCATCGGTTTAGTTGCGACCAACTGGCTGATTATCGGGTTGGCTGTGATTCTGCTGATTTCCGCGTACAAAACCTTTCAGCACAGCAAGGCGGATGCAAAAAACCCAGCCTGAGCTGGGTTGTTTATCATCCAAAAACCGGGCGAAATCAGTTGAGCGATGCAGTGACCGAGAATGCGCCTCGAATATCGCCCAGCTTGTAACCGGTCGCTTCATCCTTCGGGTAGAGCGATTTGATCTTGCTCAATACAGCGGGAGCTACGTTGGTGCCGTGGCAGGTCAGGCACACCTCACCGGTTGGAATCGCTTTCATCAAACGAAGTTCATTTTGCCCATCGACTTCAACCGTTTGATGCCAGACGATTTTTCCGATGGGCTTGCCTGCTTTCTTTTCAGCCTCAAATTGTTCCAGCACGGTTTTTTCCCAAGGCTGGGGCGCTATGGCGCGCGGCTTGAGTGAGGTGCGATGAATTTCAAGATCGTATTTTTTACCCACCTGCGCTGCAATTTGCGGGGCTTGGGTATGACAAACGGGGATGGCAGCCATTGGCCCGCCCGCCTTCATGGCCGTTTGCAAGGCGGCTTTGAGCGTGGTGGCGTATTCCTTGATGGCTGCTTGAGATTTTTGCAAGGCTGCCTGTTCAGATTCGGACATGTCCGCCTGAACCGCTAACGGGGAAAGAGCAAGGGCAGCGAACACAGAAAGCACGACGGGACGGAATGAATTGATTGGCATCGGTGTATCTCCAGGAGTTTTTATCAAAAACAAGGCGTTTCAAACGTGATGTTCACAAAGATAATAGTTTAGTCTTTATGCCCATTAAAATGGCTTGGCTAATCGTAACGTCTTTCAATAAGATTTATCGCTTACGTTTATTCTCCCGGAATTAATCTCCCAGGATTAATTTCTTGGGGCTCATAGCCGATGAACCGATTCAACTGCGGGTAATCCCTGCAAGCGTTTGATCAGCCCGGCGGTATCACCGGCGGCGGGTAACTCCAAGGTCACGGCCATATCCGTCAGGCCACTGTTTCGTTCCAATCGACTGCGACTCTCGACCACGCGCGCCTTGAACGGTGCCAGCACCGGCCCGAGGTCCGCCCAGAATCGGGCCACATCTTCCAGCAGGAAATCGAGCTTCAGAACCTGCGCCCAGCCGGTTGGCTGACTTGGCCACTCGACGGCCAGAATCCGTTCCGGAAACTCGGCCTGCAGATGGCGAATATTCGTGCAGTCGCGCTTATGCAGTTTGAGTCCTTGCCCCCGGGTGATGAATGCCAGTACCGGATCGCCGGGACGTGGATTACAACAGCCCGCTGGCTGCGCCTTCATGCCATCGAGCGACAGCACTGCTTCGTCCGGCGACAGGGCCGCGCCCGAAACGGAGGCGTTTTTTAACCGCTGCGCCGGTGCTGGCTCTTGCTCCGGCAATTTAATGACCTCACGGGCCGCATTGAGCAAGCTATTGGCATCGAGTTTGTGATTACCGACGGCTTCAAACAACGCATCCAGACTCTTGAGCTTGAGTGCGGTCACCAGTTTGGATTGTGCCTGCCGATTCAACCCCAGGCGACGAAACAAACGATCGCAATGCGCCGCGCCCGCCTCCCGGGCCGCCGTCTGATCCAAACGGTGGAACCAGTTGCGGACCTTCGCCCGCGCACTGGCCGAATGCAGAAATCCGGCCTGCGCATTGCCCCATTCACGGCTGGGGCCGGGGGTCGGCTGGGTGAGAATTTCCACCTGATCGGCCTGATTCAACACGGTTTTGATCGGCACGATCTGGCCGTTGATTTTCGCCCCGCGACAACGATGCCCGACAAGGGTATGCACACGGTAGGCATAATCGAGTACGGTCGAACCCAGCGGCAGGGCGATGATGTCGCCTTGCGGTGTGAAGACGTACACTTCTTCCACACGTGGCTGCGCCGTACCACCCGCCGCCAACGCCTGCCGCAGGCGGTTCAATTCGGCGGCAAAGGGGTCTTCCTGTTGCCCGCCGCCTTCCTTGTATCGCCAGTGCGCGGCCACGCCCAGTTCTGCCTGTTCGTGCATGGCACGGGTACGAATCTGAATTTCGACCACCTTGTCCTCCAGCGCGTGCACGGCCGTGTGCAAGGACTGATAGCCGTTTTCCTTCGGGCGAGCGATGTAATCGTCATATTCCGCCTCGATGGGCGTAAACAGGTTGTGCGCGACACTCAGGGCTGCGTAGCAATCCTGCAGCGTTTCGACTTCGACCCGCAGGGCGCGCACGTCAAACAGGCCATCGAAGCTGAGTTTCTTGCGCTGCATCTTGCCCCAGATGCTGTAGATGTGTTTTGGGCGGCCATACACCCGCGCCTTGATGCCCGCCTCCGCCAATGCCGATTCCAGCGCGGTGCGCACGCGCTGCAAATAGGCTTCCCGCTCGGTGCGCCGCTCATCGAGCAGGTGCGCAATGCGCTTGTAGATGTCCGGTTCCAGATGACGGAAGGCGAGGTCTTCGAGCTCCCACTTGATCTGGCCCAACCCCAAGCGGTGTGCGATGGGCGCGTACACATCCAGCGTTTCCGCCGCGATGGCGCGACGCTTGGCCAAATCGGGCTCGAATACGAGCCCACGCAACCGCTCCAGCCGATGCACGAGCTGAATCAGCATGACGCGCACGTCGCTGATGGCGCTCAGCAATAACCGACGCAGATTCTCGTACCAGTCGGCCTGCTGGTCGCGCCGATACTGCTCGCCCAACTGCAACAGGCGCTGCATTTGCGCCACCTGCCCGGCCACCACCTCACCATAGTCCCGCCGCAATTGCTCTTGATCCATCTTGCCCTGCAAACGAGGATCTGCCAGAACGCAGGACTGAACGGTTTCAATATCCGCACCGATTTCGAGCAGATCCAAAGCCGCACGCGGTCCACGGGACCGCGTGACCACACCATCCCATACGGAACCTGCCAAGCGACAGGCGGCAAGAACCTGCGTGTTTCCCGCCGTGCGTTTGGCAAGCTCGCTGCATAAAGACTCATTTGGCGCATCGAGGGCATAGCGCATGATTCAACTCTCACAAACCGGCGATCAAGACGAAAAATAGCCTATCAGTATAGGGTTTTGGCAAGGGAAGTTCCGGATCAATCCAAGACTTGCCGAACAAACCACCCCCAACCTCGCTCATCGGTTCACCCGAAGGGGCTGTTCCGTGCTTTAATTCGGGTCGAAATGACGACCGACAAAAAAGGCCCACACCATGACCGCTAAAAAAACGTTTGATTTGAACGCAGAACACCATCGCATCAATCGCAATTCCTGGCTGCGTGCGTCCGTGATGGGCGCGAACGACGGTATCGTCTCGGTATCGAGCCTGATGCTCGGCTTCATCGCCTCGAATGCCGATAACCACACCATAGTCCTGGCGGGTTTGGCCGGATTGGTGGCGGGCGCCATGTCGATGGCGGCGGGTGAGTATGTGTCCGTGCAATCACAAAAAGATACGGAGCAAGCCGATCTCGCACAGGAAGCCCAAGAACTTGAGCGCAATTACGAATATGAACTTCAGGAACTCGCGGCCATTTACACGGATCGCGGCCTTTCGCCCGCACTGGCTGAACAGGTCGCCAAGGAACTGATGGAAAAAGACGCTTTGGGCGCCCACGCCCGCGACGAACTGGGCTTGCATGAAATTTCCCGCGCTCGTCCACTGCAAGCGGCGCTCTCATCGGCTGCCGCGTTCTCGATCGGTGCCGGCATGCCGTTGGTAACGGCATTGTTACTCCCGCAAGCATGGCTGTTCGGCGGCGTCATCGCCATCACCCTGCTCGCACTCGTTATTCTTGGCAGCCTCGCCGCTTGGACCGGCGGTGCGTCCATCGTCCGCGGTGCCTCCCGCGTGTTGATTTGGGGCGCATTGGCCATGGCCGCCACCTCATTGATCGGTCATTTCTTCGGAATAAGTGTCTGATCGAGCCTGTAGATCAGGCGAAGGGGCTTGCCATTAACGGCCTCAAGCGAGGATAATGCTTGGGAGCCTCTGCACGAATCGATAGCGTCTCTGCGGGACCGCCAAGGGCCCAGATGCAAGGCGTGGTGCGAAGGGAATGGCCGTAGCCATTCTCAAGCGCCGCAACGCTGCAGATGGGCCCTTGGCGGCCCGCCCGGATGGGGCTTGCGGGTTTGTCCGCACTCGGCGTTGCCGCCTCTCGATGGGCAATGAGCCCATCTTCGAGTCGGCGCCTTGATTGCGAACAAACCCGCAAGCCAGAGGCACTATCGATTCGTGCAGAGGCTCCCTAGCCCTTCGCGGGTGTAGTTCAATGGTAGAACTTCTGCTTCCCAAGCAGATAGCGAGGGTTCGATTCCCTTCACCCGCTCCAAAATTTTCAGGGCCCGTATGGGCCTTTTGTCTTTTTGAGATTCGGAGAACGACCACAAAGTCATGCACCGAGTCGCTAAGGGCGACTGCTTCGGTCTATTATTCTTCTTCTCAACCAAACATCAGAGTCACGTTTTGTCTCAGACTGATTGCATTATTGTCGGAAGTGGAGTCGCCGGGTTATCCAGCGCATTGCGCCTGGCCAAGGCCGGTTGGCGCGTCACCGTGCTTGAGCGGGAAGAAATCGGTCGCGAGGCCTCCTGGGCGGGCGGCGGCATTTTATGCCCGCTCTATGGTTGGCGTTATCCGGAACCGGTCATGCGCCTGGCCGCTGCGGGTATGGCACAGTACCGTGGTTTCACGGACGAATTGTGCGCAGACGGCCATACCGATCCTGAGCTCTTCACCAGCGGCATGTTAATTCTCGATGCGGGATCAACACCTGCTGAACAAACCGACGCTTCGAATTGGGCAACGCGTTACGGCATCCGGCACCAGTGGCAGGATGCGAGCCAGCACTTCCCGCACCTGTCACAGGAACGCGCCCTCTGGCTGCCGGACATCGAAACCGTGCGTAACCCGCGGCTGATGCGGGCGCTGGTTGAATCCGTTCGTGCAGCCGGGGTTGATATCCGTGCGCACACGCCGGTGCATGGTTTGATTCTGGATGGCGCACAGGTCATCGGTGTTCGCACTGAACACGGTGAGCTCTTCGCCGCGTATGTGCTGATCACGGCGGGCGCCTGGTCCGGGCAGTTGGTGCCCGACCCGCTGATCCCCGGCTTGAGCCCGGCCGACATCTTCCCTGTTCGCGGGCAGATGATCCGTTTCGATGCCGCAATGCATACGGGGCTTGCTACCATTTTGATGGATGAAGGCGTTTACCTGATTCCACGCAAGGATGGTTCTGTGGTTGTTGGCTCCACGGTCGAGCACGTCG
>JACDJB010001558.1_pt1 | contig 18307 bp, 15 predicted proteins | sample 7454121 | NCBI WGS metagenome assembly JACDJB01 (sample SAMN14253290, study PRJNA609438) | sludge metagenome | isolation source: sludge after 25d culture with pyrite | collected 2018-12-20 | reverse complement strand
CCCGTAAAGTGCTGTAGCCGTGGCATCTTTCAGCACCGAAAAACTTTCTATTACCTCAGGAGCCAGCGCATTCAGATCGTATGTACTCGATTCTGTTCCATCAATCAGAATCAATGGGTTCTGAGCAACACCCTGTGCAAAAGTACCCACACCCCTTATCCAGAAATTCGAGCCATCTACTCCCGGCTCACCGGTTTTCTGGACTGAAATAATACCTGCAACACGACCCGCGAAATTATTGGTAAGATTGGTTGTCGGCAGTTTCAGGTCTGTCGATTTTACGGATTGTATAGCCCCGATTACGCTTTCCTTCTTTTGAGTACCGAACCCGACAACTACAACTTCATCCAGCATTTTTGTATCCTGAAAAAGAGGAATATCGAAACGTGATTGTCCGCTAACCCTCAGTTCCTGTGATATATAACCGACATAAGAAATAACAAATTGAGCATCCCCCGGGATTGAAAAACTGAAATTACCATTGATGTCTGTAATAACCCCGTTAGAGGTTCCTTTTTCAATCACACTGGCACCTATAATCGGCTCACCGGTTTGAGAATCAAAGATTTTCCCTGTAATGATCTGTTTTGACTTACCCGTATTTGTTGAAGGTTCTGTAACAGATCTGTCATTTTTTTTTGCTGTACGTATAATTACATGCTTATTCTGATATAGTATTTCAGAACCTGTACCGGATAAAATATCGTTTAACACTTCTCTTACCGTTACACCTTTGATTTCTCTTCTGATTACCTGATTAACATTCAGATTTGTATCGTCATAGGCAATTGACAAACCGGTTTGTGTCTCAATCTGGGAGAAAACAGCCTTTATTGTATTCGCTTTGCCTTTTACACTTATCTTTTGGTCCTGTGCATAAGATAATAAAACAAATACTGAAAAGAGGAGAAGTGTGAACCACCTCAAAGACATTTTTAGAGACCTTAATTTAAATGGTCGTAAGTGAACATTGTCGAATGTGCTTTTCATCATAATTTTATGAAATGTATTGAACTATAAAATGGTTATTTAATTTACTACTACAATATTCTTTTGGATTTCTATTTTCATATCCGGAAGCATTAACTGAAGAATATCGAAAACATCATTTACACTTTCATTATTTTCGAATTTAACCGTCAGTCGTTTTCCTTTCATTTCTTCTGAAGGTGAAAAAACAATTCTCGTGTCGTATTTTTTCTCAATTTGTCTGAACACATCAGACAAAGGCACAGAATTGAAATTTAAGACCCCCTTGCTCCAGGCAAATGCTTCAGAGGCATCGACTTCATTCTTGCTGATGCTCCCGGTTGCTGTATTAAACAATAATTCTTCATTAGGAGAAAGGAAAAAATCATTGTCCGACTTGCCGTTTAAGACATCGATTTTCACCCGGCCTTCCTGCAGGGTGGTTTTTACTTCAATCAAATCAGGATATGCATTCACATTGAACTTTGTGCCCAACACTTCAATATTCATGTTACTGGTTTGTACGATGAAAGGTTTTTTGGCATCTTTTGCAACTTCAAAAAAAGCTTCCCCCGTAAGATTCACAATTCTTTTGTCGGATTCAAATTCTTTCGGATAGGAAAGATAAGATTCAGAATTGATCCAGACTTTTGAACCATCAGACAGTTCGATAAACTTCATCTCTCCTTTCGGAACATAGCTTTGAACAATTACAGTATTTGACTCATTCACGCTTATATACGTATATGTTATCAGAGAAGCTAAAATTGGCAAAACCAGAATTGCCGCTGCACGAAGTATTGTTTTATGTCTGGGCACTAATTTCTTGTTTAAATAATTAATACGGGTATGCATCAATTTTAAATCCTGGTAAGTCGATTCATCTGCTTCAACATCAATCTCATCAAAAATATCTTTTAAGACGGCCTCTTTTTCTTTCTCATTTTCGGCTTTTAAGATCCAGTTCTGAAAATGCAGCTGTACATTTCCCGAAACTTTCTTTACGAAAAAAGAATATATAATATTTCTTATGTTCTTTATATTATCCACTTTTAATCAAATTTTACACATTAAAGACAATCCTAATCAGACAAACACACATAAAAAAGTAAATATTTTGTTTTATTAAATCACAATTTGGGGTCAATCAGCCTTTTTCGCAATTGAGCAAGTGCAAGTGTCAGTTGATTTTCAATTGTTCTCTTGCTGATGTTTAATTTCTCTGCTATCTCCTTATTAGTCATCCCTTCCTGACGACTCATGATAAAGATTTGTTTCCTTCGTCTCGGCATTTTTGTTATGGTAACATCTATTATCTCCTGTAAATTATCAGAAAACATATATTCCTCGAGGAAATCCTCATAAACAGGGACTTCCTGCAACGTGGACAGGAACTTTTGTTTAATAAGATTGTGTTGAAAGTGGTTATAAATAGCATTTTTTGCCATCCTGAATAAATAAGCCGACATGTTATTCACATTGGAGATAGTGCCCCTGTTAATCCATATCTTGATAAATATCTCCTGAGATAAATCCTTCGCAATTTCTTCATCTTTTAAGAAGGAAAAAAGATATAATTTAACCCTGGGGTAATAATGTAAGAAGTTACGTCAAACGCGTTTCTATCTCCTTTTTCAAGGCGCTTCAGGTAATAGTATTCAAGGTCTTTTTTCAAAATCAAAAATTAAATATTATGAAACAATGTATCTTTCTTTGATAAAACAATCTGTTTTTAACGAAAAAACAGCCACCCAAATAATCAAAGGACGGCAAAAGTACATAAAGATATGATTTAATTCATACACTATATAAGACAATTATGGCGCGTTATACACACATTAAAAAAAATGTTAGCACCAAAATCATCAATTTTATTTTAACTTTGCAGCCGAATTTCATTTCGTTTTTACTTATGACAACTTCAACTGAAATCACTATTGCAGCTAACCACATCAGAAGCGGTAGGCTGGTGGCCTTTCCTACAGAAACAGTATACGGTCTGGGTGCCAATGCCCTGAACCCGCATGCTGTTGCCCGCATTTTCGAATTAAAAGAAAGACCTACTTTCGACCCGTTGATTGTGCACATCGCTTCACTGGAAGATATAAGTAAATTAACTGCTACGGAAGATAAACGGGTAAGCAAACTGGCAGCACGTTTCTGGCCGGGACCGCTGACTATCATCCTGCCCAAAAGTGAGTTGGTTCCTGATATCGTGACTTCCGGTCTCGCAACCGTGGGTATTCGCATGCCGAATCATCCGGTTGCACTGGAACTGATACGGCAGTCCGGCTGTCCGATTGCAGCTCCGAGTGCTAACAAATTCGGTCAGTTAAGTCCGACACAAGCAAAACACGTCAGCAAACAACTGCCCGATGTTGACTTTCTGCTTGATGGAGGCGAAGCGCAGGTCGGAATTGAATCGACCATCATTTCGCTGAATGAAAATGGTTTTGAAATTCTGCGACACGGAGTTATCACCAGGGAAGAAATTGAAGCTATCATTCCTTTTTACGAGGTGCCTGAGCGGGACAAAACCAATATCGTAAGTCCGGGTATGCTCAAATCGCATTACAGTCCGGAGAAACCAATTTATCTGATCGACGAGAATTTGCCTGCCGGTATCGACAAAACTAAAGCAGGTCTCCTCTCCTTCTCCGGTGAAGATACGGCAAACTATCAATTTGTGGAATTACTGGCTCCCGATAAAGAACTGAAAACCTGTGCCGTAAATCTTTTTGCAGCCATTCATCGACTGGAAGAATCAAATGTGGAATATATCCTGGCAGAAACTGTTCCGGAAACCGGCATCGGCATCGCGATTATGGATAAATTACGAAAGGCTGCGTACCGGTATCAAAAGCATTGAATCCACTGTCATGAATTTCATGCTGTATGATAATTAAATGGTAAAAATACATTAAATTGCACATCCATATTTTACCAGGTACATCATGAAAATAATCGAAAGCAAGAACAAACTGAGTAATGACCTGTCATTTAAAATATCTCCTTTTAAGGAGCAAATTAAAAAGACTCAACCTCACAAACACGAAGAATATTACGAATTAATTTTTTTACATCAGGGAGAAGGCTTTCACAGCATTGAAGAAAAGAAGTATCTGGTCAATCCCCCTGAGTTTTATTTTCTGAAACCTGGTCAGTTGCATTTCTGGCAGTTTACATCTATCCCCAAAGGTTTTGTAATCTTAATCAGGAGTGATGAGTTCGATATTGTAAATGAAAATCAACTCATTCAGTTGTTGAATAAATTAAATGATATTCAGCAATTACGATTCCCTGCAGAAAAGTATCCTCAATTAATACTCGAAGAGATACACCGGGAATATACCCAACAAAAAACTTATTCAAAAGACATCATACACGGATTACTGAGTGTACTGTTTGGAAGATTACTTCAATCAAAGGACACTAACCCGCATAAAACAACACCAAACTATCATTTTGAAAAATTCAATTATTTGCTGATTAACAAAACACCTCATTTGCACAAAGTCAGTGAGTTTGCGGAATTATTACACATTACTCCTCAGAATCTGAACACCATCTGTCGCAAAGCAACCGGTAAAAGCGCCAGCCAAATCATCAATGAACATATATTATTAGAAGCAAAACGGTATATTTTACATACCGATAACAGCATCAATGAAATTGCTGCATTATTGTCTTTTAGTGACACGTCCAACTTTGTCAAGTTCTTTAAAAAGATATCCGGTCTTACACCATTAAATTTCAGAAAACAATATTTTCAATAATACCATTTTATCCGGCAATAACACCACACGCAACTGATTATCAAGAATTATCTTTGTACAACTAAACATAAAATCATGTTGTATGGAAATTGTAATTATTAGTTTCGCGGCTTTTCTAACCGCCATTTTGACTTTCTTCTCGGGTTTCGGACTGGGTACTATCTTAGCTCCGGTATTTGCCATTTTCTTTCCGATTGATGTAGCCATCGCGCTTACAGGCGTAGTGCATTTCTCTAATAACATCTTTAAAATGGCATTAGTAGGTAAGAATACGGATAAAACAGTACTGCTTCGTTTTGGCATTCCTGCTATCATCGCTTCTTTTGTCGGGGCGTGGACACTGATACGTATTACCAATTTGCCGGTACTGTATACATACGAATTATGGGGAAAAAGCTTTGATATTACCCCCGTCAAACTGATTATCGCCATTTTGCTGATTATCTTCTCTCTGTTGGAGATTGCACCTGCTTTTCAAAAACTTCAGTTTGATAAAAAGAAATTGATTGCCGGTGGATTACTCAGTGGATTTTTCGGAGGATTGGCTGGTATACAAGGAGCCATCCGCAGCGCTTTCCTCATCAAAAGCGGACTTTCGAAAGAAGCCTATATTGCTACCGGCGTAATGATTGCCAGTCTGGTCGACTTCACCCGTATCACGGTCTATGCCAGTCGATTTGCTGATGCCGGACTACATGAGAATGTACCTTTGTTGCTGGCAGCCAGTCTCTCTGCTTTCGCCGGGGCATTAATAGGGAAAAAACTGCTGAAAAAGACAACACTGAAAAGCATTCAGTTGATTGTAGCTGTTTTTCTGGTTTTGATTTCAATTGCGCTGGGAAGTGGCTTAATTTGATTATATATTGTTTTGTAAAATATAGTTTTATAAAGACCGAAGACATTACTCAGCATAAACATGCACACTATTCTGTGCTGCAGGAAGATAATTCACTCCCTTCCAGGTAATCATCAGCAGTACAAAAGAAAAAACAACTAACCAGAGTGTAAATCGTTTAGGCATGGATTCCCGCAGGCGAATATGCATATAGATCAGATACGACGCAGCAGTGATGAATGCCCAGGTTTCTTTAGGATCCCAACTCCAGTAATGTCCCCAGGCTTCTTTAGCCCAAACGGCGCCAATGAGCAAACCAATCATCAGCAAACCAAAACCCACGTAAACCAGGTTGTCGGTAAAAGCAGCCAATTGCGGATTCGGTCCCTGCCTCCGGTACTGACTCAATAAAATGATGGCAGCAATTGTCGCTGCACTTAAAAATGAGTAGGACAGGATGTACACCGTTACATGCGGTACAAACCAGATACTTTGCAGAGCAGGCATTAGATTTTTAGAATGAATTTCAGGTTTCAACAGGTTAATCAGGATAAATACAGAGGCTACCACCAGACTGAATGACAGAATCCAGTTATATTTCCATTTTATATACATCACAAAACCGATGGACGAAAGGAAAAAGGTGTACCACAACCGGGTTTCCCCCATTGTACGCATAGGCGGACGCTCCATGCCTATCCACATCAGCACGACGAAAGCTGCAAAAATCAGGATACCGGTCAGCGACAATACAATAGCCAAGGTTTTGCGCTTCATCAAGTGAACCGACAAAATAGCCAGTAACCAGCAAAGCATTACCGGCAAAGCAAAAAAGATAAAATGTGTCCAGGTAATCATGAATTACTTTTTAATTCTTTTACATCATCATTCATAATTTGCAGGGTATCCCGATTGCCCTTTTTCTTCTTTCCTTCCCACATCAGCAACACCGAGCCGGCAATAAAGGTCCACAACCCGATATACACCCACAATAACCATGGGTCGTACACCAGTTCGAAACTGCTCCAGGCAGATGCCCTTCCCCGGTCGACATCATACCCGTGCTGATAAATCATCCAATTATCTATACTGAGGGGTTTGTTTACCTCCAATTGATGCGAAACTTTTTTTTCGTTCTCGGTATAGACTACGATATCAGAGCGAAAAAGCTTCGGTTCGGGACGAGTCATAACCAAACTGAGTTGCTCGTTTAGTTCAAGGGCCATATAGAGTTGTGCAAAATTACCGCAACAAACCCAGCCTGTTTTTTCTTCTACTTCTTCTTTCGGATTAGTCACAGTAACCAACACAGCCGGACAAGAACCCGGCATGGGCAGATAACGATAAGTGCTATCACTATTACGGATAGCTTCATGCTGGTATTCTTTTACTTCAATTTTCCATCCGGCAATTTCGAAAACTGGTTGCAAAGTGTCAATTTGTATCATTTGCGGTTTAGCTTTCGGGATGGCATTGCCCGAACTTTTATCCAGAATAGCCAGTTTCGGGATATATTCTTCCATATAGAAATCATTCAGTTTGATGGCCACTGGTAACTCCAGAACTTCTTTGTCTTCATTATATACCCGCCATTCGGTGTTACCTTCTTCCACATACATTACATAGCGACGTAAATCGGCAGCTCCCATGCCTGCCGACATCAACAATAACAACAAGCCGACATGATTCAGGTAAAAGGCATAGTCTCTCCAGGTGAAATGTAACAGGCGACGGGCAACCACGCAACTCAGATTGACAAGCGTTAAAAAATACACCAACACAAATGCCCACGAACACGTAACGGCATCAAAGCCCAGCAAATCATGACTGTACCCCGTTGGAGACACTTGTGGTATCAATCCCATGATGAGCCCCATCAGCAACAAGCCGGCAATGGTTGAAATACTCAGCGGAATACCCGAAAGCCAATTGAAAAAAGATGATTTATGCTTCAGTGTAATCAGCAATACAAAAAAAAAGATGAATCCCAATAGTGTCGCATTCACCGGAAAACGGATGATTTCGTAATTGAAATCGCCGATAGTAAGTTGCAACAACCACCCTACCAATATAAAACCGGCGACAACCGCCAGGCTTTCTCTAAAGCTCCAGGGCGTCTGCCACCAGCTTTTAGGTGCTGATCCTGTACACGGATTTTCTTTCTGCATCGTCAGTATCAGACTGGATTATAGTTTTTGTGATGTTAACTTTCCTCTTTCTTCTGCATTTTTAATCCAGGCAGGAATAACTTCTTTTTTGAAAATATTTTTCTTTTCAATGATTTGTTTCATATCCAAACCAATGTATTCCTGCGCTTTGGCTTTGGTCGAAATGTCCGGCATTTTCACATCACCTTTCACATTCAAAGCAAAAAGCACCTTTTGAAGGGCAAGTTGTGCTTGCAGTGTTCTATCCAGACTGTGAGCCAGAATGCGTTGTGACTCAACCGGGGCATGGAAGGTGGCGCCATGACTTGCCACCACAAAATCCCAACGCCACTGTGCCTGACGAATCAGTTGCAACGCTTCCTTCATTTGCGATTCGGTAGCTCCGTTTTCCCAGGCATATTGGGCGGTAACGTGCGCCTTGGCTAATTCAACTTCTACCCTATCTCTGATTTCTAATGCTTTATCCTGATATTGATACACATAATTGCGGAGGTTCTCTTCACTGTCACGGTGACAGGTCTGGCAGGTACTCGAAATATTTTTCAGCGGACTCATAATCCGGTGGTCGCTGTACTTGATGCCGCCATCCACTTTATAAGGCATGTGACAATCGGCACAGGACAAACCGCGCTGCGCATGCGGGCCCATCTGGAACAATTCAAAGTCAGGGTGCTGAGCTTTCAGCATGGGCGCTTTACTTAACTTGTGTACCCAGTCGACATGCCCCACTTCGTCATAGTATTTTTCCATTGCTTCCACCGTCAACCCTTCGTGCCAGGGGAAAGTCAGGTATTTTTCATCTCCTTTGAAATAATACTCTACATGGCACTGCGCACAAGCAAGTGAACGCATTTCCTGAGCAGTCGCTTGTGTCACATCTTTTCCCAGCCGTTGATACCCCTCTATCAATCCCGGGCGGGAAATACTGAGCTGCATGGTTTTGTAATCATGACAATCTGCACACCCGATAGGATTCACGATTTCGTGTCCCAACTCCGACCACTTACCGGAATAAAACTCCGTAATGCCTTTTTCGTGCATCATGCGGGGCACATCGGGACTCTTACACGACCAGCAAGTTCCGGGCTGCAGATTACCCTCATGGGTATTCGGATCCGGAGAGCCCGTGCGTAAAGTATTCCGCACATCATCCACAGCGTGCATGTGGCCGCGTGGCGCCATATAGTCCATCGCGAAAGCATAACCCGCCCACAACACCACCATTTCAGGTCGCGACTCCAGCACATCTTCCGGCATATTGCCCATGTGTTTACTTTTGAAATCCATGTCGGCAGTCTGCTTCCAGGTTTCATACTCACGCGGATAATTGATTCCCCAGACATCACTCCGGCTTTCAAACTCCTTGATTTCGACTCTGCGGTTGTTGAACACGCTGGCAATTTCCGCCCTGCGTTCCGTGATGGAAGCCGCCAGCAATCCAATCAGGAATACAACCAGCATAATCGAGAAAAACAATACCCATCCCCAGACAGGCTTGCGGTTGATAAAATCGGATAATCGGTGTAGCATATTTTTTTATTTTATGGTCTAAAGTCTAGCGTTAGACATCGGACATTAGACTTTAGTCGTTAAACATTTATCTCATCGCATTCTTCAACCAGGCCGGAATCGGTGATTCTGGCAATGGTGTTACAATAGCATTAGGTGTGGAAGCGATATTACTTTCCTTGCCGTGAGCAACAGATGTGTGACAATCCCAACAAGCTTTTCCTTTCCCTTCCCTCGCTTCATCAAACGAAATCATGCCCGTACCGGCGAATTCATTATTCAGCTGCTCATGACAACGGATGCAGTTTTCCATAACCACATTCGAACTAGCCCTGCGCGCCCGGATAGCAAGGGGTTCGGCCCGCATGGTAAAAACAGCCGAATGGAGCAATCCATCCATCGCTTTGAAATAATACTTTCTGAAAATGTTATCTTGAGGTACGTGACAGTCGTTGCAATTGGTCCATTTCGCATGTGAATTGTGGAACCAGGTTTGGTAGTAAGGAGTCATGATGTGGCAATTCACACAGGCGGCCGGGTCATCGGACAGGTACATGTGTGCTTTCGACATGTACACCGTATAGGCCCCAAGACCGGCAATCAGTCCACCAAAAATAATAACTGGCAGGATAAATCGCTTGGGTATGAATTTTTTCTTCTCCTTCATCTGTACAGTTTTTATTTGTAAGAAATGAAAAAAGGGGAATTGTAATTTTTTCAACTGATGATCGATCGCTGAATGGAACAATCAATGGGCAAATATAGTGTTTTTTTTGAATAAGCAAATGAAAATAATAAAACATAAAAATACAATATCTAAATTAACTGATCTAAATTTGCCGTTCTATCATAAATTATTTGCTTTTATATCTAAACAATTATTACTTTTAATCTGTTATATCTTTCAAATTATTTATCACACCTTTTAAAAATCATTATTTTATGAGAAAACTATACTTAATACTTACAATTTGTAGTTTATCCGGCATTATAACCGCACAATGGCAGATGAGCAATTCATATCAAACAAGTTATATCGATAACATTTCAGTTGTTAACAGTAATGTCGTTTGGGTAGCTGATCAACTCGACAAGGCAGTTTCTATCTCAAAAGATGGCGGACAATCATGGATTAAGAACGATTATCAGACCGGATCATTCGTCGGGGCTTATACTCTGGGGACATTTTCAGCAGTGAATGATTCGGTTGCCTATATCATTGCTGCCGGATTGGATGCTGCTGGTTCTGCCAACAACGGAGTTTTCAAGACTACCAACGGAGGTGAAAACTGGACAAAATTACCCGGTGCTTTTACAGCAGCATCTTTTCCTAACTTCGTTTATTTCTGGAACATTAATGAAGGAGTTGCCATCGGTGATGCATATCCCAATCTGTATTTTGAAATATATACCACTTCGAATGCCGGTCAGACCTGGGATAAGGTGCAGGACAGCAATCAGGCCAATGGAAATGCCGAGTGGGGACTCAACTCTGGGGCACACCTCAGGGTAGTGAATGGGACCATCTATTTCACAACCAGCGGTGGACGAATTTTTAAATCGGCTGACAAAGGTAAGAACTGGACTGTTATCAATACGCCTGCAACTTCTAATAACTACCTTAGCTTTGATTTCAAAAATGACAATGAGGGTATGGTTGTGTTTTCTAATACTGCTGAGGGAGAGAAATTTGTCTATACTACTGTGAATGGTGGTGCTGACTGGACGCAACAAACCAGTGGTGAATACTGGTTCTTAAGACAAATAAAATATGATGCATCGAGGAATATCTATTTTTCAACAAGTTCATTCGGACTAGCTTATTCTTCTGATAATGGGGCTACATGGACGAGACACCCCTCTTTCATTAACATCTCACTGGGAGGACTACAAATCCTGCCTAATAATAAAGTGTTGATTGGAGGTTGGGGTAGCATTTATTTTGCCTACAATTACACCGACACAAATCCAACGGTAACTTCGGCTGATTCTCCTGACAATAATAAAATCAACGTGTATTTTAGTGATGATATTGATGCGGCATCCGGATCAGTTGCTTCGAAATTTTTGGTTTTACGTGCAATCCATGATGAATCCGGAATTAAAACCGACACCATATCGGTTGCTTCTGCTGTCGTGGATGCTGTTGATAAAAAGAAAATCGTTTTAACAACTGCTGAAGATGTTCCTTTTGACACCATTACGGTCAGAACTTATGAAATTGTTTCCTCTCAAGGAATCCCGGTATTATTCTCCGGTGCCGGTTCAAGAGCTCAATTCATTAAAACCAATAACACTGGCCTAGATGATGTATCAGCACAGAGTTTGAAAGTTTATCCTAATCCGGCAAAAGACATTGTAAATATTGAATTGAATGAAAATTTACCTGTTTCTGGATTAAAAATCTTCAATGCAACAGGACAATTAATCTATCAACATCAATATTTCAACCTGAATCGAGGTTCAAAAATTACTATACCTTTAAATATGAACAGTGGTGTTTATTATTTGCAAATTACTAATCAAAACGGTCAGACAATTGCAACCAGAAAATTGATTAAGCAGGAATAAGACACTTAAATAATTCTTAAAAAACAAAGCAGGCTTTTCGATAAGGATCTTACGAATAGCCTGCTTTCTTTTTCAGCACAATGTTATTAATTATTCTGCGAACAATAATCCTAAAACCTACATCCCTATCGGCTTTATATACTTTCTGATTTCCTTGATATCAATCATTTTAAAAGTAGCGGAATCTTTATATTGCTCGTAACGCTCCTTGCCTTTTTCGATGGCTTTGAGGAAGGAATCGTAGGATTCGACACCAAGAAACTGGGTTAGTTCCTCTTTCAGTCAGGTTTCTTCGGTACCCAATAAAGTCGTTTCCAGAAATTCCATTTTGGTATGTTTTCTATTCACATAAAACCCCAGAAACATGTGGCCGGGGACACGAATCAACACCGGATCAATCCCGATGGCTTTCAACAGGGAGGCAAACAGGACGGTGCCATCCACACAGTTAGCCTGCGAATAAGTCAGGGCTTCTTCAATTGTTCTGACACGCTGGGAAAAATAAACCGGCGACGACTGGCTCGACTCGATCAGGTTACTGTAATGAATACCCCTGGTTTCCAGCGCATTCCAGATAGACAAAACCTGCGCATACACATTCATTTCTTTTCCGCCCTGATACCCTTTGTATGATTTGATAATACCAGTTTCCAATCCTTCTTTCAGTATTTGCTGAATAAGCGGATGATCTTCGTTTACATAAGCAGCAAAAAGCATATTGAAGTCAATCAGTCTTTCACCATCGCGCATAGCAAATACACACTCGTTGATGCTGCGTAAATTCAGCGTTTTCGAACGTTCGCCCGCATCTTCGCCATTCACTGTCAGTTGCACAACCATATTCACAGGCGTCGGCTGATTCAGTTTTCTCAACACATCGTATTTCCAGTTGATTACCGGTTTGTAGATGTAACGATCATCGGCTTTGTCACAGGTAAATACAGCTTTCGATGCATACCAGTATTCCGATTCTTTTACCTCCACTTCTATTTTGGTGTTGTCATCCTTAGGTACCAAATAAATCGAAACGTAATCTTTCAGAATCCTTATGGATTGATTGCGTTTGCTATTCTGAACATCCACTTCGTTGTTCTCATCATAACCTGCCAAAGCCAAAACAACTGAAGGGTAAATTGAATTATCGTTTTTTTCTTCAAATCCCCATTCGATGAGTTGAAAAAGCGAACAGGAAGTAATCAGCAACAGGATTGCTGAGAGCAAAATCAATATTTTTTTAATATTCATTTGAAACTTGGGTATCGGATTGAATTACAATTTTTTCGCCATGCAAAAGTATCGATATTAAATGAATTATCATACTTTTTCTTTTATATTTTTTATCGTTAATATTTGTTACTTCAAAGATAATATTTACATTTGCATAAAATATTACTTCAAAGTAGCATTTAATGAAACTTTCCAACACATCGGAATACGCCCTGCGCATCCTCTGCTTCATGGCAAAAGATGAAAATCGTTTATATTCAGCTAAATACCTGATCAATGAACTGAAAATTTCCGATAAATACTTGCGCCGGTTAATGACTGATCTTACAAAAGCAGGCTTTATCACCAGCATACAGGGGCGAGACGGAGGTTATAAATTTCTTAAAGGTTCCGGAGAAATCTATCTGGCTGATGTAATCAACGCGGTGGAAGGAATGGATAAATATACGGGGTGTGCACTCGGTTTTTGTGAATGCAGCGATAAAAATCCCTGTGTGATGCATTCGACCTGGGTGCCTGTAAGGACTGAATTTTTGAAAGCATTCACAACAAAAACCATCAAGGATCTGGATATTATGACTGTAACTAAATATTAATTTTTTAATTCAATATACTACTTTACTGTATTATTTAATTCGATTATTTAATGATTAAAATTTTGTAACATGAAAGAATCATTGCTTGACAAGTTTATGAGCAGAAAAGGCTTATACACAGCCTTCTGGATTATCGCACTGATCATGGTCACCATGCTCATCCGCTACACAGCCAACCTGCAAAAGGAAGTTCCACCTATCCCGAAAGAAGTAAAATCGGTCAGCGGAGAAGTCCTTTATACCTATGATGATGTTGTTGCAGGAAAAGGCTATTTCCAACAATTCGACCTCACCGACTGGGGCTCGTTACTGGGTATGGGCGCTTATATGGGTCCCGATTTCTCAACTGATTTTTTACATTACCGGGCGCTATATCTCTATGATTATTATGGAAAAGAATTGTACGGTAAACCGAACGATCAACTGACAGACATCGAACGGGGCGCTGTGAAAGTCAGGGTAATTGAAGATTTCAGGAAACAAACCGAATTACTCGAAGAAACCACCATTTATACGGATGCTTCGGCAGCTGCTTACCATGCGAATGTAGAATATTTAGTAGATTTGCTGGTTAACGGCGATCCGGAAAGGGCTTTCAGAGGGGGAATCATTCGTCCCGATGAAGCAGTCAAAATTGCGGCTTTTATTGATTGGGCGCAATTGGTTGCTTCTTCGCTCCGTCCGGGTACCGAACGCACCTGGTCGAACAACTGGCCGCCTGAGCCTATGATCGATCAGGATCTGACCTTCTTCTCCCATGAGGTATCGCTTTGGGAATTTTTGATTTTGTGGTCGCTGACCATCCTCGTGATTTTCCTTTCTTACGAATATCTGCTGAAAAAAGATGAAAACGAAAAGCTGGAAGAACCGTTAAAGGTGACATCGCTTTTCCGCTCCCAGAAGAAATTACTCAAATACATACCGATCGTGATGGGTTTGTTTGTGGTACAGCTGTTCATCGGAGGTTACCTGGCTCACTTATACACCGATCCAACCAATGACTTCATTGTTTCTCAGGAAATTCTACCGTTCAATGTATTGCGTTCCATGCATACGCAGATTGCCATCTTGTGGGTTGCAGTGGGCTGGTTGGTAGGCGGGTTGCTGATTGCTCCATGGGTAGCCAACCGCGACCACAAATTCCCCTGGCTGATTGACGTACTCTGGATTTCGCTGGTAGTGGTGGCTGTCGGCAGCATTATTGGTTTATACATGGGTGCAACCGGACAAATGCGGGAGACCTGGTTCTGGCTGGGCAACGAAGGCCGTGAACTGATTAACCTGGGTCGTGCCTGGGATATCGGGTTGGTGGTCGGACTGGTATTCTGGTTTATTCTCATCATTTCGCTGATTCGCAAAGCGGCAACCAATAATCCGATTGTAAGTACGATTATCTGGTCGGCTTTCGCCATCGCGACCTTGTACATCGCAGGTATGATGCCAATACACAAAATCATGCCGAACTATACGGTGGATGATTACTATCGCTGGTGGGTAATTCACCTGTGGGTGGAGCTGACCTTCGAATTGTTTGCTGCCGGGGTGATTGCTTTCTTCACGGTATCGCTCGGACTGATCAGTCACAAAACAGCCGTAAGGGTGATGTTATTCGAACTCTTCCTCATCTCGCTGAGTGGTACGCTGGGTGTTGGTCACCACTACTGGTGGCAGGGACTGGACGAGTACTGGATTGCCATTGGCGGTATATTCTCGGCATTAGAGCCTCTTCCACTGGCGCTGATGATTATTGAAGCATGGAAAAATCAACGGGAAAAACTTTTCTCCGGAGAAGATTTCCATTACAGTACCCCGTTTATGTGGATTGCCGGTTCGGCTGTGATGAACTGGATTGGCGCCGGTTTCTTCGGCATGGTTATCAACACGCCGACTATCAATTACTATTCACACGGCACTTACCTCATTATGCCGCACGGCCACGTGGCATTGCTCGGCGCTTTCGGTTACATCTCCATTGCGTTCCTGTACCTGACTTCCCGCGCCAATGCATTGGCCAACAATTATGTATGGAATGACAAATTAAGTAAAATTGGATTCTGGACGCTAACAGCGGGAGCATTACTCTTTACCGTCCCAACATACATCATCGGTATTTATCAGTCGGAAGTTGCCATGGAAGCCGGTTATTTCACCGCTCGTCTCCGCGAAACCGTTGAAGTCATGAAAGGCTGGATGTGGGCACGTACTGTCCCCGATGGCTTGATGATTCTCGGCGGTTTGATTATTTTCTTTGATTTGGCACAGAAAACGTTTTTTGCAAAAAAAACAAATAAATAATTAGTGTTTAACCATATAAGTCATATAAGTTACATATAAGCTTTTCCTTAATTTTGTACAAATAGCTTTCTGAATAACAAGGAGTATTTAAAGCTTATATGTAACTTATATGACTTACATGGTTTATATTGTTAAAAAGAAACAACATGATTCGACTTCTTCGGAAACACCATCGCTGGTTGGGTGTCATCCTGCTGATAGTGCTTATTTTATTCAGTTTTTCCGGTATCATCATGAACCACCGGAAGTTGGTTTCAAGTATTGGTATAGATCGGAAATACCTGCCCCACAATTATTCCTATCACGACTGGAACTTTGCAGCAGTACGTTCAACTGAGAAATTCACCAACGACAGCATCTTAATTTATGGTAATATCGGTATTTGGCTAACCGACAGCCTGTTCGGTCAGTTTGCCGAATTCAACACAGGCTTTCCGAAGGGAGTTGATAACCACAAAATTTCGAAGGTGCTGAAATTAAATGACAGCATGTTGGCTGCCGGTTCTTTGTTTGGATTACACATCTATGACACAAAAACAAAGCATTGGAAAAAAGTCACACTACCGGAAAAAGAAGAAAATGTAGTTGATTTGTTGGTGCGAAACGATACTCTGTTGGTGCTGACACGTTCCAATTTATTAGCTTCGACTGATTATGAGACTTTCAAACGGATTAATCTCCCTGCACCTGCCGGTTATGATAATAAAGTCGGACTGTTTAAAACATTGTGGGTTATACACAGCGGCGCCATTTACGGACTGGCAGGCAAACTGGTGGTCGATTTTGTAGCATTAGTCATGGTGTTTTTGAGTATCGGTGGCTTCATTATATTTGTCAACAAGAAAAAACTGAAAGATAAAGAACACAAGGAACACAAAAGAAAGATCCTGAAACGTCAATATCAATGGAACCTGAAATGGCACAACAGAATAGGATATCTGACCATTGTTTTACTGATTATCACTACGGCAACGGGTATTTTTCTTCGACCTCCCCTGCTCATCCCGATTGCTGAAGCCAAAGTCGGGAAGATACCCTATACAGAGTTGGACACAGCCAACCCCTGGCATGATCAATTAAGACGTATTATTTATATTGATAAAGAAGATCGTTACATCATTTCAACTGTAGAAGCGTTTTATTATACTGATGATCATTTCAATAGCATGGTACGTTTTGAAAAACAACCTCCCGCCAGTGTGATGGGAGTCACCGTACTGGAAGAAAAAGGTGATCATACTTTATGGGTAGGTTCTTTCGAAGGTCTGTTCAGTTGGAACTACAAAACCGATGAAATTATTGATTTGGTAGACAACAAGCGCTGGGTTCGTCCGACAAAGAAAGGTCATCCCGTTGGAGCGCATAAAATTTCCGGACATTCTGCTCATTTCGGCAACTATCCCCTGATTTTCGATTACGACAAAGGGACAAACAGTACTTTCAACAAAGAAAAATTTCCGGTTATGCCAAAAGAAGTTATAGATAAAAATCCTATGCCCCTGTGGAATGTGGCACAGGAAATCCATACCGGGCGCATCTATCAGTTCTTCATGGGTGATTTTTATATTTTGGTGGTGCCGTTAACCGGATTATTCACGCTTTACCTCAACATCTCAGGTTTCATTATATGGTATAAAAGATATAGAAAGAAAAAGCGAAGAGCGAATAGCTAATAGCGGAGAACGAAAAACGGAAAACGGAAAGCGTAGGGGCGCAATGCTTGCGCTCTGACCTGTGACCGGAGACAAAAAAACAACAATATGAAAACAGCAACACAAAATTTAGAACATGACCATGTTTACATCCTGCAACTGACAGAAATCATGCAGGCGATGGTCGAAAAAGAAGTGAACAACATCGCACATTTCGAACTGGTGGTAAACCTGATCCGCAGATTTGCCGATGGTATTCACCACGCCAAGGAAGAAGACTTGCTTTTTCCGAAAATGGGTGAAAAAGGCTTTTCTCCGGTACAGGGACCGGTAGCCGTTATGTTAAGCGAACATGTACAGGGTAGAAACTATGTACAGGGCATGATCGACGGCATTGAGATGCTCAGACAGGATGATTCCGAAGGACTGGAAGTCATTTATGATAATATGGACGGTTATGCTGAACTACTTCAGAATCACATCGCCAAGGAAAACGGCGTGCTTTTCCGCATGGCCGATCAAGTATTGTCTGATGATGAACAGTCATCCTTACTGATTCAGTTCGATGAGGTTGAAGCTGAGGCTACGGGAGAATTTAGCACAGCCAGTTCCATTGCAAAAATAACAGAACTGGCCGCACTATATTTGTAATTCTTCCGCTTTATTTCTTTCTCCAGATCGTGACCTCACAAATCCGTTGAAGTTGCTT
>JACDJB010001556.1_pt1 | contig 18335 bp, 8 predicted proteins | sample 7454121 | NCBI WGS metagenome assembly JACDJB01 (sample SAMN14253290, study PRJNA609438) | sludge metagenome | isolation source: sludge after 25d culture with pyrite | collected 2018-12-20 | reverse complement strand
TTGCGCTGCTGGTTTATACGGTCAAAGTAAACCATTAATTGGTTGTAGCGGTCATTTACAATCGTTGTGTGGGCTGTGAAAAGCTCCTCCAGACTGCTACTGTCCATTGCCAGCAGTTCTTCCGGGCTGTGGTCGCTGCCCATCACCTGTTTGATATAACTGTTGACTGTATTGCGGGATATACCCAGCAACTGACCAATCTGTCGGTTGCTAACGCCATCTTTGTGCAGTGTAATAATTTGTTTCAAATCCATCGAATCAAGTTTATTTGCCATATCGCTAAAATTTTTGTGCGATATAGCCTTATTTTCCTGATCTCTCAAAGTGGCACAAAACGAACCGTTAATTTAACCGGCCGGCCATGAATGGCACAAATCGAACCGAAAAACCTTATGCCATTTTATTTAAATAATGGCACAGTTTGGACCGGAATCACTGGCACAAACAACTCCGAAATCACTGGCACAAATCGAACCGCAATGTTAAATCAATAGACACAATAGTTTTGTAAATATTTTAGTGCGCACAAACAATATGTCAAACATGATTTGTATTCCTGTAAAACAGCAAATTAAGTTATTTTCTTTAAAACTTCCGTTGAAACTAAACCTGTTAAAAGTCAGAGATACCAAAGTTGGTTTTTATTCATTTCCCTCAAAAACATTCCTGCTGCGCAAATCCTTGTTTGGCAGAGGTTCTCTCGTATCTATGAGGGGCCACTGATACCAGTATGCTGTAGCACATACATCATCAGAACGAAGATAATATCCACTATCAGGACTACGACGCGGATGATTTTTGAAACTAAATATTAAAGAATCACCATAAATAGGTTCAACATATTTCTTCAACGTACTACCCATTTGCTGTACAGTAATCTTAATATTATTATGAAAATAAACTGGATCATAAATATGAAAGCGATATAATGATGTAAACTTTTCTGTGACTAATGGAGCGCCTTGTATTGGCGTAGAATGTTGCGAAAGCCCCCAGGCAGACCCAATATAATCTTCCATTCCGGTTCCACATATTGTTGGATACTTTGTGTCTCCATCAATAAACATTTTCACTTCACCTTCACCCCACCATCCATCTGATAAAGGTCTGACACCAATAACACATCCCAAAAAAACACCTTTTGCATTTTTAGTTTCCATTATTTTGAAATCTTTTCCGTATTTACTTGGATTTTCCCTTCTGAACGAAGCATGAAAACGACCCTGACTTTTTGATACCTGATTACCAAGAGTAAAATCAATTTGGTAAAAGAAAAAATCAAGATTCATTCCTGATTCATTAGTTACTGTAATTTTTGCGTCTTTAGCAAAGGGCATTGGGAAAAAGCAATTAAAACCTCTACCCTCCTGTGTGTATATATACTGAGAATACATCGGAACGGAGGCTCCATGCGATACACCAAAAAAATCACTTAATGGGACCTCCACACTGGGTATTTCACTATTTTCCCAGTACATTCTTAAAATCAAATTGCGAAGAATAGTTGGATTCATAGGTTTGGCAGTACACCAGATGTGTTTTATAATCCCAGGTCCTTTTTGTTCTAATAATATTTCCGTTGTGTTATCCTTAAAATCTTGTATTGCAGGAGATCCCTTAATTCCGTCAGAAGCCATACCACCCTTACCTTTTTCAGCATTCGGGTTTTCTGCGGTTGCCGCTCTGTTTTCAAAAGGCTTAATCATATAGATTTCATTCGATTCCTGATTCGATCGGCAAGAAACTGTAAAAATCAAGAATATGCCTAAAATATTTAATAGTCTCATATTATATTAGTTAAACGATTTTTAAATCTGGATATTAATCAAAATAAATTGCAAATTAAAATAGTAAAGATTTGAAAAATGAATTGACTCTTTCTGATTTTTCAACTTTCACTGTCACATCTACCTCATTTTATATTTTTTCAACTTCCAATTTCATAAATATTTTTTAATTTATCTTAAATGTTTCAATTGAGTATTTTCCAACTTCAATATTTGATTTATCATAAGTTAAACCCTGCTCTTCTTCTATTAAATCACATTTTTCTACATTAGCCACTGGAAAATAAGTGTTTAATTTAATATTTGTCTTTTCACCAATGGTTTCATATAGCCTGAGAACTATTTTATTTTCTGTTTCGCACTTTTTAATAGTAGATATTATTACATTAGGCTTATCAATATTCACAAAACTAAGTTCAGCAGGTATTTTCCTTTTTGTATTCACATCAGTTATAATCGGGTTAAATACAGGTATCAATGGTTCGTTATGTTCCAAAGCACTCTGAAAGGAAATTTTACTAGTTGCAGAATGGCTTGTAATCGAAAAGGTATAATGATGATCACCTTCCTGTAGATACCAATTCCCCAGATGGTGGCAACTACGCCGTGAAGCTAGCAAGACAGGCTGTAAGACAGGATAGTCCAGTGGAGCTTCAGTAGGGTCAAGATAGTCCCAGACAGCTATCGGAGAACTTAAAACAATTTCAGCCTGTTTGTTCCTAACGCTTATCCAGTTTTGTATTCCGCGTGGCCTTATTTCTGAAGCATTGACTAGATAACGCTCTCCGGGAGCACCCAATATCTCATCTTTCCCTACTTCTACTTTTCCAAAAGGGACTTCATAAGCAACCTGACCACCATCAAGATTTACAGGGAATGCCAATCTAAATTCTCTAAATTGAGTTCCATCCCAATTTAACAAGCTAGTCTGAAATTCAATTTTTTTAATATGATTGTATAAGATTATTTTTTGTGTTACTAAAGCATTTTTAATCTTCTGTACCAACTCTACTGACTGATATATATCGCCACTTGTATAATTTTGCCAAACTGGCTCATAATAAGTCATTTTCTCAAAACCTTCCATATCTGGCTGTTGAATCTGAGCAAATTCTCCAGCGCCTGTACCTTCAGAGTGCATAGAAAACAATTCTCCGGCTTTAAATTTTTCTGTAGAAAATAAGTTTATATCTAATTCTTTATCTTTTATCTGAGAGATCCCGCCCTTACCTAATTCCAACTGATAATAATCGTTTTCCAAAAAGGTAATTATACCAGATTTTTTATTTTGGAAACTTGATAAATTTTTTGACTGCTTAATCCAATATGTTTTATATCCCAAAGAGGGTACTTTTTCTGCTAAAAAAACAATTTCAACTTGAGAAATATTTCCTTTATTGTCTCGTTCGTAGTTAAATATTTGATATGCAGTTTTTTTCCCTGAATGATCAATTAATTCAAAATTGCGAAAATTCTTTCCGCTAATATTTAGAGATACTTTCACGTGATTTGTTCTTTCTAATGACATACTATTAAAAACAATTAAGGGAATTCCATTTTTATTTTCAAAATCAATTTTACTGCTTATTGAGATTAATGATTCCTTCAGGATACTATCAGCTATATGAACTGCATTTAATGATTTGTCAAGAAATAATTGATCGGTGATGTGGCCATTTTTACCACCCATTCCATGATCGGGATACAAATGATCCTGCCATGCCTGATTCAATTCACTTTTAGGATACTCACTCCAATTATTTTTTAGTAATACATTGAAAGTGGCAAACTTTTCGGCAGCAGTCAACAGCATACCACCTTCCCGACTTGCAGAAAGCATATTATGATGAGAAGGGCCATGTATATATACCCAGACATTGGGGCATTCTCCCTGAATAACCGGCAATTTATTATTAATTTTTTCCAATTTTTCAAAAAATCGCTCTGGAGTTGAGTACTCAATTTTGGGTAAGGTTAATATCACTTTTTCTCCTTTCATTGCTTCCCAGTAATCTAACTTATTCCATTTTTCAATTATATTTTTATACAAAAAGGGTGGGCTCATATCTTTATTTACCATAAAAGGAATTACGGCATTTTCCCTGGCATTAATATTATACGATTGATATTCAAGCGCATAATCTGCTAAGTGTCGAAATGTACGGAAATGACTTCTCTGAGGCTGAAATTGCCGCCATGTTTCTCCATAATCGCCCGGGGAATATACTTTTACTTTTGAACCATCAGGACTCTGCCACTCAAATATCCCTTGCTGCTGCCTACTTATAATCAAATACTTAACCCCAGCCTTGGCCATTAACTGAGCAGCCTGTAGAGTCCTGCCCGGAACATCAACGTTCCAAACAGTACGTGTATCTAACCCGGGAAAATTTTCTTTGAACCACTTTCTTCCAAAATAAAACTCCCGTACAAGACTTTCCCCAGAATACATTTCTTCATAAGGTTGATTGTACATTGCTCCCCAAGATAACCTTCCATCCTTGGTCAACTGGTATATTAAATCTTTTTTTTGGGGATTCCGCTTAATATATTCCATCAATGACAACATATTTTCAACATTGAAATAGTAATCAGGGTTTTCTTTCAGCAATTCCAGAGCTGGGCTAATAATTTTAATATCTCTATTTTCTTCACATTGTGCAGGCGTATCTTCCCAACCCGTATCCTGATGGCTGGCAATCATTAAGTGTATAGTACCGTATTTTAAATTACTTTCTGATAATTTTTGTAATAGAGGCATCATTCCTTCTTTCTGAATCACAGAAATGAACAGTTCCCAATCATTTTCTGCACCCACCTCAGCTGCAAATAATTTTATCTGTATGAGGTCAGTCATTGCACTGTTTCTGACGTTATGTGTGGCGCTTATATATTCATAAATACTATGTATTGTAACAAGGGGGAAATTATTAATTGTTAAGGAGAACGGTTTTCCGTCAATTTCATCTCTTGTTGCATCCACAAGAAATTCAATGAGGGAATTATCACTATTACTTATTATTTTTTGTTCTCCTACATATTCATTTCCTATTTGGTAATGAACATTAAATCCTTCCCATTCTGTAGGACATTCAAAAGTAATTTTTTGCTTATAAGCCTCTAAAGAACTAACGATTAGCTTTGCTTCGCCATTAAGATATGTTTGACATGATGCATTATACCCAATGAGTAGTATAAAACTTAAAAAAAATATTGTTGAATTAAATCTCATCTTTTAAATATTATCTTATTAAACTACAAAGACTATCTGTTATTTGGTTATAAATCCGGAATCAGCCCAGTCTGCATGATCAACTTGCCCAAAGCCAATTACTTTTAATTTAATTGTTTTTGAAGCTTTGGGTACAGGTATATCAAAATACCAAATTCTGTTTTCCTCCATCATCATTTCAGGACTTTCTGCCTTTAATTCATCATCTATCCAAACTTGATAAATAACCATTGTATTCAAAAAATTCTTATAGGTTAAAACCTCATCATCCAGCCCAACTACGGCCACAAACCGTTTATAAAAGTCTTTAATGGTATAAACTATTTCTGAATCGGCATGCACTCCTAATCCTTTCTCATAGGTTTTTCCATCAATAATTATTGGATTACCACGGATAGAAGTGTTTTTCTTGGGTTGGTTGGATATTTGGTCAATAGCAGTTATATACTCTATATCTGAAAGATAAACATCTGGCAAAGGCGGTTTTGTCGGAAGCTTTCTTAATTCTAATTCAAGAGGAAATTCTCTTTTTTTTGTTCTGTAAAAATTTGACATCAGCTTAGGTTTTGAAGAGTTTGGATAAACTCTAATATAGCGTGACAGGCTCCAAAAATATGTATTTGCAAGATATAAATCCCCTCCTGAAACCTGAATCCCGTACCTTCCTGACTTGTGAAAATTAGCAAGTTGAATATTTAATTGTCCACTCTTTAGTAACAGTGTTTCCACGGGAGTTCCCCAAAATAAAGTGTTATAAAATCCAAGAGATTTTTTTTCTCCAGGATCAAAATAAATATAATATTGTTTGTCAGCAAGAACAGTAACCAATTGAGTATTAACAAAGCTTATTCCGTCCTTACCAACTCCTTCAATATTGGCAGATATTTCAGCTCCATCAGAGCCTTGCCCATGAATATATCCAGAAGGGCCTTTGCCATTTTCTTCTATTAAATGAATGCCATATAGTGATCCAAAAACAAAATTCTGAAACATTGTTTGCTCTTTAACGTCACCGAGAATGATAGCATCAAGATTCTTTGCCTGATATTCCCATACATCTGTTATCCAAGCTTCATATTTTGGAGCATTATCAAAATTGGTTAGAGTCCAATAATGTGGATTAAACTGAAAATTTTTAACATAACCATTTTTTGATCCTTTGCCAATTTTTAAACCTACAGATAAAGGTGCACCCGCAACATATGAAAGGTAATGATTATCACAACGGTAGCTGGCAAAATCAAGCATTTGATATGGATTTGTAGCTGTAATATTTACAACATAAATATTATCACCTTCGCCGCGTATCATAAAAGGGAAAGGTGTTACGTAGGTATAACTTTGTCCAGGGTAATGAAAACACATCCCTTGTATGCCACTTCGGGATTTCATCCGAATGAAAGCTTCTGAATCTGCATCTTCTCCCTTGCCTGTTTCAATTTTCAAAACACTTCCCATATATTTAGTGTGATGTGGCACTTCGCTAATTCCTCTAAGTTCTACACCTTCTTTCAACTCAATATTTCCAGATACTTTATAACTACCTGCCGGAAAAAAAACAATCCCACCCCCATTTTCAAATGCATCATCAATTGCTTTCTGGATTATTGAATGACATTCTTCACCTCCTGACATATCTGCAAAATAGGGCTCTTTAGTTATCACATATAATTTTTCTTTTGCCGGACGATAATCTCTTTCTTGCCCGGGTAAATATTCAGGCAATTGATAAAAAGGATAAGACGCCTGACCAAATTTGATTTGAGCATTATTATGATCATATTTTAATTTTATATTCGAATCTATTTCATTTCCCAAAAACTCGGACTGTTTGACATTGGGCATAATATTTACAGCACTAACATTATAAGACATTTTTGAATCCAGAATTGAAGCAGAACCGTCTAAAAATATAAGTTCTCCTTTGTCAATAAAACAGTGTTGTAAAGCTAAATGTCCATTTCCGCTATTTTTTATTGATTGCTGCCTTCCTGAAAATTTGCAATCTTGAAATTGAACTACTGAATTAAATGTCTCGGCTGTTTCAAAACCAATTTCATTTCCTTGGAAAAAAGATTTAGTAAACATGATGCCATAAGGATTTGCACCTTTAACATAAACTGCCTTTTCACAGTTTATAAATTCAAAGTTGTAAAACTGAGCATTAGGATAGGATTCAGGAGCCCCACTTTCTAAATCAAATTGCGGAGATCCTGAAATATTAAATCCTGTATTATATCCATCTACTCTTACATTAAATCCATACTCCCAGTCGCTTCTGTACATTATTACCCCTGTGCCGCTTTTTTGAGTAAAAGACAAAATATCTTTATTATCCGGAGCACCCGGCAATTTTGACAAGCTCCAAATATTAGGATTAAATTGTATATTTTCCAATCGGCCTATATCATAACATTGATCAACCTGCAAACCAGTTTTTAATGGTGTCCCATAAACATTGTGAACATAATGTAACGCATTCCCATTTGGGCCTATTCTAATTCCCAGATAAGGATTTACCATGGTAACATTTTCAACTGTTGCATGATCCGGGCCAGATTGTTGAATACACCAGGGATAAATCTTTACCTCTTGCGCATCTTGTTCAGGATACCATATATTTACATCCTTTATTCCAGCACTGGAATATAAATTGATAAAAGGTTTTGCATTTTCATCACCATTCGCAGTTTTTACCATTAAAACCGTACCATAAATCCCATCATTGTCGGGTGTTTTCCATTCACCACGTAAGGTTACATTTTCATAAATGTCGAGAGAATTACAAATAAGATATTCACCTTCAGGCACAAACACAACGCCTCCACCGTGATATCTCATTGCTCTTAATGCTTGCTGAAAGGCTTTTGAATCATCTGTTATGCCATCTCCTTTAGCTCCAAAATCTATAACTGAATATCCTGCTATAATGGTATTATTTGTCGGATATTTTGATGATATAATTTGCCAATTTGGTTCAGGAAATTTACGTTCCAATCCTAAAGCACCTAAAACGTGAAATAAAATTATTGAAATACTAATGAATCTTTTCATGACTTTTTTGATTTATGTTTAAAAGCGGTAATGAAATTTTTGAAGGATATTTTTCGCCGAAATAGATAGTGTTAGTTGCTGTTTCGTATTCTTTAGCATGATATGTTTGTTCACCCTTATTCAAGTTCCTGTTGTAGCGAGGGAACCAGCTGGAAGTAATTACTATACGAAGCTTATGCCCATTATTTAACTGATACCCTGTTGGCCATGATTCAAGTTCAATACAATTTATTTTGCCCTGATCAATTTTAACAGTTTTGCCTCCCTCTTGAATGTTAATTATCGTGTCATTGGGGAAAACATCCTGAACCAGGATTATAAAGTCAGTTTGTGAAACTGTGCTACTAAGGAATAACTTTGCAGATATTTTTCCTAAAAGAATTAACGGGCTATCAAGCATTTCAGTTTCAAAAACTAGCTGATCTGTTCTTTTAATATTTTGATTTTGAATAGCCGGGCCAACCTCCATTCCAATATAGTTCCCTCCCAAGCAGAGCATTGGATCAGATGGGTTAAATATAAATTTTACCGAATCTGTATTGACCGATTTATTTGTAGAAATTTTTCCAACATTCAAATAATATTCTTTCTTTATAACTTCTTTGGGCGGCCATAACTCACTACCAAAATATTCATTTCTCTCCATTATAAAGAAATTGTATTTATAGTTAGCAAATGGATCTAAAAGTATTTTCTCATTACTACCCAAAATATGATTTGTTAAAAATCTATTCTGTAGAGCTTCCCTTTGCCCTGTTTTTCTACTTCCACCATAATCGTTTCTGAAAGCTTGGGGTCCGTGACACCATGGGCCAATTATCAATATATTGCCTTGATTTTTATTATTTTTTTCTAATTCGATAAAGTCATTAAATTGTGCCAACAAAAAGATATCATACCACCCAGCAATTGATAATGTGGGCGCCTTGGAAATACCTCTGTATGTCATAGACTTCCAATAAGAGTCATCGCTTTCATGTAAAAGCCAGTCATTAAAAAAACGATTATCTTTAAATGTCGAATCGTCTGCAATAGACAATGGTAAATACCAATAACTTTGTAATAATTTTTCTGTTGATACCGGATTCATTGTTTTTGAATCAATAGGCAATCCCCAATTACAAGCTGTTGCCAACGAAAATAGTCCTTGAGGATAAAGAAGGTCATATAAGCCTGAGCTTCCTAATTCTGAAACAACGGCATCTAACTCATCTGAAATTGCCAACTGAGTATAGGCATTATAACTACTGCCATAACCTGCTATTTTACTATTACACCAAGTTTGTTTTCTAATCCACGAAACTGTTTTTAGTCCATCAATGCGCTCATTTTTAAAAGCATAAAACTCACCTTCTGAATCAAACTTTCCTCTGCAATCCTGCACCACTACTGCAAATCCCTGTTTTAATAATTTTTCCGCACTACTTTTAAAATTTTCCTTAGAATAGGGTGTTCTCACTAAAATTACAGGATATTTTCTATTTTCATCAGTTAAGTAAATATCAGTAGATAGTCTTATATCGTTTTCGGTAAGAATAAATTCTTGTTTCAAAACATACTCAGAACCATTACCAAAAAGGAATAAAACAGGGAGAAATATAATTCCGACTATAAGACAAATTTTAACTTTCATTAACTTCTCATTTGGTTTTTAATCAAAATATTTTTTATAAAATAAATCAACTGCCCTCCTCAGTATCACTTTGTGAGCTTCTTCATTCGGATGAATTCCATCACCTATATCGGCATCAGCTGGCATGGCAGAATTTATATCCCCTCGGGGATAAGCTAAAATATTGCTGTTTTTATTTTCCTGCTGAGAATAAAATTCATCCAGTATTCCCCAATTATCAATATAAAAACAACGTTCGGTAGAGTTGGCGATTTCCATCTTTTTGAGTCCGACCTCAGCAAAAGCTTCATTTAGTTGCCGCTGACTCATACCACCAAAGTCATATGCATAAATTTTCCGGGCATTTTCAATATTCAGATAATCATAATCAGAAATCAATATTTTCAAATCAGATTTTAAGCTCAGGCAAAAATCTACTAAAGTTTGAATGTTATTTTTAATCATACCCCATTGATGCTCTCTAAGCAAAGGACTAATATCCATCACATTATTTTTTGTAACAACAGATAATACATCATTACCTCCAATAATCAGATGAATAAAAGATATTGTAGGATTTTGCTCTATAATTGTTTTAATTCTTCCTTGCCAATCCCTGTAATTTTGTGCCCATTGCTCTGCTTTGGAACCTCCAATTGCAGTTAGGGTTCCGTTTTTATTATCACCTTCCCCACCTTCAATTAATCCTGCCGGAAATCCTTTCTCTTGCAATACTGCCTCGAATGCTTTTGTTCTCCAAATTGTTTCAGCCCAACTATCTCCAACTATTAAAATTTTCTTTTGCCCATTGGTAATCAGTAAACCCCCAAACCATAATAGAAAAAATAAAAGAAAGATTTTTTTCATATCTAAATAATTTTTGTTTTTATGAATAATAAAAGTCGTTAGAATTAATAAAGTTAACTTTAATGTTTTTCGTCAAATATACTCAGAGCCGCATGGAGGCCCTTGCTAACCAATACATTAAAAACATGTCAAAATTTGTATACTGATAAGCTTGTTTATTATTCCCACCTTTTGCCCTCGCTGCCGATCTTTGTGCATTAAAATCGGCATTTACTCTCTGATTTGGCAATGCCGACTCTTTTACGTGTCTCTGGTTATAAAAAGAAAATCTGGAGTCTTGAAAGAGATCTATCTCTCTGCTCCATTTAATTCCATCCGGATATGAGAGTAGTATTCCTTCCAATTCGGCTTGCAATATTTTATTTTGTGATAATGAAATAATATCATTATCGGTTAAATTATTCAAATAGGCAGTGATGCCTGTGTAGTAAGAATTTAAATGAAGTTCTTTCTTTGCATACAAGCTATTAATTTTCTTAATCTGGGTTACTCTTTTTGAGTGTGAGGTTTCCAACAGAATAATTCCAAAAGCTTTTGCCCATATCATCCATTCAACCCAATAGTTCTCGTCGTATAGTTCTTTCCCTTTACTCAAATTCAATTTATAACTCTCAATTTCTCTTCTGAAGCTGCTATATTTATTCGGATTAAAAAAATATGCAGTTCTCATCTGAAGCTGTTTCAGAGATTTTTCATTTTTAACGGGAGGATCTGTATCGAATCCCATTATTTTCCATTTATCCAGTAATAACCGATCAATGACGTTTTCGGTTATATTTTTAGCCAACTCATATATTTCTTCATTATTGCGACAGAAATATCCAATAGAAGAGAGTCCTGTGAATAAACCAGTGTGTGTGTCGCGGGTAGGTTTTCCCAGCCAGATCATATTTTGCCAAGGATCTACTCCAATATGTGCTCCTACTTTAACTTTCTCGTAATACCATCGATAAGCATCATCATCTGCCGGGCCTGAAAATCTCGCTACACGTCCAACAGTGCCGGCAATCTTTACATTTATCGACAATGCATTTAATATCTCCAAAATATTATGAATAGTCGCGCTATCATCGGGCATTATTTTATGTTTTAAAGCCAAAGCCTGTAAAACCAGCCCCGCCCAGGTAGTTCCTTCACCTAAATAATCATATCCTAGCGGAGTTTTTCGACTAAAATCTTTCCACCACACAGTAGTCGGCTGCCCCCATTTTTGATTAAATGTTATGAAATCCGACAAATAGAACTCCGATTTTCTGAACAACGCTTCTCTCTGAGAGTCTGATATACTCTGCCATTCAATGAAATTACCTTTAGCGATTTGCATCAACTGGCTAAATTGCTTTTCAGTTGGATGTCCATTTGTACCAAAATTGATAAAACTAACATATATTGTCTGGTCTGAATTAATAGTAATTGTTAAAGGATTTTCCAATCCGGAAAGTTCCTGTTCAGAGAAATCTGAAAAAGACCAGTGGTCAAAAACCCAGCCATAATTTGAGTCGCATTCGAACGTAGTTGGGACATCGGGTTTTGTCACAAACTCATTCCCTCCTGAAGGAAAAAAACTTAAAGTTATGGACTGTCCTTTAGAATATGGTGAAGACTCACTTACACTCACTCTACCTTCTCCTTTGATTACTATTGAAAGTTTTACTAATGAATCAGCTTCACAACAGGATACATGTAATGCAGAAAAAGTGAAAATCAAAAGTGCAACAAATAAAATTTTTATCATTTTTATTAAAATGACCTAATTATTTTTTAAAACTCCCTACTTTTCATACATATAAAACCAACAAATCATATTTAAATTTTAGGGTAGAACATTTGAAAGAACCCTGCCCTTAACTCAGTCAATATGAAGAAAAATAATTTAATTAAAATTCACCAAACACCTTAATATCATCAATATATGTATTAAAGTCAACTTTATTTGCACCTCCGCTTATACCTGTAAATTTGATTCGTTTGGTATTAGATGGAAGATCAAATTCTTTTTTAACCCAAACGGTCTGTTCTGCCAAATCTGCTACTTCTGTCCAGACAACATTATCAGAAGTGACTAAGATTTTTAAGTGATTAACTTTTTCACCTGAAGCTTTACACAAATAATAAAAAATCAACTTATTGTCTTTTGTATTTGACATATCAAATAAAGGTGTAAGTAAGTCTTTATCCTTTCCAACTGCAGATGAATTACTTGAGTAATTTCCTGATACTAATCCACTAAATGCAACTATCGGAGTATTTGCAATATGTGTATATAGCGTATTCCAACCATCAGCATCAAATGCACCTGTTCCTCCTGAAGCGCCATCATAATTAAAAATAGTATTTACAAAACTTTTACCTCCCTGAACGCCAGCCCAGCATCCATCAGTAAAACCAGCTTCAGGCGTGCCCTCAAAAAAATCTTCAAATAAATAGGTGAATTGTCCTTCGGGTCTTAATACAGGTACTTTTATCCATTCAGATACTACAGTTGCATTCTGACTTGAGGTTTCAATTCTAATATAAATATTGTCCCCAGCATTATATTCGCTACCTTGAATTGGTATTTCATCTTCACTTTCCCATTCTCCGGTAATTTCACTAACAGAACCATCATTTACCTTTTTCTCTATTTTTATTGTATTTATTGTAGCTTTTCCTGCATCAATATTATATTCAATATTTGAGATATTATCAATCACTGCAAATACTGATGTAGGAGAATTGTATTGAAAAGGAGATTTCGGCCTTACCTGAAACGTGCGAATAACATTCTCTCCATCATTAAATTTAACAAAGAATTTCAGCGTAGCTTTGTGATTCAGAGTTTCAATTCCCAAGTCGCTCAATGAAGCAGTAAATTTACCTTCACTGGTAACCCCCCCCTTAAGTTTGATTTCTGGTAAGGGGTTGTTTCCATCGTTTGGTATTGAAGAAACTTCTATTTCAGCAGGTACCGAATTATTATTGATATCTTTTGCCTGTATCATTACTTCAAACAACTCCAATTGATTTACATCAATACCGCCTAGTAAAAACAAGTTATTATTTCCTACAGCAAATATTATTTCTTTCGATTGGATATCATATTTTAATTCATCATCCTTTGTGCAACTCCAATATATAGCTAAGAAAAACAGAGTTCCTGATAACAACAATGAAACCTTTCTTATATTTAAAACTAGCCATTTCATAATTAATTCATTTAGTATTTTCTGTTAAAATTATTTATACACTCAAAAAAATATTATTATCTCAAGTACCACATTTTAGTTAGGTTGTCATTAGGGCCTTGTTGTTCAATTACCTTTTGAAGACCAATTAGATTATTCGCCTCTTCGTCTGTAGGGTACATTAATCTTTGAATAAATTTTCCATCAAGGGTAGTAGCAGGACCTATGTAAAATTCCGGGAAACCTGTTCTCCTATAATCAAACCAGCCCTCAGAGCCAATACAAAAGTTTGCAATCCATTTTTGAATAATAATTTGCTCTAAACTTCCCTTATAAGCAACTTTTTCCTGTTCATAATAGCCTTCAGGATTTACTTTCCAATAGTTGAAAGAAGCCTGAATACCTTTTATGTAGTAATTTTCAGCATTACCTCCTATTAAATTTCTTTGGGCTGCTTCTGCAAGTATAAACATGACCTCCGAGTATTGCATCATTTTAGCTGGAAGAACAGCATTTGCATCTTCTTTAAATTTGGATGATAAACGTGAAATATTTTGTTCCCCTCCATTATAATTACTTGGGGAACCTATTCCTGCCGGTACTCCAACATACTCTTGCTGATTACTTGGTATAGGATCAAAAAATGTTTTTAATCTCGAATCATTAAGTTCTTTAAGAATATCAACAATTGTAGCACATGCTGCCCTTTCGTTGTAATAAACATTCCCTTGGTTGATGCTTACGCCAAAAGGTGATCCATAACTTGAGCTCTTGTCAATATAAGGTAACTCTGCATTATCTGAATTGCTTTCAAAAATTGGATATTTATCTGAATTATTAACGATTTCACTAATTTTGTTTTTTACATCCACCTTGTTAGATATCCTCATTAATAATCTTAATCTAAGTGAATTTGCAAACTTCCTCCATTTCAAAAGATCTCCACCGTATAATATATCTGCTTTTTCATCTAATCCATCTTTGACATTTGATAATAAGGTATTTGCTTCTTCAAGAGTAGCTAATAATCCATTTTCCCCTAAAAAAATATCTTCCTGTTTATCATATTTTGGATAAATAGTAATTTTGGGACTAATTGCCTCTGAATAAGGTATATCACCCATCTCATCTGTCATTTTTGCAAATACAAATGTCTTCAAAACAAGTGCTACACCCATTCTGTTTGGATAATTCAATGCCTTCCCTTTTTTATAAATTTCATTGGCATCGCGAATAGGTAAGTATTGTGCAAAATCACCTCGCCTCTCAAGGAATCTATCGATGTGAGTACTTGTAAAATTAACATAATACTGACTATATACGCCTCCAGAATTTCTTAATGCCTCGCTATTATTATTATATGCAGCACCAATTATTACAGTTGGCAAAATTAGGTCAATACTTGGGTTAGTAAAGGCGTTGGGGTCAGTATTCATTTCTTCAAAATATGAAGTACAGTTTGAGTGAACTAGTAATATCATTGAAATTATTACTATTTTACTAATTATTCTTTTCATAATGATTATTTTTAGAAAGTGATATTAAGTTTCAGCCCATAGCTTCTAATTGCAGGATATTTTGCAAAGTGTACACCTCCCGCAAAAGTGCCTGCAGTACTTGAAAATGCATTCTCGGGATCAAAACTCAAATTATCTTTTGTCCAAAACAACAGGTTTCGCCCTTGTAATGCTAAAGAGATACTCTGTATAGCCGAAATGTTTTTGGTTAGATTACCAGGTAAATTATATGATAAAGATAATTGCCTTAGTTTTAAATATGTACCAGTATAGGTGAAAAATTCGTGATAACTTCTTTGACTATGATAATCCTGTGCAGGAATTATTACCTGATTTTCCTGTCCTGTCGCTTGATCTATTCCTGATAGTATCATACCATCGTCACGTATATTCCCCTGGTCATCAACCCACTTGATACCCCCATGTTCAAAATCTCGACCTTCAAGAGTATCTGTAGTATATCCATCACCAGTCATGGATAATCCATTGGCATCAATCACAGTTCCGCCTTTTCGCCAGTCAAGAATCATGTCTAAGGAAAATCCCTTATATGATAGAGTATTAATAAATCCTACCTGAAAATCAGGATTATAATCACCCCTATAAAAACTATAATCCCCCGATCTTTTATATTGACCATTATATGTAATTGGATTCCCGTTGCTATCCCTGTCTATTCCTTGTGTATACATTGCAGAAGTTGAACCACCAATAAATCCATAAATTTTAACTCCTCTTGTTGAAGCTAATTGCAGGAAGCTTTCTTCAGTATCATCGGGCCCCAATTCAAGAATTTTATTCCTGTTCCTTGTGAAATTTACTGCAATATCCCAATTAATTTTTCTTCTTATTGGATTGAGTGTTAATCCCAATTCAACACCTTTGTTTTCAATTCTGCCTGCATTAATTGTAAGCCCTGCATATCCAGTAGAATGAGATAAAGTTTGCAAGAAAATTTGATTCTCATTTATTGTCTCATAATATGTGGCTTCCAATCCAGCCCTTCCATTAAAAAGTGACATATCTAATCCATATTCAGTTGATGTCAATAATTCTGATTTTAAATCAATAGGTGGTAATCCCAAACTTCCTGAAACACGTTTAACCCCATTCCACTCTCCGCTAAAACTATAAGAAGTTGAAAGCATATATGGACCTGTATCGCTTCCTACCTGTGCCCAGCCTATTCTTGCCTTTAGCAATGATAGCCAGGATGGAGCTGGAAATAATTCTGACAGCACAGCGCTTAATGATGCGGATGGATAAAAATAAGAGTTGTTCTTTACAGGTAAAGTACTTGACCAATCATTTCTCCCAGTTAGCTCTAAATAGATAATTTCGCGCCATGCAATTTGTCCCATTCCTAATAAACTATGAATTTCTTTTTCAAAAAAACCGGAACCAATCCAGGGATAACCTCCTGAACTATCATAATTACTAAGTGTATATACTTTAGGTATCACTAAACCATTACCAATGCCTCCACCTACTGAATTCCCATATTGCCTCATAAAATTACCGCCTGCGTCAATCGAAAAATACCAATCCTTACCTTTTTTAACATGGTAGCCTAATAATAAATCTGTATTCAATTCCTGGGAGGATCCTTTTGATACAGAATATTGTCCATTCACAAATTGGACTGAACTAAATGCCTGTCTTTCTTCACCTTTATTATCAGCAAAATTTCCCATCACCCTACTTTTAATGATGAAATTTGGAGCTATAGAATACATCAGTTCAACTGTTCCAGTCAAACGGTTATTACGAAATCCATTCAGGTTTTCATATGCAACAAAATAAGGGTTATTTGTTCCTGTTCCATAAGTTTGGTATTGTTGTAAGTCTTCTTTACCTGGAATCCAATAGTTCCTTAAATCCTTTATATTAACACTTGGGGGCAATTCACGATACAAAAGTTGAATTGTATTAGATTTTGAAAAAGCATCTACAGGTCTATTCTCTGCAGAACTTTGTGTGAAACTTAAATTAAAATTAATTCGAAATTTCTCCGAAGCATTAAAACCTCCCCCTAAGTTAAATGTATTCCTCTTTAAATCTGTATTTGGAATTATTCCTTCATATTTCATATTATTAAATGATACTCTCATATTCGAATTATCACCCCGATGAGTAATAGCAATAGTATTGGAAAACGAAATAGCATCCTGCAAAAAATTTTGTGCATTGTTTCGATATGATTTCAACTCTGTAGGAATTTTATTCCCTGAATCATCAAGAGGACTATTGTATTGAATTGCTTTAATTCCTGCATTTAATCTTGGGCCCCATGCTGAAAGTGTACTTGCAGAAAACTGTCCATAACGCCCCTGACCAAATTCATATTGAAAATTAGGAAATAGGAACGGAGCATCAACCATATAAGAAGATGTAAAACTGGCGCCTATCCCTTTCTGCGCTTTTAATCCCTTTTTGGTTTCAATTAATATTACACCATTTGCAGCTCTTGAACCATATAGTGCTGCGGCATTTGCACCTTTAAGAATTGAGATCTTTTCAATATTTTCTGCATTTATATCAGATGTGCTATTGCCCCAGTCCACATTTTTATCACTTGCCCCACTGAAATTAATTCCACCTGGTATTGGCACACCATCAACTATGAATAAAGGCTGGCTTCCACTTGGTGCAAAATTTTTTGCACCTCTTATCTGAACATTAACTGAGGCTCCTGCATCTGAACCTAAAGCTCTTACACTGACACCAGGAACTCTACCAGCTAGGTTATTTAAAATGTTAACGCTTTCAACTTCATTCATAGCATCGCCGGATATAGTCCCCACTGAATAACCCAACGAACGTTTTTCTCTCTCAATTCCAAATGCAGTAACTACAATTTCCTCTAAAGATTTCATATCGGTAATTAACTGAACATTTATAAGGTTTTGATTTTCAACTACTATTTCTTTGGATAACATCCCCACAAAAGAAAAAACCAAAGTGGCATCTTCAGGCAAAGAAGAGATGGAGTACTCTCCATCGGCATTGGTAACCGTTCCCCGGGTGGTGCCTTTTATCACGATGGTTACCCCGGGCAGCGGCTGTCCGGTATCGTCTGTTACTTTTCCGGAGACGGTGCGT
>JACDJB010001554.1_pt1 | contig 18361 bp, 16 predicted proteins | sample 7454121 | NCBI WGS metagenome assembly JACDJB01 (sample SAMN14253290, study PRJNA609438) | sludge metagenome | isolation source: sludge after 25d culture with pyrite | collected 2018-12-20 | reverse complement strand
CATTCTTGTATAGGTAGACAAACATGCCCTGGTCGCCGATCTGTACGGCAGCCGCGGGCAGAACCTGCGCATCGGGGATTTGACCCAGCGTGAGGCGTGCCGTCACGAACTGACCGGGCCAGAGCGAACCGTCTTGGTTGTCGATCAATCCTTGCAGGCGGATGGTACCGGTACCGGCGCTGATGCTGTTGTCGATGAAGCTTAAGTGCCCCTTGCCGAGTACGAGATCGGCGTGTTCATCCAGAACCTCGATGGTGGGCGGCGGTACGCTCTTTTCTCCCGGCATGGTTTGCCCCAGCCCCGGCCATTCCTTGCGGAGTGTTTGCAAGACCGATTGCGGCAGGCTGAAATTCACCAACAGTTCTCGATTGGAAACGAGGGTCGACAATGCGGTGTTGTTGGCGACCACGAGATTGCCGGGTTGGAGCGAAATTTCCCCCAGTCGTCCGGTAATTGGCGCCCGGATTTTGGTGTAGGCCAGGTTGATTTGTGCCGTCTGAATGGCGGCCTCATCCTGAGCGATCAGTGCGTTGGCGGCCATGGCCGTGGCGACGGCCTGTTCGTACGACTGACGCGTGACGTACTCCTTTTCGACCAAGGGCTTGAGTTGCTTGACCTGCTGGGCGGCATAGCGCGCCTGGGCGCGGTCGCCCTCGAGTTTGGCCCGAGCAGAAAGCAACGCCGTTTCGAAGGGTTGTGCATCGAGCGAGAAGAGCAGATCGCCCTTTTCGACCTGCTGACCGGATTGCACGTGCACGGCATCAATGGTGCCACTGACCTGCGGCGTCAGAGTGACGGCGTTCGGGCTGGCCAACGTGCCCGCCGCGGTCATGGTGATGGGTACCGTTCGTACGCTGGGCGTGATGACCGAGACTTTCGTGATCATCATCCCCGGCATGCCTGATGCGGGTTTCTCCGTTTTTGCTTTTTCCTTCTCGGCCGATTTATCCGTTGCTGTCTGATTCTGGCAGCCGCCCAAGGCCAGAACGGACAGTACGGCGAAGATGGTCAGTAGACGGCTCTTGTTTCCGATCATCGGGCGACGGATGGGCTCTGATTGCGGTTTGAGTCGGCGGCGCATAGTCATGGCTGGGACTGTTCCTTTTGAACATACAAATGTGATGTCGGAGCGAGATCGGGCTGATGATCGGACGATGTGGCGCCTTCACTGACGGCTGCTGTCGTCGGGTCAAGCAGGCTGTGTTCCGAGAACATGGGCGTGCCGAGTTGGCCGATGGCGGCGCCGAGTTTGGCGAGCGCAGTGTAGGCATTCAATGCGTTCTGGGCGAGTGTGACTTCGGCCGTTGCCAGCGTGGACTGAGCTGTCAAAAGATCCTGAATTGTGGCGTAACCGACCTTGTATTGTGCCTGCACTGCCTTGAGCGCCTCGCTGGCATTTTCAACCTGGACACGTGCGCTGGGAACCGCAACCACTGCGCCACGGAAGGCGTAATAGCCCTGCCACACCGCCAGTTCGGTCGATTGGTAGGTTGTGTCGCGGTTGGCTTCGGCTTCTGCCAGCTTGGCGCGCGCCTGTGCCGATTGGTAATGCTGGTCAAAACCGGTGAACAGCGGCACGGAGAGCGTTAAGCCGATGCTGTTGGTTTGGGTCCGGCCCAGGCTCTGCTGGAAGCGCAGACCTTGATTGGCGCCCAGCGAAATACTGGGCATGCCGGCTCTTTCGGTTTGATCGAGCGTGGCTCGGGCCTGTGCCACCTGTGCCTGCGCATTCTGCAAGTTCGGATTTTGTGCAATCGCCTGTTGCAGCAGTGATTTTACATTTGCATCGAGATTGGGATCGATGCGGGTTTGCAAAGGGGCGAGTCTTAACTGTGTGTCGACAGGCAAGCCGACGGCACTGGCCAGCGCACCTTCGTTCTGGAGTCGGGTCTGTTCGGCCGTTGCCAGCGTCCCCTGCGCCTGTGCCAGTGCTGCTTTTGCCTGATACAGGTCACTGATGGTGGCCTGCCCGGAGCGGTATCTAGCCTGAGCCGCATCCAGCGCTTTTTGAGCCGTTTTCACCGATTGTTTGTCGACGTCGACCAGCACCCGATCCGCTAACGACTGGTAATAGGCCGTGGCAACATTGGCCAGTACGGTTTGCAGCGTTTGGTCATTGGCGAATCGTGCCGCCACAAGACCGGCTTTTGCCGCTGCAATCCCTGCTTCGCGCTGGCCGAAGTCGTACAGCAACCAGGACAAGCTCAGATTGGGCGCAAATATCCGCTGAGTAGGGATACTAAAACCGGTGGATGTGGTCGATTGAGATTGTTGTGCTGAGGCGTTCAACGTCAATTTGGGCAGCCAGGCCGCTTCAGAAATACCCACGCTGGCCGCCTGGGCACGCAAACTGGCCCACGCCGAGTGGGTCTGGGGATTGTTTGACAGGGCAAGCGCGGTCAGTTCGGCAAGTGAGTATTCGTGCCTTGTATCTATCTGTTGCTTCTGAACGGTCTTCGGGGCGGGAATGGTATAGAAATCCGCCAGTTGCGCGGCCTCTCTACCCGGGTGCGTGGGCAGGTGGGTGTTCACCCCGAAGGGATCATCAAACGAATTCGCGTAAACGTTCGAAAAACCAAGCGAGCCAAATGCAATGGCCAAGCCCAAAATCGCGCTTTTGACTCTTAGCGGTTGGTTGTCTGGTGAAAATATTGCGGGCCGAATGCGCAAGAAAATTTCCTTTTGTTGCCGGATAAGGTAATAAAAATAATTTTCCGTAGCGACGTCGAATTGAGTTTCGAAAACGTCGCAGCGGAGTTTAGTCCGGTTTTTGCTTGATGTGGTTCAGTCTTGCGGATTGTTTCGAGATAAATCAGTGACGGTAGTCGCGTCGATCATCATCATACCGACCGGGGCCATGATCATGGCGATGTTCATCGTACCCTCTGTCTTCTCGGCCCTCGCGGTACATCGGATACCGTGGCGCCCAGTACGCCCGCTCACGATAGTGGTGATGACGATGTGCCCACTCGCCTCGATTCCATACCCAGCGATTGCGCCATTCCCAGTGCCCCGGAACCCAGAGGGCACCATGGAAAGGTGCTCGTCCGATTATTTCATGACGCGGCGGCGGCATCGGTCGACCTTGATTGATCCCAATAAAGATTCCAGCCGAATAACCCGGTGCCAGCACGATCTCAGCCGGGGCGGCTGCGGCATAGCCACTGAAGCCTAGACCGCCGAGTAGCAAACCGGCCATGAGCCCGATTTTGCGTAAACGCTGTACCGATGGTTTTTTTTGATTGTGTGTTTGGTTCATTTTGCTTTCCTTCCTGTTGATTGAGTGCACAGAGGTGTTGGGCAATCAATGCCAGCGTCCATCACGCCGGTGCCAGTCGTCGTGATCACGATGTCTGCGTCCGTGCCCCCAGTCTGCCCGCGGATGGGGCGGGCGCGCCCAGTAGCCACGATGCGAATACCATCCATCACGCCATACTCGGTTTCTAGGGACCCAGAGCGCGCCTGCGAACGGAGTGATTCCCACCGCAACGCGTGGTGGTGGCGCTGCGTAACGAACCACCGGGCCGGTAACGACAGTTTCGCTGGTGTAGCCATAACCGTAACCTGCGGGATAAACCGCGCAGCCACCCAATCCCAAACTGACGCCAGCAATACCGAGCAAGACTGTCCGTTTCAGGACATCTGCGTAATGATTGAATGGAAAAGTGTTCATGCTGCGTTCTCCTGCTTGAGGTTCATAGCAAGGTTAAGATGGACCGTGTATCAAAAACAGGAACATTTGGTTAATCAAGTGTAACCAAAAGTGTACAAAGCAAACATTGCTCCAACATGTTGATAATAAAAGCCCATTTTTTATTTGATCTGGGGGTTGCTTTACTTGATGTAGCCTTGAAAACCTTATCCTTGGGGTTTTTCGCAGTACCCTTGAAGATGTGTGCATTTGTGCAGACCTTCCCAAGGACGAATTCGGTTTGATGCCCCGCGTTTTGGTCTGCGCCGTCCATGCAGTAAATAATGTCTGAATGGCAATGGGGTTATCTGAAAATAGAGACAGTTTTTACTCCCTCAGCCGCGCTTCGCGAAATGCAGATGGCTCCGGGGTAATGGCCTCAAGTTACTGATTGCCGCAATCTTTCTGCGTGATACCATGCCTCGCTGTGGCTTTTTCAATCGCACACCCTTGTCGTACTCCTACCCTTCATGAAACTACTGCGTCTGCTCCGACCAATTGTTGTTCTTGCTTTTGTGCCCGCGCTGTTCGCGCTTTCGGGCTGTTCTTCCTCGCCCACGGTGCCCTTTTATTCGAGCGATAGCTTCGGGAGCGACAGCCCCTATCAAAAACACGTGCCAGATGGCGCCGCTGCTGCCTGTTCTGCGGCTGAACGGACGCTGCTCGGTGACGGTTACATCATTGATGGAGACAGCAGCAAAGGCAGTTTCAAGGGGCGTAAGGCCTATCGGATCGACGGTAATCGCAGTTCGTTCATAGAAATGAATATCGTCTGTCTGTCCGATTCGACGGGAAGTACGATTTACGCCAATGGCGTGAACTCGACCTATGACCTGAAAAAGGCGTCCAGCTCGGCGAGTGTCGGTGTTTCCATATTGGGATCGGTTTCGTTGCCGATTGGGCAAACGGTCGATTCCATGGTCAAAGTGGCCAACGAGACCATTACGGATCGGGTTTTCTATCAGCGGTTTTTCGAGTCCGTGGAAAAGAACCTCGTCAATGTGCGTGTTGAAATCCAGTCAAAGCACAAGGAGGACGAGCTGCCGACGTCGGTAGTGCCTGTGCTCCCATCGATGCCCACACCGGTTACGCCGGCAGAAACCGCGCCTGCGGCACCGGCCGTTCCCGCCACTGAACCTACACCTGAACCCACACCCAAACCCCAAACCAGTGGTGATCTGGCGACAGCACCAGCCACGTCCCGATCTGCTCCCGTTCCGAGTGCATCCCCGGTTCCTGTCGTGAATCCGTCTCCTGTTCAGAATTCAGTGGAAACGGCACCTGCGCCTCTCCCCGCGATCGAGTCCACATCGGTGCCAGCATCCAGTAGCGGCCCGGTGACAACACCAGTTATACCCGAGCCGACTGCCATTCCGGATTCCTCTGCGGCTCCCATCGTGACGCAAACGCCAACCCACGAATCGACGCAGACGGCACCCACACCATCATCGACATCCGCTTCGCCTGCACCCGAATCTGTTGTTGTACCAGCCTCGATTCCGGATACCACCGTGCAGCCCGTTACATCGACGGGTACAAATGCAGTGAAAACGACTGCTCCCTGAATCGTCTGTTCCATCCCTCCACACACGATGAATATTTCTTACCAATATCGGGTGAACCATGGATTTACCACCTACGCTGACAACCGACCACGATGGGCGTCCTCGCTGTGCCTGGTGTGCTGCTGCACCCGAGTTTCCGGAATATCACGATAATGAATGGGGCTTCCCTGTCGATGATGATGTCCGGTTATTCGAAAAGGTCTGTCTGGAAGGGTTTCAGGCCGGTTTGAGCTGGCGCACGATCCTCGTGAAACGCCCGGCATTTCGAGATGCGTTCCTTGATTTCGATTTTCATCGAGTAGCACAATTTACCGAGCAAGACGTTGCCAAGCTGATGTGCAATCGGTGCATTGTGCGACATCGGGGCAAGATCGAAGCCGTGATCAATAACGCAAGGCGGGCAATTGAAATGGTGCAAAACTACGGCTCGTTGTCTGCTTTTTTCTGGCGTTATGAACCCGATCCGATTCAATTGCCTGAACCGCAAACGGTGACGACTTGCCCTGAAGCCATTGCCTTGTCCAAGGATCTGAAAACGCTGGGCTGGAAGTTCGTCGGTCCGACGACCCTGTTCGCTTTCATGCAGGCGATGGGTATGGTCAATGACCATGTGCATGGGTGCATCACTCGAAATGCGGTGGAAAAAGCCCGTTCGGAATTCAAACGTCCCGGCTGATTAAAGCAATTCCACCTTGGCCGTACCGTTCTGGCGGTCAATGATCAATTCCAGTTCACAATATTCAGGCAGGATGTTTTCGGGCGTCGGATCATCGACGCAGCTGCAGCCTGTAATAATGCTGGTGTACTGGACACTCAAACGCACGAGCAAATGATCCCCCTGCGCTTCGGTGTGCAGTACGCGCACCATCAGGTCGTCATCCAGCGCCACGCTGCCTTGGGTGAGGCCTTTTTGCAGTGGCAGAAATCGAGCACCCAGTCGGGTCAACGTGTCGATCAAAGTCGCTGCAAACCGGGGCGTATCCCAGGCTGCAATAGTGGATGCGAATGGCGGCTGAGAAGACGATTCTTGCGCGATAGGGTCCATGATTGTTTTCGCTCCCGGTTAATTTAATTCTCGAATGCCTGCCGTCATACAGGTTCTACACCTTAATGGGGTCATGCGGATTCGTCGTTAGAAGCTCCCTGGGTTTTGGCGGCCTGTGGTTTTTTACGCCGACTGACCTTTTCACTCAAAGTTTGCGTGAGCTCGAAAAACATCGGGATGAACAGAATGGCGATGTAGGTGGCGAAGATCATGCCGCCGACGATGCCGGTACCCAGAGCGTGTCTGGCGCCTTCACCCGCACCGCTGGCCAATGCCAGTGGCAGCACGCCCAGTATGAATGCCATCGAGGTCATGATCACCGGGCGGAACCGGATGCGGGCAGCCGCCACGGCAGCTTCGGCAATCGTTTTACCTTCGGCATGGATTTTGGCGGCGAATTCGACGATCAAAATCGCATTCTTGGCCGACATGGCAATCAAGACGAGCAGGCCGACCTGAAAATACACATCGATATCAAGTCCGCGCATCCAGTTCGCCAGCAGTGCGCCCAGCACGGCAAAGGGGATGGCTGTGATGACCGCCAGCGGGAGCGTCCAGCGTTCGTACAGGGCGGCCAGGATCAAAAACACCATGATAATGCCAAGACCAAATGCGATTGCTCCCGATTTGCCCGCGGACAGTTCTTGATAAGCCGCCCCGATCCAGCCCAGTTGGAAATTGCGCGAAAGCGTGCTTGAGGCCACTTCCTGCATGGCTTTGAGCGCCTGGCCCGATGAATAGCCGGGTGCGGGATTACCCAGGATTTTCACGGCCGGGAAAATATTGAAACGGTTGACCACATCCGGCCCGCTGGTCTGGTGCAGTGTGACCAGTGAGCTTACCGGAATGAGCCCGTCGTTTGCACTGCGGACATAGACCTGTTGCAGATCGTCCGGCGACACGCGATAGGGCGTATCCGCGGCCTGGTTGACCTGAAAGTTGCGTCCGAACAGCGTGAAGTCGTTGATGTAGCCCATGCCGAAGGTCGATTGCATCGCCGTAAAAATATCCTTGACCGGCACGCCGAGCGCATAGGCTTTATCCCGATCCACCACCGCTCGATACTGCGGAATATTGAATTCAAAGGTCGTGCGCACCCCGGCCAGTTCCGGCCGTTTATTGGCTGCGGCAATCAGGTTTTTTGCGGCGGTATTCAACGCATCCAGGCCACCGTTGCCCCGGTTTTGCAGGTACAGCTCGAAGCCGCCGGTCGTGGAAATGCCACGGATCGCGGGCGGAACGAACGAGAAGACCTGCCCTTGCGGAATATGCCGTGCTTCGCCGGTGATTTTCTGCGCGACGGCTTGGACGCTCTGGCTGGCTAAGGGGCGTTCATCCCAAGGATTCAAGCGCGTGAAGGCGACGCCCGCATTGGGCCGCGAGGTGTCGGCCAGTAAATCCCGTCCCGCGAAGGCGACGGTAGAATAGACGTTCGGATCGCGGGTGATGATGTCGCTCAGTTCATTGCGCACGGTGCTGGTCCGATCAAGACTGGCGCCCGGTGCTAACTTGATGATCGAGATGAAGAACCCTTGATCTTCATTCGGAATCAAGCCCGTTGGCGAGTGACGGAACAGGAAAAGAGCGGCAACAATCACCCCGGCAAACAGCATCAAGCCCAGTGGCCAGGCCCTGAGGAAAAAATGCACCAGACCCATGTAGGCATTCGTCAGGCTGCCAAAACCGCGATTGAATACACGAAAGGGCAGGGCGGGCTGCTTGTCTTCATGTTTTTTGAGAAGCACGGCGGTCATGGCCGGGGTCAATGTCAGCGCCACGACGGCGGACAACACCACCGAGATCGATATGGCAATCGCGAACTGACGATACATTTCCCCCGATAGCCCCGGAATGAACGCTACCGGAATGAATACGGCAAGGAGCACGAGGGTGGTCGCGACAATCGGGCCGGTCACCTGATGCATGGCCTTGATGGCCGCATCCCGGGCGCTGAGCATCTCCTCGCGCATCAAACGCTCCACGTTCTCGATCACGATGATCGCATCATCGACCACGATGCCGATGGCCAGCACAAAGCCGAAGAGCGTCAACAGATTGATCGACATGCCCGAAAGGAATAAGCCCGCCAATGCACCGATGAGGGCGACCGGGATGGCGATCAGCGGGATCAGGGTCGCCCGTGGCTTTTGTAGGAAGACGAAAATGACCAGAACGACCAGAACCATCGCCTCGAGCAGCGTTTTGAGCACTTCTTTGATCGAGATGCGCACAAAGTCGGTGGTATCGAGCGGTATTTTGTAGGCGAGGTCGCCCGGGAAGCGGGTCTGGAGTTCTTGCATCCGGTCGCGGATGGCCGCGACAGTTTCCAGGGCATTGGCTCCCGGCGCCAGAAAGACACCGATCGGCACGGTGGGCTTGCCATTGAAGGTGGCATTGAAGCCGTAAGATTTCGAGCCCAATTCGATACGCGCGACATCCTTCAGGCGCAGCGTGCCGCCGTCTGGGTTGCCCCGCAGGATGATGTTGCGGAACTGGTCCACATCGGTGAACCGGCCGTCGGCGGTAATGGTATAGGTAAAGCCAGAGCGCGAATCATTCGGTGCATCGTTGAATTTGCCTGCGGCGAACTGGGCACTCTGCGCCTTGATGGCATTGCCGACATCGGTCGGTGTCAGCTTGAAATGCGCAAGTTTGGCCGGATCGAGCCAGATGCGCATGGAGTAATCTTGTGCGCCGAACAATTGGTTGTCGCCCACCCCTTTGATGCGCTTGATTTCATCGATGATGTTCAGCAGCGCATAGTTGGAAATGAACTTGGTGTCGAACTGGCCTTTCTCCGAGAGCAGGGTGATGACCATCAAGATCGCATTGCTCTTTTTCTGCACCACCACGCCTTGATCACGCACTTCCTGCGGCAACTGCGATAGGGCCTGCTGCACGCGATTGTTGACATCGATGGTGGCCTGATCGGGGTCCGTGCCGTTGGCGAAGGTGACGGTCAGTGCCATCGTGCCCGCATCGGAGCTGTTCGAAGACATGTACAACATGTTGTCCACGCCATTGATGCGCTGTTCCAGGGGCGCGGCGACCGATTCGGCGATGGTGGCGGCATCGGCCCCGTTGTAGGTGGCCGTCACCTGAACGTCGGGCGGCACGATCTGGGGGTATTGCTCAACCGGTAGCCCGGTGAATGCCGCCGCGCCAGCGAGCGTGATCACCACTGCGAGCACTGTGGCGAAAATGGGTCGGTTGATGAAGAAGGTCGAAATCATAAGGGATTGTCCAGTGCGTCTCGGTCAAAGGGCGGCTGAGGTTGTCGTTATTTTTTAACGGATTTCTCTTTACCGGCTTTGTAGGGTTCAACCACGATATCGGGACGTAATTTGACCAGGCCGTCGGTCACGATCCGCTGTCCTGCGGATAATCCGGATTTGATCACTTGCCCTTGGTCGCTCATCGGGCCGAGCTCGACCGGTGTCAAGGTGATTTTGTTTTGACTGTCCACGGTATACACCGCATGACTGCCGGGGCGAATGCCACTGGTGAGTGCTGTTTGCGGAACGATCAGCGCCGCGTCGAGTTTGTCCACCGCAACGTTCACCCGAACGTATTCATTGGGTTGAAGCGTCTGATCGGGGTTGGGAAAAATCCCCCTTAGCGTGATGCTGTTGGTGTTGGGGTCGATGCTGACCGCTCGATAGTTCAACTGGCCCTCCACCCGTTTGCTACCGTCGGCACCATACAGCAGTGTCGCCGGGATGGGGTGGTTCGGTCCGGGCTTGAGCGCGGGGCTGTCGGCGTAGGGGTTATCGGCCGAGGTCGTGAGGATGACTTGAATCGGATCGATAGCCTCGATTTGCGTCAGTTTGTCTCCGACGTTGACAAGATTCCCCACTGCGACCGTGCGGCGGCCGGCGATTCCGGCGATCGGCGCATTGATTCTTGTATAGTCGACATTGATCTTGGCGGCCACTCGCTTGGCCTGCGCCACCTTGACCGCGGCTTGTGCCATCTCTAATGCCGACTGGGCATCGTCGCGCTCTTTGACACTGGCGACACCCTTGCTGAAGAGGGTCTTGATGCGATTCCAGTTGCGTTGTGCAGAGTTAAGGGCGGCTTCGGCCGAAGACTGATTCGCGATCGCTTCGTTCAAAGCGGCCACATAGGGTTTATCGTCAATGACGAACAGCGGCGTGTCCTTATCGACTTTCTGGCCTTCCACGTAAGCGCGGGTTTTCAAAATTCCGGACACTTGGGCACGGACGTCGACCTGTCGCTCCGCTTGGGTGACGCCGCTGAATGTCTGATCGATCGTCACCGATGCCGTTTTGACCGATTCGATGGGCACGATCGGCGGCGGCATTTTCTTGCCGGGAGCGGTTTCGGCCCGGGCGTTCACCGTGCCCAGCATCAGACTGGCGGTGATCAACAGGGTGAGGGCGGGGCGGATATCGATTTTTGAACGTAATTGGGCACTGGCCATGGGGGCTCCGGTTAATTCAGTTGCTCAGGATGGGGCATGGCCTCAACCTGAGACAGGTTCTGTCCGTGGGCTTTGCGTACCTGCCGACCGTCTGATTCCACTGTTGCGCTGAGCAGCGAAAAAACCCGATCTCACAGAGACTCGCTCATAATTTTTGTTCATTGTTCAGTTAAACCAATTTCCGGACGCTCGTTTGCTCCCCGATGGGTCAATGTTCCCGGAGTTGCTGTTCGGGGCACCGTTTGGGAGCCCTATCGGGAAATTCGTCGTCTTGAATGGTTAACTATCTATCAATTTAGCATGTTTTTCTGAAAATTCTCGAAGCGGTACTTTGATCTAAAAAATCGACGAATCCTTCAATGACGCCACACAGCCGGATGGAACCTTGGGGGGTACATGGTCTATAACATTGCGGAAGTTTTGGTGCAGCCGTTAGACTGCATTCGTCATTGCATGCCGCCCGATCGATCGAACCCGAATAAAAAACATGAAAAGGACAGCCAACGATGAATACATCACCGCACAAAACATTGACGCACTCGCCTTTGTTTCGGGCGGAAGACCCTCAAACGGTGAATCGTTGGCGAACCGCCGATGACCGGGTGATGGGCGGCGAATCGGTGGCACATATGGCGTGGGAGAACCAAAACGGGAAGAACCCCGAAATGGAGCAGGGCCTGTGTTTGCGCGGCCGCGTGTCGCTCGCCAATCGAGGTGGTTTCATCCAGATCAAGTGGCCCGTGACGGCTAGCGATCTTGTCAACATCGATGGCTATACCGGTTTGTATATCCACGCCATGGGCAATGGCGAAGCCTATAACCTGCATCTGCGCACCCGATGGCTCTGGCTGCCTTGGCAGTCTTATCGCCAGACATTCCACGCGCAACCCCAACCGCGCTACCACTACTTTCCGTTCGATGCCTTCGAGCCCTACAAAACAGCCACACCCTTCGCGCCCCGCCAGCTCAAGACAATTGCCGTGGTCGCCATCGGCCGCGCGTTTACGGCGGATGTCTGCGTGCGCGAAATGGGTTTTTACACGCGCCTTGGCGATACGTTGAATTAGGATCGTCCGTGTCCTGACTGCTGTACCGGTTTTGGGAAGATCTACGCTTGCATGACCAACGCTGCTTGATTCGAGATTGCAAACAGGCCGATTCGCTCTTGCCCTCATCCGCGCTCGCTCTGGCGGCGATGCCCGCATGAACGCGGCGATAGTCACCGACCGGCTGGGCGCCTTCATCACCCAGTTGGGTCAACCCCTGGCCTGTTTGGATATTGAGACCACCGGCAGCCATACCGAGCGGGATCGCATCACCGAAATCGGCATCGTGACCCTGCATCCCGACGGCACGCAAAGCGACTGGTCCTGCCTGATCCATCCCGGCTGTGCCATTCCCGCGCGCATCACGACGCTCACGGGCATCACGAACGAGATGGTTGCCGATCAGCCGGCGTTCGCTCATCAGGCGCGGGCACTGCTGGAACGGCTCGAAAACCACATCGTCATCGCACACAATGCCCGATTCGATCTGGGTTTCTTGAAGCAAGCGTTCCGGCGAGAGGGCATCCGGTTCAATCCGCCGGTGTTATGCAGCGTCAAATTATCGCGCCAGCTGTTTCCCAAGGAACGACGACACAATCTGGATGCGGTCATGCAGCGGATGGGTCTCTCCTGCGCCGCGCGTCATCGTGCATTGGGCGATGCGGCGGTGGTGGCGGATTTCATCACCACGCTGGCCTGCACGCGCGGCGAGGAATTGCTGGCGGCCTGTCGCCCCGTTCTGATCGACCGAATCGACTGATCGAGGCGTAAGCAAATCACAGCATTTTGACGCGCATGCTCTATATTCGATCAAGATCGCAAGGATGAGAATTCTAAGTAAATGCTGATTTATTCCATCCTTGGAATAAATCAGCGCGCTCATCGCGGTACACGCCCGCGATGGTGCTCACGAATCAAAGACTTACGTCTTTGTTCGTGTTGGGGCATCCTGCCCCAAGCGGGAAGCACTGAATAAATCAGCGCTTCCCTAAGGGATGAAATCGAATCAAGGATTTCTGCGAAATGACCTGCGGGGGGGCGTTCCCCGTAATAAATTTGCTCAATAAAAGTTATTTCAGATCCTTTTCAAATCTTAAGATTTCCGCCGGTTTTGGCAAAATTGACTCGGCAGAATTGAGTACGAAATCGTGAAATGCTTGTGCAATGGGTGACATTCGCTTGCCCGTGCGATAAACCAGATACCATTTCTTCATGACCGGAAAGCCTTCGACATCGAGGATGGCAATCCGATTCAGTGCCAGTTCCAATTCAAGCGCGTGCAGCGAGATGATTCCCAATCCCAACCCCGCCATGACGGAATGTTTGACCGCTTCGTTTCGGCTCATTTCCATCGACGTGTTGAGTTGCATGTTGCGTTGTTCGAAGAAGTCTTCCACTGCATTGCGTGTACCCGAGCCTCGTTCCCGAAGAATAAAGTTTTCTTCCATTAACCGACTGATGGGAATGTTCTTTTCCTTCGCGAAGGGGTGATCCGGGCGGGAAAATACGACCAAGGGATTGTTCATGAAACACTGCGAAGTCAATTCCAGGTTATTGGGCGGGCGTCCCATGATCGCCATGTGCGGTATGTTTTCTTGCAACTCAACGAGAAGTTCTTCGCGGTTTGTGACCTTAAGGTGGACTTTCGTACCGGGATGAAGCTTGACGAACTCGGCAAGCAGATACGGCGCAAAATATTTACCTGTACTGGTGACGGAAAGTGACAAGTTGCCGCGTTTCACGCCCTTCATGTCGTCAAAGACCGATTCAATGTCGCGAACCTGTTGCGCGATGCCGCGACTGAATTCGTACATTTCCTTTCCAGCTTCGGTCAGGTAGATCTTTTTTCCCAGTTGCTCGAAGAGCGGCAGTCCGACTTCTTGCTCCAGTTGTTTTATTTGAGTCGAGACCGCGGGCTGAGTTAAGTGAAGCTCTTCGGAAGCACGTGTAAAACTGGCATTCCGGGCTACTGACTCCAATAAGCGCAGCTGGCGAAAGGTTATTTTCATTGGCTTTATCTTTGTTTGTTTAAAAAACGTCTATTAAGTTTTATGGATGATTACGGTAATTATTATTAATTATCAATATAGATTCGGCTTCCGTATATTCCAAATCAAGGGCGGGTTCTGTGGACGCCCAATCCTAATGATTAACAGCTGAGCATAAGGAATCAATCCATGAACCAAGATAGTACAAGCACGAACTCCGATAAACTCTCTAACCGTGATGCCGCGTTGGCTCGGAGAAGAGCGCTGTCTCTTTACGGTAAAAAAGGCCTGCCAGCAAGCGAGGCAACGCGTAACCCCACCCCAAGCGCCAAGCCGACCAGCGCCAGCAAGGTAGCAGAAACATCTTCTGCTCCGGCCCCCACGTCGGTTGCGACTCAGAAGGCCGGCACTGCTTCTGCGAGTGCCGAACCGCGTGCTTGCAATTGCGGGAATCAAGCGGCTCAAGAAGTCAAAACAACGCCGCGCGTATCAAATCCCGCCCCGATTTCCGCGGCTCAGCAACGCCGGATCGATCAATCACTGTATGGACGCGGGAACAAACCCCCGGCACGTCCTTGCGGCCGTGTCCCGAAGAAAGTCAATTTCGGCACAACGCTATCAGGTGCCCAGGTCAGCGGTAGCCAGCTTGAGCGGTCTGCTGTCACTACAGGCAACGAATCCGGTAGTTGCCGCACGATCACCGGCACCGAGTATATCGGGACTGAGCAATATAACGAGTTTTGCACCACGAAACCATCACCATCTCCAGCGAAGGTCAGTACGAGCAGCACAAGTCGCGGCGGCCGTGTAACGGGCACCGAGATTGGCCGTAGCCAGAAAGTTTCTGGCGATGAAACAGGCACTTGCTCACGCGTTACCGGTACCGAATATCTGGCCGCCGAACAAACACGCACATTCTGCGGAACATCACCTGAGCCGCATCATGAAAAATCCGGCTTTGGCATGACCGCTCTGAAAAACAAGATCAGCGGTACCGATTTGAATCGTAGCGTCGAGGTTACAGGTGGTGAAACCGGTGCAAGTCGTGTCATCACCGGTAGCGATTACACCGATATTACGGCGTTGCGCGCCAAAGCCGACGTTGCGCCGAAGAAAGTCGAAATTACCCACACCAGTGCGGGCGGTACAGTCAGCGGAACCGTCGTCGGTCGCTCTGCGAAAGTCTCCGGTTCTGAAAAAGGGGCGTGCGAACGCATTACCGGCTCAGATTATTTGAGTAGCGAGGAATTCTCCTCCTTTTGCCGCGAGCAGCCGTATCAGCCGCCTGCAAAAGTAGGTGTATCGCCCACACTTAAAGGCCAGAACGTATCAGGTACGCAACTGGGCCGCTCATACAGCGTGACTGGCGATGAATACGGCGCGTGCAAACCGGTAACCGGCTCGTCCTATATCGGCTCGGATCAATATGCCAAGTTTTGCGCAGACCGGGAAGTCACCGAAGCGAGTAACCGGATGCAGCGTGCCCAGTACGTGATTCCGGCAAGTCGTCAATCGACGAACGCCACCGATGCGCCTTCGGATACTGTTCGTAAAACCCAGTCTGGCGGCTTTTCAATCGTCTCGCCTGCGCACTCGTCTCAAGACGTTACCCAGCGGATTACCGGCAGTGCCTATGGTGGCACCGATCGAATCACCGGGTCACTCGCACGGGCCACCGGCAAGGTTTCAGGTACGCCTGAATTTCGTTACCGCGATGGCGTTCAATCCACTGTTGAAGCCATGACAGAGGAGGCAAAGGAACGCGGCCCGGAGCGCATTACCGGTGAAGGTCGCGAACGCAACGTCACAGGCGATGCCTGGGATCGTGGCGACCGGGTCACCGGTACCGAAGGTTTGTCGGCTGCACGCCGCAATCCGACCTGGCGTGGCGAGATGCGCCCTAGTGGTCCATCACGCAGTGCACGGGAATTCCGCAAGGCTGAGCAGCCGGAAGCCAAGCCAAGTCGTGTCACCGGTTGCAGCGGCAGCAGCATGACTGGTGCAGCGGTCACGATGTCTGGCGGCGCACGCGGCTAACCATTTGATATTACGGAGCCCATTATGGATACCCGCCATCGCCTGAAATGTCAGCCTAAGCCGAGAGCCCCGATCGGGTTGGCGACAACCGTTCGAGCAGAGACTGTTCAGCACAGCAGCATTCCGAACTGGCCTCAGCGAGTCAGTTTCTGCCCGCCGGGTTTCGCCGAGGATCGATACGGCGAGTGCGTCAGCACGAAGTGTGCTCCAGGCGCTCATCCACTGGCCGACTTGAAGCAGAACGAGCGTCTTGCCGAGTATGAATGTCTTGTCAAAGCAAGCTTTTCAAACATCGTACCGACGCTGAAGCAGATTGCTGCACTGCGGCTAGAAGCAGACTTTGAAACCCGCGCGCAGGAAATTGCACGTGACCGTCTGGGCTTTGATCTGGATGAGTCGGTTCTGGCCAATGCCTGGATCGCTCCGCTTGATATGAAAAAGCTCTACGGCAGCAGCGTGCTGAAGACGTTCTGCAAACTGGCACAGGAAGATGTCCTGCAACAGGACAGTTCCAACGAAGCTGAAGAAGTTATCCGTTTTTTCATCGACTGCGGTTTTCATGAAGTCAATGTCAGCGCCTGTGCTGATGGTCGGCTCAAAGGATTCATCAATTACATCCTGCGCCTGCCCCAGGAAGCGGTACCACGGCATCAGTTCTACGCGGGCGCCTTGTTCGATGTCGAAGTGAACATCAAACAGTGGAAAGCGACAGAGTTGCGTCGATTCCGCGAAGGTTTGCCGACGACCACCGATTCGGGAACCCGATATCTCAAGATCGCCGCGTACCACTTCAGCGGTTCGGATCCTGATCATGAAGGCTGTCTCGCGCACGGGAGTTCGGATGTTAAGGCCAAGCAGGAGGCGCTCGATCGGTTGCGTGCATTCAGCACCGCGATTGAAAACGGTTTCTGCTGCGGAGCTTCAGTCGCCACGCTGTTGATTGGCGTAGACACGGACAACGATGCCATTCGTATTCATGTACCTGATGCCAATGGCCACATGAGTCTGGATTGCTACATCGACAACATGGCCTTGTATCAAGAGACAGCTCATCTGACCAAGCTCGAAGCACAGTGGAAATTGAATGCCGTTGTCGAGGAAACCGCGCGCCAGTTCCAGCGCAGTGCGCCAGAAACAGGTATGCGTCGCTTGATCAAGCAGTTGCTTATCAACAACTTGTCCCAGATCGACTACGTTTGCCAGTACCACAATGGTCGTTATGCGGATGTTGGTCATGCGGAGTGGTTTATTAGCGTCGGTGATGGCTTTGAAGAAGTTCATTTGCGCAACCTTGCCTATTTCAGCTTCATGCAGACGCTGGAAGAGAGCGCGGCAGACATGGATGTAGGTATCAATATCTTCACGCGGCTGAACATTGCCAAGGGCTTGCCCGTACCGGTAGCCATTCACTACCGCTATGACAATCGGGTGCCCGGCGCCAGAGATCGTGCAGTGGCACGCTGCCACCGGGTCAAAGCGGCGATCTCGGCACGCTATCCGGAACTGATGGACAAAGGATTGCTGGTTTTCGGCATGAGCGTACAGGCAGAGCAGTCCGGGAGTGCCCTCGAAACCGTTTCAGATAACGACCAAAAGAACCAGGCCTATCGAGGGTTATGAAATGAAGATCATGCGAGTGGAAAAAACGCTTGTGTCGACCAATCGCGTCCGTGAACTGGGTCACCGTCCTTTGCTGGTGGTTCGAGAAAAGAGCGGTGGGACGCCAAGTGTTGCTGTCGACGCCATTGGTTGCATCCCGGGGGATTGGGTCATTTGCGTTGGGAGCTCCGCTGCTCGCGAAGCGGCGGGCAGCAAGGATTTCCCGAGTGACCTGACGATCGTCGGAATCATTGATCACTGGCAGGAGAGTTGAGATGGAAATCATGTGCGTCGTTTCTGAACTGGTCGCAACACGCCGGATTCCTGGACTCTCCAGGAGCTCACTTCGAGTGCTGGCAGATACGAAAGGGAAGATTTCGGTAGCGGTCGATCCTGTCGGTGTACCTGCGGGGAAATGGGTTTTTACGACCGGAGGCTCCGCTGCACGAAGCGCCACGGGTGATAAGAGCATCCTTACGGACTTAACCATATGCGGAATTATCGATAACTGGAGTGCGGAGGAAACCATCATCAAAACTTCTGAGAATGTTAATTAAAACTTTGTTTTTAAGGAGAAAGAAATGGCTACAGCTATTACAGGTATTGCTTTGGGCATGATCGAAACCCGCGGTCTGGTTCCTGCGATTGAAGCAGCGGACGCGATGACCAAAGCGGCGGAAGTTCGTCTGGTCGGACGTCAGTTTGTCGGCGGCGGTTACGTCACCGTTCTGGTTCGTGGCGAAACCGGTGCCGTGAACGCGGCGGTTCGTGCCGGTGCCGATGCGTGCGAGCGCGTCGGTGACGGTCTGGTTGCGGCGCACATCATCGCCCGCGTCCACAGCGAAGTTGAAAGTATTTTGCAGAACACCACTGCAGCCGCTTGATTTACTGAAATTAATTGCGTTTAGGTTAGGAGAAAGAAATGGCAACAGGTATTACAGGTATT